>Ga0316205_10000128_pt1 | contig 169088 bp, 121 predicted proteins | sample 3monthpyrite_MG_FD_204941 | JGI IMG/M metagenome (GOLD analysis project Ga0316205, IMG submission 204941) | Microbial mat bacterial communities from mineral coupon in-situ incubated in ocean water Damariscotta River, Maine, United States -... | ecosystem: Environmental > Aquatic > Marine >...
CATAAGTCAGTTGCTTGTATATATTCATAGGTGTTTACTCCGCCAAGAGAAAAAACCTTAGCATACAAGCATCTGGCTTTCTCTCAAAATATGCGGTTGCACTTATGAGTTGAATCTAAGAGATATTTTATATTCGAATTAAATTTTTATTTAGCTCAAGTCCAATAGCATTTATATCATTAAGATACTATTGGAGATTCTCATGAATCTACTGTAAGTCATTAGAATTACTCCAATAATTTTATCTTAAGCCATTTTGCCTTTTGTCGTTAGTACCTATGGAGCCCCGGATTTTGTTATCGGGGGTAAACGTAATGAACGTGACTAATTAACGAATGTTTATTAATACAAATAAAAGCGCTTTAAATACAGAACGCATGCTTAATCGCAATCAAGGATCGGTTGCGACCGCTTTGCAGCGTCTGTCTTCAGGCTTACGTATTAATTCAGCAAAAGATGATGCTGCAGGGCAAGCGATATCAGAACGTATGACGTCAAATATCCGTGGGCTGAACATGACAGTGCGAAATTTAAATGATGGCGTCTCCATGTTACAAACTGCAGAAGGTGGTTTGGCTGAAGTAGGAAATATGATACAGCGCATGCGTGAACTTGCCGTTTATGCTGCTAACACCGCAACATTATCTGCAAACGATACAGCAAAAATTCAAGATGAAGTTTTAGAGCTATTAAATGAAGTAGATCATATTGCGAAAAATACAAAATTTAATGGTATCAGCGTACTGAATGATAGTGCAATTTTTGGCGGAATAGCCAGTGATGACAAAATTGCATTAGAAGATGGATTAAAGCGTACCTGGTTAGAACAATCTGAAAATATGATTACAACGTATTTGGGATTAACTGCTGACAACGTCAGTATGCAAATAGTCTATGATGATTCCTACGATGGCACTGGTGGTATCGGTGCGTATGTATCCGGTACTCTCATGGGCGATGGTACAGGACGTTATGAAAATCTCGAAATGCATTTCGATATGATGGACTTTACAAGTGTAGAAATACCCGACGCCACTGGTCAGTTTGATCGATTAATCTCTCATGAAATGGTTCATGCAGTAATGAACCGGACTGTTAATATGCAATCCATGCCTACTTGGTTTAAAGAAGGTGTTGCAGAATTTTTACCCGGAGCTGATGAAAATTTAAATGCAAACTCAGGTGGTGTATTAAGCGCAACGGTTAGCGCATGGGATAGTTCAGCATTACACTATGCCACTGGATATGCCATGGTCAGGTATATGCACGATGAAATTATTAATAATGGCGGTAATGGTATTGAAGATATTTTAGCTGACATGGCAGCTACGCCAGGTAAAACTTTTGCCGCTTCTTTAGCCACATTAGGTGCAGGTGTTGGTACAGCTGGTTGGGCCAGTGAAGCTGATGTTAGAACTGATTTCCAAGGTGCTTCAGGCACCGCTTATATTACAGCACTCATTGCTGGTGGCACCCTAAGTAATGCCGACACTGGCGCGATTGGTGGTTCCGATGCAGATGGTGGTGGTCGAGCAACAACTTCAGTCACAACAATTCCAGACGTCGATGCAATTGATTTAAACCCAACTAATTTTACTTTAGCCTTTCAAGCATTAGCTGAAGGAATAACTGCTACTCAAACATTATCTATTCACGCAGGTGCCGGTGTTAGAGAAACAATTGATGTTTCATTTGGCGCGTCTAGTTTGAGCTCTTTAGGCCTTGATAATATTGATTTAGTGGAAGATGCAAACCAAGCAATTACAAAACTTGACGCTGCTATTGGTCATATTGCGAATCAAAGAGCAAAAATGGGTGCGCAACAAAACCGACTTCAAGCATCTATTAGTGTTAATAGTATTACTGCAGAAAATATTACTTCAAGTCGTTCTCGTATCATGGATGCTGACTTTGCCATTGAATCAGCCAATTTAACGAAAAGTCAAATAGTCCAACAAGCGGGTATGGCAATGCTGGTGCAAGCTCAAGCTAGTTCTAGTTTAGCACTGGATTTGTTAAACCAAAGTATCAGTTAGTACTCTTCACAACTTCGATAATGTAATTTCCTCGATACAGTCCATAGCACTATGCAATTGATCATCTGAAATATAAGGTGCTGGCCCTAGTCTAAGTAAATCACTGCGTACGTCTGAATAAATTAATGTATTTTTCAATTTTTCTGAAATATCTTTTGCGTATTTGGTTTTTAACGCTAAGAAACCGCCAATTTTATCGATAGAAATATTCGTGTCACGACGAATTAATTGGGGATCAAAATTCATGTTATCGAATCGATCTGCTAGCAATGCTATTTGATGTTGACTAACAGTTCTCAGCAATTCAACCGTTAATTTATGCTTTTTAAAAAATTCAAATACCGCGGCTGCTCGATAAAACGACGTCGGATCAAATGTCGCGCCAGCAAAACGATTATTCTTACTTGTATAAGAAATTTGACTTTTTGAACAGAGGTCATCTAAATGTTCAAAATCTGCAAACCATCCTGTAATTACTGGTCGTAACTCACAACTCTTAGGGTAACGTAAAAAACAAACGCCCTCACCCAGCTGACAATATTTATACCCTCCCCCCAATACGTAGGCATTTTCCAAATTATTTTTTTTAATTGAAAAAGGGACAACATTTAAATGATGATACGTATCTATTAATAATTCTGCTCCCACTTTTTGACAAGCTTCATAGAGTTGATCCAAACCTTCCAGTATTTGTCCATTTTGAAAAAATACAGATGATATTAAAACAGCTGCCGTTTTCATGCAGAGTTTATCGATTAACTGTGGCACTACATTACTTATCGGTTCATTCAAAACACGAATAACTTGTATATTTTCCTCTTCTAAGCGCGAAAGCTGCCTAGATATACTATGAAACTCACCAGCGCTTGTTAATAATTTAGGGCGTTGCTTTAATGGTAAGGCAGACAAAAACCGGACCAACAATTCATGAGTATTTTGACCAAAACTGAGATAAGAGTCGTCATCTAATAAATTCAAAAAACCCTTTCTGACTCTTTCCTGCCTTTCAAACACTTTATCCCACTTGTCATCTACAGACATAGCGGCATCATCCCAGGCTTGAAGTTGGGCATCTCGGCTACAGTCTGGCCAAGCTTGATGAGAATGACCAGTCAATAGAATACGTTTATCTACAGAGAAATGTTTATAATATTTGGCCAATGCATTTGGAGAGTTAAAAAGTGAGTTTGGATTCATATCAGATCCGAAATATAGGATAAACTTACAAGCTAGATCGTATTTCCCATAAATCAGGAAATAGGGATGTAAAAACAGATTTTTTTAGATATTCCATACCTGCTGATCCACCTGTTCCCATTTTAATACCAATTGTCCGTTCTACCATTTTCACATGTCGATAACGCCATTCTTGCAGTCCTTCATCTAAATCAATCAGGTGTTCACACATTTCCATTAAATTAGATCGCTCTCGATAGATTTTTATAAGCTGAGTTTGCAATTCAGGGTTGGATACTAAAGGATCCGCATAGTCTTTATTCAGTAATTCACTCGGAATATTGTAACCTTGCTTATCCAAATAACTAACAAATGAATCCCATAAACTCGGTTTTTGTAACAAACTAGATAAAATTTCATATTCTTTTTTATCTTGTTTAAATCGAGCTAATACAGCTTTATTTCGCTTACCGAGAATGATTTCTAATTGACGAAACTGCGATGATTGAAAACCACTTGATGTTTCTAAGCGATCCCTAAATGCATTAAAAGCGACTGGCGTCATGGTTTCTAAAATATCTGTTTGGGAAACCAATACTTTCAAAATTGATAGCACTCGCTTAAAACCATGAAAAATATCTGCTTGATGATTCTTATCCATGGCTAATTGAATGAATTTTAATTCATGAATAATTTGTTTGAACCATAATTCATAAACTTGATGAATTACAATGAAAAGCATTTCGTCTTGCTCTGGTCCATCTGACCGAGGTTCTTGTAAACTAAGTAACTGTTCTAACTTTAAATATTCTTGATAAGTGAGAGGCAAAATATTATTCCTCTTAATAATGTTTACATTATATTACTGCGACAATAATTAGGACAAATCAAATTTTATACCTTGAGCCAATGGCAACTCACTGCTCCAGTTTATCGTATTTGTTTGCCGGCGCATATAGGCTTTCCAACTGTCTGATCCCGCTTCTCTACCACCACCGGTTTCTTTTTCACCACCAAATGCACCACCAATTTCAGCACCTGAGGTGCCAATGTTAACGTTGGCAATGCCGCAATCACTCCCCATCGCAGATAAAAATAATTCAGCATTTTGAATATTATTGGTAAAGATGGCAGATGACAAGCCTTGAGGTACATCGTTTTGAGCCTGTATGGCTTCCTCTAATGTATCAAAAGACATCAAATAAAGTATTGGCGCAAATGTCTCGTCGCTCACAATTGATGATTGTGTTGACATTTCAATAAGGGTCGGTTCAACGAAAAAACCATCACCCTCCACTTTTTTACCGCCGCTAAGTATCAAGCCACCTTCTGCGATGGCTTGTGAAACTGCAGCTTCAAAATTTGATACAGCTTTACTATCGATAAGCGGGCCCATTAATGTGGCACTTTCTAAGGGATTGCCCATGCGAATTTGCTGATAGGCTTTAATAACACGACTTTTTAATGTGTCGTATATACTACTATGTACAAACAAGCGTCTTGTTGTCGTACAACGTTGACCGGCAGTACCTACCGAACCAAACACAATTGCGGGTATCGCCAATTCAAGATTAGCCGTTTCATCCACTATCATTGCGTTATTGCCACTGCACTCCAACAAATAACGACCTAACCTTTTTGAAACTTTTTCAGCGACTAAGTGACCCACTTGACTAGAGCCAGTAAACGACATTAAAGCAATACGCATATCTTCAACAAATTGAGTTGCTACTGTTTTTTCTTGAGGAAGGAAGATTGAGAATAACCCGGTATAACCCATTTCATGCAATACATCATTGCAGATATGTTGGACAGCAATAGCACACAATGCCGTTTTGCTACAGGGTTTCCATATAACACTATTACCACAGATAGCTGCAATAAAGGCATTCCATGCCCACACAGCAACCGGAAAATTAAATGCTGATATCACCCCCACTATACCAACAGGATGCCATTGTTCATACATTCGATGCTGCGGACGTTCAGAATGCATGGTATTACCATACAGCATTCGAGACTGACCCACCGCAAAATCGGCCATATCTATCATTTCCTGTACTTCACCATCACCCTCTTGTTTAATTTTGCCCATTTCTAAAGCGACTAGACTACCTAAAGCATCTTTGTTTTCACGTAAACGTTCGCCGATTCGTCGAATCACTTCACCACGCAAAGGCGCTGGGACTTGTTTCCAGTTTACTTGGGCATCTCGTGCCTTTTGAACCACTGTTTCATAGTTTTCTGAGGAGCATGTGTAGATATTTGCGATAGATTGACCAGTAGCCGGGTTCATAGACTCTATCATTCCGTTTTTTGTTTCTTTAATCCATCCATCAGGACCATAACAGGTAGAAAAATTATTATTTTCCAACTGCAGAGAATCTAGAATATTATTCATTGAGAACTCCTATCCCTCATTCGTAATTAAATACCAACATTTATTTTTTTGGAGAAAGGTAATATTTACCAAATCGATTATTCACGACATCATCAAGTGATATACTTTCCTGAGTGACAAATCCTTGAAATTTTTCTTTTTGACTCAATACGATATCCATTACGCTACATAGACCTGCAGCCGTTGTCACTTGAATAGATGACCACAATTTTCCGGCGATAATTTGCGGGTAAACTTTATTTAAATAGTTCTCTTCAAATAATTGCCCTTCTTTTTTACCTGTCACTGCAACGTAGATGATTACAACATCCTGTAAAGTCTTAGGAATTGCATTTTCTAATATGCGCTTCAAGGTTTCACGATCATCATTGAGCTTTAAATCCTTAACTAACAAAATCATTTCTTTACAATGCCCCGGATAACGCATGGTTTTGTAGTTCATACCATTAACACGATTTTCATAGGTATCAGCCAACGTACCCAATCCACCAGAAGTATTAAATGCTTCGTACAAAACGCCATCAAGTGTAATTGTTTCGTAACCCTCTAAAGGTTGTAATGCAACTAATTCTTTATCCTGTATACCATAACAGGTATTACCGTATTCATTAATTAAACCATCAGTAGACCAAGTGAGAGAATATTTTAGAACATTATTTGGATTAATCGGCAAGGCCCCAACTCGCATCTTTACCGTATCGATTTCTTCAAAATGTGACATGATATCATGTGCAGCAATGCTGATAAATCCCGGCGCTAAACCGCACTGGGGCATAAAAACATTTTTATGATCAACACTGATTTCTTTTATGTGGCGAGTCACTTCAACATCTTCAGTTAAATCAAAATAATTCAGATTGAGTTCAGCGCACAAATTAGCTACTGTTTTATTGCAATAGTAAGGTAACCCGGAAATGACGGCGTCAAACTTATGCCGCGACATATACGATTTAAGTGCATTTTTATCTTCCGCGTCTAATTTTTCGGTAATAACATCGTTTAACGATAAATCCTTTACCATTTTATTTGCTTCGTCAATATTTAAACTACCAACATGCACTTGATAATTCTTGGAATCAGCCAATAAACAAGTAATCAATGAACCTATTTTACCCGCGCCAAGCACCAAAACTGTGTGTTTATTCATAAATTAACTCCTTCATATCGAACCAATGGATCTGTATTTAAGTCCAAGTTATTAAGGTACATCTCTTGCGTTAAATATAACATTCTTTGATATAAATCCTTTAGACAGGGAACAAGCATGAATGACTCCAACTTTATCTTTGCGACGCACTTAGTGAACGAAATACTCGCTGAAAACCATCATTTTAAGCCGCACCCTGATATAAAGGCTAAACTTCAAACGTTGCATTCAGAGAACGCTATGACTGTGTTAGATTTAACACCTTTTAAAACATCGCCGTCTTCCGTTAATGCTGAATCTTTTTTCAAAGATGTTAAAACAGCAGATGATTTAATCAATGTATTTAATAATGTAAAAAAACAATATAAGTTCGAAATGGATTTACCTTCTGTAAAAGAGAAAATCAATGCCTACTCCACTAAATTCTCCCAAACGATATTGCAATCCGCAAATAGATTAACAGATTCTCAGATAATTTTAGTTGCTAATTTTGTTAAAAACCTGGACATATACTGTGCTATTAAATCAATCGAATCACTGTTAAATAGTGCAGCTGATATTGCATTACTGGAAGTTGCGAATAAAAATAATTGGCAAGTACATTTTGATCATTTAGCCATTAGATGCGGCAGTGAAACTGATAATGATGCTAAATTTATTGCTAATTTTTTAATGAAGGAACATGGATATGTTTCAAGCCATGTAAAAGAAGAAGCGCATTATCAATTTCCTGATGGATGGAATGCATACCCACTTTATAAAATACTGGATAATGGACAAGTTTTAAGGCTTTTTGTTGATCAGTCAGACATAACGGATAAAAATCAAATTATTCAACACTGGAATCGAGTTTATGGCTATACCGCACATCATTTGGCACTCAGAGCCACTGAGATAAAGGATGGTAAAAAACATGAGATTCCATTGCAGGTTGTAATGAATGCATTGCAATCACATGGAGTGACGATTTTAACGCCTACGGGTGAACACACCCAGGGTTTTTTACTTCAAGTCTTTACAAAACCGGAATTGAATGAAAAAGTACCTGAGAGCATATTGAACGATCTTCGACAGAAAGGTCATAATTTGGAAAAAACCATTAAAAACGGAAAATTGCTAGAAATTGTTTCTCGAAAAGAAATGTCTACTGCGATGGCTATTGAATTATTTCATTTGTACGGTCTAGACTTTGACATCAACAATCCATTACACAGTGCACCCTGCTACACTTATTTTCTACCGGCTCAAGCAGCCCATGTTATTAAAACTTCTCAGACGATATAAAAATAGTAATACAGTCATTTATGAATGTAATGTTTGATAAATAATTTCTGCTGGGTGTAGTGCCTTTATGTTAAGACCTTCCATAATTTGATGACGGCAACTAAACCCAGATGCCACGATAATTGAATTATCAGGGGCTTTTAAGATTTCTGGAAATAAATTTAAATTTGCAATTTTTACGGATAAATCATAATTATCTTTTTCATATCCGAAAAAACCAGCCATACCACAACAACCTGATTGAATCTCATGAATCTTCATATTTGTTAAACCAGACAAACAATCGGTAAAATTCTGACTACCTATAAGCGACTTTTGATGGCAATGAGTATGAACGAAAAATGTTGTTTCGTTATCCGTCCAATGCATTGCCTCTGTATCGGCTTCGGTTAGATGAGTCGCGATAAATTCATCAAATAAATACATATTCTCTGAAATGTGTTTTACTTGTTCTTTTTGCTTTTCCTCAAAAACCAAACTAGTAATTTCATCACGATAAGTGAGCAGTTCTGAAGGTTCCAGTCCGATAATGGGAATACCTTCAATCGCCTTTTGATAGAAATAACCAATGGATTTTTGAAAGCGTTTGATCGCTTGTTGGACCATTCCCTGGCTAATCAATAATCGTAGAGAAGGAAACAACGGTGATAATAAAACCTTATAGCCTAACCTTCGTAAGCTCAATATCGCCTTTTTTGCGATATCAACATCATAGAATTCATTAAACACATCATTTAATAAAATGACCGTTTTGTTCTGATATTCTTTATTAGGGCCTGATCGAAACCAATGGCTAAGACGTGTTCTTTCTAAATAAGGTAGTGACCGGTTCGGATGAATACTCAGCAAACTTTTTATTCCGGAATACTCCAAAAGTTTATTCGACAGATTTGGGACTATGCTAGCAACTGCATTGATATTTTCCAATATTGACAATAATTGAACAATATGAGGGGTAGCATGTTTTTTATAATAATGTTGTAAGTGCTCAGATTTTAGCTGTGCCATATTCACACCAGCAGGACAATCCTTTACACACGCTTTACATGCTAAACATAATTTAAGTACTTCATGTAAACGCTCATCTGACAATCCATCCAGAATGTTATTGCTATCCCCAGTTAACATATGACGAAAAATATTAGCCCTCCCCCTTGTGCTGTCTTTTTCTTCCAGAGTAGCCTGAAAACTTGGGCACATTGCGCCACCCGAGCGCCGACGGCAGACAGCAGCACCATTACATTTTTCTACTGCTGATACTATTCCACCTTGTTGCTCCCAATTAAAATACGTTTCAATAACAGTATCATCTGAGGTAATTTGACCTTCTCGAAAACGCTGATTAATAACTGGGGAATCGAACAGCTTACCAGGATTAAGTATATTTTTTGGGTCAAAAATATGTTTTATTTCACGCATAAGGTGATAAATATCTTTACCAACTTGTGCTTCAATGTGTTGTCCGCGAACCAAACCATCGCCATGCTTAGCCGATAAACTCCCACTATATTTTTTTAATATTTTTAAAACTTCGTTAGAAATTTCGTTTAAGCTGGATCGCCCGCTGGTCTGCTTAAGATCCAACATAGGTCTCAAATGAACAAGCCCTCGAGAAACTGATCCGTAATAAACACAGTCCACATCCAAACGCTGCATGAGTCCCTGGATATCTGAAACGAATGCCGATAAGTGCTCAACAGCGACAGCACTATCTTCAATAAAAGTCACCGCCTTTTTGTTACCTTTTTTTCCCATAAGCATACCTAACGCAGAACGTCTTAGATTCCATACTGTATTAACATCGGAACCTTCTATGCTTGAAATGGTGGAGTCTGTGTATTTATTACGATAATCGCTTGATAAATTCCGAAATTTATCCTTCAATTCATCAATTGACTTACCCTGAAATTCGATAATTAGCAGTGCTTTTGCCTTTGAATCTAACCAATGATAGTCCATCTTTGTTTCAGAAATGAGAGACAATAAAACTTCGTCCAATAATTCAACTGAAATGGCATGATATTGCGTCGCCAATAGTACGGCGTCGATGGCAGACGATAAATTCTCAAAATTTACCACCATCATGAGTCGCTGGTGTGGCGTAGGGACAAGACGTATCTTTATTTCGGTTATTAAACCTAATGTACCTTCACTTCCACAAATAAGTGGCAGTAAATTAAAATCCTCCCCACACATATTCCATGGTTTGTGACGAATTAATTTATCAAGTGCATAACCTACGTTATTCGGTACATTTTTAATGGGAAATTGCTTTGTTAATAAATTTTTATTTTTTTCCAGAAGATGAATTATCGAATTAAGTAATATTGCTTCTCTATTTTGATTTTCTCGCTTGTGGATTAATTCATTTTGACCTAATGGCTGAATTTCAATAACTTCACCAGAGACTAACGCAATTTTTAATGAAATAACATTATCAAGCGTATCCCCATATAAAGGACTGTGTGCTCCCCAGGCATTATTGCCAATTAAGCCGCTTATTGTTGCTCTCGTTAGCGTTGATGGGTCCGGAGCAAACATTAAATTGGACTTTACTAATGCTTGGTTTAATTCACTAACGATGACTCCGGGCTGCACAATCGCATATTTTTCATCGTTATTAATACTGATTATATTTGTCATATAACGGGAAAAATCTAAAATAACAGCTTCACCAACGACTTGCCCTGCCAAGCTGGTACCCGCGGCTCTAGGAATAAGCGGTAAATCGAATTCAATCGCGATGTTTAAAATTGAAATACAGTCTTGTTCGAACTTAGGGTAAATAACGGCAAGGGGGATCATTTGTACAATGGAGGCATCTGAAGCGTATAGTAGTCGCGTTACATCATCGTAACGTATATCGACATTGATGGAATTTTCGATTGCTTCCAACGCATGGCGTATTTTATTGGCATGTACAGGAACTGAGGCCATAATAAGTCGAATTATTTACTTGTTATTTAAGAAATGATCTAAACACCTCAAGCAATATTGAAATCCGTTAAAATAACCAACATTAATAAAAACAACTCACTAATTAGGTTATTTCGGTAAGCTCAAGTCTTCAAGTAATGCAGCAACAAACCGCGTTGCTTCACCACCTGTTGCTGCGCGATGATCAAATGTGAGTGACAATGGCATAGTCCAATGAACCTCTGGCTTTCCATCAACCGCAATTACTTCTTGGCGAATTTTTCCTGCGGCTAGTATTCCCACTGTCGGAGGAACGACGATAGGATTCGCATAACGCCCAGCAAATGTACCAAAATTTGAAAGTGTGAAGCTATAACCACGCATTTCTTCTGGCGGAATGTCACGTTCGCGTACAGCATGTTTTATGGCATCTAAGCCTTTGCGTAAATTTGCAGCATCTCGATTACCGACATCCCGTAATACGGGAACGAACAAACCATCAGGCGTATCCACGGCAATTGCTAAATCGACTTTCTTTAAAAGACGTCTACCCATGGCATGGCTATCATACCAAGCGTTCAGTGCGGGTTCTTTTTCACAGGCAATTGCGATAGCTCTAATAAGACGCGTGGTAATATCATCTTTTCCTTTCCACGAATCTATATCGACGTCATCGTAAATAGTAACAGGGACAACTTCTGCGTTTGCTAATGACATTGTTTTTGCCATTGCACGTCTAACACCTCTGAGCGATTCCAATGGTCCAACGTCTTTAAAGATTTGATCAACTCGTTGTACGTCTGCTGCAGTTATCGTATCGTTTGGCCCACTAGGTGTTACAATAGACAGATCAACATCTAGGCGTCTAGCCAATGCACGGACAGCTGGTGTTGCCTTTACGCCAGATGAAGCCTGTCCTACATTGGTTGCTTCTTCATTCACAACTTCGCTGCCAACAATAATTTCACCCGCTACGGTGCCAGTATCGTCTCTAGTTTCTTTATCTGAGGTATCCACGCTTGAGTCATCACCCTCTGATTCAAATTCAACTAAAGGATCGCCCACATTCACAATATCTTCTGCTTTGCCGTAAAGTTTATATATTTTTCCTTTTTGAGGACTGGGAATTTCGACGATCGCTTTGGCAGTTTCAACTTCACAAATTAATTGGTCGACCTCTACTTCATCGCCTTCTTTGACCAACCACTCAATGATTTCGACTTCCGTTAAACCTTCACCCAAATCTGGTAGTTTAAATATATTCATGCGAACTCCATGGTTTGCTGGACTGTTTCAATTATCCGTGTACTGTCTATCATATACGATAGCTCATTTCGATAAAGTGGCATTATCGTGTCATAACCCGTAACTCGTTGCACTGGTGCTAATAAAAACATTAATCCTTTTTCTGCTAACTGTGCAGCAATCTCCGCTCCGACACCACAGGTACGTGCAGCTTCGTGAATAATGACACAACGACCGGTTTTTTCCACAGACTCCAGGATCGTTTGCATATCAAGTGGTTTTATCGTTGCTACATCGATAACCTCTGCGCTAATGCCCTTCTTGTCTAGTTCATCGGCTGCTTGCATGGTTTCATGTACGCAAGCACCCCAAGTAACCAATGTTATATCTTTACCTTCTCGTAAAGTAAAACAAGTGTCTAGTGGTAAAACTTCAGCATTGTCTTCAACATCTTGTTTAATCAGACGGTAAATTCTTTTGGGTTCTAAAAATACAACGGGATCAGGGTCTTGAATTGCGGCTAATAATAAGCCATACGCTCGTGCCGGTGAGGAAGGAATTACCACACGTAAACCCGGCATATGTGCAAATAACGCTTCAGTGCTTTCCGAATGATGCTCTGGTGCATGTATGCCACCACCATAAGGCGCGCGAAGCACCAATGGACATGTTAATCGGCCACGTGTGCGATTTCGCATGCGTGAAGCATGACTAATCATTTGATCAATTGCAGAATAAATGAAACCCATGAATTGCATTTCAAAAACTGGACGAATACCTTCTGCTGACATACCTACTGACATGCCGGCTATGAGAGGTTCTGCAAGTGGTGTATCAATCACTCTTTCTTTACCAAAACGTTCTTGTAAGCCCACAGTGGCTCGAAAGACGCCGCCATTGGCGCCAACATCTTCGCCCAATACAACGACATTTTCATCATCTGCCATTGCCCGGGCTAGCGCCATATTTACTGCTTCAACAAGTGCAACTTCTGCCATATCATTTGCCCCTATTGATAAAATACTCACGTTGTTGTAAAAGATCATGAGTTGGTGATTCAAACATATAGTCAAACATGGTTTCCGGCGCTTGTGCTGGCGTATCTAAATACAATTTCACTTGCTCTTCAACCTGTTTTGTACAAGCTTCAAGATGAGATTGTTCTTTCTTTTCATTCCAGTTGCCAAGACTTTCCAAATAAGTACGTAAACGAGGGATAGGTTCTTTTTCCCAAGCTTGTTTGACTTCCTCTTCGTCACGATATCGAGTTGCATCATCTGCTGTTGTATGATCACATAAACGGTAACTGAGCGCTTCTATAACCGTAGCACCTTTACCACTTCTAGCTTTATCAAGTGCCTTCTCAAATACATCACGCATAGCAATTACATCGTTACCATCTACTTGCTCACCATGTATACCGCCTGCAATGGCTTTTTGTGCAATAGTTTCACAATGCGTTTGATCTTCTCGACGAACGGAAATAGCCCATTGATTATTATTGACGATGAACACCATAGGCAGATCCCATACACCTGCAGCATTAACGGATTCATAGAAATCCCCTTTTGAGGTTGAACCATCACCAAAAAAAACCACAGCTACTCGTGATTCTTTTCGAAGTTTCATCGCATATGCAATACCGACAGCATGGGGGCCTTGTGATGCTATAGGTACACTAATGGGAAAATCCTTTTGAGGCCCTTGGTAATCCATTCCCCGTTCATCACCGCCCCAGTAAAGTAAGATTTCTTTCATACTAACGCCGCGTATGAACTGTGCGCCATACTCCCGATAGTATGGTACCAATACATCGTCGTGACGCATGGCACTTCCCACTGCAACGGAAATCGCTTCCTGACCTAGTGATGATGGATAGGTACCTAATTTTCCAGTACGTTGAAGCGCGATGGCTTTTTTATCGAATACTCGTGTAAGCACCATTGACTTGTACATTTCGACAAGCACATCGGGGTCTTGAGTGAAGTTAGGGAGATCATGACAAACCTCAGATTTCTCATTGAGAATTTGTGTGTATGTTATTTCAAAGTTTGCTACGTTTGACACAAAACTACCTCCTTGAATCTATCGTAAGACCTTAAATATTATAGTTTCTATCAATGGCTTTTAAATACGATTGCCAATTAAGGGTATAAAATAGTTAAGACGTAACCATGCTTTTTTTAAACGCAAATACTTTATTGTCCAGCTGTCTATCAGTGTTTGAATGAACTTTAACTTGCATGCTTTGTTCCGGCTTTGTCAATAATTTCTTTAGCAATAATATCTGCCGTTTTCGCTGAAGTGTTACCTGTTTTAGTGGACTCTGAGAATATCGAAATAAGTGTTGAGTAAATATCAGATATCTTTTTTTGCACTTTTAGTTCATCAACCAATGCAATTTGAATTAACCCTCCCGCATTCGCTACGTAGTCTGGGACATAAAGAATGTCTTTTTGTTGCAATAGTTCAGCAATATCAGAAGTCGCTAATTGATTGTTAGCAGCACCTGCGACAATATCGACTGATAATCGATTTACCGTATCTTTATTTAATGCACCGCCTAAAGCACAAGGTGCAAATACGTCGCACTTTACATCATAAATATCATTAACGTCGACAATATCTCCAGGAAAGTCTTTGCATACTTTATTTAAAGCAGTTTCATCAATATCGCAATAAGTAAGACGTGCGCCAGCAGCATGAAGTTCCTTTGCTAAATAATAACCAACTTGTCCCGCGCCTTGTAACGATACATGTATTTCTGATAAATCTTCTTTTCCATATTTAAATTTCACAGCAGCTTCAATTGCCCGTTTAACACCAAATGCGGTATAGGGTGAAGGATCTCCAGTATTTAGTACACCTTTTGAAGTACTACCCACGTGTTTTGTTTGTGTAGCAATCACATCCATATCATTAACTGTAGTACCACTATCAACTGCTGTGATATATCGTCCAGATAATTCTTCTACGAATTGACCAAACGCAGAAAATAATTTTTCTCGATCTTTAATCGTTTCAGGCTTAATAATGACAGCTTTTCCACCGCCTAATGATAATCCTGAAATAGCAGCTTTATAACTCATGCCTTTTGCTAAGCGCATTGCATCGTAAATTGCGTCATCTGTTGATGGGTAATCGACAAACCGACAACCACCTAATGACGGACCAAGGTTTGTATTATGGATTGCGATGATTGCTTTTAATCCTGAGTTGCAATCATATTTAAAATGGATATCACCGAAGTCCATTTCTTCTGCTAACTTAAAAGGATCTATTAAATTTTTTGTCAATTTATTCATGTCATACTTCAACCTTTAAGTTTAGATAGATTATATAGTTCAATTTATGCTCAATTCGTTTTAAATTTAAACTCTTTAAAGACGTAAATAAAAATGACTTATGCTGAAACAAAAAATAATTTTAGTATTCGTACAAAATTCTCCGAAAAATTGACAGTACGGCATAAAATACGCAAAGAAACTGCCAATAAGTTCAAGTATTTATAATTTTATGAAATAAAATCTGACTTATTTTGATAGCTTGCTATCTAAATAACTTACAAATGAATTCCTGAACTCATAAAAATGGAGGAAGAAAGATGAATACATCTAGTAATCCAATGGGTACAGATGGATTTGAGTTCATTGAGTATACGGCAGAAGATACTCGCGCACTCGAAAAATTATTTAATTCAATGGGCTTTATTCCGATCGCCCGTCACCGATCAAAAGATGTCGTACTCTATCGACAAGGTGATATAAATTTTATCATCAATCACGAACCCGATAGTTTTGCGCAATCTTTCGCGCGTGTTCACGGCCCTTCAATTTGCGCATTTGGTATTCGTGTAGCTGACGCAAATCACGCCTATGAACACGCGATTAAAAATAACGCTAAGGCCTATGTTGGACAAACGGGTCCTATGGAATTAAATCTACCAGCCATTCGAGGAATTGGAGATTCACTAATTTATTTAATCGATCGTTATGGCGAAAATTCTATTTATGATGTCGATTTTATTCCCATAGAAAATACTCAATCAAATCCTGTCGGTGTCGGTTTAACTTATATTGATCACTTAACTCACAATGTCCATAAAGGTCGGATGGATGAATGGGCCAATTTTTATGAACGAATATTTAATTTTAAAGAAATTCGTTATTTTGATATTAAAGGCAAAAATACTGGCCTGTTATCTCGAGCTATGACAAGCCCTTGCGGGAAAATACGAATTCCAATTAATGAACCAGCAGATACTAAATCTCAAATTCAAGAATATTTGGATGCCTACAAAGGTGAAGGTATCCAACATATCGCCCTTGGTTCAGATAACATCTATCAATCAGTGGAATTACTCTCAAAAAATGACATCAAATTGCTTGACGTGCCGGATACTTATTTTGAAGCAATAAATAAACGCATACCAGGACATAAAGAAGACATTATGCGATTAAAGAAAAATCGAATTTTGATTGATGGTGATATTGAAAGCGACCAAGGGTTATTGCTGCAAATATTTACAGAAACTGTGATTGGGCCTATATTTTTTGAAATTATACAGCGTAAAGGGAATGATGGATTTGGAGAAGGTAATTTCCAAGCTTTATTCGAATCCATTGAAGATGATCAACGACGCCGTGGTGTTATTTAAAAATGGTAAAGTGGATTACATTTCCGAAAGTTGAAGGTATCACTTCTCGACAGGCACATTGTGACCTGCCTGTTGATACCTTTGAACGAGAAATGAGTAAAGAAGGTTTTTTTGGCCCTTCTACACAACTTCATCACCGCCACCCACCCACATCTTGGACTCAAATAGATGGCCCCTTAATTCCTCGTGCTTTTGATACGACGAAACTACAATCTAATCAGCTGCATCCTTGGCAAGTGGAATCAATGATGCAAAACACTGCTTGTCAGATTCGATTATGGCGCAGTAATGCTTCTATGCAAGAACTAGCACGCAATGCCGATGGTGATGAATTACTTTTTATCCATCAAGGTAGCGCGGAATTATTTTGTGACTTTGGGCATTTAAGTATCACTGAAGGTGACTACGTATTAATTCCTCGTGGCACCATGTGGCGCCTTGAACATGATAATGAGTTAGATGTGTTAATGATAGAGGCAACAAATGCCAGTTTTGGCTTACCCGAAAAATCATTGGTTGGTCATCATGCTATATTTGATCCTGCTATGTTAGATACACCGATGTTGGATGAAGCTTTTAAAAAACAGCAATCTGAAAAAGAGCATTTCTTGATTGTAAAACGGAATAATCAATTAACTACAATTACGTATCCATTCAACCCGCTTGATGCCACTGGTTGGCATGGAGATTTATCAGTTGTTCGTATTAATTGGCGAGATATCCGTCCAATAATGAGTCATCGATACCATTTACCGCCATCTGCTCATGCCACTTTTACATCTGAACGTTTCGTCGTCTGTACCTTTTGCCCACGACCCATTGAAAGTGACCCTGGCGCATTAAAAGTACCGTTCTTTCATAATAATGATGATTATGATGAAGTACTTTTTTATCATCGCGGAGAATTTTTCTCGCGAGACAATATTCACCCCGGTATGATGACGATGCATCCTTGTGGTTTAACCCATGGTCCTCACCCTAAAGCATTACAAACTGGCCTTAATGCACAACGTAAAGAGACGGATGAAGTTGCAGTGATGATTGACACCCGAGATCCGTTGTCGGTCAATGAATCAGCTGAAAATATAGAATGGAAAGCCTATGTTAATTCTTGGCGTGGAGATAATTCATGAAATTAGCAAGCCTTAAAACAGGTAGTCGTGACGGCACTTTAATTGTGGTCAATCGCGAGTTAACGCATTATACGCCTACACTTGATATATCGCCGACATTACAATGGGCGATAGAAAACTGGGATTCTTGTCTTAGGCCATTAACCTGCTTATATGACAATTTAAATGAAAATCCAAGTACTGGAACACCGATTAATTTCAAAAAATTGTCATCTCCTCTTCCACGAGCTTATCAGTGGTTAGATGGTAGTGCCTATTTAAGTCATGTAGAACGTGTCCGTAAAGCTCGCGGTGCTGAAATGCCACCGAGTTTTTTATCAGACCCGTTAATGTATCAAGGTGGTTCAGATTATTTCTTGGGACCTACTGATCCCATACTCGCTGCAAGTGAAGATTACGGCATTGACTTCGAATCTGAAGTTGCCATCATTAGTGACGATGTACCCATGGGAATCAATAAGCAAAATGCGAGTAAGCATATTAAATTGATTATGACAGTCAATGACGTATCGCTGAGAAACCTGATTCCCGAAGAACTCGCCAAAGGTTTTGGTTTTATTCATGGTAAACCCCCTACTGCTTTTTCACCGGTTGCGGTTACACCCGATGAACTAGTTGATCATTGGATTGACGACAAATTACACCTACCATTATTGAGTACTTACAATGAAGACTTATTTGGCGACCCCAATGCGGGTGTTGACATGCAATTTAACTTTTCTGAGTTAATATCACACGCCGCAAAAACTCGTCCGCTCGGTGCGGGGACAATTATCGGTTCAGGTACAGTATCAAATAAAGATTTGTCCAAAGGATGTTCTTGTTTTGCAGAAAAACGTGTTTTAGAAATTATTAACAATGGTAAGGCTAGTACACCTTTTATGAAGTTTGGCGATCGAATCCGTATCGATATGAAAGATGCACATGGCAAATCCATATTCGGAGTTATTGATCAAGAAGTAATGTCATGCAAGGGTTAACGCAAAACCTAACACTGTATACCTACTGTCGCAGTTCTGCGGCGTATCGTGTACGCATCGCTTTAAATTATAAGGGTTTGGCTTATCAGTCGGAATATGTTCATTTACTAAAAGATGGTGGCCAGGAAAAATCGGAAGACTATCGAAAAATTAATCCTCAACAGTTAGTGCCTAGTTTTGCTGACGGAAACAACATTATCACGCAATCACTGGCCATTATAGAATATATTGAAGAAACACATCCGACGCCTGCATTGCTACCTTCTTCCGCATCTGATCGTGCTTTTGTACGATCATTAGCGATGAATATAGCTTGTGATATTCATCCATTGAATAATTTACGGGTACTTACTTATTTAGATAAAGAGTTAAATATTGATAAAGAAAATCGTGAGACTTGGTACAGACATTGGATAAATGAGGGGTTTTCTGCATTAGAAGAGCAATTAGCAAGAATTAAGAATAAGTCAGATTATTGCTTTAGTAATCAAATAACACTTGCTGATATATGTCTTATTCCTCAAGTTTATAACGGAATGCGTTTTAAATGTAATATCGAAAGCTACCCAATTATCAATCAAATATATCAAAACTGTATGAAACTTGCAGCATTTAAGCAATCTTCACCAGAAGAGCAAGTTGATTTCGAAAACGCCAAATAGAAATTTAAGTGTTTAAATTTATTTCCAAGCGGTAAAAGCAGTCGTGTAAAAAATTAAACTAGGAGGTGTATCATGACGAATCTAAATCCTAAGGAAATTGAACAATTTATACTTGAACACAATATTAATGGGTTGACGGAAGTTTCCACAGAGGCGGTTATAAATCAACACCCCGGTTATTCCGTAGAAAAAGCACAAAGTTTTCTACGATTTCAAAAACGAATTAATGAGGAGTTATTACAACATCCCGTTATCACCAATAATGCTTACACTGCCTGGTTTCAGTCTGGTGAACTAAATAAAGAACAGCTACGCAACTTTGTTGTTCAATTTTCCGTCTTTTCAAATTTATTCCTCATTGCACAACTTAAAAAAACGATTAATGCAGATACATTAGAAGGCATGCGTGCGTCCAAGGAAATATTAGCCAATGAAATTGGTGTTATTTTCAAAAAAACCAAAAATAATCCTGTGAATGATCCAAGTTTGAAACAGGATGCCGATTTAGTGTCCACTGAAGGATCTGTAGAAGGGGGTACATTTCGTTTTAAGGCGGCACACTTTGAATGGTTACTTCGCATGGCTGAAAAATTAGACTTAAATTTTAATGATGTGGGTAAACGAAGTCACGGTACGGAATCCACCTTATTTTATTGTGATGAATTGTCACGTATCTACGGAAATGAGGACTATATGATTTCTCAAGCAGCGAGTTATGCCGTAGAAAATTGGGCCGCAGCAGGTTTCTGGGACCAGTTGGTTGATGGGTTTACTAAATACAATGATAAAAATAAAACTAATCTGCCATTGGCATTTTTTACCTATCACGCAAAAATCGAAGCACAGCACGCAGCGCATACTCAAGAAGAGTTAGAAGAGCTGTATTTTGATCGCGAAATTGATGAAGATAAATTTATACACTATGGCAATGAAATGTTAAAAGGTGTTGAAGCTTTTTGGAATGGCCTAAACGAACAAAGAAAGTAAACACAGAAGAGATTTCGCTCATGAGTGATAAACAATACTTTCAAGACCATATGCCTGGAGATGTTTGTTTTGGTTGTGGTACGAAAAATGAAAAAGGACTAAAAATACACAGTTTTTGGCGCGATGATATTGCCATGTGTCATTGGAAGCCAAAACAACATCATGAAGGTTGGGCTGATTTAACATGTGGTGGAATCATTGCGAGTTTGGTAGATTGTCACTGCATTGCAACCGCTATGGCAACTGCAATACGCAATGAAAATAGAGAATTGGACTCTGAACCTCATTATTTATTTGCCACAGGTTCGCTGAATATTATGTATTTGAAACCAACACCCATCGATGCAGAGATGAGATTGGAAGCGCAAGTCACCCGCATTAAAAATGAAAAAAAATATACCGTAAGTTGCAATGTGTTTGTTGGTGATGAACAAACGGCAAAAGCAGAAGTCATTGCTTTGCTGGTATATCGTAGCGATCGACCAGAAGAAGCTGCAGAAGTTTTTAGGCAAGCTTAGATTACATTTCCTGAACTATGATCAATAGGAGTTTACTATGTCTAATGAGTTAGAAAACTTTCGAGCTAAAGTACGTGAATTTGCGCAAGCTGAAATTTCTCCTTATGCAGCCCAGATAGATAAGGATGATGAATTTCCTAGCGATATGTGGCGAAAAATTGGGGATGCTAATTTAATGGGTATTACCATTCCGAAAGCTTATGGTGGAGAGGAGTTAAGCTATCTTCACCACGTGATTGCGACTGAAGAACTTTCGCGTGCATCTGGTTCAGCAGGTTTTGCCTATGCAGCACACTCAAACATTTGTGTTGACAACTTGTTTAAAAATGGCAACGAGGAACAGCGAAAAAAATATATTCCTAAGTTACTGTCAGGAGAGCATGTTGGCGCATTGGCCATGTCAGAGCCCGATGCTGGTTCCGATGTTATTGGCTCCATGACTTGTCACGCAGAGAAAAAAGGTAAGAATTGGGTAGCTAATGGGACCAAACGATGGATTACCAACGGCCCTTATGCAAGTACTTTCATCGTTTATATGCGTACTGCAGGAAAAGAAGCAGGCTCTCGAAGTGTCACTGCATTTCTTGTTGAAAAAGATATGAAAGGATTCACACAGGGTCAGAAAAAAGACAAGCTAGGTATGCGAGGCGCCGGGAATTGTGAACTCTATTTTGATAATTGTGAAATTCCTGAAGAAAATATACTGGGTGAGGTAAACCAAGGTGTTGCGTTATTAATGAATGGATTAGATTCTGAACGGCTTATTCTCTGTGGGGGACCACTCGGTATTATGCAGTCCGCAATGGATATCGTTATACCCTACTCACAAGAACGTGAGCAATTTGGCCAACCCATCGCAAACTTTCAAATGGTCCAAGCAATTATTGCCAGCATGTATACTCGTATGGAAGCAGCACGATCTATGGTGTATCGATTGGGTGAAAATTTCACGACACACAAAACCCGTAATAGAGATGCAGCAGCTGCATGTTTATTTTCATCGGAATCTTCAACTGCCGTCGCTTTGGATGCCATTCAAATCTTAGGTGGACGCGGCTATATGAATGAAGAAATTCCTGGGCGTTTATTACGGGATTCAAAAATCTATGAAATCGGCGGTGGTACTAACGAGATTCGTAAAATGATTATTGCGAGAGATTTAACTAAGCCTAAAAAGTGAGTTTCAATTAATGATGAATGATAACGATATTGTCATAGTTTCCGCCAAACGAACGCCTATGGGTTCGTTTCAAGGGGTTTTTTCTGCCTTGACTGCAACTGATTTGGGTGCAGCAGCTATTCAAGCGGTACTGCATGAATCCAATATTGATGGAAACCTAGTAAACGAAGTCCATATGGGCTGTGTTTTACCCGCTGGCCTAGGGCAAGCCCCTGCTCGTCAAGCCTCTCTAAAAGCAGGTCTTCCATTATCCACTGCTTGCACCACAGTTAACAAAGTCTGCGGTTCAGGTATGAAAACTGTCATGCTCGCTCACGATATGATTAAAGCAGGCAGTGCCGATGTAATTATCGCCGGTGGCATGGAATCAATGACCAATGCCCCATATCTTTTACCCAAAGTTCGAGAAGGATTGCGCTTAGGCCATCATCAAACCGTTGACCATATGTTTTTTGATGGACTGGAAAATGCGGCTGATAATGCTTTGATGGGTACATTTGCAGAACAATGCGCCGATAAATTTTCCTTCACTCGAGAACAACAAGATACTTTTGCAATCGAGTCGGTAAATCGCGCACTGAAAGCGATTGAAACAAAGCAGTTTGATAATGAAATTACTGCAGTAAACGTGAAATCTCGTACTAGTGATACATTGGTCTGTGAAGATGAACAACCATTCAAATGTAAAATTGAAAAAATCCCTCAACTTAAACCTGCTTTTCGAAACGAAAATGGTACTGTCACAGCAGCCAATTCATCATCCATTTCAGACGGTGCATCCGCTTTGTTATTGATGACAGCTAAAAATGCCAAAACTTTGGAACTTACTCCTCTGGCCAAAATAGTTGCCCATGCAAGTCACGCACGGGCGCCAGAAGAATTCACCACAGCACCGATCAATGCCATAAGAAATTTGCTAGACAAGTCAAATTGGGGTCTAAATGAAGTCGATTTATTTGAGATCAATGAAGCATTCGCTGTTGTCACCATGGCAGCAACTCAAGAACTTAAATTGGATGCCAGTATAGTTAATGTTAATGGTGGTGCCTGCGCTTTAGGCCATCCCATTGGTGCTAGTGGTGCTCGAGTATTAGTGACATTAATCCACGCACTAAAATCAAAAGGATTATCCAAAGGTATTGCATCACTGTGTATTGGTGGTGGCGAAGCGACTGCTGTTGCTGTAGAAATGTGTTAATAACAACCAGGAATACTAATGGCTATTATTAAAAGCAAAATTAATACTTCAGGTAAAGCATTTTCAGAGAATGTTGAGTCTATGCGCTTGCTTGTTGCAGACTTACAGGAAAAAATTGCCATATCGAGTGCAGGTGGATCTGAAAAATCGAGAGAACGCCATAAAGCAAGAGGTAAACTATTACCTAGAGAACGTATTGCAGAACTGGTTGACGACTACGATCAATTTCTTGAATTTTCTCATCTTGCTGCTTATGACATTTACAATAACGAAATTCCGAGCGCAGGTGTTATCACTGGGATTGCAAAAGTTCATGGCCAAGATGTATTAATCGTTGCAAATGACGCAACAGTTAAAGGTGGAACTTATTATCCTTTAACAGCTAAAAAACATTTGCGAGCCTTAGAAATAGCCGAACAAAACCACCTACCCTGTGTCTATTTGGTGGATTCAGGCGGTGCATTTCTTCCCAAACAAGATGAAGTATTTCCAGACCGTGATCATTTTGGTCGAGTATATTTCATGCAAGCTCGAATGTCAGGAAAACAAATCCCGCAAATTGCAGTGGTCATGGGTTCATGTGTTGCTGGCGGCGCCTATGTGCCTTCAATGTGCGATGAAAGTGTTATTGTAAACAATCAAGGTAGTATTTTTCTTGGAGGTCCACAATTAGTTCAAGCTGCTACGGGTGAAAAAGCCAATGTGGAGGACTTAGGTGGCGGAAATATGCATTGTCGCATTTCAGGTGTAACAGATCATCTTGCAGATAATGACCAACATGCATTAACTATTACACGAGACATACTGAAACATATAAATTACCCACGTTACAACTCACTCAGCCAACAAACGAGTGTTGACCCGGTTTATCCCGCAGAAGATCTTTATGGCATCGTACCCAATGACCCACGTGTACAATATGATGTGCAAGAAATTATCGCACGCATTGTTGATGCATCTGAATTTCATGAATTTAAATCTTTGTTTGGTCAAACCTTAGTTTGTGGTTTTGCGCATATTGAAGGATATCCTGTCGGCATTCTCGCAAATAACGGCGTTTTATTTTCTGAATCTGCGCAAAAGGCCACGCACTTTATCCAGTTATGTAACCAAAGAAACATCCCATTGGTTTTTTTACAAAATATAACCGGATTTATGATCGGCACTAAATTTGAGCAAGGTGGTATTGCAAAACACGGTGCAAAAATGGTAACCGCAGTTGCGTGTTCCAATGTACCAAAATTTACCGTTATCATTGGTGGATCTTTCGGTGCAGGTAATTATGCCATGTGTGGCAGAGCCTATGCCCCACGTCAACTATGGATGTGGCCTAATGCACGTATATCAGTAATGGGTGGTGAGATGGCAGCATCTGTTTTAAGTACTGTAAAAGAAGATGGAATTAAAGCACGTGGCGAAGCATGGAATAAAGGTGAAAAACAAGACTTTGAGCAAAATATTTTGGATCAGTTTGAAACTCAAGGACATCCTTATTACGCCAGTGCTCGATTATGGGATGATGGCATTATCGACCCGATAGATACTCGTTACGTACTTGCACGTGGTTTGGAAGCCGCAGCTAACGCGCCGGTTGAAGATACAGACTATGGCATATTCAGAATGTAAGGTGACTTATGGCAAATGAATTATCTATAACTATTGATAAAGATGGCATTGCACTTATTTTGCTGAATCGCCCTGAAAAACATAACGCATTTAATGACAAGTTAATTACAGAACTCTCTGGGCAATTAGAAAGTCTTGACCAAAACCCAGAAGTGAGAGTTGTTGTCCTTACTGGTAGTGGTGAATCCTTTTCGAGTGGTGCTGATATAACTTGGATGAAATCCATGGTTAACTATGATCAAGAAACCAACCGCAATGATGCTATTCATTTAGCTGAACTCATGCAACAGCTGTATAGTTTATCTAAACCGACTATTGCTCGCGTAAATGGATCTGCATATGGCGGAGCTTTGGGTTTAATCGCTTGTTGTGACATTGCAATTGCCGTTGACCATGCAAAATTTTCATTTTCAGAAGTCAAGCTAGGTATCGCACCTGCGGTGATATCCCCTTATGTTATCTCTGCAATCGGTACTCGACATGCAAAAAAATTATTTCTCACCGGTGAAATATTTGATTCTATAGAAGCAGTACGTATCAATCTATTGCACAGCAGTGTACCTCTATCTGATTTTGATAATACAGTTAATACACAAATCAAATATTTACTGAAGGGAGGGCCTAACGCACAAGCAGAAATTAAAGAGATGATTCAACACTTTTCAATTTTTGAAAAAGATATTAAATGGAAAACTGCTGAAATCATTGCCAAGTTACGGACTTCCGATGAAGGTCAAGAAGGTTTAGGTGCTTTTTTAAACAAGCGAAAACCCAGTTGGACGACTCAGAAAGAATCAGATTCTTGAATTATCAGTATGAATAAGGAAAGAATTAAAATTGTTGAAGTTGGGCCTCGTGATGGATTGCAAAACGAGACCATAAAGATTGCAACTAATGAAAAAATTAATTTCATCAATCGACTTTCGGATACCGGATTAAAACATATTGAAGTAAGTAGTTTTGTTAATCCAAAATATATACCACAACTGGCAGATGCAACGGAAGTTTTTAAATCTATTAAACGAAATCCAAATATTAAATATTCTGCGCTTGTACCTAACGAACAAGGACTATTACGTGCTTTAGATTCGAAACCTAACTCTATTGCCGTTTTCACTGCAGTATCAGAAACTTTTTGTAAAAAAAATATAAATTGTACAATTGAAGAATCTTTACATCGATTTGAACCCATATTAAAACTTGCAGAAGAAAATAATATTCCCGTTCGCGCTTATATTTCTTGTGTACTTGGCTGTCCATACGAAGGATACATCCAACCAGAGAAAGTCTCAGAGATATCCCAAAAATTGATTAGCATGGGTTGTTGCGAAATTTCCTTAGGCGATACCATTGGTGCTGGAACGCCATTACAAGCACGAACAATGTTAAGACATGTATCAGATTACGTATCAATGGACAAATTAGCTGTTCATTTTCATGATACTCGTGGACAAGCCTTAGCAAATATTCATGCATGCCTTGACTTGGGAATTCGTACAGTAGATTCGTCTGTTGCTGGTTTAGGTGGATGCCCATATGCAGAAGGTGCAACGGGTAATGTCGCCACAGAAGATGTTGTTTATATGCTTCATGGCATGGGTTATTCAACAGGTATAGACTTAGGTAAAATTATTCATGTTGGGCAGTCTATAAGCGCTCAATTAAATCGAAGTAACAATAGCCGTGTTGGCTCTGCAGGAGTTCCTTATGACTATAAAAACTACCAAATCGCTCAATAATATCTGCGCACTGATTGGTGGCGGCGCATCAGGTTTAGGTTTAGCCACTGCAACAAGAATTATTGAAGCAGGAGGTCGAGTTACTTTACTTGATATTAGTCAAGAACAAGGCATAAAAGCGCAACAGCAACTGGGCGATAAATCTTTATTTATTGAAACTGATGTAAGCTCAGAATCCGCGGTGGATTCTGCTGTTGAACAAGCAGTAAATCACTTTAGTCATATTAACCTTGCTGTTAATTGCGCAGGTATAGCACCAAGTTCACGAGTTTTAGGAAAAGACGGTGTCATGCCAACAGCTGATTTTGCACGTGTTATGGCAATTAATTTAACCAGTACATTTTGTGTATCTCGCTCCGCGGCAAATGCCATGCAACATAATGACGTTACAGATGATGGAGAACGTGGCGTTATCATAAATACCGCTTCAATAGCTGCCTATGACGGCCAAACAGGACAAGCTGCTTATGCTGCATCAAAAGGTGGGATAGTCAGCATGACATTACCGCTGGCGCGTGAGTTTTCTCGATTTGGCATAAGAGTCATGACCATCGCACCCGGTGTCTTTCTTACACCCATGTTTGATACCTTACCCGCTAAAGCCGTCGAAATGTTAGAACAATCTACACCTTTTCCAAAACGTTTAGGCAAACCCAATGAATTTGCAGAAATGGTTTGTCACATTTTTCAAAATACTATGTTAAATGGTGAAACAATTCGCTTAGATGGTGCTTTGAGGATGTCATGAGCGAACTAGCTCCCCTTTGGTCCCCGTCTACGCAATACACTAAAAAAACCGCAATGTATCGGTTCATGTCTGATGTTAATGAAAACTATTCCTTGACACTTAATAATTATACTTCACTATACGAATGGTCCATAAAACATCCAGCGGATTTTTGGCAGCAGGTTTGGAAATTTTGTGACGTTAAAGCACCCACTTCTTATACTAAAGTATTAGAACATGGCGAAACTATTCGGGACGCTAAATGGTTTGTTGGTAGTCAACTTAATTTTGCTGAGAATTTACTCAAATATTGTCATATACAAAACAAAGATCACCCCGCCATTATTTTTCATGGTGAACAACGCGTAAAACGGACGCTCAGTTATGACGATCTTTATCAGCAAGTTGCGAGTGTAGCAACATCGTTAAAAAAAATGGGTATTGTACCTGGTGATCGAGTAGCCGGTTTTCTACCAAATGTACCAGAAGCAATAATTGCTATGCTTGCCACGAGTAGTCTCGGGGCCGTTTGGTCTTCTTGTTCGCCAGATTTTGGATTTAATGGCGTTATGGATCGATTTGGACAGATAACGCCGAAGGTAGTTTTTGCAACAGATGGGTATTATTTTAAAGATAAGGCCATTGATAATTTAGCCACAGTAAAGAAACTCAGTGAGAATATAAATAGCCTTACATCAATTATTATTATTCCCTATATTGATAAATTTCCCAATGTAGATCAAATTCCAAAAGCCGTATCTCTTAACAAATTACTTGAAGATAAAACATCTAATACGATCGAATTTACACAACTTCCTTTTGATCACCCACTTTATATTATGTTTTCATCGGGTACAACTGGTGTGCCTAAATGCATCGTTCACGGTGCAGGTGGTACGTTAGTTCAACATTTAAAAGAGTTAATTCTACATACAGACGTGCGTGTTAACGATCGTCTATTTTATTTCACGACTTGTGGCTGGATGATGTGGAATTGGTTAGCCAGCGGATTAGCTGCAGGCGCAACATTGGTACTTTATGATGGATCACCTTTTTATCCCAATGCCAATGTATTGATGGATCTTATCGACAAGACGAAGATTAATGTGTTTGGTACTAGCGCAAAATATATTAGCGCATTAGAGAACGACAATCGTAAACCGATTAGAACACATAAGTTAACTTCCTTACGCAGTATTCTGTCTACAGGTTCACCCTTAGCACCAGAATCTTTTGATTATGTTTATCATAATATTAAAAAAGATGTCCAACTCGCATCAATCTCAGGTGGGACTGACATTATTTCCTGTTTTTCTTTAGGTAGCCCTATATTGCCCGTGTACAGAGGCGAATTACAATGCCGTGGTTTAGGCATGGATGTTGATGTTTTCAATGATAGTGGTAAGTCAGTACATGAACAAAAAGGCGAATTGGTTTGCAAGAGCCCTTTTCCCTCTATGCCACTATGTTTTTGGAATGATGCAGATCAAAAAAAATATCAAGCAGCTTATTTTAGTCGTTTCGACAATATATGGGCACATGGTGATTATGCAGAGATAACTAATCATGACGGCTTGGTCATTTATGGTCGTTCTGATGCCGTTTTAAATCCTGGTGGTGTACGTATTGGGACAGCGGAGATTTATCGTCAAGTGGAGAAATTGTCAGAAATAATTGAAAGTATTGCGGTTGGGCAAGAATGGGATAACGATGTTCGAGTCGTGTTATTTGTAAAATTACAACCAGATCTAAAATTGGATGACGATTTACAAAATCGTATTAGACAAAATATCCGAAAAAATACCACTCCACGTCATGTACCTTCCAAAATAATTCAAGTTCCGGATATACCTCGAACTATTAGTGGAAAAATTGTGGAACTTGCGGTACGTAATATCATTCATCACCAACCTGTAAATAATATTGATGCCTTAGCCAATCCAGAAGCATTAGATTATTTTCAGAACTTAAGTGAATTGGAAGAAGTAGGATGAGGTGTACTAGATGACGACAAAAAATTCAGCAGGCACTTGCTTTCGAAATGCGCTAAAACAAGAACAACCGCTACAAATTGCTGGAACTATTAATGCCTATTCTGCTTTGTTAGCCAAAGAATCTGGATTTAATGCCATTTATTTATCTGGCGCTGGTGTAGCCAATGCTTCTTATGGTTTACCTGATCTAGGCTATACTTCTTTAGACAATGTTGCCGAGGATGTTCGACGAATCACCGGAATTTGCCCTCTTCCATTATTAGTTGATGCAGATACCGCTTGGAACGACCCTGCGCTCACAGTGAAAACCTTAATTGATGCGGGCGCAGCTGCAATTCATATCGAAGACCAAGTGGACTTAAAACGCTGTGGACACCGACCCGGAAAAAATCTGGTTTCTATTACTGAAATGCAAGATCGATTACAAGCAGCCAAATCGGGCAGGACGGATCCAGGATTTGCCATAATGGCAAGAACCGATGCACATGCAGTTGAAGGATTCGACGCAGCCATTAAACGTGCTCAATGTTATGTTGATGCGGGGGCAGATATGATTTTTGCTGAAGCGTTTTCAAGTTTACAAGAATATAAAACATTTACTGCAGAAATGACCGTGCCTGTTCTCGCCAATATAACCGAGTTTGGTAAAACTCCCCTATTCAGCGTTGATGAATTACAAAGTGCGGGAATTGCTATGGTACTTTATCCGTTGTCCGCGTTTCGAGCCATGAGTGCAGCTGCATTAAATGTCTATCAAACCATACGCCAGGAAGGAACTCAAAAAGAACTCATAGAAAACATGCAAACGCGAAAAGAGCTCTATCAAGTATTAGATTACGAAAAACACGAAAAACAAATTGACAACGAACTTGAGAATAAGCGAGGAAAACCATGAGTAAAGAGAAAACAGCTGGTCTTGCCTCAGTAGTCGCGGGTAAAAGCGCCATATGCACTGTAGGCAAAGAAGGTAAAGGGCTAAACTACCGAGGTTATTCTATCGAAGACCTTGCCAATAATGCCTCTTTTGAAGAAGTTGCCTATCTGCTCATTCATGAAAAATTACCTAATCAAACAGAATTAGATGACTACCAAAATAAATTAATCTCATTAAGAACATTACCTCAAGAATTAAAATCAGTTCTTGAATGTCTACCCAAAACAACACATCCCATGGATGTCATGCGTACAGCTGTTTCAACGTTAGGTTGCTTAGAGCCGGAAGACGACTTTAATCAGCAAGCGGCAATTGCGGATCGGTTATTAGCGTCATTGCCCGGTATCTTGTTATATTGGTATCACTTTCATTTTCAATCTCAAAAAATAGACGTTCAATCTACAGAAAATACATTAGCCGGTCATTTTTTATATTTGCTCAAAGGCAAAACTCCCACCGCTTTAGAAAAACAAGTCATGGATGTTTCATTAACTTTGTATGCCGAACATGAATTTAATGCTTCTACGTTTGCTGCTAGAGTTGCGGCATCAACATTATCTGATTTCTATTCTGCTATCACGAGTGCCATAGGCACACTGCGTGGGCCTCTACATGGCGGTGCAAATGAAGCAGCCATGGAGCTCATTCAACGGTTTGAATCAGCCGATGAGGTCGAAGAAAAATTGCTTGAAATGTTAAAAAATAAAGAAAAAATAATGGGTTTTGGTCATCGTGTATACAGTGAATGTGATCCTAGAAACGCGATAATTAGACAATGGTCGCAAAAGTTATCTCTAAATGCTAAAGACCCACATTATTATGAGATATCAGAAGCCATTGAAAAAGTCATGTGGGATACGAAAAATTTATTTCCAAATTTGGATTTTTATAGCGCATCATCTTATTACTTTATGAACATACCTGTTCCATTATATACACCGATTTTTGTTTGTTCTCGCATCACTGGTTGGGCTGCACATATATTTGAACAACGGGCTAATAATGCGTTAATTCGCCCAGGGTCAGAATACAATGGTCCCGAACCACGTGCATTAATACCCATAAAGCAACGAGATTGAGAGAAAATAATCATGTCTGATATTCGGTCTGCTGAACGTCCTCCAACAGATAATATAATTTCTAAAATTGCCGATTATGCACTCGACGCTACTATAGATAGCGAAGAAGCGTATACCACTGCCAATTATTGTTTAATCGATAGCTTAGGTTGTGCTTTACTCGCCTTTAAGTTTCCTGCTTGTAAAAAATTGCTTGGGCCTATTGTACCCGGTGCGACACTAACGAACGGCGCTCGAATTCCCGGAACCCATTTTGAACTAGAACCAGTTCAAGCAGCATTTAATCTCGGTACAATGGTTCGTTGGCTAGATTTTAACGATACCTGGTTAGCGGCTGAATGGGGACATCCTTCGGATAACTTTGGTGCTATCCTAACGTTGGCAGATTACCTTAATCGCTCAGATCAATCATCTCTTAAAAAACCAATTACATTAAAAGATGTGCTAAATGCAGCCATTAAAGCCTATGAAATTCAGGGCATATTAGCCTTAGAAAACAGCTTTAATCGAGTAGGTCTAGATCATGTCATTTTAGTTCGCATCGCAAGTACAGCAGTAGCTACCGCCATGCTAGGTGGAAATAAACAACAAGTGATTAATGCTGTATCAAATGCCTGGATTGATGGTGGTGCCTTACGTACCTATCGACACGCCCCGAATACAGGTTCACGAAAAAGTTGGGCTGCTGGCGATGCCACAAGTCGCGCAGTGCGTTTGGCTTTAATGGCAGTTAAAGATGAAATGGGTTATCCCTCTGCGTTGAGTGCAAAACAATGGGGGTTTTATGATGTATTGTTTAAGGGTAAACCATTCCAATTATCACAAACCTTTGGCAGTTATGTGATGCAAAACATTTTGTTTAAAATATCTTATCCTGCAGAATTTCATGCTCAAACTGCGGTAGAAGCCGCACTCACATTACATAATGACGTTAAAAATCGTCTTGGCGATATAGAGCGAATCGAAATTTATACCCAAGAAGCCGGGATTAGAATCATCGACAAAACAGGCCCATTGGATAATCCTGCAGATAGAGATCACTGCATTCAATATATGGTTGCTATTCCATTAATATTCGGCCGATTGACCGCTGACGATTATGAAGATTCCATTGCCAAAGATTCAAGGATTGATAATTTACGTCATAAAATGCAAGTACATGAAGATAAACAATATAGTATAGATTATCTAGATCCCAATAAACGCGCAATCTCCAATGCAATTCAAATATATTTCAACGATGGATCCTCAACTAAAAAGATTGAAGTAGATTACCCATTAGGCCACCGTAATCGACGTGATGAAGCCATACCATTACTGATGACTAAGTTTAAAAATAATTTGGCAACGCGATTTGATAATGAACACTGTCAAAATATTATGGCCTTGCTTGATTCAATTGAAGATCTAGATCAAATAAGCATTAGTGATTATCTTGAATTTTTTATTCCAACCAAGCAAATTCCACATAATGAAACTTCCTGATAAACAAGCCACACTAAGAGTCATTGCTATGCCCTCAGACACCAATTCGGTTGGAGACGTCTTTGGCGGTTGGATAATGTCTCAAGTTGATTCAGCGGGCAGTATATTAGCTCATCAAATAGCCCATGGTCGGGTAGCGACCAAAGCGGTTGAGTCCTTCGTTTTTCTTGAACCCATATTTGTAGGAGATGTCATCAGTTTTTTCGCTACTTTGAACAAAATAGGAACGACTTCAATAACAATTGATATTACCGTTTTCGTCGAGCGAGATCATTCACGATTTGAATGCTTAAAAGCAACAGATGCATGCTTAACCTATGTTGCGGTGGATGAAAATCGTAAGCCTCGTAAAGTCCCTTAAAACGATATCAAATTTATAGCTTAAACGTTACAATAAAGAAGCTAATCGTAAAACTAATTCGAGAATGATGAAAATTGAACGTCGATCCTTTGGATTATACTTTGGTGTAATATTATTTCTTGTTGTAATATTCCTTCCTACACCCGAAGGCATGAGTCAGTCTGCGCAAATTGTTGCTGCAACAGCTCTGTTGATGGCAACCTGGTGGATTACTGAAGCATTACCTTTTGCTGTAACGGCTTTAATCCCAATGATTATGTTTCCTAGTTTAGATGTGATGGGTGTTAACGAGGTGACTCCCTCTTACGCCAATCAGATTATTTTTCTCTTTCTCTCGGGTTTTATTTTTGCTTTGTGCATTGAACGATGGAATCTTCATAAACGTATTGCACTACATACAATAAACGCATTTGGGTTTAGCTATAACAGAATATTGTTCGGTTTTATGGCCGCTACCGCATTTTTATCCATGTGGGTTTCGAATACTGCTACCACTCTAATGATGATTCCTATTGCACTTGCGGTTGCAAATCAAATAGAACCTGAGTCTTCTTTAACTCAAAGTACTTTTAGTCTATCACTTTTGTTGGGCATTGCTTATTCAGCTTCAATAGGTGGTGTTGCAACGATTATTGGCACACCGCCAAATGCGATTTTAGCTGGCATGTTGGAACAACAAGCAGGAATAAATATTGGATTTTTCGACTGGATGCTTTTTGCTTTCCCATTAGCCTTAACATTTTTATTAATTGCTTGGATGTATTTAAAAACCATGATGAAAAACTTGGTTCAAAAAAATGCAAATGAGAGTAAAAAGCTTTTACAAGAGGAATTGACGAAGTTACCAGTTCTCAGTAAAGAAGAAAAACTCGTTTTAAGCATATTTTCAATTGTCTGTTTTTTATGGATCATACGCGGATTTGTTGATATAGAAATCTTCAATAATATTAAAGATTCAACCATTGGTTTATTTGGTGCCATGTGGCTTTTTGTATTGCCAGCAAAAAACGGTACTGAGCGATTAATGGACTGGAAAACCACAAAGAAATTACCATGGGATATTTTAATATTATTTGGTGGCGGTTTCGCCTTGGCATCGGGTTTTGCTCACACGGAACTCACACAATGGATGGCATTAAAATTTGATTTTTTACAGGGAGTCAATGTTGTTATAATTATCTTCGTGATTGTATTATTTGTAATATTTCTGACTGAAATAACCTCGAATACAGCAACGGCAACATTACTGATTCCACTCATGATTGCACTATCTCCGATTTTGGACATCTCTCCCTTTATATTAGCAACTGCTGTAGCAGTGGCAACCTCTTACGCTTTTATGTTGCCTGTTGCCACACCACCTAATGCGATCGTATTTAGTAGCGGTCGTGTTCCCATACAAAAAATGGCCAAGGTTGGCTTTTGGTTAAATATTATCGGCAGTATCTTGATTACGTTTTTTGTGATGAATTTACTTTCAGTGGTATTTGAGTAATAATATTAAATATTATTACGAATAGTTATTAATATTTCCGTTACTTACAAACCATCCCATTACTTACAAACCATCCCAAGTGACTCTTGACATATTCCATTACTAATATTATTTAAATCCATATCGTTAGTAAAAAGTTCGGAATTAGCATCAACATATATTCCATGAGCGTTTAGCTCCATATCGTCTACAGTTATATTATCGATTTGAACTCGAGAAAATGGTTGGCCATTTGAAACGATACGAATACCTGCTTGACCGTTATTAAAGCCATCTCTAAATCCTGCATTGCGTACAGTGACATATTCTAATGTGCTACCAGTACTACTGTTGAACAACAGTCCATCCCAATAGCTGATACCTCCTGATAACAGAGGTTCAAGTGACGCGAATAAAATGGGTTTGCCAGACTCACCAATTGCGAATAAAACATTACTGCGAATTTCCATGCCTTTGCCTTCGGCAAAAAGTAATTCTGCGCCTGCGTTGATGGTTAAACTACCATTGACATTGAAATCATCATAAAACGCATAAGGCACATTTATGCCCGGTATGGTTGCTGCGCCCTCTATATTGCCGTAAGACATATTTACTTCAAGATAGCCCTTCAAATTATTTTTAAAGTCAGTGCTAGTATCTAAAGAATCAAGTGCTTGTACAGCAACTAATCCCGCACCTGCAGCATTTAAATTAACTTTATTATCAGAAAAAGTATCAAACCAAGATGTTCTATCAACATCAATACCATATCCTTCCTGGGAATGCTGTAGTTTTGAGTTGCTTACACTCACTTGGGAAAAATTAGTAAGCACTAAATTCGCCTTCATGAAAACACCACCACCGCCATATAAAATATCGACATAGTTAAAATTATTATTAAATGATTTTGAGCTGTTAAATTGAATGCCTAACCAACTATTCGTTTGCTCTCGTAAAGCATCGGAGTCTGCTTTTGTAAATGTAATTATTTCCTTGTTGGTTCCAATAGCAGATAATGATGCGTCATCGCCGACAACTCGTATCCCCGCACTTTCCAAGAACTGTAATTCAGCACCTGCTTCAATAATTAATGCAGTATTTGAAATCTGAATATTATCCTCTAATAAATAAGGTATTTCCTGTTTCTGCCAAGTAACGCTCGCCATATTTCCTGCTTCAGGGCTATTTAGCGTATCGAGTGTTTCATCTCCATTGAGCAATGAATTCGTTATAACAATTTTATTCCTTGGATTGTCGATATTTCCTAAATTAAATTTATTACTTCTATCAAGAAAATGAACTTCATTAACTGTTATTGATATAGGTTCAACGGGATTTCTATAAATTGTATTATTACTGATTTCGTTAAAATAGCTATGATGTTGAGCAAGAAAAGCATAACTTGCAAATTGTGATTGAGGTGCAGTATCACGAATCACATTATTGGTAAACGTAATACGTCCTTTGATTTGATTATTATCATAGGGATGATGAGCCACACTAAACGCGGCATTTGTAAATGTGTAGTGACCACTGCCAGCATGTTCAATAACAGTATAATCAAAGATATTATCCAATGAGTTTCGACGATACACACGTATACCTGCCCATTTCAGTGGATTAGCACCTTCGCCAGTAAAATAAATTGGCGCTGTAGGTGTACCATCAGCAATAATATTGCCACCCAATACGGTTAAGCCTGCTGTTCTATTTCCAAACATGATGATGGTATTTGGCAGAATCGTTAATTGTACATTAGGCGGAATTTGAAGTTGATCTTGTGTAAGATAACAGCTCGACTCTAAAACTGTATTGGCAGTAAATTCAAGACCACCTTCAGCAGTAACACCTAATACATTAACTCCATTAATTAGAAAATTTGAGTCTAGAATTTTAATTTCTCCTGACTCACAATTTACATCAGGCAGAAAATCTCCGATAAATCGTGCGTTGTTTACAGGAGAAGTAGTCGCTGTAACAGTAATACTTACTGGTATACTATCGTGGTTATTAGCATCGATCACAACTAATGTAACAAGATAATTTCCTTCTACATCTGGCGTGAAAGAAGGCTTATCAGTCAGTTCATCCCTTAAAATTGCAATACTTCCAACTGGTGCATTGTCGATTGTCCAGTAATAGTTTAATTGATCGCCATCAGGATCACTACTTCCGGTACCATCGAGTTGAATCTGCTTTCCTGTTTCAATTTTTACATTTGATCCTGCATCTGCAATTGGTAATTCATTGATTTTGTTAACAATAACTATAACTTCATCAACTTCGCTCTCTAAGGTGCCATCGTTCACAACTAAACTAAATGTATATGTACCAGGCAAGTCCGGTGTAAAACTTGGGTTTACGCTCGTAGTGTTCATTAGCATGAAAATACTGTTGGCTGGTTTACCGACTATCGTCCACATATAAAATAACTGTGCTTGTTCAGGATCAGAACTATTAGAGCCATCTAAAAATACCTGGCTCAACACTGGTACTTCTTGCTCAATTCCCGCTCTAGCAGTTGGTTCGAGGTTTTGAACTTGTGTTTGCGTTGTAACTCGAACGGTGTCAACTAAACTTGAAATTTCCCCGTCATTTACTACCAATGAAATTATATATATGCCATCAATATCAGTTGTGAAAGTTGGACTTTGTACTGTGGGATTTGAGATTGACGCTTTGCTATTGTTAGGTTTAGTGGTTAGGGTCCATGAAAATGTTAGCGCATCATCATTCGCATCACTACTATCACTGCCATCTAATGTTGTAAGTGTATTTAGCTGAACAATTTGGTCTTCACCTGCGTTAGCAACTGGTTCAGTATTTGTGGTAGTGTTACCTGGACTGTGGCCTTCTTCTCCATCAGTTGGAGAAGAATTAGTTGAGCTTGCAACGATTGATACAGTAGCTGCTGAGCTATCTTTTGAACCATCATTAACAACAAGACTAACAGTAAAAGTTCCGGCTACATCCGCTGTAAAATTAGAGGTAACATCTGATGTATTTGATAACGCCGCATTACTACCATCGGGTTTTGCGCTCAATGACCAATTATAAGTGAGAACTTGTTCTTCCGGATCAAAACTATTACTTGCATCTAGTTGAACCACAGCACCTGTTGTTACAGTCGTTTCTAGGATAATATCAGCTGTTGGCGCTAAGTCACTATCTCCAGTTTCATTTTTCTCTTCAGTACCTCCACCACAAGATATTAGAAAAAGAAAAACTGCAATGATGGCAATATTTTTAAACATAGTATGCATTTTTTAATTTGAATTGTTTTATTTATTAGAATTGTTTGCAGTGTGCATATTACACTTTACACCCATATTATGTCTTTAAATTACATCATAAAATCCCCATTTACTAGACATTCCAGGCAAGTTTGCTGCATATGCAAGCTTTCCAGGAATAATAATCCCGCTTAATGATCTAAGTAAGCGATATTAATTAGTAATTATATCAATAAGTTAAGTGTTTTTTATTATAACTGGAACATTTTTATAAGGTTGCCCTTTCCTTTTACTCATTTAAGGTTAAAATAGCGACCTTTTTAGAGGGTTACAAATGCTGTTAAACCATCAATTCTTAAGGCATTTTTTGCGGAATTTTGACTCTCAATAGCATTTATCGGATCACTTAACGGATATAAAGTGATCATCAGAAACTAATTTTTATATTAAAAACAGAGTACTAACATGACAGATCTAAACCTTTACAGGAATATCGGTATTTTCGCTCACGTGGATGCCGGAAAAACAACGACAACTGAGCGAATTCTAAAACTCACCGGTAAAATCCATAAAATTGGTGAAGTACATGACGGTGCTGCAACTACCGATTTCATGGAACAAGAAGCAGAGCGTGGTATTACCATTCAATCTGCAGCAACAACTTGTTTCTGGAAAGATCATCGCTTCAACATAATTGATACTCCTGGTCACGTTGACTTCACAATCGAAGTATACCGTTCTTTAAAAGTACTCGACGGTGGTGTAGGTGTATTCTGTGGTTCTGGTGGTGTTGAGCCTCAGTCAGAAACTAACTGGCGTTATGCAAATGATTCAAAAGTTGCACGTGTTATCTATGTAAACAAACTTGATCGTATGGGCGCAGATTTCTATCGCGTTGTCGATCAAGTACGCAACGTTTTGGGTGCAAATGCCTTGGTTATGACATTGCCAATTGGTATCGAAGATGACTTTGTCGGTTGTATCGATCTGATGACTATGAAAGCCTGGATTTGGGATGATTCTGGTGATCCATTGAAATATGAAATCGTTGACATTCCTGCTGAGTATCAAGATAAAGCAGATGAATATCGTGAAGCCATGGTCGAAACTGCACTTGAGCAAGACGATGACTTAATGGAAAAATATTTGGAAGATGGTGAATCACCTTCTATCGAAGATCTTAAGCGTTGTATCCGTAAAGGTACAATTTCCCTTGATCACTTCCCAACATTCTGTGGATCTGCGTTCAAAAACAAAGGCGTACAAATGGTATTGGATGCAGTTGTTGATTATTTACCAAGCCCAGTTGAAGTTAACCCTCAACCAGAAGTTGATTTGGAAGGTGTAGAAACGGGTAAATTTGCAGTTGTTGACCCAGACGGTCCACTTCGCGCGCTTGCATTTAAAATCATGGATGACCGATTTGGCGCATTGACTTTTATTCGTGTTTATTCAGGTAAGCTTGAAAAAGGTAGTAGTGTTCTAAATACCTTTACTGGCAAAACAGAAAGAATTGGTCGTATTGTTGAAATGCATGCTGATGAGCGAATTGAATTAAATGGTGCTCAAGCTGGCGATATCGTTGCCGTAGTGGGTATGAAAGCAGTTCAAACGGGTCACACACTTTGCGATCCAAAAGATCCTGCGACACTAGAACCGATGGTATTTCCTGATCCAGTTATTTCTATTGCGATTTCTCCAAAAGACAAAGCGGCATCGGAGAAAATGGGTATTGCTATTGGTAAAATGATTGCTGAAGATCCTTCGTTCCGTGTTGAAACTGACGAAGACAGTGGCGAAACGATCATTAAAGGTATGGGTGAGCTTCACTTAGATATTAAAGTTGATATTCTTAAGCGTACTCATGGAGTAGACGTTACTGTTGGTGCACCACAAGTTGCTTATCGTGAAACAATCACTAAACGTACTGAAGATAGTTATACGCATAAGAAACAAACGGGTGGTTCTGGACAGTTTGCTAAGATTGATTATGTTATTGAACCCGGCGAGCCAGGTAGTGGTTATGAATTTGAATCAAAAGTAACAGGTGGTAATGTGCCTCGTGAATTTTGGCCTGCAGTTCAAAAAGGTTTTAAAGACAGCATGGATCGTGGTGTTTTAGCAGGTTTCCCTTGCTTGGATTTCAAAGTGACATTGCTGGATGGTTCTTACCACGCGGTTGACTCCTCTGCAGTAGCATATGAAATCGCTGCAAAAGCCGCGTATCGTCAAACTATGCCTAAAGCTGGTGCTACTTTGTTAGAACCAATCATGAAGGTTGATGTATTTACACCTGAAGATCACGTTGGTGATGTTATTGGTGACTTAAATCGTCGTCGTGGCATGATCCAAGGTCAGGAATCAGGCCCAACGGGTACTCGCATTAAAGCTGAATGCCCATTGAGCGAAATGTTTGGTTATATCGGTGACCTTCGCACGATGACTTCTGGTCGTGGTCAGTTCTCAATGGAATTTTCACATTATTTTGCATGTCCTAAGAACGTTGCAGATGATGTTATTAAGGAAGTTAGAGAGCGCGAAGAAGCTGCTAAGAAGTAAGCACTTTTCACTTCTCATAAAAAAGCCGGGGTTAACCCGGCTTTTTTATGCCGCTTTATTTATCAATCTATTTTAACAATAACTTTTCTTAATAAATGTCTAAAATATATTCGTTTATGAATTCTGACTGAAATAGTTGGACTCTTACCTTAATTACGATATAGTGTTTGTAGGGAGGGATTCTCAAGCGTAGTCTTTAGAAGCCCAAAAAAACGGCAACTTAATAAAAACAAAAATTGATTGCAGTATAAATATAATAAATAAACAATGGGTTTTAGTCTATTACGAAAATTTTAAGTATACGTATTATCTGATTTTTATCTGATAGAATTTCTTTAATTAAATTTTCAGTTTGCTCAATATTATATTTGTTGTAACTAATGGTTTGATGCCGTAATTAAAAAGTTGTAACAATATATAAGGCAACGTCATGAAATTTTTAAGAAATTCAGCGCGTTTAACTTTTGTATCTATAACGCTCATATTATTTTTTCTTAGCAATACAGCCTATTCGGCGCCAAAACCTAGCTCTTCTATCGCAGTAAACGATCAATCACATTATGTTTATTCCGCAAACCAGGCCGCTCACAATGTGTCTGCCTTCAGAATAAACCCTGTGAATGGCAATCTAACAGAACTCAAGGGTTCACCATACAAATCGGGTGAATATCCAGTTTCAATTGTCACATCACCAGACAATCAATTCGTTTATGTGGCAAATCAGGGTTCGGACTCTGTCTCAGTATTTCAAATTGATCCTGTTAACGGCGTGCTAAATGAAATTAACGGATCACCATTTTCCGCAGGAAAATATCCCGATGCAATTACAGTAAGCCCTAATGGCAAGTTTGCTTATGTGACAAATGAAAATGCAAAACTCATTATTACATTTAATGTTGATCAGCTTACAGGTGCGTTGACTAAAGTTAACAAAACAGTATCAACAGGTGAACACCCTATTTCCATTAATATATCACCCAATGGAAAATTTGCTTATGTCGCTAATTTTTACGATCACAACCTAAGTGTTTATAAAATTAATCCTAAGACTGGTATTTTCGAATCATCAGCTCCCAACGCGAAAACTGATGATCGACCTATTTATGTTACTATTACAGCGGATAACCGTTTTGCATACAGCAGCAATTATGGCTCTACAACAGTCTCCGCATTTAGCATCAACCAAAAAACCGGTGGATTAACAGAAATTAAAGGTTCACCATTTATAGCTGGCGCACAACCCTATTCAGTTACAACTGATAAAGACTCCAACTATTTATATGCTGCTAACTGGGGTAGCCACGACTTATCTGTATTTAAAATTAATGCTGATAGTGGCGAGTTAAAAGAAATAAAGGGTTCGCCTTATAATACGGGCTGGTTTCCCTACGCAGTTGTTAGGGATTATGATAAACCTTATGTTTATGTTGCTAACAATGGCGAAGGAACTATCTCGGCCTATCACGTAGACGAGCAATCTGGAGCACTTGAGAGTATCAAAGGCTCACCTTATCCGACGGAACTTGGCCCTTACTCGATGATTATCAGTGGATTTGCGATGATTGAGTAATCTCACTCAAAGTGTTTAAAACAATATAACAGAGTCTGCCATATCAGGATTAATACTGTGCAATATTTCTATATGAAATTCCGCTATGGCAGGGTCTAATTTAGATAATGCAAGGTTTGCCGTTTCTAGATTGCTGCTTGCACCGGCTTGTTCTAGTGATTGCGCTAATGTTGATACTTCTATAGCACCTATCAAGGCAGATAGACCTTTTAACGCATGAGATTTCTCATGTACTACCGACATATTTCCTTCCATTAGTGCGGTATTAATAGTATCGGAATATCCCTTAAACTTTTCCGACATACTTTCGGCAAAAGTGATAAATTCATCCCCTAATGTTTGCTTAATAGCATCAAGCTGCTTTAGATCCAGCACATTGGATTCCAGTTCATTTACAGACTCTTCAACTTTATTTTGAATTTCAATTTTGTCTTTAGATATCCAAGTCTTAATGACTTCAATTATCTCAACTTCTGTATAGGGTTTTGATAAAAACCCATCCATTCCTGCATCAAAGCATTCTTGCTTATCACGTTCACCAGCATTTGCTGTTAAGGCAATAATGGGTATTTTAGATTTTTTGTTGTTCAAAGCTTTAATCTGCTTTGTCGCCTCGAAGCCATCCATTACTGGCATCCGGCAGTCCATAAACACTAGATCATAATGATTTTGTTTAACCTTATTTATCGCTTCCAGTCCATTATTCGCAAAATCCGCCACAATCCCTAACTGAGCCAACATTGAATTTAGTATAAATTGATTTACGTCTAGATCATCCGCTATGAGTGCTTTGCCAGTAAAATTTAAGTACGTCCCTTCATCATTTGTTTTACCATGCTTGTTTGAAATATAAAACGCTTCAGTTTGATTTTCATATTTTTTAGCAGAATTTAATGCTTCTATCAAAATTGTTGGCGAAGTGGGTTTTGTTAAATAGGTATTCACTCCTGATTCAAATAATTTGTGTTTATTCTCTTTTTTACTGATAGGTGTGAGTAATACAATGGGTACATTTAAATATCGCTTGTCTTTTTTAATTAAGCTAGATAATTTGAGCCCATCAAGTCCATGTAAATTTTTATCTATTACTATATAATCAAATTTATTATCATTATTAGTCAACAAAGCCAATACATCTTCTGCATCATTTATTTTTGTCACGGATGCACCGGTTTGAGTCAGCACTTTTTCCATTATATTTAAATTAACTTGATCATTGTCAACAAGTAAACACTGAGCGTCTTTTACATAATATTTTTCTTCATGGCTTTTTTCTGAATTCATGGGCAGAGAAAACCAAAACGTTGAGCCTTTACCTACTTCGGACTCCAATCCGATTTGACCTTTCAATAGAGATACAAGCTTTTGGCAAATTTGAAGACCCAAACCTGTGCCACCAAACTGTTTTGTAATTGTTGCATCTGCCTGAGAAAATGCTTCAAATACACTTTTTTGTGCGTTTTCAGGTATACCTATACCAGTATCAGTGATAGAAAATTTAAAACTATTCTCATTGGAGATAAAATCAACCGTTAAAAGTACATGGCCTTTTTCAGTAAATTTAATTGCATTCCCAATTAAATTGATGAGTATCTGTCGGATTCGCCCACTATCAGTGACAACCATTTTCTGATTAACCGGGTTGAAATCCAAATACAGCTTGATTTGTTTTTCCTCCGCCCGCATGGAAAGCAGATGACAAACATCCAGACAAAGTTTCTCCAAATCAACTTCTTCTTGCAATAAATCAATTTTTCCTGCTTCTAATTTAGAAACATCTAAAATATCATTAATGATTTGAACAAGTGAATGACTTGCATTAACAATAGTATCCAAATATTGTTTTTGCTCATAATCCATTTGTGTTTTTGTAAGAATCTGAGCCATGCCCATGACGGCATTCATTGGCGTACGAATTTCATGACTCATGCTTGCAAAGAATTCGTTTTTTAGATCAGCTGACTTGTTCGCGGTTGTGAGTTCATTTTCTAATATTCTATGCTGATCCTTAAATTCTGAGACATCAGAAATATAAAGGTCAACGACAGGCGTTTTATGTTTTATATTAAATTGCGCTTGTTCCCGTAACCAAATTGTCTTTTTGTCATTTTTGACACGATATTCAATATTCCAATTTTTTTCATTAAGAACAAACTCCTCAGTACTCTTAATAATATTTTTTCGATCTTGTTTAATGATTAATGAGCGTAGATCTGAAATCGACAAGATAGAATCATCAGAAGGCTTAAGGATACTTAGAAAAATCTCTTTATAAAGACCTCCTATTAGTAAAATTCTCCCTGTATTAGCATTATACCGGAGAGTGATACCTGGATAGTTTTCAACCATTTCTTTGCAAAGACTTGTCATTAACAAATTAACTCTTGCGAATATTTTTTAGACGTAGTGTTATATTATCGGTAGATATGGAATTATAATTTAATGCAATTATCGATAAAAATGCCTGTTTTTGATGGAATATAGTACGCTTAACGACATTTTGATCTTATTTGGCGGTGCTGTCAGCGTTGTCGTGTTGTTTCTACGTTTAAACTTTCCTCCAATACTTGGGTATCTATTTGCTGGCGTACTCATGGGGCCATATGGATTTGCCTGGATTGACGATATTAAGTTGATCAGTGTTTTTGCAGAATTTGGTGTTGTATTTTTATTATTCACCATTGGGTTAGAGTTTTCTTTACCACAATTAATACGAATGAGGGGGGCTGTACTAGGCCTAGGCGGCTCCCAAGTTATCCTCACAACGATAATTACCGCTATTGTCGCCTATCAATTCGAATTTTCATTTGAGGCAGCAGTTATTCTAGGCGGCGTTATAGCAATGTCATCCACTGCACTTGTTGTACGTCAGCTTTCTCAACAAGTAGAAGTCCATTCCCGACACGGAAAGAATGCTATTGGCATCTTGCTATTTCAAGACTTGGCCGTCATACCCTTCCTAATCCTCGTAGCATCGCCTATTTCTGGTGTAGGTAAAATGCCAATTCCAACGATTATGATCGCTTTAGGAGAAGGACTGTTAGCGATGTTAATCATTCTTGTCATTGGTCGTTGGGTTCTACGACCGATGTTTCGCAGTATAGCTCGGTATAAATCAACAGAACTTTTTACATTAACTGTTCTGTTGGTGACAATCTCTGCGGCAGGGTTTACACATAATTTAGGACTCTCACTCGCATTAGGTGGATTTCTAGCGGGAATGATGCTGGGGGAAACGGAATTTCGGCATCAAATTGAAGCTGAGATTAGGCCATTTCGAGACGTATTATTGGGATTGTTCTTTATAACGATTGGCATGCAACTGGATGTTGGAATATTGCTTGCCTTCTGGCCTTCAGTACTTTTATTTTTAACGGTTCTAATTTTCTTCAAATTTATTATGATCTCTGTTTTGGTCCGTTTATCTGGCTATGAGAGCGCTGTGGCATTGAGAACGGGATTAGTGCTTTCTCATGGTGGTGAATTTGGCTTTGCAGTACTCACCCTTGCTCTAACCAATCATGTTTTTCCTGTTGAATTTGGACAAATATTATTAGCTTCACTGCTTATCAGTATGGGAATCGCACCCATATTAATTCGCTGCAATAAGGAGATTTCTCATTATTTTTTTCCAGCCACCTTAGATAAAACTAAACACAAGATAGTCGATAAAATTAGTCAAACTGCGCAAGGTTTGAATAGACATGTGATAATTTGTGGTTACGGACGTGTTGGCCAAAATGTTGCGCACTTCATTGAAGGTGAAGGCATTAAATATCTCGCCATAGATTTGGATCAAGTATTGGTGCGAAATGCAATTAAAGCCAAAGAGCCTGTCAGTTATGGTGATGCTGCTAGCTTAGAAATCTTAAAATCTGCAGGATTGTCACAAGCTTCAGCTATTGTTATTACCCTTGATGACATAAGTGCAGCTTTCAAAATTCTCAACAACGTAAGGCGAGAAAATAGTGAAATTCCCATTATTGTTCGCGCGGCTGATGATAGTTATTTAACGGACTTACAAAAAGCCGGTGCCACAGAAGTCATTCCAGAAACACTCGAAGCAAGTTTAATGCTTTCATCTAGCCTACTACTAAAATTAAAAGTGCCAATGCCCATGGTCTATTCTATGGTTCATCAAATAAGACGAGACCACTATTCCTCATTACACCATGTATTTCCTGGTGAAGGAGCAACAGCACCAATTATCAGTGACAAAAATAAACAATTAACAAGCATAGAATTACCTGAGGGTTTAGAAAATATCGCTTTAAAAGAAACGGGTCTTGATACACTTGCAGTAACAGTTACTGCCATTCAACGAGATAAACATCGTATCAATCTTCCATCTCCCGATACGATTTTATTACCAGGTGATTTATTACTTTTATTTGCAACTCCGATAGATTTGGATCGCGCCGAAACTTTGTTAATAGAAAAAAACGTGAGTAATTAAAAATAATTTGCAATCTGTACATAAACGCTCTGCCCTGATGACAAATAAGGTCCACTTGGCAATTGATATCCACCAAACTCTGTATCACGCTTGCCTATAGAGAAATTCCCACCTAGCGTTACTACAGTATTCTGCTTCCAACCATAGGTAAAATTAATTGGCACTAATATACTACCATCCTGTAAGTTAACAATAAATGTTGGTGAAAAGCTGGTTAGTGGCGTAGTTTCAATATTCAATCCCGTAGCAAGGTATTGACTACCTGAAGTAAACAATTCCGCGCGCTGTAAACGTTCTGAGATTGCTGAGTCATTGAGCTCTTCATAAGAGTTCTTTCCAATGCTGTTAAAGAGATACTCAACATACCCATATACATTGTGACTAAACCATACCCATGAATAGTCAACATTGGTCACCAACATCAGCGCTAAATTGTCGTCTTTTAAATCAGTCAAAGTCACATCCATTCGCCATATAGATTCTTTAATACTCTTTATGATGCCAACACCTAAAATATTTTCATCATAATGTCGTGCGATAAGAACATCCATTTCTGCAAAATCTGTAATACGCTTGTATTTAATCGCTGCAGAACTAACATCATATTTTAAGTCATCCGTTACTGAAGATCTTCGTGGAATAAAAACCCATTGCAAGTCATTACCGCTATCGAATAACCATTGCAAATAAAGCATATCATCGCCGGGTTTATAATCTTTGTCGATTGCAGTCTGAGAAAAAGGATTAAATAAATCCATCGGATTAAACATAAAACCGTTTCCCCAACTAATTGCTTGCCTGCCCACACGTATTACCCAATTATTATGAGCATAAGCCATTAATAAACGATCAACACGATGTGAAACCAGATAATCATCTTTCTCTAGGATGTTCGAATCTAAATCAACTAATTGTTTGGACTTAGCAGCCCCGTCTCCAAGGATGCCTAATGTGCTATATTGAAATTTTAGATCATAGTGAAAATCAAAGGTGAATCCTTTTTTTTGATAACTACTCATAAGTCGTGTAGCTGCAAAGTGAGTATGCTGAACTCGTTCATTACCAACACTTAATACATCGTCACTTTTGAAAAATGTTTCGTTAGATTGGATTTTTAAATTACCGGCGTAAGTCCAATCTGAAGCGTATATCGAATTTGCAAATAATACAGGCATGAATATTAGAAAAAATCGTATAATCCACACTAAGCATGACTCAATTGATTGCTTATAATTTTTCCATCATGTAATTTTATTAGGCGTTTTGACATTTTCATAACCATCGGATCATGAGTCGATATGACAAATGTAATATTGTGCTCTCGATTCATTTGAAGCATTAAATCAAGTAATTTACTTGCCGTATTCGAATCTAGATTAGCAGTTGGTTCGTCAGCAAGTACAAGACTGGGTTTTGATACAATTGCACGCGCTACCGCAACTCGTTGTTGTTGTCCACCTGACAATGCGGCGGGCCTGCGTGATTCTAAACCTTCCAGCCCAACATCCTTCAAAATACGTAAAGCTTTTTCTGCCCGTTCAATTTGAGGAATGCCTTGCATTTGCATAACCATTTCTACGTTTTCTTGTGCCGATAAGACAGGAATTAAATTATATGCTTGAAACACGAAACCGATTTTTCGTAATCGCATATCCGCCAATTGGCCTTTTTTCATATTCTCAAAATGTTCGCCGTCTACGATTATTTGACCTAATGACGGAGAATCAAGACCACCAATCACATTTAACAGGGTACTTTTTCCTGAGCCTGATGGTCCCGATAAACACACGAAATCACCTTCTTCAACATCGAGACATACGCCTGACAAAGCATGAACTTCAATCTCGCCTTGTAGGTATGTTTTAGTAATATTTTTACAACTAACGACAATAGTCATTGATATTCTCTACGTTAAACTCTCGTAATTGCATCTGCTGGCACAAGTCGTGACGCTCGCCAAGCAGGATATAATCCGGTTAATAACCCTAGGATTATGACAACCAAATTTGCAACGATTAAATCTTCTGATACTATTAAAAATGGAATAACATTACCCATACCAGCCATTTGCATACCTTCTGCAAACTTTGCCATGTCTATGCCATCACCAGTGGCTAGTACCGTAAGCCAAGACACTAGATTACCGACAAGTAAACCAGCCACAAGTAACATAATAGCCTCAAGCCATACTTGAATCAGTATGAACGCTGGTTTTAAGCCCAATGCTTGAAACAACCCAAATTCATGAGTCCTTTCAAATACGGCCATCAGTAAGGTGTTTATAATTCCAAATCCCATGGCTAAAAATACGATCAAGTGCCAGATAATACCGACGCTATTATACAAATCTGTAATCATTTTTAGTAAGGGTTCAATTTCATACCATGGTTTTATGTCAAGCTCGGGGAAGGATTTTTTTAATTGTTTCACTATTTGATCAGCATTATTAATATCGCTAATTTCAATGGCTATTTCTGATATTTCTTCATCTACTTTGAGCAACGATTTTGCAGTATCTATCGATAAAAATAATACACTCTTTTCCATGGCATCTGTCTCTGCGTCAAACAAACCGACAATTCGAAATCCTCGATCAGCGACTTGATTGGCTTTATCTTGAGACATTAGAACAATGCGTTTTCCAACCCGAGTCTCTAGTTTTTCGGCGAGTTTTTTACCGATGATGACTCCTTTATCCTCTACTCCCGTTAAATAACGTCCTTCAATAATTGAAGACTTTAAAAAAGACATTTCTGCTTCAGTCTCTGGGTTGATACCCACTAACGTTAAACCAGCTGTATCTTGTTCACTAGCAACAACTGCAGGAACACGTATACGTGTGGTCCATTTAACAATTTGGGGGTTATTATCAATAACTTCTTTGAACGTTGAATCAACACTAATGGAATTATTAATCACAGGATCATCGAGATATTTTGATTCATGGATTTGGATGTGACTTGTTAGGTTTTGAATACCATCATGAAACATCTTATCGCTTATACCGCGCATAAAAGCTGCCATGACGATCATTGCCCAAACACCTAATATAATTGCAAACAAAATGACAAGTGTACGACGATGATTTCGCCAGAGGTTTCGTGATGCCAAAGAGAATAATAAAGGTAAACCATTCATGATCTTTTGCTCTCAAGGATGCTTTGATTTTTATTCAGAAGCAAAAGATGATTATACCAACCCATTATATTTTTCTCATGGCTTCTACTGGTTCCAATAGACGAATACGCATCGCTGGATATAGCGCTGAAATAATCGTAGCTATAAATATAATGGCAGGACCAATAAATACACTATTAAATGAAATCTGAGGCGTGATTGTTGAAGGCATATTGTACATATTGGCAATTTCTTCCATGCCGGTTAATGTAAGACCATAAACATAAAAATAATAATTAACCCCCACACCAATAGCTGTTCCAATAAGAACAGCAACGATCGTTAATAACGTGGCTTCTAACATCACCAACTTTCCAATATTAAAAGCTTTATAACCTAAGGCTAATAATATCCCAAATTCTCGTGTTCTCTCCATAACAGACATCAAAAACGTATTCATAATACTAAATACAATAATGGCGACTAATACAATATACATAAACCATCCGGAAGAATAATCTAGCTCAATGGCTTCTTTTAATCCTGGTTGTAATTGGTCCCAACGTAAAACCACGAGGTCCTCTTTATCATTTATTAAGCTTTGTGCGTTTTGTTGGATGCGGTTTACCAAATTCGCATCTCGATGATATAGAACAATGGAATGCCCATGATCTCCCATGCTAAAAACATCCTGAAAAGTACCAAGTGGGATTTCAATCACATTTCTATCTAAGTCTTTGGTACCTGATTCAAATATGCCAACGACGGGTAAAATAGTGGCTGCGATTGAGCCGTCTCTTCCATTACCCATTATGGTGACATCATCGCCAAGTGATATTTTCATATTTTTAGCTAAGCTCTTGCCGATAACAAGTTCTTGCGCATCAAGGGCACTCAAATACCTCCCTTCTTTAACTAACCCTGGAATGATAGACACTTTATCTTCATATTGAGGATCTACACCGATAATCATTGTGCCGTAGGTTCTCGTTTCTGACGAAACTAAGGCGAAACCGTTCGCTCTAGCTGAAACATCAGTTAGACCCGTTTCTGTTCTAATTTTGTCTGCGAGTTTTTGAACACCTGGAATACTAGTTCGAATCTTTGAATCTTCGAGGTAACCTTTCTTCTGTACTTGCACCAAACCTTCAAAAATCTTAACTGAGTTCGCTATCATTAAGTCATATTGACCCAGTTGTAGACCAATGCTAAAAACTAACAATGCGCAACCAAACCCTATGGCAATTATTGTTAAAATAGTCCTGCGCGGATGGCGCCATATGTTACGCCAAGCTAAACGAAATGTGGTGCCCATAAAATTTCCTAACGCCTAGGATTTCTTAAATTTGACAAGGTGAACATATTTTTAGGAACTGTTACTGCATACTCAGCTTCAAATAATCTAAATTCAGTCCATTCCTTAGGTTTATCTGCTTTTTGCATTCGTTGAGTACTAACGGTCAGTTTTCCGGACATCAATTTTATATCACTTGAAGTCAATTTTTTTACCAGTTGATTATCCTGATCATAAAACTCTTGTTCAATCATGAGCAAATCTTCTCTGACTTTAATTATTTCTTTACCCCAAACGACAGGTGCATCTTCATGAGGTACAGATTCTATAATGTATAAATCCATGCCTTCATGCTTTTGAGTATCAACAAGTGTGTGAGTAAATTTATCAACTAAATCATCTGCCTTTGCCACATCATTATTTGAAAAGTCAGACCCCATCCAACCTTGATGTGACATACTTGAAGGTAACTTTATGACGCGATTTATCTTCGGTGTATAACTCCACATATCATCACCAAGTACCAGTGTTCCATTACCGATATCTTTCTTTGGTGCAATGATGCGCACCAAGGATTTGTCTACGCCTTGTGTCCATACCTTCATTTTCATGGTACGTTCCCAATCAGGTCGATGAATAACCATCTCAGCCACTGAATAAGAAGATTTATCACGATAGTAATCAATCGAAGACTGAATGATCGACCTTGCATCAGGTTGAGCGAAAGCAGAGTGGCTCATTGAGAGTAATAATAGAAGAAAAAAACTTATCATGTATCTCTTATACCTTAGCATTTAAGTAAGCCTTTCTTTTTGTCTCTGGGAACTTTTCTATTGCATATCGTAGCATGGTTCTCGGCATCTCGCGATAATGAGCTTTTAAAAATTCTTCTTCAATGTTGAGATTTCGATTTCCAATTTCTCTTAACATCCAACCAACTGCTTTGTGTACTAAATCTTCCTTGTCATGAAGTAAAACTGTCGCGAGTTTAAGACTATCGTCGTACTGATGATGTTTAATAAAATGAAAGCTAGCGATAATTGCTATCCGACGTTGCCACAAGTTTTTAGAATTTGCTAATTGATATAATTTCGATTTATCCCTATTAAGCAAGAAATCTCCGACGATAGAACTCGCAGAAGAATCTACAATGTCCCAATTGTTAATGTATTTTATATTTTTTAAATATATCTGATAAATACTTTTTTTCTCTTTGATATCTGCCTTTTTATATTTATCAACTAATAACAAAACAGAAAATAATCGTATTTCATGATACGGAGATTTTAATAAATCTACTGCTTCGTTAATAGTAAGATCAGAGTAGATTTTTATTTGTTTTCGAATAACGGGAACACGAATGCCTAAGAATAAATCACCTTCCCCGTATTCACCTTTTCCCGTCTTGAAAAATCGCATAGAGTGGGCGGCAATCGTTTTATTGCCGAGCTTTTTAAAACTCTTTTCTATATTTGGTCTTAACATATGAGAATAATAATTCATGATTGAGGTATGTAGTGTACATCGGATCAGGAAAAATGATAAAAACCAGTTGCATGCACAACATTCGATCCGTATAATTCTCAGCTAAAATTCAGTTTATAAAAGCATAATTAATACATCTACGTTGTGTTTACCTTCTTATCAACAATATTTTACTATCCGCGGGAGAGTTGGTTATGAAAGATAAATTGCTCATCGCATTATCGATATTTTTGTCATTTTTATTTGTTTTAAACATTGCAAATGCATTAGAAAGCAACATCGATTCACAAGAAATCGCTCAAATGGAAAAATTAGCTTCATTGAACTAATTTTAGCCAACAACCCACTTTGTTACCCACATGATTCAAATACAATATATAACCAATCACACGTTTTAGAGACGATTAGATTCACATTCATTCTTTACTAAAAGCATCAACTATTATCATTAAATTTACTATGGTTTTTCAACAGAAACTTTAATATGTATTTGTATTGCATGTTATATAACGGAAGACTAATATTATTAATGAGGTAGTTCATTGTAAAGATATGGAGGTGTGTTATGAAACACAAAATATGTACAGAGTGTGGCTATGTAGGTAAACCCATACCCCAGGCAAAATCAAGTTTTGCGGTGGATGCCGTTATCTGGTTATATTTTGCCTTCCTAGCGGGAATGTCTCAGATCTTACCTTTGCTACTCCTACCCGTGGCATGGACCATTTACCATATTGTTCGTTTTAACAGCGTAAAATGCCCGGAGTGTGAAAGTTTAGATATGGTGAGCTTACATAGTCATTCAGGCAAGAAAGCGCTGGAAGACCCTTATCCAGTCCACATTATTTATAAAGCGCACTAAAAAAATGCCAAATAAAGGTTTGAGCACCATGCTCAGGCCTTCATGTCTTGGATGATTTCTTAATCATCCCAAGTTGTTGTTGAGTGACAATTTTGACAATTATTCACCCAACCTTGTGAAATATGATCTCTTGGGGGATTATGGCAGGTTTCGCAAGTGCCCAGTACTTCATTGTGATCAACAGTAAAGGCGACCCAAGCAATTGTACGATGGCAGGCATCACAAATATTTGTAGTTTGAATATGCCCCGTGCTTTTGCCTCTGGCAATATTACCGTTATGACAAGCTGAACAGCTACCTAAGACCTCGGTATGATCAACTCGCGATATCTGTGTCCATGTATTTGTGTTATGACAAGCATCGCATACATTAGTCGTACTAACGTGACCGGTATTTTTATTGTGACAACCTGAACAGGAACCCATAACTTCAGCATGATCTACGGTAATTGCAGGTGTCCAAACTTGAGTAGAATGACAAGCATTACAAACATCACTTGTCGAAACGTGTCGAGAACTTTTTCCTGTTGCTACGATATTATTATGACATTCAATACAAGAACCAATTATTTCAGAGTGATCTACACGAATGGATACCCAGCTAATTGTGGAGTGACATGCAATGCAGCTATCACTTGAATTAACATGTGTCACACCTTTACCTCTTGCGATGCTTCCGTTATGACAACTGATACAATTATTAGACGTTAATTCTGTATGATCTACCGTCACTGTTGGCGTCCAACTGGTTGTGAAGTGGCATGCATCACAAAGGTTACTACTTCCTACATGACTTAAACTTTTACCTGTTGCTGTAGTACCATCGTGACAATCAATACATGGACCAGTTAGATTACTATGATCCACTGCAATAACTTGATTCCAAGCAGTTGTACTATGACAATTGCCACAAGTATCACTCGATGCAATATGACTTATACTTTTTCCTTGCGCAATTTGACCATTGTGGCAACTTGAACAGACACCTAATACTTCATTGTGATCTACACCTAACAATGGAATCCATTTTGTACTTAAGTGGCAAGTCCCACAAATATTGGTTGAGTTAATATGTGATTGGGCTTTCCCACCTGCATCAACGCCATTATGACATCCAAAACAACTGCCTAATACTTGGGTATGATCCACTTGAATACTTGGAGACCATGCAGATGTTGAATGACAAGCATCGCATACCAATGTACTACTCACATGTCCCGGTGGGATATTATGACAACTTGAACAACTACCGATGACTTCTGAGTGATCAACATTAAGCGCGGGAGCCCAACTCACAGTTGAGTGGCAAACCATGCAATTATTTGAAGTGGTAATGTGATTTAAACCTTTACCTGTCGCTAACGTTCCATTATGACAACTATTGCATGTGCCAATCACATCAGTATGTTGTATCACATTCGTTACCCATGTTGCCGTGGTATGGCACACCTCACAATTATCTGAAGAATTAATGTGTGTTAAAGTTTTACCCGAAGCTATAGATCCATTATGACAAGACACACAAGATGAACTCGAAAGTTGAGTATGATCAACCGTATTTGCTGGACGCCAAGCTGTACTTATATGACAAGCCTCACAGGAATCACTGGACGCGATATGTGTTAACAATTTTCCAGATGCGACCACACCATTATGACAGCTATTACATGAACCAATAACATCGTTATGATTAACTGCGCCATCCAACAGCCACGACCGTGTATTATGACAGGCACTACACACTGATGAACTATTAATGTGCGTGACGCTCTTGCCAATGGCAATTGTATTATTGTGACAATCACTACAGATACCAATAACTTGAGTATGATCCACTGCTAAAGCAGGTATCCAAGCTACAGACTGATGACAAGCTTCACAAGATTCAGAGGACTTTATGTGAGTGATACCTTTACCTGTTGCGTCAACCCCATTATGACAACCTGATCCAATACATGTGTTACCTATAACTGCAAAATGACTTAACGTAGATAAAGTACCCCAAGTGTCCTTTCTATGACATAGGTTACACTCTGCCTCGGTAGGTGGATGATCTGGCGTTTTACCTGTGGAAATAATTCCATTATGGCAAAGTGAACAACTTCCCAAAACTTCGTTATGATCTGTAGTTGTGGCAGGAATCCATCGTGTTGTCGAATGGCAAGCTAAACAATTGTCCGTGGTATCAATATGACGACTAGACTTTCCTCTTGCTGAAACCCCATTATGACAATCAAAACATGATCCTGTGACTTCATCATGATTGACATCAATAATGGGTAACCAAGCTACATAGGTATGGCAAGCTTCACAAACTGATGTTGATGCAACATGATCAAAATCTTTTCCTGTTGCAGTTTGTCCATCATGACAACTAGCACACTGCCCGGTCACATTAATATGATTAACGGTAATCGTCGGTGTCCAAGCGACGGTACTATGACAAGCATCACAAACATTTGAAGTCGCTATATGATCTTGAGGTAAATCACTTAGATGACAATCACTGCATAAGCCAATGATCTGTTTATGATCAACTCTTATGGCAGGACTCCAACTAAAAGGGCTATGGCAGGAATGACAATTGTCTAGCGTTTTAATGTGAGTGAGATTTTTAGTATGACAACTTTCACAACCATTAATAATACCTTCATGGGTAAAACTAGTGACGAGAGTCCAACCATTAGCAACAGAATGACAAGACTCACATTCACCAGTTGTTTGTATATGAGCCGATGATTTGCCTCTAGCCGATGTGCCATTATGACAGGAACCACACGCACCAATAACTTGTAAATGATCTACTTCGTTTGCAGCAACGATCCAGTTACTACCAATCATATGACATGCTTGGCACAATTCTCCGCTCAGAATATGGTCAGCCGCTTTACCACGTGCGCTAGTCCCATTATGACAACTAACACAAACACTAGTATCGATAGAAGAATGGTCGAATGAAATATTATTCCAGCCATTGGTAGAGGTATGGCAGACATTACACTCTTCGTTAGTCTGAATGTGACTAGCCGTTTTTTGTGGTAAATGACAACTTGAACAAGTGCCAAATACTTCACTATGATCAACTTTGTCTGCTGGTCGCCAAGTTAATCCTTTACTTTCGAAATGACACGCTTCACAAAGATCAGTAGAAGAAATATGTGAACTTCGTTTTGCCGTTATAGCATCTACCCCGTTATGGCAGCTAATACATGATCCCGCCACCAAATTATGATCGGGTGAACTTTTGCCTCGTCTGAAGGAAAAATCTGATGGACTATGGCAAAATGATCCCGCACAACTATTGTCTGTTATGGGTATATGATTAACAGACTTCCCAATAACACTGAGCCCATTGTGACAAGAGGCGCAGTTATCAGCATCGGTAAAATTATTGTGAATAACACTGAACCCCAATACAGGCGTCCAACTAATTCCTGTTTGCGTATGACAAGAATCACACGCCATTGTTACGGGTATATGATTGAGACTTGGAGTATGACAACTATTACACTCACCAATAGTAACGTTGTGGTTTACATGATCTACGGGCTCCCATGCAATAAAATTTGTATGGCATGCCTCACAAGTATCATGACTCGCTATGTGAGTGGTGGGTTTTCGGCTAACATTAAATTCCGTGCTGTGGCATTGAATGCAATTGTCCGCTATTCCGCTATGACCAAACTTCGTTGGCAACCACCCTATGTTTGTATAATGGCATTCATCACACTGATCCGAGCTTGGTATGTGGCCAATATAACGACCTTGACTGTATTCGTTGTTATGACAAGTACTACATACTTCGGTAATTTGAGCGTGATCAACTTTCGCTGTGATGTGAAAACCAACAGGCGTGTGGCATACGTCGCAATTTAATGTGGTAACAATGTGCTTTAAAGACTTACCCGATGCAACAGCCCCATTATGACAAACATCACATTGACGAGGAGTTCCGCGAAAATTTTGGTTACTGTGACAGTTCTCACAAGCTGTGATGTTATGTTGACCAAGTAACGGAAAGCCAGTAGTTTCGTGGTCAAATTCTTCTAAAGAAATGGCATTAGCTGCGCTAGAGAAATTAAAAACGGTAAATATCACTAAGCAAATTAATACAAACCGGTTTATGACTTTATTCTTATAATTTCTCAAACTACCTACTACCTACCTAAACTCGAGTAAAACTATCCATCCTTGGATAACTCATCACATTAAATGTGATACATAATCATCTAATTTCAGACGTTATTTTATCAAAATAATTCGGTCTATTCACGCAAATAATGAGAATATAAAAAACGAGTTCGGAAGGAACTACATTAAAGAAATTCAAGAAGGTTCAGTGTTGCAAAATAAAATGAAAATTAGCTTAATATGAGTTTTTTAGATCGAAACTCGCACAATAGATCGGCAGTAATTATTATAGATTGACACAAAAATAGAAGATGCAACACTCATTAAACGAAACTGAAAATATTGGTGAAAACAAAGTGTTTTATTTATCATTCATACCGACGATTTACCCATTCTTTTCTAAGGTTTTCTAATCGATTTTGATATGCCTGCGCATCTCCAAAATCGAAAAACTGATCTTCTCGACTATGTGGGACGAAACTTCGTTTAGCGTGTTTTATCGGACACCAATATTGCTCAGTTCGCGCAATAACTTCTCTTACATATCCAAAAACGCCATCGGCATAACTGCAATAGTTACAATTGATCTTTTCAATTATATTCAAATAGGCGAGTCTTTGTCGGTCGAAAATAAAATACTTACTACGATTAACAATTGGCACTTTATAGACACGAAAGCAGATATGTTGATAAAGAGTAACACTTAGATCAACAAATAATATAGGGATAAACAAACTATATATAATCGGTGAAACCAGAACATGTTTAATCTTAGCGGCCATTAAATACTGAATGACGCCTGTTTTTTGACTTAGATGAAGGGCTTTTACACTTTCCTCAAATTTAATCCGCCCTTGCTCCAAGGTATATTGAAAAAGATCACGTTTTTCGCCCAGTATTTTATCAATTTCATTTTCCAAGTCTCGCTGGAGATCATAAAGACGTTGGAGAATCTCATCAATTTTTGAGCGCGGCATACTCTTTCACCTTGGTTATTATAAGGATGCTAATTTAAAATCCGTGACTTTGGTTTCTGGTGGATAACATAAACCCACATCTGCACAGCCTTGATAGGAACTCGTTAAACTCACCATTTCAGAAGTTGGTTCCCCAGTTATTTGAATACTCACTTCTACAGATCCTTTATAAGATTCAAGCTTGCCAAGGTTTTTATCATCAAATACTTCAGCTTTAGGGTATTTAATGTCAACGATTTTGTAATTATCTGGCGCCACACTAAATTTAAATTTATCTTTATATAAATGATATCCGTCAGCAATGACCCAATGAGCCCTTATTTGCTGACTATTTTCCGCGTTTGCCGAGAACATAAATGCTTTATCAACTGGTAAAAACTCTTGTTGAGTATTTGTGTTTGATGTTGTCGCTGAATCATTGTTAGATCCACAGCTTACTAAAATGATTAAACTTGAAACGATAAATAGACTTCGTAAAATTAGCGTGTTTTTTTGATTTACCACGATTAACTCCATTTTTACTAAATTGAATAAGACAAAGATGAATTTCACCCATATTAGCATGCTGATTCTTACAAAATGCATGCTAGAGACTAAATCTTGAATCACAAACCCAACAATCGATTAAAATTCACTCTAACAAACGTAACTGCATTTAAAATACTTCATATTAAACAGATTCAACCGATATAGCTAAGGTAATGATTTAACAGGCTTTCATAAACCTTTTACAGTTTTAAAGCCAAATATTAATGAATGGAAAAAAGATACCTTATTTATTCCCCTTGCTTATGAAATCATCGACTAGTAAAAATTCAATTTAAATGAAAGATATTTTAAATAACACCGTTTTTAGCATTCAAAATTTATTACCAAATAAGGAAATAAATGAGCTTATCTATTTGGCTTCAGAAGACAATAGTCTATTAGAGACGCTAAACAATGAATTTTTAAATGCCGGATTTAACATTAATTCTTTTACTAACTTAGAAGATTTCTGTAAGGCATGTGAGTCCAAATTACCCACTATTATTATTTGTGATATGGCATTTAAAACGAATGAAAATGCGGGCTCACAAACAATTTCATCGTTAAACATAGTAAAGAATCATTCAATTCCAATATTTTTTATGACCGAAAAAGACGATATTATGACTCGTTTGTCGGCATTACGTGCTGGAGGGAGTCACTTCTTTACTAAACCTGTATCGAAAAAAACACTATTGAGCGCCGTATATTCCATTGCATCAATTAAAGAACAATCGAAATTACGTGTATTACTCGTTGATGACGATAATGAAGTTCTAACCTTTCATCAGACTATTTTGGACAAAAATATTTTTTCTATCCAAATTGAACAGGAGCCACTGAAGCTACTGTCTACAATAAACAAATTTAATCCCGAAGTATTAGTACTTGATAACTATATGCCCGAATGCTCTGGTTTTGAGTTAGCAAAAATTATACGTCAAAATTCTAATTATAGTGACCTGCCTATCGTGTTTTTGTCAGCTGAAGCAAAACAAAAAAAACAATTAGAAGGCATGGATATAGGGGCAGACGATTTTTTAACAAAACCTGTAGAACCTAATTATTTTAATCGTTTGCTTTATGCAAGAGCAGCACGTACTCGACAACTAAATAAGTTGGAAATTGAAAGAAAAGCAAAAGCACGTGAAGCTAATTATTTAAAAATTGCTATGGATCAACATTCTATCGTCAGTGCCACGGATTCTGTAGGAAAGATCATATATGCCAACGATAAATTTTGCGAGATAAGCGGTTATCATCTTTCTGAATTACTTGGAAATACACACAATATTGTCAATTCTGGTACTCATGACAGCAGTTTTTTTCAAGATATGTGGGAAGTAATAACGAGTGGAAAAACATGGCATGGTGAAGTTTGTAATCGTTGTAAGAATGGTGAATTCTATTGGGTCAAGTCAGTAATAGTTCCTTTTCTTGACGATCAACAACTACCCTACCAATATATATCTATCCGTACAGACATAACACAGATCAAAGCGTCAGAAGAACTAGCAAGAAACAAGGAATTGTTAGTCAATAAGCATCACAAAGCGATTTTAGAACTAACTAAAGATGAAACATTGATTAAACAGGGTTTAGAAACATCACTTCAGAAAATATTCATCACAACCGCTCGGCTTATGCATGCACAACGCGTCAGTATTTGGGAATTAAACCAGGAAGCAACTCAGCTAATTTGCAAATCTTGGTATAATTCAACTAATACAGATGACTTTATCTCTAAACAACTCGATATTTCACATTACCCACATTTTATTGCCAGTTTTGAAAATCAAATTATCTTACATGCTGAAAATGTACAAGATGACACTGAGACGACTGAACTGCTAACTACTTATTTAAAACCTAATAATATACAATCAAAAATGGACATTGCCTTGTATTCAGAAGGCCACTTCAGCGGGGTTTTATTTATCGAGACCACGGAAAAATCTTTCGAATGGACTGCTGAGCATGAAAATTTTGCCAAAACTATTTCTGAGATAATCACACGTCGCATACTGCAAGACAAAACAATTCAAACTCAGAAGGAATTGATCTTAAGTGAAGCAAGATTACGCCAAAGTCAGCAACAGGCGAATATTGGCACATGGGAGTGGAACATTAAAAGTGGGAAATTGGTTTGGCCCGACCGAGTTGCCTTATTATTTGGTTATGAATCATCCATTCCTGAAGCAAGCTATGACACTTTTTATTCGGTAATTCATCCAGATGACCGAGAGTTTGTTATTCAATCAATTAAACGCTGCATTGCAGGTGAAGCTGATTATAATATTGAGCATCGTATAATTACTCAAAAAGGAGAGACCCGTTGGTTGGCTGCTCAAGGAAGTCTCAATCGAGATGAAAATGGCGAGCCCTTAAACATGTTATGTTTGGCTCAAGACATCCACAGCCGAAAAATTCTTGAACGTAATGTCAGTCGACAGAAATCATTGTTGGACACGATACGTATAGCAATAATGCAATTCGTTGAATCCAGTCAGACTAAAAATGTTGCAAAAACGTTATTACCTGATCTTTTAAGTTTAACCGGAAGTGAATATGGATTTATTGGTGCTATTCATCAACACAACAATGGTCCAATGATGATCACTCAAGCTGTGTCTGGTACTAAGTGGCAAGACGATAAAAATAAATCCTACGATATAAACAAAGTTGGTGGCCCATTTTTTTCCCAACTAAGTGACTTAATGGATATCACCGTGCATAAAGGTCTAGTGGTAATTAGCAACAATCCTATTGATGATTCGCGAGTAAAACTAGTTTCAAACTCTAGCGTCAATGCACCAGATTCTTATCTGGGCATTCCTATCATTTATGGTAATGAAACAGTAGGTATGATTGGCCTAGCTAATCGACCTCAAGGTTATGATGAACATGCTATTAGCTTTTTACAACCATTCACGCTTACCTATGGCGTTATCATTCATGCTCAAAAAATGGCAATCAAACAAATCGAGCAACGTCATGCTTTGATTCAATCTCGGGAAGATGCTGAAAATGCTAATAGAGCTAAATCTTTATTCTTATCAAATATGAGTCATGAATTAAGAACCCCATTAAATGCAATTTTGGGCTTTACTCAATTGCTTTCAATGAAAAATCAGAATAATCCTTTAGATGAATTTCAAACTGAATCGATTAAAGAGATTGGCATTGCTGGGGAGCACTTGCTTTCACTAATTAGTGATATTCTCGATTTATCAAAAATTGAAACGGGTATGACTGACCTTGAAATTGAAAATTTCTCACTGGATTCAATTTTAAAGGAATGCTTGGGTATGGTCACACCATTAGCTGAAGAAAGAAAAATTCAGTTAAATTGTGAAATACAAGATATAGATCTTCGAACAGATCGAAAACGTCTTAAACAAATTTTACTTAACTTAATATCGAATTCCATTAAATATAATCAAATAAATGGTAAAGTGGATATAACCACTGAATCTACAGCACACAATAAAGTGCGAGTTATTGTTACAGATTCAGGCAAAGGCATTCCCAAAGATCAACAGAAAAACCTGTTTCAATCCTTTCAACGACTTGGTGCCGAAGATTCTAACGTCCAAGGTACTGGGATAGGATTAGTTATCGCTAAGAGTATGACAGAATATTTATCGGGTAAACTTGAATTTGAAAGCACTGAAGGTCAAGGCTCTCGATTTTGGATTGAAATACCCAAAGAAGTTGGTACAGAGCAATCCTTAATTCAAGAAGAATTTGTAGAACTGTCAAAACCATTATCGAAATCGACAGCTCTAATAATTGAAAAAGATATAAAACAACTTGAAGTCTTTAATAATTTGTTCTTAGAAAAGAATGAGTTTAATTTATTGCACGTTGAATCTATAGAACAAAGTTATGTGGTTTTAGCAGAGCAAAACAATATTGATTTGATTTTAATCGATATTGACGCCAATCCAACTGAACTATCCGTTTTTTGTTCATTAGTTAAACAGAATCCATCTACCGAAAATGCAACAATCATTGTTGTTGGTTCAAATCAAACTGATGATAAACTGGCTGTAAAAAGCGCTATCGGTGTAAGTGCCTATTTAACAAAACCGATTAATGATGATTTATTTTGCGCTTCCATAAAGTCCATCAAATCTAAGTAAGCAAAATTTTAAACAAATGAAGTTTCTATTCTGAATTCTCCTGCAATTTCCTGTTATATTCTTTTAATATTCAGTACAATAAACCAACTGTTATAAAACAAGGGAGCGTTGCCATGGCGAAGAAGAATATATTTTATGCACAATCCGGTGGTGTCACAGCAGTTATTAATGCAAGTGCATGTGGTGTAATAGAAACAGCGCGCGCTCATAAGGATAAACTAGGTAAAGTGTATGCTGGCAGAAACGGTATCATTGGCGCCTTAACAGAAGACCTGATAGATACCAGTAAAGAAAGTAAAAGTGCTATCGCCGCCCTTCGTCATACGCCAGCTGGTGCTTTTGGCTCCTGTCGACACAAATTAAAAAGCCTGGAAGAAAGTAAAGCCGAATACGAACGACTAATCGAAGTATTTAAAGCACATAATATCGGCTACTTCTTTTACAACGGTGGTGGTGACTCTCAAGACACCGCTCACAAAGTTTCACAAATCGGTAAAAAAATGGGATATCCCATTACCGCAATTGGTATTCCAAAAACCGTTGATAATGATTTACCAATTACCGACAATTGCCCCGGATTTGGCTCTGTGGCGAAATACGTCGCAGTATCCATTCGTGAAGCCGCATTTGATGTAGCGTCTATGGCGAAAACATCTACCAAAGTGTTTGTGCTCGAAGTGATGGGGCGTCATGCGGGGTGGATTGCTGCCGCAGGCGGATTAGCAGCTGAAAACGAAGGTGATGCACCGCATATTATTTTATTTCCTGAAATTACATTAGATGAAGGCAAATTTCTAAAACGTGTTAAGCAAAGCGTTGAGAAATATGGCTATTGTGCGATTGTAGTTTCAGAAGGTGTAAAAAATAGCGATGGAGAATTCCTGGCAGAAACCGGATTACGAGATGCTTTTGGCCATGCACAACTTGGTGGCGTTGCCCCAGTTATTTCTCAGTTGATTCAACGTAACTTAGGCTATAAATACCATTGGGCAGTAGCAGATTATTTACAACGTGCAGCACGTCATATCGCATCAAAAACTGATGTAGAACAAGCTTACGCCTTAGGCAAAGCTGCCGTACAACTGGCGTTAAAAGGCGAAAATGCCGTAATGCCTACAATTGTCAGAAAATCCAACAAACCCTATCGCTGGGGAATCGGCACTGCTAAATTGTCTAAAGTAGCCAATGTTGAAAAGATGCTACCCAAAAAATACATCACAAAAGATGGTTTTGGTATTACGCCGAGTTGCCGAGCTTATTTACAGCCGTTAATCAAGGGGGAAGATTATCCACCTTATAAAAATGGCTTACCACAGTACGTTACATTAAAAAACAAAGCTGTGCCGAAAAAGCTTAATAAACCATTTAAAATTTAGTTTAAAACTAAACAAACTCGAAACTAGATCCATCAAAAAAGGACTACCTCATTTGGGAAAGTCCTTTTTTATTTTATAAATCAACATTACCCCTAACGTTTCTCATTCATCACGCTAATGTAAGACCTGCCTGATAACATTGTTATCTGATTCAGTAATATAAATATCTCCGTTTGGCGAAATCGACACAGAAGTCGGATTAATTTCTGCGTCAGTAGCGTATCCACCATCACCTGAATATCCAGTCACATTGTTACCGGCGACTGTGTCTATAATACCTTCTATACTTACTCGACGTATCACCCTATTACCCCAGTCCGATATATAAATTGATCCATCAGTCGCTATTGTTACATCCGTTGGATAAAGCAACTGAGAATTTACTGCCATATCTCCATCACCTGTGTAAGCGGCATATAAAGGAATTCCTGCAAATAATTCGACGGTGCCCGTATTTGTTACTTTTCTAACACTTTGGTTATTCCATTCCGCGACATATAAGTTACCACTTGAATCAACACTTATCCCCCTAGGGTGATTCGTCTGCGTCAAGTTTCCTGCTTGCGATTCGCCATTGTATCCACCTATGCCGGTGCCCAAAACCGTTTCGATAATGCCGTTAGGCCAAATACGCCTAACAACATGTTGATTGCCTTGTGCCACATAAATACTGTCATCTGGCCCCACCGCTATACCCATGGGTTCACCGACAGCAACATCAAGTGCAGCAAGCCCTGTGTCTGAGTTATAAGCTAGATCGCCATTACCCGCAAAAGTGCTAATAATCCCATTAGTATCAACACGTCTAATACGATTATTACCTTGATCAGCAATATAGAGATTTCCATGTGTGTCAAAGGCAACATCTTTGGGCCAAAGCAATTGGGCATCGATTGCTGGACCACCATCGCCACCAAAGCCCCAGTTTATCCCTGCAATAGTGGTAATTGTTCCATCAGCTTCTAAACGACGAATACGATGGTTTGCATGATCTGCAAAATACAACAACCCATCAGGGCCGAATGTGGAACCTGCAGGTGAAGCCAATTGTGCATTAACTGCCAATCCACCATCACCTGAGAACCCTGAAACATTAGTACCGGCAACCGTAGATATATGACCAACACGATAGTGGTTTAAAGTAATATCTCCTACACTAAGATTTGTGTTGCTGCCAAAGTTTGCGTTAAAAGCACCCGTCCACCATTCGTAAGCTAATGACCTATCGCTATTCAATAAAAAGCTATACTTACTTTGCAACAATAATGGAAAACCACTCACTGAAAACAAACCATTTGCATTAGTAGTAAAACTGTTTTCTATCACCTCACTACGCATGGTCAACGAGATATTTGGCACAAGCGAGCCATCCAGTGAAGATATTGCTCTACCCATCAATGTTCCCGTCGAGTTGTTACTCGGATAACTTTTTAGATGAAGGCTGCCATAGTCAGACCAGAGAGTGTAAACCTGCCCTAACGTTTTGTTGACTAAAATAGATGCTCCTGATGGAGAATAACTTTCACCGGATGAATTTTCATTGCGACTGTCACCTAATACAACAGGCGCATCATATATTAAGCTACCAATAGCATTATCATAGCTCTGATACATAATATTGGTAATACTGCTCCAATTATCTTCGTACCATATAAAATGTGCATTATCAAAGCTATCTAAAGCAATTTCTGGTGGGAACACACTACCGGAGCCTATACCGGTAGGTACTGCTGCTATTGGTGTTAAACTTGTGATCGTTATCCCGTCTGCTGCACTACCATCCTGATCATCTAATACAGGATCTACCTGACGATACGAATGACGATACTCGATATCAACAAAATCCATGGAAAGGTCATAGATATTTGAAGAAACAATATGTAGTTTATTCATAGAATCAAAGGCCACATTACTAAACGCATAAACGCTATCAATCGTCTCTTCAAGCACACTTGGTGCAATAATCAATTCGCCGCTTTGGCTATTCACCATGGCATATTTTAACTGTCCAGAATAGTCAGCAGTGATAGCATCAACATCAGCGCCACCCCACACAAAATGCAAATTATCAGCATCATCAAGCAACATGTTTGGCGACATAACCAACCAATAACGTGCAGGCCAATAACCAGGAGTATTCACACTGTCGATGGTCATCATGGACATCAATGATTCGCCGGTTGCGCCATTTAATTTTGTATAGCGCAATTGTGATGCGTAGTACTGATAGTTGCCAAACTCATCAATCAGCGTATCTCGCCAACTAATATGCACATCGCCACTGCTATCAATCGCAATTGCAGGACCTTCACCATCATAATTGTCTTCTGGTGATACTTGATGCGGTGCAATGTATGCGAGTTGATAGATATCTAACACGTCACCATTCCCTGATCGTGCCGCTGGATCAAATGCCACATGTTTTATCTCGCCTTTACCCCAACAAGTGGATGTATTACACAACCATGAACTCCAAACAATATGCGCCCTATCATTACCATCAATCGCAATACGAGGCCAATCCACAGCATTGGTATCATCTGGCGCTGTTACACGACTTTTATCAATCAGAACATTGCCCGCTGGATCAAGCATTTGATAATAAATGGTAAATATTTCATAGTTAGTGCCTTGACTATTAGTGTAAACAAAATCACCAATATCGAACCAAGTGATGTGAAGGTTACCCATAGAATCCATGGCCATATGAGAGCTACCAGGTTTACGCCCAGTTACGGTTAACTGATCTAGGTTAGCGCGTTGATCAAGCACGATATCTCCGAAGCTAGTCACACCAGCAGCAACTGGCATAATGGATGAGCTGCTACCACGTAATAATTTACCGTCAACGATTCCTGTGGCGTTAACAGAGATAGCGCCACCAATTGTTGGTATATTGTAGAACGTATAACTACCATCCACATTCGTACTAACTGATAAAGCGTTGTCAATATCAATTCGAACAGATGCATCAGCGACAGGAAAGCCGTTAATGTCAATAATCCGCCCATTAACTTCTGTTAATGGATCAGCAACAATATTGGTTATTACAACTGGAGATTCCACAAAATGACCACTGGTATCTACCGCGCGCGCAAGTATACTCATACTCTTTGCCGTACTTTGAGCTGGAACAGTATACGGAAATTCGTAAGGTGGCTGTGCGTCAAACCCAATGACATTACCATCAACCAAGAATTCAATCATTGAAATATCATCATAATTCTGCACTTGAGCAATAATATCGAAACTTTGCCCATAATAAAAAATATCATCTTTGTTTGGTGATGTTATTTCTATTGGCTCAACATACTCCCCTACAATAGCTGAAAAGATCGTTGGCTCTGCTGTGACCGATAACTCACCAATCGTTGTCCATGCATTGCCACCAATTTCAGTATAAGCGATCAAGCGAATATAACGCCCTTTCTTCGCAGTGAAACTAATTGTTTTTTCATCCGGCCATGTTTTCGCAAAATGACCAGCAGCAACAGGCTCACCCCACTGACTAGCATCTTCACTCACATAAAATTCATAATCGATAATCGTGCCGTTATATGTTATTGCCGGTACGTACGTGAAACCATTTACCGCCATTAATTCACCCATATCAATCTGAATCTCATGCGGATGTTCAGTAAGATTATTAGCAAACTCCGTATGCCACATTGTCTCTGGATCACCATCTATCGCGTTTGCCGCATGGCCGCTAAAAATCTCTTCGCTATCAACATAGTGAATTTTCCAACCTTGACGGTTTACTTCACCGCTAGTATTGTTGATCATCGGACTTGTATTTAATTGATACTCATCAAAATCATAAATACCATCACCATCAAAATCCGTAGTTTCATCTTGATCTAAATCACCAAAGTATTTTATTTCCCAATCATCAGGGATTTGATCTGCATCCGAAGCTATCGAAGATGTTTGTACGATTACATCAATCTCACCAACCGTAGTCCATGGATCATTGTTATGTCCACTTAGTGCAACAAAACGAATATACTTGCCATTTTTTGGATCAAAATGAATCGTTTTTTGAGCATAATTATATTCAAATATCCCACTGGAAACAGGATCACCCCAAGTTACTCCATCTTCACTAACAAATAATTCATAGTCTTTAATATGTCCATAGATCGTATTACTTGGTGAATAAATAAAGCCTGTTAACCCATATACATTCCCAAGTTCAATCTCAATAAAATGCGGATAAGCTGCGATATCAGGCGAAGACCGTGTGTGCCACATTGTATTGTGGTTGCCATCAAAGGCATGAATACCAAGATGATCCGCTGTCACTGAATCTTCACTGTCTACAGCAACGAGAGACCAATTCTCTTGAGACAGAATTCTTGAATCATCAACTGACGGGTTTGTATTATTTTCATATTCAAGCTGATTATTCACACCATCGTTATCAAGATCACTCATTGCATCTTGATCTAAATTACCGACAAAATGCATTTCCCAACTGTCCGGCAAATTATCGTCATCAAGATCATCACTTAATCCATGAAGAACCGTATAAAAGTGTGTTCTCAATTGACTATCATGTTTCCCAGGTACAACAGCGATAGCAGATATTTCTGCACTTTCATTCAAAGTAATCGGTGTCGAATATTCAAAAGAATCATAATTCGGCGTGGTTCCATCCGTTGTATAAAAAATACGAGCATTTGAATCTTTACTTTCAATTGTTACATCAACCGATTCAGCAAACGTATAACCCGTAGGAGAAATCTGTGGCATTGCCGCACCATCAAATGGATCAGCACTAAGATAAAATTCTGCCATTGATGTAAAACGACTACCATTAACATCTGACAAAGCAACCAAACGAACATAACGCCCGGTTTTTGCAGCAAAGCTCACATGTCTTTCTTCATGATTCATGGGGAATGTTGATTTAACAATCGCATTACCCCAATTATTTGGATCATTACTTACGTAGAACTCATAATCTGCGATGGTTCCATCACTGACAACTGGTAGAATGCGGAATCCATTCACATTAAACTCTCCACCAAGGTCAATATGAAGCTCATGTGGATGACTTGAACTTTGGTCATCCCAAGATGTAAACCAATTGGTGTTGACATCACCATCAATGGCATTAGTCCCAAAAGAAAGCGAACCTAAGTTTTCACTACTCACATAATCTAATGACCAACTGGTTTTTATCACATTACCTGTAATATTATGAACCAAGGGATGAGTAGATTGATGAAATTCAAGAATATTCGTAATGCCATCACCATCAGGATCATCATTCGGTTGTGCTAATGAAATATCACCAAATATTCGTGCTTCCCAACTATCAGGCATATTGTCAGCATCGTTATCTATAAGATTAGCAGCAAGAGCAGGATCGTTGACAGGATTCACATGTACAATGATTTGATCAGTTTCTGAAAATAAACCTTTGTCATCATATGCACGCGCCACAATATTAACATTGCCTTCTTGAATCGACGTATAAGTTGTTTCATAGGGTGCGATGGAGTCAGATTGTATTAATAGGCCTTTTACCCAGAATTCTACTCGATCTACAGAATTATCATCCGTTGCTAAGGCTTGTATTTGAATACTTGAACCTGCGCTAACAGAGGAATCTGAAACAGGTTTAATAATACTAACGATTGGTGGTGAATCCTCAATAACACTAACAGTTGCTGAATTACTCAATAAGCTCTGGTTATTGACGTTATCCCAGGCTAAAGCATTAAACGTAAAATTACCTGTTGTTTGAGGCGTAAAACTGGTTTCATAAGGTGCCTCAAGATCTGTATTAATCTCTTGACCATTTGCATAGAAGGTCACCTTTGAAATTCCACTACTGTCTTCAGCTTCAGCTTTAAGCAAAACTTCATTGTTCAAAATAAGTGAATCACCATTGACAGGGGCGGTTAAAGAAACAGTTGGTAGGATAGTCTCTGGATCTATAGCAATTGTAACTGTATTAGTAGTTGTAGACTTCCCTCCATTATCAGTTGCAACGGCATAAATTGAGACAGAGCCGTTGCTCGCATCTAATCTATTTGGTGTATATTCAATTGAATAAGGTTTTGTATTATCAATACCAATACTTGAGCCAGCTACATAAAATGAGATATAATTTACCCCTACATCATCATTTGCATCTGCAGATATGTTAATAGTCCTTCCTTCAATAAAACGATCACTATTAATTGGTGACGTCAAAACCACCTCAGGAGATTGATCGGTGTTTACAATATATTCAATCGCATCAGTTTGAATTGTTATTCCGTTCGAATCTCGAACTTTTGCGTAAAAAGTTACGTTGCCGTTTATCAAATCGCTTTCGGTAGGTGTATAACTAATTCTAAAAGGTGCAGATAATAATAGTGTTTTATACACTCCATTAATATAAAGATAAACGCTATTTACATTTACATCATCCCAAGCTTCCACTTCAAATATTTCAGTTTTTCCTACAGTTAATTCGGAACGTACTATTGGGCTAATTATTGATGCTTGAGGAGGTTGATTCTCTGATATGATAATCGAAACCGGATCACTGATCACTGTTCGACCACCAAGGTCGATCGCTTCTACAGTAAGTTGCGCTGGCCCCATAAATTGGTCATAAAACATTATGCGATACACATCATTTTCTCTAGCTTTCACTCTGCTACGCATTATTTCGCCATTAATATAAATGTTTAAATAATCAATGTCACCGCCTTCATCCGGATCGTTTGCGAGTATTTGTAAATCCCAATAATTGTTAGCAATAAACACTTGATTTGGCGAAACCCCTCTAATTTCCACAGTTGGTGCTTGATCAGGTAGCACATTGACTGTAATTTCATTTGACTGGGTAACGCCTTGCAATTGATCAAACGCCTTCGCGTATATATTTATCGATCCAGAATTAGCTTTTTCAAAAGGGATTGCATAACTATATTCAAAAGGAAATTTATAATCATTATGAATAGCTCTACCGTCTACATAAAAAACGACTTTATAAATTCCACCATCATCAGAAGCATTTGCAGATAAAAGAACTCGAGTTCCAGCAGAATGCGTAGCATTCGTAATTGGTTCTACTAACCTAATACTAGGGTTGTTATTTGGTAACACTGAAACACGCACTTCTTCAGATTTTGATTCTTGATCAAAATCATCTATTGCTACAGTATAAATACGTATATAACCTCTATTTACATCTTCGTCTCTAACAAAATAATTGTAAGACTGCTCAGACTCAACTTGATCAACATAATTTCTTCTATATTTAGTACCTTCAATATAGAAATCGACATATTTAACTAATCTATTGTCAAAGACTTGAGATGTAATTGGTAACGTAGCCCCGGGAATCACTTCATCACCATCAACTGGGAATGTCATAGATATTATTGGTAATGGATCTATTTGTACCGTGATACTCGATAACTCTGTAAATCCAATCGCACCTGCTGTATCAACCGCTCGTGCAGAAATCGTTACAACTTGATCTACTTCGAAATTAAATGGTATTTGATATTCAAACTCATATGGTGGAACTCGGTCACTACCTACAGCTTGCCCAGCAAAATAAAAATCCACACGTTCAATTCCATTCAAATCTTGTGCGTCAACATGGTATTGGATAAAGCTGCCTTCACTAGCAACAAAGTCATTCGTTGGTGAAACAAGGGTCGCACTAGGTACGACATTTTCCAGAACTGCATAAGTAATATCAATTGATCGACCAATATTGAACGCGTAATCTGTAGCCCAAGCAGTAACCTCTATTCCTGTAGAATCTTCTGGAACATGATAACTCCACTCGAAAGGAGCTGAATTATCTGTGCCTACTACAGAGCCGTTCACAAAGAAAGTCACATCAGATACGGCAACGTCATCGATTGCTTCAACGACAAATTTGACATTTTCGCCTTGCACCAAGTTTCTATCAATTGGTGACGAAATAGAAACCGAAGGAGGACTTATCCCTTGGTCAGTTTTCTTGACTTGATATTGTGCAATAAATAAACGAGTATCTCCACTCGTGTTGTAGTCTCCTCTTACAAAAAAAGATTCTTCAGTGACATATACAAACTGATCATCCATGGCGATACCTGTGCCAGCATAATCACCCAGTGAATACATATCAATGATACCTTGAAATGCTGGCTTTTCAGGATTAGTTATATCGACATATGCAACCACGTTCGGAAATAATTGCTCTGCAAAAAATGCTCGGCCATCTCTAATTTCCAGGTCTCTGGGAATAATTTTTGGGCCATTACTCTTCGCTGAGACAATTAAGTTATCTAAGTCAGCTAGGTTTACAACATTGTATCCATCAGAATAAGAAGCTATAAAAGCATATTGCTCATTAATAACTACATCTTTACCATGATTAATATCTACACTACTTTTCAAAATTGGATTTGTTGGATCATTTATGTCAATAGCATAAAGTGAGTAATACCCAATAACCACTGCAATATGGTTATTTACATCAACTCCCTTTGCATTACTAATATGGCTGAGAGCGCTGACAATTTCAGGCATTTCAGGATTACTAACATTTACAATTTGTAGCCCAAAAGAGCCGTCTGCAACATACAAATAATCACCTTGTATTTGAATATCTTGCGCAATTCCAGGTGTATTGACGCTACCAATGATAGCGGGATTAACTGGATCAGCGATATTAACAATATGAATACCAGCAGTCCCATCAGCAAGATATAATACGTTATCTGCTATTCGAACATCAATACTTGTTCCAGGAGTATCTAATCCTGCTACAACTAACGGATTTGATCGATCCGACACATCAATAACTTGAAGCCCCGAATCGCCAGCTGCAATATATGCGTAGTCTCCTTTAACCTCTACATTATTTGCATAGCCCGGAATTGAAATTGAAGATAACACTACTGGATCAAATGATTTAACAATAATCTCTGCTGAAGCTACATACCCATTATTTTCAACATTTACAGTTGAAACACCTGTTTTGCCACCGAAAATTTTACCTGATTCTAAACCAAAACTCACCACCGAAAGATCAGAAGACAAATAATTAGTACTACTCCGAGAATCAGTAAGATCTATTTCAGTCCCATCCATGAGAATTCCAGTAACAACTAGTTGTATGCTCTCTTCGCTAGATAAAGAATTAAAAACTAACGTTGCCTCTTTAGGCGTCACCGATATAGATTCAATTGCATCTGCCAAATTCATATCATTTGGATCCGTCGGATTTGATGAAACTTGAATTTCCAGCAAATCAGATAATCCGTCTCCATCGGTATCACGGCTTAAAGGGTTTGTAATAAAACCATCAGCACCGACAATTACTTCTTCGCGGTCATTTATGCCATCAGAATCTGAATCTGATACATTCAAATCTGTCCCTGCAGAAAATTCTTCCAGTGCAGACAGACCATCTTTGTCATTATCTTCGAATGCGTCTATAGGGTCGTTTGGATTAAGTCCATTAGTTAATTCATAGTCATCTGGCAAACCATCACTATCAACATCACCTGTTGTAATAATAGAAAGTTGTTTAACGGCAAGTACACCGTCTTTACGTGCCGTAATAAGGACACTACCGCTAGAGATACTAGTTACCAAACCATTTGAAGAAATTGTTGCTACTGAAGAATTTGTAGTACTGTAATTAATACCATTTTTGGAAGCAGTAACATCAGCAGTACTTGCATCAGGATAGGTAGCAATTATTTTAATTTGATGCGTTACATTTATACCTTCAATGTTTGTTACTTCAGGATTAAAGAAATCAATAGAAACTGGTACAGACTCTAATTTCTCGAAAAGAATATCAGGTACCAAATTAACTTCATTTGTCACTAGAGAGAAATATTCGGTTTGACCAGAAACCGTAGCATCGTCATGTAAACAAGTTGCCCGGGCACGTACTTGGCCCATACTTGAGGGTACATTAGGCATGGCCCAGCTGCCATCGGGTTGCACTTGAATCGTTCGGTTCAAAATATTGACGATACAATTTTCGTCAAGTTTTGCATATGCAGTTGATGAAGAGAGCACTACAAAACCCAAAGTCGCTGTCAACAGTTGCTTAATCCACCCGATATTATTTTTCATTTTATTTTTCCGACTTACTATATTTTTGTTATTTCATTTGTGTTCCTCCGTGAACTGAATATCCTTGTTTATAACTTCACTTTATATTTTCAACGAATCAATAACCTGTTGAAAACGGGCAAATGGTACCGCCCCACTAATGGGTACAGCATCTATCAACTTTCCATCTTTTACTTTACCAACAAAAAATGCAGGCGTGCCAGTGACACCCAGCGTAGTACCTTCATTAATATCGGCATCTACTTGTTGCAAATTATCTTTATTATCTAAACAGGCTTTATATTTCGTTTCATCTAGCATCAGGGATTTGGCTTTTTCCAGATAAAATTCTCGATTCAATTTCCTAGCATTATTAAACAACAAATTCCTCATGGCTTCGTATTGCCCTTGTTCACCAGCACAACGAGCTGCTACAGCAGCGACTTTTGCCTTTTGATGAAAACTCAGAGGGAAGTCTTTCATCACATACTTCACTTGCCCAGTTTTGATATAACTGTCTTGAATTTGGGGCAACGTCTGTTTGTTATGGCGTGTGCAAAAAGGGCATTGAAAGTCAGAATATTCAATAATGGCAATCTTTGCATTTTTATCACCTAATATTGGTGCACTGCCAATGTTAGCTGACACCTGTTTTATCGGTTTACCTTCTTGTGCAACCATTGGCTGTAGATGTTTAATTTCGTCACGTAAATCCGCAATGTCGCCACGCATGGCTTTAACTTCTTTTCGAATTTCTTGAAGTTGTTTTAGTAACTCATCTGCCAACCATTCATCAGCAGCGTTTGTAGAAAAACTAATAAATACAAATAAAAATAGTACTAAAAATTTTATGCGTGATTTTAAAAACATTTTATGCTCCAATATAATACTTCTACACAAATCGCATTAATCCCCCATCAAAACCTTTAAGCGATTTTTGTCAGTCTTTAGAACACTTATTAATGTATCGTACAACTTGTCAATGTTCAAAATATTTCTGTCACCTCTTGTTTTCACATACAAGTCAGAAATTAATGGATCTTTATCAATACTAGAAAAAAAACTCGCTAATATGTTTGAGTCCAACTTGTCAATTACTAGACTGAGCTTATCTAAGCCCACTACAGGTGAGCTAACCCATTTCCCATCTATTTTCTGAGCTTGTAAAGTAGTTGACCCATTTTTTTTACCGTCGTCTATAAACCAATATTTGACAATGACGGTTTCAACACCATTTAAACTAAATTTAAATTTATGTGCTAATTCAAAATAATTTTTTTCATGAGATCGATTTCGTCTAAACTCAAATTGTTTTTTTGATACCGTATGTGATTTTCCTTTAGCATTATTATAATCCACCCATTCTTGATTAGATTCTGATGCTATGGAAGTCAACAATTCTTCTGGTGTAAGGTTTTTCGCTTCACTCATTTCTCTATATGTCCACATTGCTTTATAGGGCGGCTCGTATATATGAAACGTTGAATCTGATAGACGAGTTGTAACAGATACATCAACGGGTGTGCCGTCAAATGTTACAGCATGTATCTCTATGGAAACTGCCGTTAAAAAAATTGAAACACTTACTATAAGTTTTTTGGTTAATTTCATTTATCAATACTCTTTTTAACTAATTTTGATTTATAGGTTGTTCAAATAGGACGGTTTTATCGCCTTTTATCCCTTCCCAGACTGTATAGGAAAATGCATATTCGTGTTTTACATTTCCATCGCTTGTTCGTTTTAACTGCAATAGAGCATCCAATTTTACAGGATCAACTGACCAATACCCCTCAATAACTTTATTTGGCGATTGTCCAGAAGTTGTAACGGTAAAGCCGGCGCCAACACTACCGCTTGCACCCCCTGTTACCTCATATCCTGGGAATTCCGCATATCCAAATACACCAGCTTTTAAATTTATACCTGAATAAGCTGTTCCATTAAACTCATCTCTTGGCGGATTATATTCATTTAACCAAGAGTAAGAAACAGTCCCTTCAACAATACCAGAAGCTTCCCCATACACTTCCCATAATAATACTGGATCACCAGGAAAAGCTTTTGGAGGAAATTGTCCCGAGAACGTTGGATGAACAATTCTTCCAGCTATTGAGCCAGTTACCGATGCACCACCAGAATAACTATGTGTGGTTTCCGGAGAGTTCGGTCGTTCTACATTCCAGCGTTTCCCCTCTGGTTTAACGCTGTAAGAAGCGGTAAAACGATTTTTTGTTCCAAAAGAAACTTCACCACTTAGTGAATCCATAACAGCAGTTACTGTTGATGTTCCTGGGATTAATGTATATTTTTCTTCTTCTTTTCCAATTATTGAAATTTGTATAGATTTTGCCTTATTAGCGGCCGAAGCAATTATTCTTTGTCCTTGAGTTCCCGAATATTCAACTTGCGTATCTCCATCAGATCCACTTGTTTGTCCACCCCAAATCGGATCACCATCCTCAAATTGACCTTTATTGAGAACAATGTTAATCGAAGCTACTTGACTCGAGTTCTCTACACTTTTAACCATTACCAATGCTTGACCCACTCCACTTTGTCGAACATTATTCACACCAATAGTACTTTTATCTTTTGCTACTAAATCAAATTGGAGACAATTAGGGTCAGTCACGATTTCGCCGGCTTTACAAATCATACACTCTTCAAATGGTTTATCATTATCATCTGGAATTCGAGTAGCTCCACCACCGCGACATGCGATTTTTTTACAATCATTATCAATTTCTTTAATTGACTTCGGTAATTTTTTATCATCTGCAAAACAACCACTACAGCTTGCAGGGCATGTTTTACATTCAGGACACCTATGTGCACAAGCATCCGAATCTGGTGGTGTTCCACAGTGCCAACCAGCTTTTATTACACCAATACCTGGGTTAGATTGGACGATACTGCCATCGTTGCTGACTGTGCCTAATCCAATGGAAACAAACTCTTCTAAATCATGATCATAAGAAAACATTTCCACTTCAGCACCAGCTCGATGACCATCTACATTGGGCAATGTCAAACGTGCAGGAGGATCAAACTTTGCACCTACTGGTTGGATAGTCACAATCAATTGTGGTTGCATACCATTTGGTGGTGCCATGGGAATTTTATTTGCGTTGACTGGTGTTACTGATAAAAGTCCTTCCTTTGCACCGTCTGGAAATGTGACAGATCCCGCTTTCACTTCAAGCTTAAATCCTGGAACTTTATCCAACACCATTTCCATATCTTTATCACCGACCCATACTGCGTTCTCAGTATCTAACTTCACCATATAGATCGGCGCGGATAAGGGATTTTCTGCGCCAGCTACAGTTACCAAATTATAAGATAACGCTGGCCACTCTCCCGCCACTGTTGTCGTACTTGCATCAGCAATTAGATGTACGGGTCCCACTGGAGCTTCCGTGATTTTAAATTGTCCAAATTCATTTGATTTCGCTTGACGGGTTGTCCCATCAACTCGAATAGTAACTCCTGGCAGAGGTTTATCCTGGTTATCTAAGACAACACCCGAAATTATCGTATTTCCTGGGTCTCCAGGCACTAACGCAGATGCATTAAAACCTGCGATTAAATCTGTTTCTTTTATCATTGCAGTAACTCGATGGTTATCAAGTCCCGCTTCATTACCCAGTGTAAATTGCACTGATGCACGTCCATCACTGTCTGTCAGTGTTAGAAAAGTTGTTTCACCGTTATGAAACTTACCACTACCATCAGATACACTAAATTCGATCGCTGCACCTTGTACAAAATTGGACCCTTCATCAGTTACAGTTACGATAAATGGCTGGGGTAAAGGTTGTCCAACTGGGCCACGTTGATTGTTCCCTGATTGAATACTAATCTTATCTCCAGGGTTTGATTCTGCAGATGCATGCACCACAACTTCCGCTTCATAACCCACTGCAGTAACCCTTACTCGATGATTCCCTTGACCTGCACGCGACCCCACACGAAACGAGGTTGATGCTTGTCCATTTTCATCAGTTTGAACGATAACCCCTTGACCTTCATTTCCAGTGTTTATGGCTAATATCCCATCACCTTGAATGACACGAAATATGGTATTTTTGCCTACGACTGGCTCACCGATTTCGTTCGTTAATTTCACCATGATGTCTTCAGCAAGCTTCGTACCGATAAGAGCACTTTGATTTTGTTGAGAAAGTAGTTCGATTTGTTTTCCTTGAGGAACAATATATTCCACAGTGACACTTACCGAATTCGTATTTCCCACTTGATCCGCAGCATTGATGGTTATTAGATTCTGTCCTTCAGTCAATACAATATTTTCAGCTATATAACTACGATTAACGACGGTTGCTGAAACTCCATTTACGGTTACATTTGCTTGCGCTTCATTTACTGTTCCACGAACAATATCATTGATTAATCCTGTCACTGCGATTGTTGGTGCATAGACCTTTGAACCGTCTGCTGGTGCTTGTACCGTTACATAGGGCGCTGTGGTATCCAATGACACAGAGACTGTAGCTGTCACTTCGTTACCTCGTGCATCAACCGCCCGAGCAATGATGCTGTTGTGGCCTTCTTCAATAGCCACATTGACACTCCAATTTCCACCTGCATGATTTACTGGAATCCCGTTAACAGTCAATGTAGCTTCTGGATCGTCGATGGTGCCAGATACCATTGAAGGGCTTGCACCTAACGTGCTCAGCGTAACTGGCGTTGTAATTAAAACAACCGGTAGCTTCCATTGTGTCGCATCGTTGGGAAATGCGTCATTTTCATTGTCGAAGCCATCACCGTCTCGATCGTTGTCTGAATTGTCGCCAGTGCCGTCGCCATCCAGGTCTGCACTTTCGTTTGGATCATCAGGAAAAACATCATTTTCATTATCGACTTTATCGCCATCACGGTCTGGATCTGAGTTGTCCCCAACGCCGTCTTTATCAAAATCTGTGGTTTCAGTGGCATCACTTGGGAATAGGTCAAGTTCATTATTGACGCCGTCGCCATCTCTATCTTCATCAAACGCATCTGGAATCGTATCACTATCCAAATCTGGCGGTATGCTGCTCGCGTTATTCGGATCGAAAAAGAGTCTTTCTTCGTAATCATTACTGATACCATCCCCATCTCGATCTAGATCTGAGTTATCGCCAATACCATCGCTATCTAAGTCAGCCCATTCTTTGGGGTCTGAAGGAAATTTATCGTTTTCATCTAACACACCGTCTAAATCGGTGTCGAATTTTAATTCAAATTCAGTTTGTATTGATTGAGAGTTGCCTGCCATGTCGAATAAAATTGCTGTCAGTGTTTTTGGCCCTATGGAAAGTGCTTCAGTAAGTTCACATGTCACATCAGATAAACCAAACAGGCAATTTTTCGTCGCAGGAAGACCATTGACATTGATTATTAATTTGTCAGATGCAATTTGTAAATTATCCGCATAGTTCAATACGATATTAATTGGATTATTAACAACTGTACTTCCAGATAATGGACTTATAAAACTTCCTGTAGGCGTAGTTTTGTCGATGTTGATGATCACTTCACGGCTAGCGGTATTACCTGCTAGATCAATTGCTGTACCATTTTGAAATTGGAACGCACCTTCATTCGTTAAGTTTACCATTGGCGAACAGCTAGAAATTAAACTAAGTTCATCTGTACAAGTGAATGAAACTGCAACATTGGTATTATTCCAACCTGCGTTGTTAGGTGATGGTTGTATATTCTCTACAATTTGAGGTGCTGTTTTATCAATATTTAAACTGACTGTGGCATTTGATGTGTTTCCTGAATTATCCACCGCTTGACCCATTATTTCTTGGTTAGCGCCTTCCGAAGTAACAGTTATTGGCGTTGGACAATACTCGATACCACTCAAGGTATCAGAACATTCGAAGCTGACAATAACATCTTCGTTGTACCAACCGTTAAAATTTGGTGGAATATTTACAGTTGCGGTTATTGTTGGTGGTGTTTTATCAATATTTAAAGTGGTGGATACTAACGCATTATTATCTGCCAAGTCATTCGCTTGCCCTTCAATATTTTGTGTTAAACCTTCTGTAGATATTGTTTGTTGTATTGGGCAGTTTTCTATACCACTTAATTCGTCACTGCATTGGTAAGTGAGGATAACATCCGAATTAAACCATCCGTTTTCAGTAGCAAGTGGTAGCGTGGAGCTTGTAATTGTAGGCAGTGTTTTATCAATGTTTATGGACACAGAGGCAGTTGCTTTGTTGCCAGCGTTATCTTCTGTTTCACCTGAAATAATTTGGTTTGCTGCTTCTGTTGAAACAGTTATTGGATTTGGACATGATGCGATGCCACTGATTGCATCTGAACATTGAAAGCTCACCACAACGTCAGTGTTAAACCAATTGTTAATATTAGGCTGACGATCTATGGTAGCCGTAATCTCAGGTGCATCGTTATCAACACCGATGACCTCAACGGCGATTAGTCCACCTGGTTTTCCTCTGACTTCAACTTCGATTCTGTTATTAACAGCTAAGTTGACTGACTTAGACACGGATTCTGTTTTCTGATTTAGGTCATTCGGCGCGATCACCTCTGTGCCGTTAACATTGATGATTGAACTTGAAACACGATCACCCGTTGTTTCATCGTCTTGTAAACCACCATTGTGCAGGTAAAGCGTATATTCTGTGTTTGGGTTTAGTACGTTAAAGTCTTTGCTTATAACCACTGGCGAACCTTTAGTTCGTTCGTAAATTTCAGTTCCAAAGACTTTAAAAGTGCCCGCAAAAGATGGGACACTCAAAGCGAATAAACTGCAAGCAATGACTGCTTTTAAAAACGCGTTAACTAACTTCATACTTTACCTGTATAGATGTTGGTTATTCGCCAACATCCATCCTTTATTCTTTTGGTATTGCTTTAAATTAAACAGGGGTTTAATTCGTCGTTTTTTTGTTAATTTATCTACACACGAAAAAACCTCACGGTGCTGGTCGTAGCACTTTGAGGCTTTTACATATTTCAAAATTCAGCAAATGAATTAAGATCAACAATTCAACGTGTTGTCTATTTTTCACCCTCCAGAGCAATACTTTTGCCACATTCGTTAACTTAATGAAAAATATAACTATATTTGTAGGGATTACAGTAGCTCATTGCTTATGCATAATGATGTGTAAAAACCATCGACAGGATATTCATTGATAATTCAGTTTTAGAGGAGTGCTTGTTGATTATTGCAGTGTAATATAAATGGTATTTTTCGTTTGTCTGATCAGTTAGAAATGTTCAAAATCTTTCTTGAGATGACTGATTGATGAAGTTTTATCTATGTCAGTAATTATTTTTGATAATGATTTCTAGCACTAGAAAAACCGGTAGATTTGTTAAGACTTTAAAAATGTATGATTTTGATTATAACGAACTCAACTGTATATTATTCCGACAAATTAAAACTAAAGCCAAACACATTTGGTATTATCAAACTAAAATTAACAAGATTTATACAAAGGTTTATTAACACTCTAAAAATCTGTTTTTAGTAAAGTTTATCCTTCTTTTGCCGCTTCATTATTCCAAGATGAATAACATAATCATTGGACTAGGGATTGTCTTTTTTATTGTCTTTGTGGCGCTGACACCTAGCACGCCCGTAGACCTGGTCTCACCTACCCATCACATTTCCAACAAAGTTTTAAATCCAGACTTAAACACCTTATATTTTGACGACCAAACATTAAAATCCGGTTTATTTAACGTTCACCTCCAAGGTGATCATAAACTCACTGGGTTAAACGAGGCCTTGGGTGCCGGAGTTTGCGCCTTTGATTATGACAACGATGGGTGGACTGATTTGTTTATTGTTGGCGGATCAGGCCAAACACGATTTTATGGTAAACAGCATTGGTGGCAACAAGCTAAAGGGAATCGGTTATTTCGTAATTTAGGACAAGGTAAGTTTGAAGATGTTACTAAGAGTACAGGGTTGAATCTCATTGTCTGGGGCATGGGATGTTCTACGGGGGATTTAGACAATGATGGCGATCAAGAGCTTTTTGTGAGCACCTATCAAGAAAATTATCTATTCGAAAATAATGGTAATGGAACGTTTAATAATATTTCCCGACAATCCGGTATTCAAGGGAAAGATTGGTCAACATCAGTGACGATGGCGGACTATGACAATGACGGTCTTTTAGATATTTATGTCGCTAACTATTTACGTTATGAAAAAGGCGCTAAAACCTTTGAATCTCACAGTGGTTTTAAACTCGGTAAACTCGCAGCATTTAACGCATCTCTCTACGATGGTGTGGCAAATCAACTATGGCGTAATGAAGGCAACTTAGTTTTTTCTAACGTTGCTCACAAAGCAAGTGTCGATAATGAGAGTGGACGCAGCCTATCTGCTCTGTGGATACATTTGGATGATGATCACTTCCCAGATCTTTATGTGTTAAACGATGCAGGCTTTCCCAATCAGTTATACAAAAACAACGGTGATAGCACTTTTACCGAAGTCGGTGCCAAGTTTGATCTCAATTTTTCAGATCCTTCTGCATCCGCGGCAATAGGTGACATCAATAATGATGGCATGGTGGAAATTAGTGTAAGTTCAAACTCTGGACAACTTTCAAAATTGTATCAACGTAAGGGAAAGTCATTTCAATATAAAGACCGGGCAAGAGATTTAAACTTAGGAATTGAGCAATATGTTAATTTAGAAGGCTGGTCTCAGTCATTCAGTGATTTTAACAATGATGGCTGGACAGATCTGTTAATGGTAAACGGCCTGCACACACCAGATCCAATTTCTCCCAAATTGACGCAAGGACAAAGTACGTTAGTTCAAATGAATTCTGACGGAAATGGGTTTAAAGCTGTGCTTGCTAAAGATTCGATTGCACTTTCTGATGGACATTCTTCGCGAGGTGCTTCGGTTGCAGATTTCGATAATGACGGTGATCTCGATATTTATATCAGCAATAATAACGATTTGGGTCAGTATCTGAAAAATAATACTGAAGATAAAAATCATTGGATTCGTTTAAATTTACAAGGCACTAAAAGTAACCGAGATGCTATTGGATCGCGCGTGTGGATCGAATTCGAACAAGGTAACCCTTTGATTCAGCACTTCCGTAATGGCGGCTTCTTATCGCAACATGAAGATATCGTTCACGTTGGTTTAGGTAGCAGTATTGCCCCCGTTAACATTACAGTTCAGTGGCCCAATGGCGATAAACAACGATTCAATCAAATACCGATAGATCAATCTATATTGTTAGTTGAAGGTAAAGACGCTTATCAAGTTAGAGGATTAAAACCGTCGTCGAATCAAGTTAAACCTCCATTCAATATAACTGCCTTGTCATCATCTGAAAAAATAATGCTATTAGATCTGTACTCCGAATTAAATAACCAGACTGAGTATATCCGTTTGTTAAAAACTCAAATTAAAGATGCCAACAGGATTGTTAGAAAAAACGCCATAAAACATATTAGTAAAGATCGTTCGATGAATACATTGGGCTTATTAATTAGTACTTTGACTCACGAAGACTTGGAAACAAGACTTGCGGCATTAGACGCCTTACGTTTACGGGAGGAAGAACATAGTTCTCGTTGGTTGTTACGCCAATTCAGCAATGACTCACCGGAAATAAAAGAATCCTTAGCTAAAATATATGAATTCTTCTTTCATGAGGAAGAAGCCGTGATTTATCGAAAACAGCTTGCTGTGCCCCATTTACTTGAATACCTTAAAGATGAGAGTATGAGAGTTCGTGTAGCAGCGGCGCGGGCTTTGGGAGAATCTGAATCGTTTCGAGCAGTAGATGCGCTGGTTAATCTTTTACATGATAAAAATGTAAACACTCGCGCAGAAGCTACACGTGCATTAGGTAAAATTCGTGAACGGCATGCTATTAGTCCTCTGAAATCTTTGATAAGTGATATAAACGAAGTTGCTATTGTTAAAGCGCATGCATTAATTGCACTGAAACGATTGAATTATGAGGGTTTCTCTGAGTTACTCAGCTCATTTCTGCCAGCTATACTCAACAGCACTAGCCTTCAACATATTGATTCAAATATTGAGGCTTTACATAACGTGATTAATACGGTTGAAGATGGCATAGTCATTAGCCCCAAAATCATTAAAACTCATGTCAGTAACTGGTTTATGACTTTGAGCGAATCAGTTAAGCAATCTTTGAAAGCCACTACGCTTGTAAACGTATTGAAAATTATACAACTTTCCTCATCGAAAGAGAATATTACGTTACTGAATTCATTAATTGCACACGAAGATGAAAACGTGAGAGCGATATCTTATTCTCAGTTACTCCAATTCAATTATTCCCAAAAGAACACACTTGTTAAAAAGGCGGTTAGAGATGAAAGCGATCTTGTTAAACTTGCAATTATAGATTCCTCTACAAAATTAAATGTCGAACTTCCTAATAATATAATTCGTAATTCTCTGAAAAATAAAAACACTCGTTTAGCGATATTAGAATATATTAGTCGGAAACGATTAGTGGATACATTTGATGATATCGTAGCACTAATTCTAACGCCAGAGATTACACAAGAGCATCAGCAGAAAGCATTTGAAACACTTAATAAGCTCGCCTCAATCAATAAACCACTTCCTGATGATTTTGTAAAACATTCTGATGAATTTGTACGTGCCTCTGCAATCAACTATTGGAAGTTTCAAAATAAGAACAGATTATTGAAAGGTCGAGAAGCACCCGAGATATTACAACTTGGTTTTAAGGATACGTCTAATGTTGTCCAACTTGCTTCCTTAGGTGCACTTAAAAAACGTCGTGAAATTTGGGCTTCACGTATTTTGTCAAATATCATATTGAATGATTCATCTTCGATCCAAATACGGAAAAAAGCACTTGATATTTATGCAAAGAACAATTTAAAACGTGTTGAACGTATTGCGTTGAAAATAATTGATGATCGATCCGATCCACTTGCCTCAGATGCCATAAACTATGTGAATATTAATAACTCAGAAGTTAATTCAAATCTATGGGACATTTTATCAGACCCCTCATCCTCTAACAGTTTGAAACTTGCCGCGGCAATTAGCTTAAAAGATCTTGATTCACAGAAAGTTCTTGCAACGATTAAAAAGGTTATTCACTAATATGACGCTGCAAGATAAAAGCAAAAAGACGATGACATTATTAGATAAAGAGCTGCCTGTCGCCCGTAATTTGTTTGCCTTGTTTACTGCAGCGATATTGACTGGGTTTGCTACTTATCTGTTACCAGGACATGATTCCTGGCATCAATGGACCTATTTAGTTCATAGTTTAGTGGGCGTTGTTTTAGCCTTAATCGCACTACCTTATACATTTAGTCACGTAAAACGAACTGTGGGTGTGCGAAAACCGATGGTGATCTTAGTAGGCTCACTCAGTTTACTTAGCTTATTCGGATTAATCGGTACTGGAATATATATCATTATATTTGGACAGCTAGAAGCACTAGCTTGGATATTCCAAAGTCATATCGTACTTGGTGTCGTTATTATACTAATGGTATTAATTCATATCATTTTATATATGAGTTCTTTAAATAAACAACGGCGTGGTAAAAAAAGCACAAAATTCCCTACACTCACTCTTTCATTGTTTCGTAATACGCTAATCGTAAATGTTGTTATCCTGCTTATCATTACAGGGGCATCTATTGGATATAATGCAATTCCGTTATCCTATCAAGATAAAACTATGATTGAACCCTATGAATTGTCTTATGGTGAACATCCATTTCGTCCCAGCCAAACTGAAACCTCAGTTGAGGGCCATTTTGTTGATGCTCGCCGAATTGCAGGATCAGATGATTGTGGGAGTTGTCACGAAGCGATAACCCGTCAATGGATGGCCTCCATGCATCGTCAGGCTGCAAATGATCAAAGTTATGTATCCAATGTCAGTTTACTCTCGGAGAAAAAAGGAATCACCACAACGCGTTACTGTGAGGGTTGTCATGCACCAGTGGCATTGTTAACGGGTCAATTAACACCTGGTGGTCAACATGGCGGTGTTTCAGGTACATTGGCGAATGCTGAAGGCATTAGTTGCATGGCATGTCATGGTATTCATAAAATTGCGCACTTAAAAGGCGTTGCAAGTTACGAATTTACACCGAAAAACGATTATCTGTTTGCTGACCGTGAAGGTCTAATTTTCAAGAAAATTCGTAATTTTCTTATTCGAATTCATCCACAGCAACATAAGTTAGATTTAGCACCTCCCATTCTCAGCGATTCAAGTATGTGCGCTACCTGTCATGCACAATTTATGGATAAAGATGTGAATAAATGGGGATGGGTGAAAATGCAAGATGAATACAGCGCCTGGCTGGCTAGTCCGTATTCAGGACAGAGTGATCAAACGTTTTCTCATGAAAATGTTAAACGCTGTCAGGATTGTCATTTTCCTTTAATTACAGCTAATGACCCATCTGCGAATAAAGATGGACAAGTGAGGTCTCATTTTAGCTTGGGTAGTAATACAGCTATTCCTTGGTATACCGGCGATGAAGCGCAACTCAAGCGAACGCGCGAGTTTTTACAAGCGAATAAAATCAATATTAATATTGAACTACCAACGCGCCTCGATGCAACTCAAACAGACTTACTCATTCGCAATGAAATTACTCAATATGCAGAAACACCAAGTTATTTTTATCTTGGAGAGACTGCAAAAATACGCATGACGGTAACCAATAATCAAGTGGGGCATGATTTCCCTGGCGGTACAATTGACATCAACGAAGCTTGGCTACATTTTCGGGTTACAGATACGCAAAACAAAGTTATATTTGAAAGTGGCGCTATGGAATCAGATGCGACAGTTGATGCAAAAGCGCATTTTTATCGTGCCATTGCGATTGACCGACATGGCAATGAAGTTTGGAAACACGATCTATTTAATATGATTGGCGAACGAAATCGAAATGTCATCAAAGCCAGGGGGACAGATATTGTTGATTATCAATTTAAGATCCCTGGATGGGCAAAAGGTCCCCTTTCCATGACAGCTGTATTACGTTATCGAAAATTTAATATGAAATATGCTAAATGGGCTTTAAAACAAGAAACACTGGATTTACCCATTGTTGACGTCGCTAAAGATACTATTAATATACCACTTCGTAACAAACGCCCCATCGAATAAGTTTTAATTCTATACCCTCAAGTTGTATATGGTTTGATCAATATTTTAAGTTTCTAGATTGGCCTGATTTGTCATTTCTGATATACTTCGCGCCGCTTTTACTCTTATCTTAAATTTCAGGAAATCATCGTGCTATCTACCGCTAATATCACCATGCAGTTTGGTGCTAAACCCTTGTTTGAAAACATTTCCGTTAAATTTGGCAATGGCAACCGTTATGGCCTCATCGGCGCTAATGGCTGTGGAAAATCCACCTTGATGAAGATTCTCGGCAGTGATTTGGAGCCTTCTGGCGGTAATATATCCCTTGATGTGGACGAACGTATTGGTAAGTTACGTCAAGACCAGTTTGCCTTCGAAGAATATTCCGTACTCGACACCGTCATTATGGGCAATCAAGAATTGTGGGATATAAAAAGCGAACGTGACCGCATCTATGCATTACCTGAAATGAGCGAAGAAGACGGCATGAAGGTCGGCGAACTTGAAAGTCACTTTGCAGAAATGGATGGTTATACGGCTGAATCCAGAGCTGGCGAATTGTTGTTAGGTCTAGATATTCCTACTGAACAACATTATGGTCCGATGACAGCTGTTGCTCCGGGTTGGAAATTGCGAGTTTTATTGGCGCAAGCACTATTCTCTGATCCCGATATTCTATTACTTGACGAGCCAACCAATAATCTCGATATTAATACCATTCGTTGGTTAGAAGATATTTTAAATGCACGTAATAGTACGATGGTAATCATTTCTCATGACCGTCACTTTCTTAATAGTGTTTGCACGCACATGGCTGATTTAGATTACGGGGAACTACGTGTTTATCCTGGTAACTATGATGAGTATATGACAGCTTCAACTCAAGCGAGAGAGCGTTTATATGCCGACAATGCAAAGAAAAAGGCACAAATTGCTGAGTTACAGACATTTGTCAGTCGATTCTCCGCTAATGCATCAAAAGCAAAACAAGCGACATCCCGTGCAAAACAAATTGAAAAAATTAAAGTTGAACACGTTAAACCTTCCAGTCGTGTTAATCCATTCATAACCTTCAAGCAAGACAAAAAATTATTTCGCCTTGCTCTAGAAGCAAATGGTTTAAGCAAAGGATTTGATAAAACGCTATTTTCTGATCTTAATATGATTGTTGAAGTTGGCGAACGCATCGCAATCATCGGTCCCAATGGAATTGGTAAAACAACTTTGTTACGTTGTTTAGCGCAAGACATTGAACTAGATCGTGGCGAATTAAAATGGTCTGAAAATGTGAATCTAGGCTATTTTGCACAAGATCATGCACATGACTTTCAAAAAGATATGAAGCTGATTAACTGGATGACGCAGTGGGGTCAAGAAGGTGACGATGATCAGGTCATTCTCGGCACTTTGGGCCAAATGTTATTTTCTCGTCATGACCATGCAAAATCAGTTAAAGTCATTTCAGGTGGAGAACAGGCGCGAATGTTATTCGGTAAACTCATGTTACAAAAGCCGAATGTCATGCTCATGGATGAACCCACTAATCACTTGGATATGGAATCCATTGAATCATTAAATCTGGCTTTGGAAAATTATCCCGGCACATTGATCTTTGTCAGTCATGATAGAGAATTTGTTTCTTCCCTGGCAACCCGTATCATCGACATGAAACCCGAAGGTATTGTTGATTTCAAGGGTAACTACGAAGACTATTTGTTAAGTCAAAAACAATGAACAAGGTGAACAATGTTTAAAGTAAACGAATATTTTGATGGCAAAGTAAAATCATTAGCATTCAAACAACAAAATGATGCAGCAACTATCGGTGTAATGACCGCTGGAGATTATAAGTTTGGCACAAACTGCATTGAACATATGACTTTGATCAGTGGCTCCATGCAGGTCAAATTGCCTTCCACATCAGAATGGAAAGACATTTCTATCAATGAAACTTTCATCGTCGAGGCTAACACGTCATTTTCTGTAAAAATTGCAGAAGACTCTGCTTATTTGTGCGTCTACAAATAGAGCAATCACCGAGCTTACATAAGATTCGCGCCCAATCACACTGAATTATTTGTGATTTGGGAGGCACACGATTTTAAGTGATTAAGTATTATAACTAGCTGTCATATCTTTCGGTATGACAGGTCTTGCTAAACAATAACCTTGGCCTAAATCGATATTTAACGCTTTGCAATACTCCAATTCGTAAGTCGTTTCTATTTGCTCCACAATAATATTTAAATCTAAGTCTTTACACATGGTAATTAAATGTTTCAGCGCTAACTCGTAGCGACTATTATTCATCGCCAGACGAATACTTGACCCATCCAACTTAACATAATCAAATGGCAATGTAGTGAGCAATTCCAATCCTGTTGTCGATGTTTCAAATTTACGAAGCGCTATTTTAACACCGCAATCTAATAACAATTGTATAGAAGCCTTAAGTGATTTTTCATTACCTTTAAATTGCGCTTCGCTCAATTCAAGAACGAGTGGGAACTCCACCTCATATTGGTGCTTTGCTCTAATCTGCTTAATTTTTTTAAACAAATTATTAGTGGATGATAATTTACTTAAATAATCTGAGGAAAGATGGACAAATGCTAATTTTTCGGCAGTTGATGAATAATTGTTATCCAGATAATTCAAAGTATCATTCATAACAAATTCATCAATTTTTTCAATTAAACCTAATTCCTCTGCTTGATGAATGAAATGACTTGCTTCAATCGCTTCTTCATTTTTATTGCAAATTCGTGCAAGACTTTGATGACCTATTTTTTCTTGATTGGATAAATCATAAATTGGTTGAAAGGCAGTTTTTAATTTATTATCACTCAATGCCAATCGTATTTGTTTTGATATATATGAAGCTGATTGAGTTATACCGTTATGGCATATCACTTTATTTCGACCAGAGTGTTTGGCTTCATATAAAGCATTATCTGCACAAGAAATTAACTCATCGATAGTATCACTATCATGGGGGTAAGTTGCCACACCAATGCTCACCGTTATCTCTAAACCCAATGCATCTGGTAAAACAGCGACTTCTTGAACGGCAGACCGTATCCTTTCTGCCACTTGCATTGCTGTTTCTGAATTAGCGCCGGTTAACACACATAAGAATTCCTCTCCACCCCAACGGCCTATATAATCATGTTCTCTCAAACCTGTCGGTGCTATTTTAGCAAAAGCTTGCAATACATTATCGCCAACTCGGTGTCCGTAATTATCATTAACCAATTTGAAATGATCTAAATCACAGACTAATACGCTGAATACATTTTTGCTATTTTTTGCTGTTGCTAGTGTGTCTTCCAAACTCTGCTTGAGACCACGCCGATTCAACAAGCCCGTTAATTCGTCACAAATTGCCATTTGTTCCAAACGTTGATTTTGATCACGTAACTGCTCAGTTGCTTCATCCACTCGAAATTGCAATGAGTTGTTAACAGATTCGAGTTTGTTTTTTATTTGAATGAATTGCCGAGTCATCATGTCTAAGGCGTTCGATAAAATTTTAAGCTCTTTTGGACTATTAGCTGGTAGCGTTAGTACACCGCCATTCAATCTGTTTTCAGATAATTGAAATGTACCTTTTACCAATTGAGTTAACGGATTTGCTATCCACTTTGAAAGTAAAATTGATAAGATAACTGCGAATATAATACTGATCACCCCCCACTTTAATTGTGGCCACAATGACGCAAATATTTGTTCATCAATTTCTGATTTAAGCTGAGGGACCATTATTCCCCAGCCAAAATGAGGAACTGTCGTATATGCAGCAACCATATCCTTTTGCGTAAATGCAGAATAGAACTTTGTGATTCCCTCCTCTCCCTTAATCATCGCCTTAACGATGGGCCAGTCCGAGATATCTCTATTTTCTTTTGTCCAATCCAAATTAGGATGTGCTACGACCACGCCCGCTTGATCAACGATTGCAGCATGACCGCTTTCTCCAAATGCAATTCCCTTTCTATATTCTTCAATCATGTCCAAATTTAAGGCGGCAATGACAATCCCAGTGAATTGTTGTTTATCAAAAACGGGTTCACAAACTAATATCGTTTTTCCTGCTGAAAATGGATTATTAATTATTGGGGAGAAAAAACTTGATTGAGTTTGAATGCAAGACGTAGCTTGTAAATTTGAAATAATTTCCGAATTCGTTAGCTGTTGTTCAGTTTGAATTACTCGATTATTTCTCGCATCAAAATAAGCCATTTGCCGTATATGTTTGAAATCCATTTTTTCTTGGAACAGAAATTTTTCAGTGGATTGTTTTGTGTTAATAGCATCTTGCATTCGTCTCGATATTGATAAAACGATCGTACGATGATTTTCTAAATAGGCGAAAACCGGGGCTGTTAAATTCCTCGCAAGACTTAAATGTTTTTCATCCAAATCTTGGTGCGCATTTTTATTGGCAAAAGCATACAGCTCCAACGAAACTATTAATGTCGGAATAACGGATATACTTAGCAAGCTGCACAATAAAATAGGTTTTATTGGCAATGACAAGAAACGCATATTGACTCCCCATTCAATATTAGCATTTTATTATTTTTATATACTGCGTATTTTGTGTGTATGTTACTTAACCAGATAATTCAGACTAATTCAATCTAATTCGTATATTTATGTAAGAAAATCGGTAATTTTATTAAAGGCTTATTTTTATATGTAGGATATAAGCTATAAGATTAACAAAATGTAACAAACTGCTTTAAAGTCAAAAGACTATGATTGCGTTATTTTTAATTAAAATATTGTTGTTGCCCGTACCCAGAGTCTTTTGCTTGATAAATCAAATCATCTAATTCATATTCACTTAAACCAGCAGCAAGTAATACATTCTGGCTGATTAAATCCCACTCCTTATCTTGAGTTTCATTTCCTAATATTCGATATAGACCTACAATATGCTCGGATATTTTTAAAACAGACAAAATTTTGATATCGTTATTTTCAAGAAAGTCTTTATCTAGAAACATATTTGGATTGTGATGTTGGGCGATAAGATCACATAGGTTTTGATTTAGTTTCCAAGTACGCGCTGCGTAATAGCTTAACACCGCGTGATTTGTACCATATTCCTCATTTTCAATGTCGATAATGCGATCTTTATCCTGTCCATATGACCTGCGCATAGTATCAAGATAATTATCATGTTTTGAAACCATTAAACTGATACCAACATTGTGAAATAAACCAAGGGAATATACGTTATCAAGTGGAGATAAATGCAAACGAGTTCCAACCATAGAACAGACTCTTGCTATGTCTGTTGCTGAATCCCAAAATCTAATCATGGTTGCATATAGGTTATCAGATACGGTGTCTGAATCCATGAACGACTTTTTAAGACATATAGTATTCACTGTATCAACGATTGTATCCAAACCTAAAAGTAAAACAGCTTTTGAAATAGATGTGACTTTTTCTCGATCCCCATAAAACGAAGAGTTTACTAATTTCAAAACACTACCCGCCAATCCAGCATCATTGGAAATAAACTTTGCAATTTCATTAATATCAGGATCTGGCATCGCCATTTCCATTTGTAAATCTGCAATGACTTGCGGTGGTGAAGGAATAGTAATCCCACGAAGAAGATCTTTTATTTCTTGCTGACTAAGCGTTTGAGTCATTTATTGTTCCGATCGAATGTAATAATTATTTTCCTATATTGTCGGTACGTTACATTTAGACTTTAACGAATGGTATGTAATCAAAATTACCTAAGTTACTGTATTTTTGATATTTCATGTGAAAAGTGCATTTAGACTTTACAAATTAATGTGAACTACCTACAATGTATAACATGTGTTATACAGATGTTTGGCCCGAAATATTTATTTTGCCGCCATAATCTTGAGGGAGAGAACATGATATATACTAAAATTGATGCTAGCCTTTTAGCTATGCTGGTTTTCTTAATCCCATCTGCTCTTCTTGCTTCAAATGAGAAACCTTCAGTTACTGATATTATTCAAAAATGCGACAATAAATATGCAGGAGAGGATCAAAACACGATTTTTAGCATCAGTATAAAAAACAAACAAGGCCGAGTTCAAAATGCCGTTTATCAGCGTTATTGGAAATATCAAAAAGGCGATAAAAACATCAATGACAAGTTATCCTTAATTACCCTGTCACCACCAGATGCTAAAAACACCGCATTTTTACAACACTCGTTTAACGTGGGTCAGGATAAAAATGCGGAACAATGGTTGTACCTACCAAGTTTACGAAGTTTGCGTCGCACCACTATTCGAGATTTGAGCGATAGTTTTTTAGGATCAGATTTAACCTTTGATGACATTCGCCTAAGATCAATCAATGAAGATAATCACAATTTGATCAATATGAACAATAGTGAAAAAGGCGTTCAATATTTAGTTGAGAGTAAACCGAAAGAGTCAACATCAATATATGGACGCAAAGTTATTGTATATGAAGAAAACAAAAAAACAGATACCTGCCTAAAAACACAAGTCACCTACTACAATAAAAATAACGGTATAATTAAACAACAAACACTCAGCTGGCAAAAAGTCGGCAAAGCTTGGTTGTGGGAAACAGTTATTGTTAAAAATGCACAAACCTTCGGCAGTAGTACTTTTAAAATAAGCCGCGCCAAGGTAAATACCGGGTTGGATGATAAATTATTTACAACACGTATGCTAAAGCGCGGAATTCATTAATTAGGTACCATTAAAAATAATACCTAGTGGCTTAAATAAATAATCAGATAATAAAGCGATTTCGATATTATATTTCTGTACAATATAATATCTGAGGTCGGATTATATTCTGGTATATTAATGAAAAAAAGCATCGTTCGTCGTTCCACAAGTTCAGATTCTGATCTACCTGAAACTCTCCATCCCGTCCTAAAACGAATTTATGAAAACCGACATATCAACGATGCCAGTGTTCTAGAAAAATCCTTACAAAAACTGTTGCCCTATCACGCATTAAAAAACATAGATCAAGCAGTAAAAATTTTATTTGAATCATTGCAAAAACAAGAAAGTATTTTAATTATTGGTGATTTTGATGCTGACGGCGCAACAAGTACAACTGTTGCCGTTAAATGTTTAAAAATGTTGGGAGCACACCACGTAAACTTTCTTGTCCCAGATAGATTTAAATATGGCTATGGTTTAACACCAGAAATCGTTCATAAAGCTCAGCAAGATTTTTCTCCCGATTTAATTGTCACTGTTGATAATGGGATTTCTAGTATTGATGGTGTAGAGACAGCAAAAACCAATGCCATTAAAGTGCTTGTTACTGATCATCATCTTGCTGGGGCTAAATTACCGGACGCAGATGCCATCGTAAATCCAAATCAACCACTGGACGAATTTGAAAGTAAAAACCTCGCCGGTGTTGGTGTTATTTTTTATGTGATGCTAGCACTACGAAGTTTTTTACGTGAAAAAAATTGGTTCACCAATCAAAATATTCGAGAACCTAATCTTGGTAGTGTGCTTGATATTGTCGCCTTGGGTACTGTTGCCGATGTTGTACCGCTAGATTTCAATAATCGAATTTTGGTAAACCAAGGTTTGAAACGTATTCGAGCTGGCTCAGCATGCCCTGGTATACAAGCATTAATTGAGGTCGCTAACCGAAATTATAAAACCTTAGTCGCCAGCGACATGGGATTTTGTATCGGCCCCAGATTAAATGCTGCAGGCCGCTTAGAAGATATGGCTATTGGTATCTCTTGTTTGTTATCTGACAATATGCAGGAAGCTAGACAATATGCTAGTCAGTTAAATGATCTTAACCAAGAAAGACGTTTAATTGAGTCTCAAATGCAACAAGAAGCCTTACAGGCATTGGATTCCTTGATATTAGATGAAAGCGAAGATATTCCATCTGGTATCTCTATTTATGATGCGAATTGGCATCAAGGCGTTATCGGTATCTTAGCATCTCGCATCAAAGATAAGTTCCATCGCCCTGTTATTGTCTTTGCTAACGGAGATGAAGATGAAATAAAAGGCTCTGCTCGTTCAATCAATCATATCCACATTCGAGATGTTTTAGATCATATTGCCACCTTGCATCCAGATTTAATTAAGAAATTTGGTGGACATGCTATGGCTGCGGGTTTAACAATAAACAAAGATAATTTCGAATATTTTAAAGAATGTTTCAATGACGAAGTTCAGCGTGTCACTAAACCGGAATATTTAGAGCAAGTCATTTATTCAGATGGCGAATTAATACAAAATCAATTTAACATTACTCTTGCAGAATTATTAAAAAATGCCGAACCCTGGGGCCAGGCTTTCCCTGAACCGGTATTTGACGGAACCTTTAAACTCATGCAACAACGCATAGTTGGAGACAAACACTTAAAACTAACGTTAAAAAATCATGCTACTGTTGAAAGTATAGATGCCATCGCATTTAACGCTATTAATCCAGAAGATCAGTCTTCGCCATTAATGACGGGAGCTGACGTACAAGTTGCTTTTAAGCTAGATGTGAATGAATTTCGGGGTAAACGAAATCTTCAACTATTAGTAGAGTATTTTGAACCTGCTTAACACAGCATTTTATAAAGATATATTTTCATAGTTTTTGGGTAGTTCAAACATAGATTCCGGAAAAATGATATCTTTCTTAAAATCCACTAAAAATCTTTGATACCCATAAGCACTCCATTCTCGTAGCGGAAATCCATATTGCAGGCGTATGTTTGGATCAAATATATTAATGGCTTCATGACATTGCTGCCCTTGCATCTCGTGATAATTACTTTTTAGTTCGTTGGCCAATACGTCGTTGTATTCTCGCATCGCATCTAATGTTTCAACTAATTGGTTATTAATAGTCACCAAATTGTAACAGGGCTCATCATTGAGATAGTATAGATAATGTGTGGCCGCGGTGTCATTGTTATTTTGAGATCGCATTAACGCCTGACTAGTCTGAGATTCTATAATCCATCGCAGTGGGAATGTTGGTTCCACATTTGTCTTACCAGGTTTAATGGTTAAAATAGATTTATCTTCCTTTACTACATTAAAGATACTTTTTTTTTGCCTATCAAATAAAATAAAGTCTTCACTGTTTGGTCCCTCATCGATCCTCAGAAAATGATCAGTAATAACCATACGCACCGAAGCTTCAGGCTCGTGTGGTCTCATTTCTGAAAACATTATCAAGTAACCTGCATTTGCAGGTTTTATTTCTTTCTCTTGTTGTTTAACAGATTTAGTAGCAATGCTTGAGCATGCAAAAAGTAATAAGGAAATGAGTATGATAAAAAATCTATGTACTATCATAAAAATACAAACCTCAGTTTTTCGACGAGCATTTAGCTAGTCATATCTAAATTTAAAGCCTCGTTAAATATTCCATCTCGCTTTGACTAAAACCAGCTTGTTGTCTAGCATCAAAATTAAACGGTTGTCGAATCTTATCAGCTGCATAGCGCTCAATTAATTCAGCAAAGGTATCATGGCAGTCTATCTCTCTTTGCTCACAAACCACTTTAAACCATTTAGATCCAACACCAACATGACCGATTTCATCTTGATATATTATTTCTAGAATATTTGCGGCTTCATCCATTTTATGATGTTTAAATCGTTGGATAATGTCCGGCGTTACATCTAACCCCCTTGCTTCAAGTACTCTAGGAACTAAGGCCATTCTAACCATAACATCATATCGTGTCTGTTCTACCATTTCCCATAAGCCAGCGTGGGCGACAAAACTACCGTAATCATAGCCCAGTGTTAATAAATAGTCGCGTAATAATTGAAAGTGATAAGCTTCTTCAGCAGCAATTTTCGACCAATCGTCATAATATTCCTGCGGCATATTGTTAAATCGATAAACAGCATCCCAGGCAATATTAATCGCGTTATATTCTATGTGTGCAAAGGAATGAATTAACGCTGCATGGCCCTCTTTGCTTTTTACGGATCGTTTTGGTAATTGATTAAACGGCACCAATTTTGGTTTTTGCAACGCTCCAATGGTGCATTGTTCGTTAGCGCAAGTCACATTATCAATATTTAATAATCCATCTGCCCATAATTTCCGAATTTCATAACTTAAATTAACTTTATCAGCCGCATTGGCAAGCATTAAGCATTGAGAAGCTGCTTCCTGAAGAGAATTGACTGACTTGGGGAGTAACATTTTGTTATTATAACACTGATAATCGCGGAAATTGACTAGGATTCATTTTGACTCATTCAGTTTTACAAGAAATTGTTGTACTGCTTCTTGTCTCAGTACTCTGTATCTCGTTATTTAAACGCCTAAATATGTCCCCAATTTTGGCGTATTTATTTGTTGGAATAATGGTCGGGCCAAATACCTTGGGTTGGATTCCCGATGACGAAAGCACGCGATTTTTGGCTGAATTTGGCGTTGTATTTTTAATGTTCACCGTCGGATTGGAATTCTCACTACCTCATCTCATGGCTATGCGTAAAGACGTATTCGGACTTGGGGCCATGCAAGTTTTAATTACAATGTTAATTTTTGCTATGGGACTTATAACACTAGGTGAGTCTATTTCTACGGCGTTAATCATTGGTGGCGTTGTAGCACTCTCCTCTACCGCTATTGTCATTAAACAATTAACCGAACAGTTGGAGATGAATTCACGTCATGGTCGACTTGCCATAGCCATACTAATATTTCAAGATCTCGCAGTTATTCCTTTTCTCATTATAATTCCCACTTTAGGACAAGGGGTTAATGGTGATCTTGCTGCAGAATTAAGCTTTGCAATATTAAAAGCTGTATTCGTTATCGGTATTATGTTCGCAGGTGGCCATTGGTTGTTACGTCCTTTATTCCATACCATTGCAAAACAACATTCCTCAGAATTATTTACATTAACAATATTATTTTTTGCTGTAACTGCGGCGTGGATTACCAATATAACTGGTTTATCTTTAGCACTTGGCGCTTTCATTGCGGGTATGATGTTAGCCGAATCAGAATTTCGTCATCAAGTGGAAGTTGATATTAGACCATTCCGTGATGTTTTGTTAGGTTTGTTTTTTGTCACTATAGGCATGTTATTAGATCTAAATATTATCCCTACTCTATTGCATTGGATAGTTTTTTGTGTTCTTGCAATACTCATCATCAAGTTCATTGTAATTATGGCCGTGGGTAAATTTGCGGGCATTGAAAAAGGTGTGACCTCTCGAACTGCATTAACACTTGCTCAAGGCGGTGAGTTTGGTTTTGCAATTTTAGCCATTGCTTTTTCTAATGGAGTGCTCAGTGAAGAACTTTCTCAAATTATATTAGCCTCTTTAATCATTAGCATGGCAATTAGCCCATTGATTATTAGGCATAATGGTTATTTTGCGAGAAAATGGTTTGCAGAGTCCTACATGGTTTCTAGAGAAAAAAACACCCAACTCATAGAAGAAGAAATCCGCGGGATTCATAATCACGTTGTTATTTGTGGTTATGGCCGCATAGGTCAAAACATTGCACGCTTCCTAAAAAAAGAGGGTTTCGAATATGCTGCATTAGATCTGGACCCTGTCACTATTAAAGAGGCTCATAATGCGGGAGAACATGTCTTTTATGGTGACTCGACACATTTAGAAATTCTGAAAGCAGTAAACCTAGAAAAAGCTCGAGTCCTTGTTATTAGTTATGATGACTATCCTGCTTCTATTAAAATAATTCAAGCAACCAAAAATTTGCGCCCAGATATCCCAATTTTGGTTAGAACTCGAGATGATGCGCATCTTAAAGATTTACAAGACCTTGGTGCAACTGAGGTAGTACCTGAAACGCTGGAAGCGAGTTTGATGCTTTCGTCCCATTTGTTGATGCTTCTCGATGTCCCAATGAAACGAGTTGTTCGAACCATGCAAGAAGTAAGAGCGTCTCGATATCAACTGCTCCACGAATTTTTTCATGGTCAAGATGTTATTGATGTCAGTGAAGAAGATAATCTTCGTGAAGGTTTACATAGTATCACTGTGCCAGAGGGTGCTGCTTGTATTGGCAAAAGTATAAATGATTTGAGACTTGAGGCTTATAATGTCAAAATATCTGCTTTACGTCATGATGGGGTGTCTCACCAACAGCCTGCAAAAAATGCTGTATTAGAAGCGGGCGACGTATTAGTATTGTATGCGACACCTGAAGACTCAGAACATGCTAAAGCAATATTATTACAGGGTTAGCTAAACAAAATGCAATGACTAATTGGATTAAATGCTCACTTTCACATGCCATGGTTCGAAACGCACACCAAATGGGTTTTGCTTATGGTAGCGAATTCGAATATAACCTAATTCTTCCAGCCGTCTAAATTCTTTAGTCTTAGCAAAATCTTCAGTAAAGTTACGATGTCCGTAACCTACTTTCCCGACATCAAAATCACCATTACCGTGAAACGAATGCCCTGGCGGCGCCAATGAACGTGAAGCCATGGATAGATTACCATTGGAACGAATAGATTTGGCGAGGAATAAATACATTTGTTTAACAACACCCCGAACGCCAGATGTCAAAACGATTGATTTACCGATATCTTTGCGAATTTTTTCATACAGCCTAACTGATGCATCACGGAATAAATAATTTCCAGTGTAAGGTATTTTCATTATTTCACGTTTGCTAATTTTTGATGTGATATTGGTCGTTACTTTTGAGCCAAAAAAACCATAATCATTCGCATTGGTATAAAATATTTCTTCTAAAAATGCGATTTCTTCGTTAGGAAATGCGCCTGCTTTTGAATATCGACGTGCATATAATAACGCATGATCGAAACTCAAAAGACTAAAATTTGCGTGCCCAACTACTGAACGTACACGTCTTAATCGGCTAGTTACTGATTTTAGCAATTGCAGTCGATGGCCCGTCAAAATCACATCATCAGAAAAATGTGAATTAAAGTTTTTAATTTTGGATAGGTAATCTTTTACGTCGGCTGATTGACTATCGATATTTTTTGCACCAATAGCAGTGCTAGCGCTACCACTTGCAGCGCTAACATTTTGACTTCCCACAACGGCTGATCCGACCAAAATGCCTTTAATTAATGTTCGTCTTTCCACAAGAAATATCCTATATCTCGTTCCAATTTCCGTAACTACGAAAAGCTCTCAACCCTTTAACGTCCAAGTTTTAATTTTCTCTCGTAAAAATGTCAATTATTGAGTATTTTTTCATACAAAACCAGCTTTTAGGCAGCTGGCGCGATCCCCATACTTGGAAAATAGACTGAAACCGCATCCTTGTACTGTTCATCACAAATCTGGATGACGGATTCAATAATTTTGTCTGATAATCCCGTAATTTTCCATGCATTAGGATCAATACGCATTTGATTGTCCACATAATTACCACTTTTACCAGCCATTTTTGCTATATTGTCGGCTATATGAACAATTGAGGCATCTAATCTATATGCTTCACATTTTCCAGGCTGGTGATGATAAGCCACAGACTGGCATATACTATCAGGTAATTTCCACATTTTTAATAAACCGTAACTAACAGACGCATGTGTAAAACCAAGTACGTTTTTTTCAGCAACAATAAGCCGCTCATTATTTTCTTTTGCACGCATAAAAGACACTTCCATTTCTTCTGGCATAACCTGATATAAAGCTAAATGACCAATATCATGTAGCAAACCACATAGAAACAGCCGGTCTTGATTAATAACATGGCATTTCTTAGACAAAATTCTCGCTGCAATTCCTGTATATAGAGCATGCTCCCAGAATTTCCTCATATCTACATTTTTATTATTCAAATTGGTAAAAGTATCAATTGAACTCATTGCCCAAACTAAATCTCTCAGCCCTTGAGTTCCTATTAGCATAATCGCTCTATTAAGATCATCAACTCTCATGGAACGACCAAAAAAAGCACTATTTGCAATTTGCAGTAACTTTGCAGACAAGGCTACATCCGTTTCAATGATTTTCTTAATGTCGTTGGTAGATGCTTTTGGATCATCTGCTAATTGATTTATTTTTACGCAAACATCAGGTAATGATGCTAATGAGTGAATTTTTTTCGCAACATCTTTTGCTTTTAAGGTCATTTACAACTCCAACTCTACGCTATGAAACTTTATCGAGTGCTAATTGTGGAAACTTAAAAATTGTTCGATGCATGAATTAGCCCATATTTTAACCAGAAGTTCTAAGAATGCGCTAAGTAGTTGATTGAATGTAAATATAGATCAAAAGTATAGAAATATCACTTATTTTTCTTGAACAAGTTTTGCTGCATCTTTGATAACTTGACTGTCTGCATTCGGTTTATTGGCGTTTTCACTGATATATCGTCGATATAAACGAGCCCCAGGTAACCCTTGAAACAACCCCAAAATATGACGACTAATTTGTGTAAGTTTTATCCCTTCTTTCAATTGTTGATCTATATAAGGAAGAAACTGAGTTAAAATTTGTTGGCGTGTTGGAATGGTATTATCTTCCCCATAAAGCAATTGATCTGCCTCTGCCAGCATATAAGGATTATGGTATGCCTCTCGCCCAATCATTACACCATCTACATGTTTAAGATGATTTGCTGCCTCAACTAATGTATTAACACCACCGTTTATCGTTATATTTAATTGAGGAAAATTCTTTTTAATTTGGTAAACCAATTCATAGTTTAGCGGAGGAACATCGCGATTTTCTTTGGGACTTAATCCTTGTAGCCAGGCTTTTCTTGCATGAATGATAAAGGTATTACAACCTGCATTAGCTAAGGCTTCAATAAATAATGGTAATTCTAAAAGTTCATTTTGATCATCTATTCCAATGCGACATTTAATCGATACTGGAATAGATATATTGGATTGCATTGCTACAAAACAGTCAGTAACAAGTTGTGGTTTAGCCATTAAGCATGCGCCAAATTTACCAGATTTCACTCGGTCGCTCGGACAACCTACGTTTAAATTGACTTCATCATAACCAGCTTGTTCCGCCATTTGTGAACAGGCAGCCAAATCTTCAGGTTTACTGCCACCTAATTGCAATGCAACAGGGTGTTCACTTTCGTCAAATCTCAAAAACCGCTTGGCATCACCATGAACTAAAGCCTGACATGTCACCATTTCAGTGTATAACAACATACGTTTCGATATTAACCGTAAAAAATAACGTTCATGTCGATCGGTGTAATCCATCATGGGTGCGATCGATAAAGTTCTATCCGGCATTATTCCTGCTTTTCTTTTATTTAATATAATATTCATATAATTTTAATATAATTTAGTAACTTATGAGTATTATTTAATGTTTGATAGTATTCTAACCTTAATTAATAAGTAAATTATAACTTACATATTTCTAAGTAATTGCTTTTAAAGCAAAAATATATTCTCATTACATTAATTTTAAAAATTTCAGTACTAAGTCTAATGGATCTAGACACTTAGGCATACGAAGCTCAAGGGCTTTCGATATTGCATGGTTTTCCTAAGTTTTGAGGTTCCAGTGAGCTACTTAGAACGATTTAATCTAAATCATAAAGTGTTTTTCTCATTACTGACTATTCTTCAGTTAATTTCACTCGCCATATTATCTCTACCATCATTTGCTGCACCACCCGTTCCTTTCGACAGCTGGTCAAATCGCGGAGGTACTATCACAGCTAATTGTCCAGGCGGATACACATGTACCGATAATGTATCAAGTGACAACATGATACAACGAATATTGACTAATAATTCAACAGGTGAAAACTATATTCAGGTTGTTATCCAAAACGGTGTTGTGGGAAACGGCGGGCAAATGGATTACGAAGCCTTTACTAGCGCAAACGATAATGCATTAAGTGGCATCTCAGCCAAAGCACATATTCGACAAAGCGGAGAGTTTAACATTGACTACACAACAGTCTTAAATCTTGGTTGGGCAAACAGCCCTGCAAATTCTGCAATTGAAATGTCGCATCGAGTTAATGATACATATATCTCAGGTGTAACAATGGCGCAAACTTTTGATTACAGCCAAAACCAAAATAATACCGGTAGTACAACTGGTTATTTTTACGGTATTCGACAGGACGTTAGAAATTCAGCAACATTAAATGGCAGTGGCAGTGGCGATTCTTGGTCTTTTGTTTTACGTCGCGCTGGCGGCGATTTTGTTCGAGCAGGTTCTGCAAGCTTGGCCGCTGCGGCTGGAAACGGTATGGGTGGCATGGGTGGTGGAGGTGGCGGCGGTGGCATGGGCGCAGCAGCTGCACCCGCACCGGCTCCTGCACCAGCCCCTCCAGCTCCCGGAGCTGCTGCGCCCGCTCCAACTCCAGTTGCACCAGCACCTGCTCCAGGTGGTGGAACAATGGGTCGTGCTTTGAGTTCCGGAAACTCTAACGGTACAACAATTTCTGCAAGAGCTTTTGAAATGCCAGCAATACCTTATGGCATTGGAACTATTGATAATGGCCCACCAGAAGATACCGTGTTTGGCCCTGGCACCTCGATTGACCCACCTTTGGTTGGTAATCTCCCGGGTGGGAGAAATAATGATACCGCTAACGATACGATTGGTGAAAATGCAAACAATGAACGAACATTTACTGGTAGTGGCGGAATTGTTAGCTTCGGAAATGCTGGTGGAGCTGATATCCCAGCTGGTCGTATTGATGTTCCTACTGGCAGTACCGCAGGAATGGGTGGAGGAAGTCCTTTAGCTGGTGGTACTGTTAGCTGGAACACTGGTAACGAAGTTCAAGTAATTTGGATAGGCCAGTCTTGCACTTCATGCGTATTAGCAGGTATGGGTGGTATGGGAGGGGCTGGAAACGGAAATTATTCTTTTCAACAATATGAAAACATTTCTACCGGCGCCATTTCCACAAGTCAAAGTATCTTAGGTACAGCGCCACTTAATTGGTTATCCACACCTTTTGGGCCAGCACCTTAAACATTTAGAAATCTAATTTAACTCCTCTTTATATCCTCAATATTTTCATTGTTAATATGTATAAACAACATTAATTATCCGGTGCATCTTATTGTTTAAATGAACTAAATTCTTCTCAACAGCCGAACACTCCTAAATGATTGATAGTTAAGGGGTTTCATCCTATAATTTGTGTAACAATTAAAATATTTTTTGCGTTAAGTGATTCGTTCATTCCGTACACACTGAAGTATTTCGCAAACAAAACACTGGTTTAACTAACTAAATTTCTTGATGAAATTTGCTAGGTTATTCGTGGGGAACATCAAATGAAATTTATACTTCAGTGCGATTAGCGCATTATTTGCTATTGCTTTGCTGCAGCTTTGCGCCATCGTATGCGGCTAGTCCTCCTATGCCTTTTGATCGTTGGAATAATCAAGGTGGAACCATACAAGTCGCTTGCCCTGCTGGTTACACCTGCACCGAAAATGTTGTGAGTGACAATATGATTCAACGCATATTAACCCGCAATAATTCTGGCGAGACTTATGTTCATGTCATCATTGACGATAGCTCAAATGGACAGCATCAATCAGAAACCTTTGTTAATGCATCTAACGATAGCGGCACTTCTATTCCACTTACGCCTGTTGACGAACTAGGCGTTATAATTCCTGTCATTCCCACATTTGGCGGCGACACAATTGAAGAACTCAATATCTCATCTGTGAACACAGGTATTGCGACAAAAATGACAATCAATCAAACCGGTGTTGCCACTGGAACAACTGCAACACCTACGACTATGAATTATTCTTATGTACTAAATACAGGATGGGCTATCAATCCAAATCAACCCACTTTTGAACTACAACATCATATAACCAATACGACACCACAGGGCATATTTTTCGATTACGTATTTGATTACACTCAGCATCGAAACGCTGCAAATAGAGTCACTGGTTGGCTGTATGGTATTAATCAATTTGTTAGAAACTCTGCGGTTATTGGACCAGGAAATGGAGGCACAGCAGACGACCATAGATTCGTTTTACGTCGGGCCTCGGGCGATTTTATTACTGGGGGTTCTGCAACACTACCACCTTCTGCTGGAGGAGGTATGGGGGGTATGGGAGGAGCCGCTGGTGTAAATCCAGCTGACGGTGCCGGTGCACCTCCTGCTGGAACAATTATTCCAAACCCTCAAGCAACTCCATTTCCTAACCCACCTGGCGCACCAACTGGTAATCCAGCTGGAATGGGAGGTGGTGGCGGTGTACCACCTGGAGGAACTGTTGCTTGGAATACTGGCGACGAAGTTCAAGTTATTTGGATAGGTCAGGTTTGTCCTGGATGCATGATCGGCATGGGAGGTATGGGTATGATGGGTGGCTCAGGATCGTTTGGTTTTCAACAATATGAAAACATCACTAATGGTCAAATGGCAGCGTCTCGAACAATTGCGGGTACAGCCCCATTCACTTGGACTAATCCGCCTTTTGGTCCTCAACCAGGTTTATAAACCTATGGCTTTATATGCTTTAAATAATTCTCGACTTTTGAGCGGTTTATCACCTAATAGTTTTTTTAAATTAATATGTGTTAAACGATGAGCTGTTTTTAAAACTTCACTTTGCTCGAGTTGATTAGAATTAAATGCAATGAGATGCTCTCCCTTAAAGTGTAAATTATTTTTTTCTTCAAACAAAGTTTCCACAAATCCATGCTCAGGAATATATAAGTAATACTTGTTAGCCTCAATCACATTATGGCTTTTTGCATCGTGGCTTAAGTGAATTTCATAGCCTAATGATTGTAACAATTGTTTTTCAAATAACCGTAAAATTACTGGAGTTGAAATGTCTTCACTTAGTGCTCTTAAAGTATCTCTGTAAGCGTCAAACAATTCTGGCATTGCATCAAACGTGTGCGTCAGACGAATAATTAGTTCATTTAAATAAAGGGCTGGATATATATTATCTTGATCAAGATGTATAGAGGAGTTTTTAAACTCAGCATTAGTAAGCACACCAAGTTCTGACTTTCGAACCCAAGATAAATTTAATAATTGAAAGTTTTGCAGAATACTTTTTAACGAGGACTTTCTTTGCTTGACGCCCTTAGCAATCAAAGATAATCTGCCGTAATCACGACTAAATATATCTACAATAACACTGGTATTACGATAGTGGCGTTGATGCAGAACAAATGCGGGTTGAAAAAAAACTTGTTCCTTATCCATAGGATCTCTAGTTTTTTAGACTTTTCTAATCTCATCAATATTTTTAGAATTAATCATCAGTATAACCTAAACTTCGAAGTGCACGAACATCATCTGACCAGCCTTCTTTGACTTTTACCCAAAGTTGTAAAAAAACTTTATGGTCGAAAAGCTTTTCCATGTCCTCTCTGGCTTGAGTACCAATGATTTTTAAATTTTCACCATTTTTCCCTATGATAATCGCTTTCTGCCCTTTTCGCTCAACCCAAATAGCCGCAGAAATATCATATAAACCACCCTCTTCTTTAAATTGCTCGATTTCAACCGTTATTGCATAAGGTAATTCCTGACCTAATTTTCGCATGAGTTTTTCACGAATAATTTCTGAAGCTAAAAATCGAGAGCTTCGATCAGTGATTTGGTCTTCTGGATAAAATTGTTCACTTTCTTGTAAATAAGTTTTTGCAATGCTTTCAAGTGAGTCAACTTCTTTGCCAGTTTTAGCAGAAACTGCGATCACATGAGCAAAATTCATTTTATCATCTAATTTCTTTAAGTGAGGTAGTAACGTTGCTTTATCTGTCACGACATCAGTCTTATTAATTACAAGAACTACAGGAGTTTCACTATTCTCTAATTTATGTAGTACTGCATCATCCTCTTTCGTCCATTTCGTACCTTCTACCAAAAATAAAATGACATCCACATCGTGTAACGTCTGATTTGCAGAGCGATTCATATATTGATTCATCGCATTCTTGACATTAATATGCATACCTGGAGTATCCACATATATCATTTGTGAATCATCGTTGGTTTTAATGCCCAATATATTGTGTCGAGTCGTCTGAGGTTTTCGAGATGTAATACTAATTTTTTGCCCCAAAATACGATTCAACAATGTGGATTTACCCACATTAGGTCGGCCAACGATAGAGATATATCCACATTTCATTTGATTTTATTTTTCCGTATTAAAGCGAGTGCAGCTTCAGCTGCAGATTGTTCAGCACGTCTACGACTACTGCCTTCTCCTTGTGTTTGTATTGACAAAATAGGAATAAAACAATTGACCACAAAGTGTTGTAAGTGTGGATCACCACTAACGGTACTGACTTGATATTCAGGTAAATCGTGTTGGCGTGATTGCAAAAATTCTTGTAGACGACTTTTCGGGTCTTTTAATTCTCTTTTACTAACTGCGTCAACTTTGCCTTCGAATAAATGATGAATTAATGTTTTTGCAGCATCAAATCCCCCATCTAGTAATACTGCTGCAATTACTGCTTCTAAGGCATCAGCTAAAATTGACGCTCTACGGTAACCACCGCTTTTTAATTCTCCAGAACCTAATTGAATATATTCACCAAGGTCTAGTTCTCGTGCAATTTCAGCCAATGTATCTTTTTTTACAAGCGTTGCGCGATAACGACTTAATTCACCTTCAGTCGCTTTTGGGTACTTCTCATATAAAGCGTGAGCAACGACAAAATTAAGAACACTATCGCCCAAATATTCCGCGCGTTCATTATGTTGTGAACTCGCACTACGATGTGTTAATGCAAGCTTTAATAGATCAGGCTTATTAAACTGATAATTTATCAACCTACATAAATTGCTAGTATCCGGCATTAAAAATTAATCACTTCAGTATTTTGGAAAGTCAAAATAAAATCAACATTACCTATTATGGGTTTACGAACCTCATATTTAATATTTAGCGTCGTATTGTCATCTTTACCATCAGAAATCGTAATATGATCTTCATTTACTCGTGTAACATTATTAAATACTAAGCGTTTTATTAATTTTGATTTAATATCTTTTTCTTTAATTTTTTTTAAATTAATTTCATCTGCGATTGAAACCAAACTATTATTGACACTTAAATTTTCTATGTAAGGCGGCAATACCTTAACAACCGTTATAATAATAAAAAATGATATTATTAACATTACCAACAGAGAAACGATTGTTAAACCTATTTGTTTATTCTTATTCATATTTATTTATCTCACACAATACAAGAGTTTTTCCTAAACAAGAAGCAACCTTGTTTGATCACCTCATCGATTTAATCAATACTATCTCCAATTCTAGCCCATTCAATACCACCGTCTTCAAAGTTCCAGTTCATCCATATCATAAATGCTTTTCCGACTAAATTGGCCTCAGGTACCGTACCCCAAAAACGACTATCGTTACTGTTATCGCGATTGTCACCCATGACAAAATAATTATCTTCAGGCACTAACCATTCACCACTAAACGAAGAACGAGTCGAATCAATTAGTATTTCATGTTTCACGCCATCACCTAAGTCTTCACTTAATTTATTTGCACCTGGAATTGGTAGACCATCTTTTGTCTCGGTATATGGACCAATCATATTTGCTGCCATTCTTTTTCCATTGACAAAAACATTTTTTCCAACATAAGAAATTTTATCGCCAGGTAAACCGACTACTCTTTTAATGTAATCTATAGAAGGGTTTTTTGGATAGCGAAATACAACTACATCACCACGTTTTGGTTTACTAACGTTGATAACTTTAAGATCAATTACTGGCAATCGAATACCGTAACTAAATTTGTTAACTAATATAAAATCGCCAACTTTAAGTGTCGGAATCATTGATCCTGATGGTATCCGAAAAGGCTCTATCAAAAACGATCTTAATATCAAAACGATAAGAATAACTGGAAAAAATGACCGAGCATATTCAACAAGAACTGGCTCTCTTTGTTCTTGTGCAATAATCTCTTGCTTGTCTGCACCAGTATAAGTTTCATTTAGAGTCTCAGCAGACGCTAAACGTTTTGGGCGCCAAAAATAAATATCTACAAGCCAAATCGCACCCGTGACAAGCACAGCGATAAACATTACAGTTGCAAAATCAACATTCATTTTCTAATCAAATCCTTTGTATTTGTTATTTATCCACTTGCAACACAGCAAGAAATGCTTCCTGGGGAATTTCGACATTTCCAACTTGCTTCATTCGTTTTTTACCCGCTTTTTGTTTTTCTAATAACTTCCGTTTACGGCTCGCATCACCACCATAACATTTTGCGGTTACATTCTTCCGCAAAGCTTTTACTGTAGTCCTCGCAATAATATGTGACCCGATAGCAGCTTGAATAGCAACATCGAACATTTGACGAGGTATAATTCCCTGCATTTTTTCTACTAATACTTTACCTCTAGAATATGCTTGATCTTTATGTACAATAATTGACAAGGCATCAACGACTTCACTATTAATTAATATATCTAATTTAACTAAATCTGCTGCTTGAAAACGCTCGAATTGATAATCCAGAGATGCATAACCTCGGCTTGTCGATTTCAATCGATCAAAAAAATCTAAAACCACTTCGCTCATGGGTAATTCATAGGACATTGCTACTTGATTACCCAAATATTGCATTTTTATTTGTACACCGCGTTTTTCTATACACAAATTAATGACATTACCAACATACTCTTTGGGTAATAATATATTAGCGGTAATAATCGGTTCACGGGTTTCAAGAACTTTATTTGGTTCTGGTAATTCTGAAGGATTATCAATACTAATAATATCTTCATTTTTGAGCAGTATCTCGTAAACAACTGTGGGTGCCGTAGTAACTAAATCTAAATCATACTCTCGCTCTAAACGCTCTTGAATTATCTCCATATGCAAGGTACCAAGAAAACCACATCGATAACCCAATCCTAAAGCTTGGGAAGTTTCAGGTTCGTAAAATAATGCAGCATCATTTAATCGTAGCTTCGATAATGCATCTCGTAGATTTTCGTAATCTTCACCACTAACTGGAAATAACCCGGCAAAAACTTGAGGTTGTATTGGCTTGAATCCAGGTAACATTTCTATGGCGGGATTATCTACATAAGTTAATGTATCACCAACCGGTGCCCCATCAACATTCTTAATACCAGCAATAACAAACCCTACTTCACCAGCGGATAAACAATCTGTTATTTCACGTTTAGGTGAAAAAATACCGACCGATTCAACTAAATGACTTTCTTTAGTTGACATAACTTGCATTTTCTTTTTGGCTCGTAAAGTTCCTTGCACAATTCGAACAAGCGAAACGACACCCAAATAATTATCAAACCAAGAGTCTATAATCAACGCTTGCAAAGGTGCATTCACATCGCCTTCGGGCGCTGGAATACTTTCAATCAATGAATTTAACAAATCTTCTACACCGAGACCGGTTTTAGCACTAATAGCCAATGCATTAGTTGCTTCAATACCAATAATTTCTTCAATTTCCTGCTTTACGTTTTCAGGTTCAGCAGCTGGTAAGTCAATTTTATTTAAGACGGGTAAAACTTCTAAACCTTGCTCTATGGCGGTATAGCAATTAGCAACACTCTGAGCCTCTACACCTTGTGCAGCATCAACTACTAACAACGCACCTTCACAAGCTGCTAAAGAACGTGAGACTTCATATGAAAAATCCACATGACCTGGTGTATCAATGAAATTTAATTGATATGTTTCCCCATCCTTAGCTTTATAATTCAAAGTGACACTTTGCGCTTTGATGGTAATACCACGTTCACGCTCCAAATCCATGGAATCAAGAACTTGTGTTTCCATCTCACGAGCTGTTAATCCACCGCAAATTTCAATAAATCGATCGGCTAATGTAGACTTGCCATGATCAATATGGGCAATAATGGAAAAATTTCTAATATGTTTAATTTTTGACAAGTTATAATTTCACTTTTAACTTATTGATATTAAATGTAAAAAAGGCATTTCTTGTAATAAGAAACGCCTTTCGAGAATACTGCTTATTTTACTTGAAAATCAGATTATATGCACACTTATGAATCACGACCATATTCGTCGTCATATCGCACAATATCATCTTCACCAAGATAACTCCCAGACTGTACTTCAATAATTTCCAAAGGAATTGAGCCTGGGTTTTCTAGCCGATGCATAACACCCAAAGGAATATAAGTAGATTGATTTTCAGACAGTAGAAATTCTTCCTCCCCTTTGGTTACTTTTGCTGTACCTGTAACAACAATCCAATGTTCCGCTCGGTGATGGTGTTTCTGCAAAGAAAGCCTAGCATTTGGATTTACCACAATACGCTTTACCTGAAACCGGGCGCCATTATCAATACTCTCGTAATGTCCCCATGGGCGATAGACTTTACTGTGAGAAATTATTTCTTGGCGATTTTTATCTGCTAATTGTTTCACAATACGCTTAACAGCTTGAGATGCTGTTTTTTCTGCAACCATAATCGCGTCCGCTGTTTCAATTACAATAATATCCGTCAATCCAATAACAGACACCATTCGCCCTTCAGCAATCACCATTGAGTTTTTAGTTTCGTCTAGAAACACATCCCCTTTTAATACATTTCCATTAGCATCTTTATCTGAAATACTCCATAAACTATCCCAAGAACCTACATCAGACCAACCAGCATCAAGTGCAACGACAACACCGCTAAAATTCGTTGAGTCATCATCGTCAGTTACGTGCTCCATAACTGCATAGTCGATCGACTCACTTGGACAAGCTTTAAATAAATCAGAATTTACACGAATAAAATCCAGATCAGATGCCTTAGTTTTGTAAGCAGTAGTTGTGGACTCATATATATCTAATCTAAAATACTTAACTGCATTTAACCAAGTTTTCGCACTAAATAAAAATAACCCACTATTCCAAACATAGTCACCACTTGCCACATATGATTCAGCAGTTTTACTATCCGGTTTTTCTACAAAAGAATTAATAGTATAAATATTTTTTTGCAGCGCTTTACCCTGCTTGATATACCCATAACCAGTTTCAGCATGACTAGGCACAATTCCGAAAGTTACTAGACTATTATCATTCGTGTACTCAATTCCAGAGATGATCGCTTCTAAGAATAAAGCTTGATTTTGAATAACATGATCCGCTGGCATGACCAACATCAATCCCTCGGGATCCATTTGTTGAATATGCAATGCAGCTAGACATAAAGCAGGAGCGGTATTTTTCCCCTCAGGCTCCAAAATTATTTGGGCATGCTCTATACCAATTTCACGCAATTGCTCAGCAACTAAAAAGCGATGGCTTTCATTGGTTACAATGATTGGTGTTGCAATTTCGACATCACTTCCTGACATATGGAGACGCTGAATTGTAGCTTGCAATAAAGTACTGCCACCAACTAATGCTAATAATTGTTTCGGGTATTCTTCTCTGGATAATGGCCAAAGACGAGTTCCTGAGCCGCCACAGAGTATAACCGGATATATCTTCTTTATCATTTTATATTACTAAGCTTTTAGTCACTTACACTGATGTAACATCTGCGGTTTTCTCTTTTTGCTTTTTAATAAATGCTAAAAGAAACGCAAAAATTACACCTACTATGAAACCTGAAAACGTACCGAGTATAGCCATTTGTTTTTTCTTAGGTTTTATTTTATCTTCGGGTACTACAGCAGGATCAATTATTTTAAATACGAATTCGTCTCGCACATTCGCAAGCATAATATTTTTTGTTTGTGCTTCAATTAATCTAAAAATAGCTTGCCGCATTTCAACTATGCTTGTTTCTTGCAACTCATTTTTTAAGTATTCTATACTTTGCTGAGCTTCTTTTATTGCAGCATCTTTTTGATGTGTATTAATACGATCAACCAATGCATTTGCCCATTGAGTTGCTATTACTGGGTCTTTCCATTCAATGGATAAAGTCAACATTCCAGTTTTATTATCCTCGGCGATTGAACGAATACCTGTAAACAATTTATAAGCTTTCCAGGCAGTAGGTATTTGTTTTTGATCTTTAATCTTCCAACTATTTTTTTCTTTATCCCAAATGCTGGAATATAAAATTGGCATCAATTTTTCTTCTGTTATAAAAGTATCAGTAAATAATCGACTATTTAGAGTTGCTATAGCTTCAGAAATTTTCCCTCCACCACCACCTAGGCTGACACCTGCTAATGACGCTAATCCACCAAACTGTCCAGCTAAAGCCGATGCTGCACTTTTATCTTCACCTACAGGAGCAAGTGTTACTTCAGCTCGATAAATAGGGGTCATAGAATAAGCCAAAGCTATTGTACCTGCTGCCGATGCGATCGTTAATAATATAATTAACCACTTATAGCGCATCAATATTCGCCAATAATCCATTAAATTTATTTCATCATCTTCAGCAGACATTTGTGCAGGTAAATAATAAACAGGTTGATGATTAGATTCTGAATTGTTAGTTTGATTTGTACTCATGAATTTATCCTATTGAAACAAACCAACGGTATTCCAGGCGGCAGCTGACAAACCAAGTTGATATAAGATTTGCGAAACATCGGTCCAAAGTTTCAAACTACTAATACGATCTGCGTCCAGCGGAACAATAATTGTGTCTCCAGGTAATAGTTCAAGCTCGTCTTCCGCCCAGCCGCTCTTTACAGACTGCACAGCACCATTTGCCCTAACGACATAAATATTATCATTATCTGCAGCTTTACTCGTTCCACCACTTAGCTCTACATACTCATCAACGGACAAATTATCGTTAAATAAGTGAGATGTTGGATGAAATACTTGCCCAATAACACTGACTTCTTGCATTTTAGAGGGTATATATAATTTATCTCCCCCCCGAAGAAATATAGGATTATTTATATCTTCTGCATCAATTATCTTTTCTAAATCAATAACCAACCTACCAGCAGCTTCCGTGCCCTTCAATTTAGTTAGCAGTTGATTAGCCGTGCCAGCACTTTGTATTTTCGTGGGATCACCAGAACGTTCAAGACTAATGGTAGCTAATTCAGCCTCGAGATTTGCTGCCATAACGTCTAACCTTGCCTGCTCCCTTTTGCGTAAATCTTCTCGAATAAAGACAGCACCTTGCGGATAAGAAAGCTTGGTTACACCACCAGCACGTCTCAATAGGTCAGTTAAAGTCTCCCCTCGCTGAATGGCATATTCACCTGGAAAGTTAATTTCACCAATCAACTCTACTCTGTCTGCTTCTTGCCACAATGGTATTTCTTTAATATTTAGTAAATCATAGGGTTGTAACAAAAGATTAGCATTTTCGTTACCTAACAAAGCGTCATGTAAATTAATATTCTGATGTACAATTTCTCGAGGTTTGCCAGGCTCGGTAATAAATCGTGTTAACTCTGCATCCAGTGTATAAGCAGATTCAGTAAGACGCCCTCCAGCATTAACTAAATCCGAAATTCGCATATTTTCTACTAAGGGATAACGCCCAGGACCTCGAATCATGCCCGCCACACGAACTATCTTACTGTGTTCAGTGGAACTCGCTTGAGCAATTAACTGCTCAACAATAGGTTTAATTTGTAAAGTTCGTTTATCATCCAAACTAAATACGACAATCTCATCACGTGGCTCTAATTTTAAATTCGCACTAGAATTTTTATTTGAAAATATTTCTGTTAAATTACAAGTAACAATTTGCAATTTAAATTCAGGTGGTAAAAATCGCTTTATTAAAACATAATCTGAATCAGCATGTGGTCGTAAAGAACGAATATTAGGAATAACATCACTTATTTTTAGCGCTGGCGTCCACTGAAAGGAAGCAGGTTTCATTACTTCGCCTTCTAATGTAATAATGTTCTCTTGTCGATTTAATACGGAATCTACAGTGATTACATCTCCAGCTTGTATGTCAAATTTTTGCGAGGATTTATCATTTAAATCCAACTCAATAAGTTTTTTCTCAACACCGATAACACGCTCAATCTTAATATTACCCTTAATAGCTGTTGGTAATAACCCTCCGGCAAGTTGAATAACATCTGAAATGCTTGATTCATTATTTAATTCATAGATTGCCGGGCGTCTTACCTCACCCCCAATAGAAATATTGTGTTTAATTGTAGGAACATGAATTACGTCTCCAGGCTGTAGCCGTTGATCGCTTTGATTATCACCATTTAATAGTAAATTATAAAGATCTAATTTACTGATAGATTTACCTGACCGTTTTAATTCTATATGCCTAAGCGAGCCAATTTCTGTTATTCCTTCCCCATACATTAAAGCGCTTATAATTGTCGAAAGTCCACTCACTGAATAACTTCCCGGCTTCTCAACTTCTCCAAGTACAAATATCCGAATACTTCTTAATTGACCCAAACTAATAAAAACATCAACACCAATCAATTGCTTTTTTATTCTTTTTTTAATGTCATGTTTTAACTCGTCAAAGTTTAATCCACTTACTGGAAAGGCTCCTATACGTGGAATAGACAAAGTACTATCTCGAGAAATTTCCAATAAATATTCTTGGTTTTCTTTGCCTAACAATTGAATATGGATTTGATCACCTGGCCCAACCACATAATCTTTTGGCACAGGCATCAATGAGTCAGCACTCATTTGCTCTGGTATTTCCTTAAACAACTCATAACCAAAAGGTTTCAACTCTGAAACACCAAACTTTTGCAAAGGTAGTATTAAAACTTTTATTGAAAACTGCTGTAGTAATGGCTCAAGACTAATTCTGGCTTCAGCTTCGATATTCGTTAAACCTGCTAAAGCAATTCTACCAATTCCTGAAATTTCAATTTCGCCCAATTGATTCAACTGGTACAATTTCTGAACTTGCTCAGGCTCATACTCAGATAGCGATTTTTGACTTTCAGGTAAGCCTGTTTTTTTCGCGTTAAAATAAACAATAATATGGCTACCAACCTCTAACACTGGCACTTTTGGCATAACATCTTGAGATAATTTAGAATCTTTGACTTCGTCTTTATTTTTTTCAGAAGTTTTGGTTGATTTTGTAAAAGAGGATCGATTAATCGCCATAGCTCCCGAACCGGAGGCAACACCAGCAAGTTTAGCCTTTTGAGATGACGATAGATTATTCAACACCTGAAGCTGATTAGGAGATATCGCTTCAACCTGAGCTACCAAAAAAACTTGAAAAAAAACAATACAACCCAGCGTTTTAAAAAGAGTTCGTAAACGACTCACACAGCCTCCAAAAAATAAATGAGTAGATGAATAAAATTCCGCTAAATTATAGCACTTTAACTGTAAATAACAGAAGAATTATGCACTTAGCAAAAACTATCATTCTAAATGAAAGGGCTTCGGAATCGGTAGACAGCCCCAAAATTTGTAACTATCGCGGATAAGTTGTCATTGACCGCAAAAATATATCCAACAGAGGCTTCAATTTCCCATTGATCATCTAATGGCCATGAAGCATTGAGCATTGGCTGTACAATTTGACCTGAACCAACAGCTATTCCACCGCCTCCAGCCACACCCCCTAAAAACTCTGCGCTTAAATATCGGTTCATTTGTAAACCAGGGCCAACTAGTCCAACAGCATAGCCACCAGCTTCACCACTAAAAGCTCCTAATGCATGCCCAGTTACATATAAATTTGAATTAATAAAGCTATCTAGTTTCAAGTTCACTAAATTCACATCAAGATTTTTTAAAGAGTCATTTTTTCGACCAGAACCATAATAATGACTATAACGTTGAATGCCGGGCCGAATTCGATAGTGACGCCATTTAAGATTGGAATTCAATCTAGAGATTGTTCGACTAATTGAGTTACTAGCTGGAATTAGAGTTTTGTAATGATATACGATATTAAATAGAGCAGTTTTTGCCTTGAAATCTCCTTCCAAAGCTGCAGTCCATGCAATTTGGCTGGCTATGCTCCATTGAGTATTAATCTGATACCCAAAACCAGCAAATGAACGATAGACAAGACCACCACCTGTATTCACATCTCCACCACCTGCTGCCCCAACCAAAAGTCCAATATTTGCATAAACGCTATTTGCTATATATCTTTCATATGACAAACCTGAAAAGACCTGTGCAAATCCATCTATATTGCCTAACATTGCACCACCCGTTTCGAATTCTAGCCAGAAATTACGGTGTAATTTGTTGCGCCAACGAATTCCTAATATATCCAAATGATTGTCAAATTGTTTTCCACTGACACCCACACTTTCATGTGGAAAGTAGCGTGTCAGTTGCAAAGAGAATTGATTAGGGTTTACTAAAGCAAACTTATGAAATTTTTTCTGCCATTCTATATCTTCACTTACTTTGTTCGTCCACCCTGAAAAATGAAAGGACTTAAATAAATAACGATAAATAACTGAAATCTGATGACTACTTATATCGCCATTGGGAAAGTCAATATAACTATATCCAACACCGATGCTAGATTGCTTTATTTTAACTCCTACATCCAAAGCGGTTCTTAACATTAATCCACCGCCTTGAGGCGCAGATCCACCACCACCACCGCCCACAAAAGCATTTATATCAATAAAATATTTACTAACAATAGTATTTCGCCAACCAGTATGCAGACCACCAGTAAAAAAGCCACCTCTACGTCCTTTAACAGCACCATATATACCTAACCCTGAATAGAGATTATTATTTAACTCAAATAAATAATTTCCACCAAGAAGACCCATGGATTCATTCTTAGGTAACTGTAAGTCATCGTATGAAAAAGCGAGGTGATTTTTAACAACAGGAACTTGCTGGGCATGAATGCTAAAACAGCAAAGGGCCAAAAATAAGCAAGAAAACGAAGAGCGTTTTATAGAAAAAACCATTTAAATAAAAAAAGGGTGACAATGTCACCCTTTATATAGAAAGTAATACTATTTTACAAGTACTCAATCAATTTCTGAAACAATGATTACGTCATTTCTTATTTTTTCAAGTATCTTTTTTCCTATGCCTTTCACATATTTTAATTCTTCAATGGACTTAAATGGACCATTGTCATTTCTAAATTGAACAATAGCAGCGGCCTTACCTGGACCGATACCATCTAAGGATTTGGCAATTGTATCTGCATTAGCGTCGTTAATATTAACTGGCGCTGCAAAAATTGGACTTGTACAAAAAACAAGACATAATACAATTAGACTACGTAAAAACATGATTTCTCCCGATTATTTATAATTGTTAAATATAAAAGATGCTTACCCAATACTTAATAATTCCATGTATTTTTTAATAATTGCTTTGGAGTAAGACAACCAATACGTATCATAAATAAGTTACCTTAGGTTAAAATTAACCACTGAAATTCAAAAACCTTAAGCTGAATTGAATATGTACTCTCAGAGAAATCCAAGGTTCACATGTTGCTAATCTGAGAATATATTGCTTTAAGTGTACCTAATGGATCAATAGCTTGGGTAATGGGCCTTCCTATTACAAGATAATTTGCACCACTTTCCAAGGCTTTCTCTGGCGTCATAATTCTTTTTTGATCATTCTGCTGAGCGCCATCAGGCCGTATACCAGGTGTCACGAGTAGAAAATCCTGATTTATTTTGGCTCGAAGAAATTTAGCTTCTCGGGCAGAACAAACAACACCATCCAATCCTACGGAATGACTTAGCTCAGCTAAACACATAACTTGTTTGTCTAAAGCTAAGTTTAATCCTACTTCATTTAATTGACGCTGATCAAAACTAGTAAGAATTGTTACAGCGATTAACAAAGGTGAATTATTCGATTCATCAATTGCTGTACGAGCTGCATTAAGCATATCTGAACCGCCTAAAGCATGCACATTTAGCATCCAAACACCCAAATTTGCAGCAGAAGTACAGGCTTTTGCTACAGTGGCTGGTATATCATGAAATTTTAGATCTAAAAAAACATCGAAACCGAGATCTTGTACATGCTTGACACAATCAGGACCACAAGCAGTAAATAACTCTTTACCTATTTTTAATCGGCAAAGATTTGGATCAAGCTGTTGCACTAAATTGCTAACATCCTGCTGATTGTCATAATCTAAAGCGACAATAATTTTAGGATTATTCACAAATAAAGGCTCTGTATAAACTTATGGGAAGGAAATATCCCACAGTTTTCCTTATATATCAGGAAAACTGTGGGAAATAGAAAAGCTTATTGATTTTTTAATGGCAATGTACGCAAAATTGAAATTTCTTTTTCATTATTGCGAATAGAGCGGCGTAGCTTTGACGAATTCAATTTCAAACGCATAATAGGTCTCATCATCACCATAGCACCCAAAATTGCACCTGCAATTAGCGTGGCACCTAATACTAAAGCCAGAGGTGCCTCTTGCGAACCTACATAATAATTAATTTGTATTGATTGAACATTGATAGCAGTAAATGTAAGTGAAACAATTAATACTACCAATAAAAACAGATAACTTAGAACTCTTGACATGCGGCCTCCCAGCAATGAATCACAAACTCAATGTTAGACTTATAGTAATTATTTCATGTAATTTACTATACTTTGCTTCTTACACCAAGTCGAATTTACTAGGAGTTTAAAACATTATTCACCATTATGCCCATTAGCTTGCATCGATTTATTGACTCTTTCGCGTAATTCTTTACCCGGCTTAAAATGAGGTACATGTTTGCCTTGTAAAGGTACTGGATCGCCTGTTTTTGGATTGCGGCCCATGCGTGGAGGACGAAAATGTAGAGAAAAACTACCAAATCCTCTAATTTCAATACGATCCCCAGTAGACAAGGACTGGGTCATTTGCTCGATAATGGTTTTAATCGCCAATTCAATGTCTTTATATGCCAGTTGCGTTTGTTTTCTTGCCAAAATATCCATCAATTCTGATTTGGTCAAGGTCTTTTCCTGAACACTTCCTGTTTCCATAAAGCAGCCACCATTCGTAGAAAAATATATTTAAAAGATAGGGATTTCCCAAGTATATTATTTAGGAGTCAAATGGCATGCCAGACATTGCATCGAGCAAAACAAAAAGTACCATTTAAATCATACGGTTAGTTATTAATATATACGGACACCTGAAGGAATACAAGTTTTTTCAGGTGTCCGTAAGAGGATTTTACTTACATTATATTATGTATTTTTATTTTCCATTTGCTCTTTTAACAAGTCACCTAAGGTAGTAGAGGCGGGACCTGCTGTAGCGCGTGAGTAGTCACTAACCACTTCTGCCTCAGCATCTGACTCTTTGCCCTTGATAGATAAGGTAATTATGCGGTTTTTACGGTCTACACCCATAAACTTCGCTTCAATTTCATCGCCAACTGAGAAAACTGTACGCGCATCTTCTATGCGATCACGTGATATTTCTGAAGATCGAATACTTCCCTCAACACCATCACCTAAATCAACTGTCACACTTTTGGCGTCAATTTCCGTTACAACACCTTTTACGATGCTACCTTTAGTATATTCAGCAAGATAGTTTGAGAAAGGATCTTTATCTAGTTGCTTAATACCAAGTGAAATTCGCTCTCTCTCTGGATCAATCACCAAAATAACCGTTTCTACCTCATCACCTTTCTTGAAGTTACGGATAGTTTCCTGATCTTCTTCATTCCAAGTGATGTCAGATAAATGAACCAAGCCATCTATGCCACCATCAAGACCGATGAAAATTCCAAAGTCAGTGATAGATTTAATTTTTCCACTAATTTTGTCACCCTTGTTATGAGTAGCACCAAAATGCTCCCAAGGATTACCATGACATTGCTTGATACCCAATGAAATACGACGACGTTCTTCGTCAATATCCAGAACCATAACTTCCGATTCATCACCTAATTGAACAACTTTGCTTGGGTGAATATTTTTATTTGTCCAATCCATTTCAGATACGTGAACCAAACCTTCAACGCCATCTTCAATTTCAACAAAGCAACCATAATCAGCAATATTAGTAACTTTACCTTTCAAACGAGACCCAACTGGATAACGACGTGCAATCTCAACCCATGGATCTTCACCCATTTGCTTAAGACCTAACGATACTCGACTACGATCTTTATCAAATTTTAAGACGCGTACGTCGATTTCATCACCAACAGCGACAATTTCGCTTGGGTGCTTAACACGTTTCCAAGCCATGTCTGTGATATGTAATAAACCATCAACACCGCCTAAATCAACGAAAGCGCCGTAATCTGTAAGGTTTTTAACAATACCTTTAACCGATTGACCTTCTTCCAAGTTGTTTAACAAAGAATCTCTGTCTTCGCTGTTTTCCAGCTCAACGACAGCACGACGTGATACCACGACATTGTTTCGCTTGCGGTCGATCTTGATAACTTTAAACTCTAGTTCCTTACCTTCGAGGTAAGTAGTGTCACGAACAGGACGCAAATCAACCAATGACCCCGGTAAGAATGCACGAACTTCATTGATCTCAACCGTAAAACCACCCTTAACTTTATCAGTGATAATACCATTAACAGTTTCATTGGCTTCATGGGCCTTCTCTAAATCTACCCAGGACTGTGCACGTTTTGCTTTTTCGCGAGATAAACGTGTTTCACCGTATCCATCTTCAACGGTATCCAAGGCAACAGTGACTTCGTCACCAATTGCAATTTCCAACTCGCCTTTGTCATTGAAAAATTGCTCAACAGGGATAACACCCTCTGATTTTAAACCTGCATTAACTGTCACAAAGCCATTATGAATCTCAATAACTTCACCCGTTAACAATGCACCGGGTTTCAAACCGTCATTAGACAAACTTTGTTCAAACAGTTCTGCGAAACTTTCACCCATGAAATAACCAACCTTAAAAAATTGTCAAAAATCGCCGTAATCTGTGAGATTACATTAAGGAAAATGAAAAACGATTTTCTACGTCAAAATTACCCAAGCAAGAAACTTAATTAAATAACCTAAATATCTATTTGATATTACTAGTAATTTCTTCCCGGAATACATCCTTTGCCAATTGCAAAGCTTTCTTTTCTACGTCATCAACACTCATTTCAGTAGTATCTAAAATGACAGCATCTGACGCAGGAACCAGCGGCGAAACACTGCGATTTGTATCTCTATCATCGCGCTCTTGTATCTCTGCCAAAATCGCGCTAAGACTAACACCAGAAACTTTATCTTTCAACTGTTTAAATCGCCTTTCTGCCCTGATCTCAGCACTTGCGGTTAAAAAGATCTTAAGTTGAGCATCTGCAAATACAACCGTGCCCATATCCCTTCCATCAGCGACCAAACCAGGTGTTACACGAAAAGCACGTTGACGCTCTAACAAAGCATCACGAACATCGGAAATTTGAGCAATTTGGGAGGCTGCTTGCGCGCACTTTTCTGTACGAAGTTGAGCAGAAACATTCTCATCTTCTAGCAATATAATACTTTCGGCCCCCTGCTCACCTTCCTTGACAGCAAACTGAGCATCTAAATTTCGTGCTAAATTCGAAATAACAGTAATGTCAGTTAAATCTAAAGACTTTTTAAGCGCAGACAAACCAACTAAACGATACAAAGCACCACTATCGAGAAATTCCCAACCGAATTTCCAGGCCAAACGCTGCCCAACTGTACCTTTGCCTGATCCACCTGGACCATCAATCGTTATTACTGGAGGTAATTCTTCAATCATGTATCAAAAACTTTCCGTTATATGAAGACCAACATTTTTAGATTTTTTAACAAAAGCTGGAAATGATGTGGCCACGTTTGAGCAGTTATTAATAATTATAGTATCTATCGCCCGCAAACCTGCAATTGCGAATGCCATTGAGATTCGATGATCATCGTGAGATTCCACTTCACCACCTCCAATTGTGCTACCTTGGATAATAATCCCATCTTCTGTGACCTGATTATCTACACCTAGAATACTTAAACCATCAGCCATTACCTGAATTCGGTCACTTTCTTTGACGCGTAATTCACTAGCGTCTGTTAAAACTGTCTCGCCTTCAGCACAAGCAGCAGCAATGAATAAAACCGGAAACTCATCAATTGCCAATGGAACAAGTTCTGCGGGAATATTAATACCTTTCAATTTACTTGATTTAACTCGAATATCAGCAACAGGCTCGGCACCAAACAAACGTTCATTCTCTAAGGTAATATCAGCACCCATTAAACGTAATATTTCAATCACACCGTCACGCGATGGATTTATTCCAACATTTTTTAGTAACAGATTCGAATCTTTTGCAATGGAAGCACCAACCAGAAAAAAAGCTGCTGAAGAAATGTCTGCAGGCACCTCAATATCGCAAGCTTTTAAAGCATGCCCACCTTCAATACAAACTTTATTTTTAGTTTTTAGTATTGGGTATTGAAAAGTCTCTAGCATACGTTCCGTGTGATCTCGAGTAATTCCTGGCTCAGTAACACAAGTATTGCCATCGGCATACATTCCTGCGAGTAAAACACAGGATTTTACCTGGGCACTTGCCATGGGCATGTCATAGTGAATAGATTTTAATTGATTATTACCATGTAAAATTAGCGGTGCTTTACCTTCATTTGAAGATATTTTTGCACCCATACTATTTAATGGGTCTATAACTCTCTTCATTGGCCTTCCTGATAAGGATTTATCACCAACTAACACCGACTCGAATTTTTGAGCACTTAAAAGTCCAGACATTAAACGCATGGATGTACCTGAATTCCCTAAATCCAAATCGTGTTTAGAGGCTTTCAGGCCAAACATGCCTACACCCTCAATAGTCACACACCCTGCATCAGGACCAGTAATAACAACACCCATATCTTGAAATGCTCTAAGTGTGGCTAAACTGTCTTCACCTTCTAAAAAGCCTGAAACATGAGTTGTACCACTGGCTAACGCACCAAACATAATGCTGCGATGAGAAATTGACTTATCACCAGGAACAATAATTTCGCCAGTGAGACTTCCACCAGGTTTAACCTGATATTGAATTAATTCAGATGATGTCATGATTTTACTTCTTTAAGCTGTTACGAGTTCATCTATATCTGCGATCAATTCTTCGATATGTTCAATAATTGCGTCAGATTCATAAATCCACTTATCTTCACCGATCTTTAAACAAGGCACTTTAAGTTTCCCGCCTTTTGATTCTAGTTCTGTACGATAATTAATATCATTTTTGGCATCACGATATTCGATATTTAAACTGTGTTTATTAATAGTTTTACGAACTTTTACACAGAAAGGACAAGCTTTAAATTGATATATACTATAGTTTTTGGTTATTTCATCAATTTTGTTTTGAGTGGCTTTATCTCTAACTACACCTTTTGGCGTAGTAAGTAGCTCAATAAACAGAATTATTCTTCCTAACACCCAACGTATTATTTTCATGTTATTTTATCCTCCAATAATATGTGTATCACGTGCATTTTTTGCATTGCTAAATATTTTTTCTATTTTTACACCATTTTGTTCTGCGATAGCTTCTTCTAATTTTTTTAATTGTTTTTCATACTGTTTCAAGCTTGTCAGTATCGCATCTTTATTGTTTAAACAAATATCCCGCCACATGGTTGGATCACTCGAAGCTATGCGAGTAAAATCTCGAAATCCACCCGCTGCAAAACGAAATATCTCTGAATGTTCTTGCATCTGACTTAAGGTATCTACCAACGAAAAAGCTAATACATGGGGTAAATGACTAGTTGCAGCTAATACTTGATCGTGATGTTCTGGTGTCATTCGAACAACTTCTGCGCCAATTGCCTGCCAAAAATCACAAACCACTGAAATTGCTGAATCGGACGAGAGCTCTGTTGGAGTAACTATGGTACAACGATTTTCGAACAAACTATCAAAAGAAGCTTCTACTCCACTCTTTTCAGTGCCTGCTATAGGATGCGCAGGTACTAGCCCCGGCGGCAAAACGCCAAACACATTTTTTGCGGCATTTACCACACTTGTTTTTGCGCTACCCACATCGGTAATCACAACATCGGGAGATATGGTTCCGATCATTTGTCGAAACATACTTTCGAATGCACCCATTGGTACAGCCACGATAATTAAATTCGCTCCAATTACGGCTTCCGCTACAGATGTTTCATAACGGTCAATGACTCCCAAAGCCACTGCTTTTTTAACTTCATTCTCTCGTCGAGCATATCCTACAATTTCATCACACAGCTGATGTTTCTTTAAAGCACGAGCGATTGAGCCCCCGATTAACCCAACACCAATAATAGTTACGCGATTAAACATAACAGTCACGCTTCTGAACTCGCGTTCAAAACTTCATTCAATGCTTCAAGAAATCTAGAATTTTCAACTTCAGTTCCAATTGATACACGAATATAAGTTGGCATTTGATATGCCGCAATAGGTCGTATGATGACACCTTTTCTTAATAATGCCTCATTGAGAATATTAACATCACGTTTTACATCTAAAGCAATAAAATTTCCTTCTGACGGGATATAACTCAAACCCATTTTTTCAAATGCATTATACAATTGCTCTTTACCGCAATTATTAATTGACACTGCATCAGAGATAAATGAGTGGTCACTCAATGCTGCTTGTGCCGCTGCCAATGCAAGACTATTTACATTAAAAGGTTGACGAACCCTATTTAATACATTCGCTATTGCTGCGTGAGATACGCTGTAACCTACCCTTAAACCAGCCAAGCCATAAGCTTTAGAAAAAGTACGAGTTACAATTAGATTGTTGAATTCATTAACCCAATTCATTGCAGACACGTAAGTACTTTGTGTTACATATTCGTGATAAGCTTCGTCAATAACGATGATAATATTGTCTGGTATTGATTTAACAAATGAAAACAAATCATTAGATTCTAAATAAGTCCCGGTAGGGTTATTAGGATTTGCAATAAAGATCACTTTTGTTTTATCAGAAACTGCGTGTCTCATCGCGGCAAGATCATGACCCCAATCTTTAGCCGCAACCATTTGATGAGTTGCACCAATGGCTTGTGTGACAATCGGATAAACGGCAAACGCATGTTGAGAATACATAATTGCAGAATCTTGGCTAGCAAAACATCGAGCAATAATTTCCAAAATATCGTTTGAGCCATTTCCCACAGTAATTTGATTAACATCAATATTTGAGAGTTGCAATGCTAACGCTTGCTTCAGATAAAAGGCATTACCATCAGGGTAAAGTGAAATGTCATTACTGGCAGCAATAATTGCCTCTTTTGCTTTAGTGCTCATACCTAGTGGGTTTTCATTTGAAGCTAATTTAACAGCCTCAGAAACACCATATTCACGCTCTAATTCCTTTAGCGGTTTCCCGGGCTCGTAAGGTTTTAGTGCTTGCACACTCTCTACTGCAAGGGAAAATATAACTTCATCAGTTGAAGAGCTCATTAGGAAATAACTGCCTTAGGATATGAACCGAGAACTTTAAACATAGAAGAGCCATTTTTAACTTCAGCTAAGGCTTGCTGAATATTTTTATCGTCAATATGCCCTTCAATATCAACAAAAAACACATATTCCCACATACCTTGGCGTGCTGGCCTCGATTCAACGCGAGTCATACTGACGCCAAAACGACGAAATGGCTCTAGTAAGCTATATAACGCACCCGGGCGATTTTGGCTCGATAACATTAACGAAGTTTTATCTTTTCCGCTCGCTCCAGTTTTTTCTTTGCCAACAACGAGAAATCGCGTGGTGTTTTGAGAATCGTCTTCGATATTTTTGGCGATAGATTGCAAATGATATATTTCACCAGCAGTCACACCAGCTATGGCCGCAGCATTATTTTCTTCTGCCGCACATCGCGCTGCTTCAGCATTACTATTTACCGTAATACGCTCCACCCCCACCATATGACTATTTAACCATTCTCTACATTGAGCAAAACTTTGCTGATGAGAATAAATACGTTTAATATTTTTAATATCAGACAATCGAGATAAGAAATGATGATGAATGCGTAATTGCACTTCGCCACAAATTATTAATGGAGAATTAATAAACATATCCATGCTTTGATTAACCATGCCTTCCGTGGAATTTTCCACGGGAACAACACCAAAATCAGCAGAATCAGATTCAACTTCTCGAAAAATCTCATCAATTGCGGTAACCGGTGTGGTAGTAACTGAATGTCCAAAATGTTTAAGCGCTGCAGATTGCGTATATGTACCTTCAGGACCTAAATAAGCAATTTTTAATGGCTGTTCTAATGCAAGACAGGCAGACATAATTTCACGAAATAAACGCGCCATTTCATCATCTGACAAGACACCGCTATTACGTTCTTTAATTGTCTCTAATATATGAGCTTCTCGTTCGGGACGATAAAAATTAAATTCACCTGCTGCTCGTTTGATTACTGCAACATCTAAAGCGCATTGAGCTCTTTCAGAAATTAGCTGTTCTATTTGTGTATCGATTTTATCAATACGCTGACGAACTTTAATTAAGGGATTATCTGACGACATTTTTACAACACACGTACTCTTAATACACCTTCGATAGACTGAATATCAGCAATTAAATCTTGATTTATGTCGGCATCTACATCAATCAAAGTATACGCATACTCACCGAGTGACTTATTCAATAAATCACAAATATTAATTTTTGCATCTGCTAACTTAGTCGTAATTTGCCCAACCACATTAGGTACATTTTGATTAGTTACTGCTAATCGAGAGCCTTTTGCTCTTGGTAAATAAGTATTAGGATAATTAACAGAATTGTGAATATTACCGTTTTCCAAATAATCCTTAATTTGATCGGCAACCATAATGGCACAGTTATCTTCCGCTTCTACAGTAGAAGCACCAAGATGCGGCCAAGCAATCACTTTAGGATTACTCTTCACTAAATTGCTCGGAAAATCTGTTATATAAGCATGTAAGCTACCAGAATCTAAGGCATCACATACCGCTTGATCATCAACAATACCACCACGAGCAAAATTTAAAACTGTTGCCGTCGGTTTCATTAATTTTATGCGCTCAGCATTAATCATGTTTTTTGTCGCTTCAATTAACGGTACATGGAATGTAATGAAATCGACTTTGGTCAATAAATCGTCAACACTACTGGCTTGCTCTACAGTAGATGATAACTTCCAAGCACCTTGTACTGTAATACCAGGATCAAACCCCAATACATTCATCCCTAAAGATTCCGCAGCGTTAGCAACTAACCGCCCAATAGCACCTAAACCAACAACACCCAATGTTTTTCCAGCTAGCTCAAAACCCGCATATTCTTTTTTACCCTGCTCAACCAGTTTATTTAAACTCGCATCATCACCTGATAAATTCGATGTGTAATTCCAAGCTTGGCAAATATTTCTAGAACTCTGAATCATTCCCGCAATAACCAATTCTTTAACTGCATTTGCATTAGCACCTGGCGCGTTAAAAACTGGGATACCTAAATCACTTAATTTTGGCACTGGAATGTTATTCGTTCCTGCACCAGCGCGACCTACACACTGCAAACTCTTCGGAATATCCATATCGTGCATTTTAAAAGAGCGTAATATAATTGCATCTGGATTTTGAATCTCAGAAGCGACTTCATATGAATCACGCGGCAACCTTTCTAAACCAGCAACCGAAATATTATTCAAGGTTTTAACTTTAAACATAGCGTTATTATCCGTTTAGTTTTTCAAATTCGGCCATAAAATTCACTAGCGCATCAACACCTGCTTCTGGCATCGCATTATAAATACTAGCGCGCATTCCGCCGACTGATCGATGGCCTTTTAAAGTAACCAAACCTGCCTCTTTTGCACTGGACAAAAAAGCACTATCTAAATCTGAATTCGCCAAAATAAAAGGCACATTCATCCAAGATCGGGAAATTTTATCAACTGGATTACTATAAAAATTTGAATTATCAATCGCTGCATAAAGTTTTTCAGCTTTACGTTGATTAACTTCACCCATGGCTTTTAATCCGCCATTATTTTTAATCCAAGAAAAAACTAATCCTGCAAAATACCAAGTGTATGTAGGAGGCGTGTTATACATAGATTCTGCGTCTGCATGCGTTTTATAATCAAACATAGCAGGCACTGAGTTTTTTGCATTCCCAATTAAATCTTCACGCACGATAACCACTGCCAAACCGGCGGGACCTATATTTTTTTGTGAACCTGCATAAATAACCCCGTATTTTGATACATCAATAGGACGCGAAAGTATGGTAGAAGATAAGTCTGCGACTAACGGCACATCACCTGTATCTGGAATATAAGAAAATTCCACACCACCAATCGTTTCATTTGGCGTGTAATGGACATATGCTGCGTCTTTATTTAGGTTAAGCTCACTTTGTGCTGGTGCAGAAGTGAAATTATTGTCAGCAGTCGTTGCTGCAACATTTACATCACAATAACGTTTCGCTTCAGAAATGGCTTTTTTAGACCAGGCACCTGTATTAATATAATCCGCAGTACCTTTGTCGCCAAGTAAATTCATAGGAACCATGGCAAATTGGCTGCTAGCACCACCTTGTAAAAATAATACTTTATAATTACTTGGGATTGCCATTATCTCACGTAAATCAGCTTCAGCTTGCTCAGCAATTGACATAAACTCTTTTCCGCGATGACTCATTTCCATCACCGACATTCCGCTACCCTGCCAATCCAACAGTTCTTCTTTTGCTTGTTGCAATACAAACTCTGGTACCATTGCTGGTCCAGCACTGAAATTAAACACTCGAGACATCTTTTACTCCCTAAATCAATTATCTATTATTTTTAGCGGTTCTTATTCACTGACATCCGGTGCGTTATTATCAGTTTCATCCGTATTATTGGAGTCACTATTAACACCGCCTTCATCAGCTGCTGTTTCAACGTCTGAATCTACTTCCAAATCACAGATACGATCAATACTTCTCAACTTTTCGCCGTTAGTTAAATTGATTAATCTAACGCCTTGGGTATTTCTACCAACAAGCGATATCTCATTAACACGAGTTCGCACTAAAGTACCACCAGTACTAATTAACATCATTTCATCTTCGTCTTTCACTAACACTGCACCAATTGCATTGCCATTACGATCACTGGTTTGTATCGCGATAACCCCCTGGCCACCACGCCCTTTTGCTGGGTATTCACTTAATGCAGTTCGTTTACCATAACCATTTTCGGTTGCTGCAAGTACTGTCCCCTCACCTTCGATGATTAACGCAATGACTTTTTGATTTTCACCAAGCTTAATACCACGCACACCTGCGGCTGTACGTCCCATAGAACGTACATTTGATTCATTAAATCGCGCAGCTTTACCGGCACTAGAAAATAAAATGACATCTTTTTGACCATCAGTAATATCAGCACTGACCAATTGATTATCTTCACGTAAATCGATTGCGATAATACCATTGGCTCTTGGGCGCGAAAATTCTTTTAATGGTGTTTTCTTAACAGTACCATTAGTGGTTGCCATGAAAATATATTTTTCGTCTTCATATTCTCTAATTGGTAAAATAGCATTAATACGCTCATCTTTTTCCAAAGGCAGCATATTGATAATCGGTTTGCCACGTGCTGCACGTGATGATTGAGGAATTTCATAAACCTTCAACCAATACAGTTTCCCTCGACTAGAAAAACACAACATTGTGTCATGCGCACTGGCGATAAAGAGCTTGTCGATAAAATCTTCATCTTTCATATTGGCAGAAGACTTACCGCGACCTCCTCGTTTTTGTGAATCATAAGCTGTCAACGGCTGAGATTTTACATAACCTTCATGAGATAAGGTAACCACCATAGGCTCATCGGTTATCAAATCTTCAATACATAAATCTTGCTGAGTATGAACGATTTCAGTTCGGCGCTCATCGCCATACTGATTTTTAATCTCTTCTAATTCCTGACGAATTTCGTACATCAGCCTTTCAGGGTTAAGTAAAATATCAAGTAAATCTTCAATTTTTACTAATAGTTCTTTAAATTCACCATGTATCTTTTCTTGCTCTAATCCAGTCAAACGATTTAAACGCATTTCTAGAATAGCTTGTGCTTGTGCTGGAGAAAAACGATAACCATCCACAGTTACGCCATAATTTTTTTCCAACTCATCAGGACGGGAAAGCTCTGCGCCCGCTCTTTCCAGCATTTCAGTTACAATGCCGGGTTTCCATGCTTGAGCCAATAAAGCAACTTTCGCTTCAGCAGCATTAGGTGAGGATTTGATACAAGCAATAATAGGATCAATATTCGCCAGTGCTACAGCTAAGCCTTCTAATATATGTGCTCGCTCTCGCGCTTTTCGCAGATCATAAATGGTTCTGCGTGTTACAACTTCCCGACGATGACGAATAAATGCTTCAAGAATCGATTTGAGATTCATTAATTGCGGTTGACCGTCACACAAAGCAACCATATTGATACCAAACACGTTTTGCATTTGTGTTTGTTGATACAAATTATTAATCATTACATCCGTTGATTCACCACGGCGTAATTCAATAACCATACGCATGCCGTCTTTATCAGACTCATCACGTAATTCCGTTATGCCTTCTATTTTTTTATCTTTTACTAGCTCAGCAATTTTTTCTAGTAAGCGAGCTTTATTAACCTGGTAGGGCAATTCAGTAACAACAATTTTCTCTTTGCCATTCTTTTCTTCTTCAACGTGGTATTTGGCGCGAATATAAATTCGACCTTTCCCCGTCTTATAGGCTTCATGAATTCCTCGTGCACCGTTAATAATACCTGAAGTTGGAAAATCAGGCCCTGGGATATATTCCATAAGGCCTTGGAGGTCAATTTCAGGGTTATCGATTAGTGCTAAACAGCCACCAACCACTTCATTCATGTTATGAGGTGGAATATTGGTAGCAATACCAACTGCAATACCTGAAGAACCATTGACAAGCAAATTAGGGGTTTTTGTCGGAAAAACAGAGGGCTCTGTTTCCGATTCATCATAATTCGAAATAAAGTCTACAGTTTCTTTATCCAAATCAGCCAATAATTCATGGGCAATTTTATGCATGCGTACTTCGGTGTAACGCATAGCCGCAGGAGAATCACCATCAACGGAACCAAAATTCCCTTGCCCGTCAATCAATACATATCGCATGGAAAAAGGCTGTGCCATCCGGACAATGGCATCATACACAGCGGTATCGCCATGCGGATGATATTTACCAATCACATCCCCAACTACCCTTGCTGACTTTTTATACGGCTTATTAAAATCGTTACCTAACACATTCATTGCATATAAAACACGTCTATGCACGGGTTTTAATCCGTCACGCACATCGGGTAAAGCGCGTCCGACAATTACTCGCATAGCGTATTCCATGTAGGACTTACGCATCTCGTCTTCGATGTTTATGGGCTGTATTTCTTTGGCAAATGATTCCATATATTTCAATAATTTCCAAAAATTATAAGGCGTTATTAGAAGGTCAGGAGTATAGCATATGGGGGGGTATTACTAAACTAAAAATAGTCCTTTAGATAGGTCTTCAGAATGCTCCTATCGTTACCGTTCAAGAATTCATCAATTCAGATATTTTTTCGAAAGTCGGGCTTTCAATGACACCTTTTTCGGTTACTATTGCGTCAATTAACCCTGCAGGTGTCACATCAAACGCAGGATTCCAAGCATTAACATCTTCTGCAGCAACTCGCTTACCAGCAATACAAGTGACCTCAGACTCAGCCCTTTGCTCTATAGGAATATCTCTACCACTTTTCATCTTCATATCAATTGTCGAAGTAGGCGCTGCAACCATAAATTTTACATTATGGTATTTCGCTAAAACAGCCAATCCATAAGTGCCAATTTTGTTCGCAACATCACCGTTTGAAGCAATCCGATCTGAACCAACAATAACCCATTCAATATTGCCTTGCTGCATGAGATAAGCGGCAACGCTATCAGATTGTAAAGTCACTGGAATATCATCATGAATTAACTCCCAGGCTGTTAGCCTAGCGCCTTGCAACCAAGGACGTGTTTCATCAGCGTATACTTTTTGAATCTTGCCTTGGGCATAAGCACTCCGAATAACGCCCAAAGCAGTACCATAACCACCCGTTGCCAAAGCACCCGCATTGCAATGAGTTAAAACACGACTACCCGCTTGAATTAAACCAGCGCCGTAATTACCCATAGTTTTATTTGCAGCAATATCGTCATCGAGAATTTGTTGGGCTTCATCAATTAATGGGGCTTCTGGATTTCCCGTTATCAGTAATATTTTCTCTCGCATTCGATCCAAAGCCCAAAAAAGATTTACTGCTGTTGGCCGAGAAGCTGCGAGATATTGAAAATCTTCTTCTATAGATACTTTCCAACTATTAGGATTATTCTTGAAATGTGTTTTCGCTGCCAAAACAACAGCAAATGCTGCGGTAATACCAATCGCTGGAGCACCACGTACTACCATGTCAGCGATCGCATCGGCTACATCTCGTGCATTTTCATAACTTATATACTCAAAAGCTTGAGGCAGTGTACGTTGATCGAGTAATTTTAAAACACTACTTTCCCAAATAACCGGGCGAATTCTGTCATATTGATCCAGATTCATAATATTCCTATTTTTTAATCATTCTCGCGACAAGTGCTTATTATCATACAATAAACTAAAAAAATCACTCTATCATCAGTCATGCATAAGCATACTCTAATTTATTAACATCAAATTCAGCTGACGAAAGTATAAATACTCATAAAATTATGATTCATTTTTATCATGATGGCCCAGAAGAAAAATAATTAATTGCCGAGATCAAATGTTAGTTTCTATATGCTTTAAAAAAGCTCACGAAATTGGCATCGCACTGTATTTTTATCTTTGTGGGAAAAATTATGCTTACTCAAAACGGAATTCGAATTACGCTAATCTTTGTATCTTTCATGACTCTCTACGCCTGTACATCTGATGACAAACCGATCAAACAAAATAGCACCAAGTCTTTAGAATACACACCCACAACATCTGATGTTACAGATAGTCGTCATCATATGGTTGGCGCCACACCAGGAGCCGGGGTTACGCCTATTATGACTCCCATAGGCGGATTGCCTTTTACACCACCAGCAACTTTACCAGTCACACCACCTGTATCAACGCCCAATCCAATCACGGCACCTGCAAATCCGATTACACCTACACCAATATCCCCAACTCCTGCACCAGTTTTACCGTCAGCGTTACCCACTTTTCAGCATTTACCCGTTCTCACAGATAGTGATGGAGATTCGAATGATGCTTTTGCAACTTACGACATATCCGTGGATTCAAACGTAATGGTAAATGTTGCAACACCCACCGGTAGCTGGACAACCCCAATGATGCGTTATAACAATTCACAACTTCCACCGGTCATTATTGCTAAACGTGGCACTCAAATGACATTTAATGTCCAAAATAACTTAATTGAAGAAACAACCATACATTGGCATGGATTTAAAATACCAGCAATCCAAGATGGTGGACCAGACAATCCAATATTACCTGGAGCTTCACGTGTCTATAATTTTCCATTACTGCAACCCGGAGCGCCACTTTGGTTCCATCCCCACGCTCACGGCACAACAGCAACTCAAGCCTATAATGGCCTAGCGGGTGCGCTTGTCATAACCGATGACATCATCTCAGATCTAGAAGCCAATAAACAATTACCAAGCGGAACATTTGATATTCCATTATTAGTTCAGGATAGGACCTTTACGGCAGATCTTGGAACAGGTGCTCGAGCACTCTCCTACCAACCAAATATGATGGGCATGCTGGGAGACACTGTCTTAGTCAATGGCGTTCAAATGCCTGCCTTAAATGTTGAAACACGACAATATCGGTTTAAAATATTTAATGGTTCGAATGCCAGAACATATGATTTCGCATTATCCAACAATGCATCATTCAAAGTCATTGGTACAGACGGCGGCTTATTAGCTCAACCGTTTGACGCGAGTAGTGTATTATTATCCGCAGGTGAACGAGCAGAAATTGTTATCAACTTCGCCGCCTATAACGTTGGCGATACAGTCACTTTCGTTAATCGCCAATCAGGTGCAACTACTACAACCTACAATATTATGCGATTTGATATTGCCACAACTGCAACAGATGATGTGACCCTGTACACCGATTTACCAGCGAACGCAGAAATTTATGACCGGTTGCCTGCAGCACAAGCTAGCATGAGTCGAGACTTCGTCATGAGTATGGGTGGTATGGGACCTGGTGGTATGCAGTTTGTGATCAACGGTAAAACATTTGACATTAACCGAGTAGATGAACTCGTTACTGCTGGCACGACAGAAATTTGGACTATTAGTAATACCTCTATGATGCCTCATCCATTTCACGCACATGCCATTCAGTGGCAAGTGTTAGATCGTAATAATTTACCGCCATCTGGTACTGACCTAGGTTGGAAAGATACCGTACTCGTACAACCAGGTGAGACAGTAAGATTTATAGGGCAATTTGACCCAATTGTAAATATTGGTCGATACATGTATCACTGTCATATTTTAGAACATGAAGAAGCCGGTATGATGGGAATATTTGAAATTCGATAATTACCATCCACGATCACTCACGCGATGACAACCCGACCCAGTACAATCTCGATTTTGTGAAACGGAACGATCATGCTCGCCAGGGTCATAATCATTTTCATGACAACCAGCACAATCTGGCGCAAAGTTAGGTGACGAATAAGTAATATTCTCATTATTATTTCGATGACATGAATCGCAGGACACATTCCCATTGTGATCCCCTGGGTAATTAGACGTGGTATGAGTAAAATCGATTGGCGACCAACGATTTACGGAATGGCAAACATTGCATTCCTGGCTAGTCGTAAAATGCCGACTTGATTGCCCTATTGCTACAACACCATCATGGCAAGTACCACAGTTACCAGTAACTCCTTGATGATCCCAAGTCCCACCAGAAAATGTTGCAGTAGTATGGCAATTTGAACAATCCAACGCTGTAATTATATGGGTCGTTGGTTTTCCTACGGCAGTGGTATTATCGTGACAAGAAGCACAATTATCTGTAATACCCGTGTGATCAAAGCCAGCTCCTAAAAATGAATTAGTAGTATGACAGACACTACAATCCTGATTTGTTTGCGAATGGTTAATTATTTTTCCTGTTGCAAACACACCATCATGACAAACACTACAATTATCCACAATTCCAACGTGATCAAAAGTTGCAGGAATAAAACCCGCCGTATTATGACACTCTACACAATCACTTGAGGTAGGAACGTGGTTTGTATTTTTACCCATTGCAGTTAAACCATCATGACACGCAAAGCAGTTATTTGAGATACCAGCATGATCAAATTTAGCACCAGCAAAAGCGACTATATTATGACAAAGTGAGCAATCTTGACTTGTTGTCACATGGCCTACTGATTTACCCGTTGCCGAAACACTGTCATGACATGAAGAACAATTTTCTACAATGCCTGTGTGATCAAATACGGCTGTTGCAAACGTTCCTGGTACATGACAAACACTGCAATCTTCCGTAGTAGGAATATGTGTGGCAATTTTTCCAATAGCAGATACACCATCATGACAAGATGCGCAATTATCCACTATATTAGTATGATCAAAAGTACCCGCAGCAAAACTACTTATACTATGGCAAACACCACAATCTTCAGTCGTCACTATATGATTTACCGACAAACCTGTTGCATTAATCCCGTCATGGCAAGAGCCACAATTTTCAATTATACCATTATGCTGAAAAGTCGATGGTTTAAATGCACCGGTCTCATGACATAAATAACAATCTTGGTTGGTAGGTAAATGAGCCGTAGCAGCTTCTTTACCTGAAGTTAATGTACCATTATGACAACCTTCACAACCTTGCGTTATACCTTGATGACTAAATGTAGAAGGATTAAATGTGGTAGTGGTATGGCAAGCATTGCAATCTGACAAAGTTGGAATATGGCTAACTTTTTTACCTATCGCACTCACTCCATCATGACAACTAATACAATTGCCTACGATGTCCGTGTGATCGAATGTAACACTTATAAAGTTGTCTGTGGAGTGGCAAGCAACACAATCTTGTGTTGTTGGAATATGGTCGACAGACAAACCAATACTGATCACCCCGTCATGACATGTCGCGCAACTACCAGTAACACCCGCATGATCAAATACACCCGTACTAAACGTTCCTACAGTATGGCAAACACTGCAATCTTTTTGAATAGGAATATGATTTGGCTTAACACCTCGCGCAGTCACATTGTCATGACATGAGACACAATTATCAATGATATTATTATGATCAAATATATCGTTAATAAAACTTAACGTATTGTGACAACGTCCACACTCAGCTGTTGTGGCTGGATGCGTATCCGACTTACCAATTGCTGTTACATTGTCATGACATGAAGAACACAGTCCGGTGATCCCACTATGATCAAAGATCACATCGATAAAATTAGCGGTAACATGACAAGTACTACAATCTGCAACAGTAGTCACATGATCGGCATCTTTATTTATAGCTACAATGCCATTATGACAAATCACACAATTGTTACGAATCCCTGTATGATCGTAACTTCCATCCGCAGCAAGCTGTAAAAAACTATCAGTACTATGACAATCATCACACTCAACAACAGTATTTACATGAAAAGAAGATTTACCAATTGCTTGCTCTCCATTATGGCAATCACTACAAGCACCAAATACCTCTAAATGATCAACATAAGCTGCCACAGAAAATGATTCTGTTGAATGACAAGCGGCACAAACATTACTGGTCGGAATATGATTCCCAGATTTACCTGTGACTACTCCGTCTATGTGACACTGAACACAATTTGACGACAAACCCGTATGATTAGGCCCAGTCCCTTTATCAGCAGTTATCGGTACCAAATTTCTGATACTGCTTACACCTTCACTACTAACTACTAGTTGAACAACATAAACACCCGCAACATCTGGGATAAAACTTGCCTCTACAGTCGTGGAATCTTGTATTTGGGTTTTGCTATTATTAGGCACATTTGCAAATGACCAAGAATATAGCAACGTACCAGTACCTGATGTTGATGAACGTGAACCATTTAATATGACTGCCGACCCTAATGCTACTTCTTGAATAGAACCTGTTTCTGCAACCACGGCAATATCTATTCTAATAACATTGGTGTCACCATTATTACCTGCTCCCGCTCCAGCATCGCCACCATTTCTATCAAGATCATCCGCTGACCCCCCGTCATCACTACCCAAATCTGCCTCATAGTCTAATGATTTTGTCGGATCAGAAGTTTCTGTTGAAAGCTGCTCTGAACAAGCCACAAACATAAAAATCAATGTCATTAGACATGTGATCAGTAAGTATCTATTAAATAGCATGATTATCGGTTCACTTTCGAAAATAAGAGAATTTAACTACACAACGTTAAATAGGTTTTAAAACTGGAGAATTATAAAAATTCAATAACATGAGTTATCGGACAGACATGAATGAATTCAAGATGTTGAATTAATTAAAATTAATAATTTTGAGACTAATTGGGATAAACTATTGCTACTGAATATAAGTTTAAAAAAAAAATTAGTCATTGTTTATCAAAGATGTAAGATCCAATTTGGTTTCAATATAAATATCATTTCAACCAGGTTGACCATCAACGCGGGCACGAATAAGAATAGGAACGTAAATATAGAGAAAAATCACAAAGACTAATGACCAAAGTGCTCCAGAAAACACGACAACTAACCCAAACATTTCTGGCAAAAGTATAGGCCCAAACACACGAATCAACATAGCCATATTTAGTAGGATAAATGCCCAAGATATGACTTTGGCCGTTTTTAGTGCTCTACCAGTATGACCTAATGAAACTCGAGACATCATACCTAAGCTTAGTACGCTCATAGCTGCAGCCAAAGCATGAACAGCCATTACTTCAATTCCTATATCCATTATCGCAAATGCTTTTAAAATGAAACCCAATATCAACCACAAATAACCGCAATATAAGACCCACAACAAAGGCACTGATAATACTACTTTTGAGGACCAACCATACAAACGAACGGTATGCACAATAAATGCAAAACAAAACAACGATGTTAGAAACCAAGGAATTGGCGAAATCAACTCGACAATGAGAATGGCGATCATAACGCCAAATGATAATTTTTCTATCAGTGGCCATGTTACTGGCTTTGCACCCGGTGCGCCACGCTCAATAAAAAAAGGCACTACACGGCCCGTCATAATAACAATAATTAACAACACACTATTAATCATTAGAGTTATACCCAAATCAAACGTTGAAGTTGTAACTCCTAGCAATTGTAAATGCACTAGTATATTAGCGAAAAACATTGCACACAAAATAGCGACAAATATCAACTGGGGCTTTTTGTTAGACTTGATTATAGGAATTGTAAGCACAATTGCTAACACAGGAATAAAAGATAGATCCGACAAAGCGATCAACCACAGTGGAAAAATTTCAGGTAACAATGCGAATATTCGTGCTAATAACCATAAACCAACCAAAGCAATTAGACCAACACCCTTTAAGGTAGGTAATCCTGTCCAATTTTGAACAGAAGTTAATAAAAATCCTGCGATCACTGCAACTATAAATCCGAATAACATTTCATGACTGTGCCAAGCAACTAGGCCATAATAATTGTTAAACCCTGATTTACTCGCCAATAGTACAATCCAAACTGATATTAATATAATTGCAGAAAATCCAGCCAACACAAAGAACGGACGAAAACCTAATTGAAATAAAGCAAATTTTTTAGGAGAAGTTTTTTCGCTTTCAGAATTGATCTTTACAATAGTCATACTGGTATCCATTTTCAACGTAATCAATTATACAATCTAAAAAGTGTATTTCTATAGTAACATTCATCGTTCTATCTATCGAAGTTGCATTATTTTTGGATATCAAAATCAATAACAATATTGCTTATAAATTCTCGTGTTCATTTAAACTTCATAAATCCCCAGTGCTAATGATAATCATATCAACCATCGATACGAACATCTCATAAAATCTAATTATTCATTTTGACTTCATATACTTGTTTTCAATGATCCAAAAAAATATTTCGAATTAACCTTCATTCATTCAATTCTATGTCCTATCATTCAAAGTGCTGCAACAAATCATTTCATAAAAAATGATAAACAATAATAGTGAACTTCAAGGGGAGGAAAAGACATTCAAAATATCATTTCAATTGATCCATCAAATTCGCATTTCGAATTCATGTTTTAAAAAATAATCTATTGTGAAAATATTTAAGTACAAGGGAGGTACAAAAATGCATCGACGTAGCTTTTTAAAAATGAGCCTTACCACTGGCGCAGGCATGTCAGCTGGCATAATGGGAAGCAACACTTTAGTTAATCAATCAAATGCAACACCATTAATACCCAAACTTGCCGATCCTGAGAACCAATCTTTGTTTACCCAGATAGCACCAAATGCCTTAGATAAAAGATTCAAATTTCGACCCGATGATGATAATGAATATAAGATTAAAATAAAACAAGCAATGCAAATGACAGGTCTTGTTAATAGTTTAGGCATTCCCGTTTCCACAGCTATTTGGGGTTACGCGAGTAAGAACGGTGAGGCCAGCTGGCCTGGCAAAACTTTTGAAGTAATACGTGGAAAACCTATAGAAGTAAAATGGAGAAATCGGCTTAGAGACGCATTGAGATCTCCACTACCACATCTCCTTGCAGTAGACAATTCGTTGCACTGGTGTTATTCGCTACCTGGATATGAAGATATTGAAATTTTGAATGATGGTGTACCGTTAGTGCCTCATTTACATGGTGGGCATAATGATAGTGATTTTGATGGAAATCCTGAATACTTTACAGGAATGAGCCGACAAAGTCGCGGCCCACGATGGGTTAGCAATACTTATAAATATGACAATGAACAACCAGCCGGTACGCTTTGGTATCATGATCACGCCTTAGGTATAACACGACTAAATGTATATGCCGGATTGGCAGGTTTTTACATAATTCGAGATAAATATGATACGGGTAAAAAGAAAAACGCTTATAATCTTCCCTATGGAAAATATGAATTAGCATATCTCATTCAAGACCGTATGTTTGAAGACAACGGAAATTTATTCTTTCCTGCTTTTGAAGGTGATCCAGCCTGGGATGATTTTATTGTTGGTGAAGGAGCAATACCACCTATACCTGGCGGCCCTTCAGCACTAGCTGAATTTTTTGGTGACCACATCGTCGTCAATGGCAAGATATGGCCCAAAGCTATTGTAGAACCAAGGAATTATCGTATTCGATTGTTAAATGGGTCAGATAGTCGCTTCATGCGTCTACGTTTTCGATCCGTTGCTCCCGGACAAACCGATTTTATCGACGCTTCAGATCCTTTATCATTTTATGTTATCGGTTCTGATCAAGGGTTATTATCAAGACCTGCTCACGTAACTGAAATTGATTTTATGCCTGGAGAACGATTGGATATCATATTTGATTTTAAAACAGCACCGCTAGGTTCACGTATCATTATGGAAAACATTTTGGGAGACTCTCCTTTTGGCGGTGACCTACCATCTGCCGAGGATCTTTTTCCAAATCGACGCACTAATCGCATCATGGCATTTGATATAACACAAAGACGTCATGATGAAGACGATGATGAACGCAAAGATCAATTTAATCCCTTATTTTATACACGCTATCAACCAAATAATAGAAATGTGGATCGGTTTAGAAAACTAGCATTATTTGAAGGTACAGATGAATATGGACGTTTAATGCCAATGCTAGGTACTGCAGAACCCGTAAGTGATGTTAATGGCGGCGTAGTTAATGGTGCCATGACTTGGCATTTACCTATTACAGAAAACCCAAATTTGGGTGATACAGAAATATGGGAAATATTTAATGCAACCGGTGACGCCCACCCTATTCATGTACATCTTGTCCATTTTGATATACTAGATCGTGCAAATTTCACCGCAGATTTAATTGAACAACCAGTTCAGCAGCATAACAATGTTAATGGGACTGGTTTTCGGTTAGAGAATATCGTTGTTTCAGATACTCGTACACTTGCAAGTGATACGGAAGCAGGACCAAAAGATATGGTTATGGCATTACCCGGTCAAGTAACTCGGATTAAAATGACATTTGATAAGCCAGGGCGATATGTATGGCATTGTCATATTTTATCTCATGAAGATCATGAAATGATGCGTCCATTTCATGTAGGCCCCATATAACCAATTTAAATTATAGTATTTAACGCTAACTAAAACACACGAGGGATACGCCATTTTTATCCCCCGTGTTGTTATGAAAAAAAACAAAATTCACCTGCTTCAAATACATAAAACAATCAAAGATTTAATTCAGTTTATATACGATCGACCATTAAAACTAAATAATTTCGGAGTGCATATACACTTCGGATAATAGATATTTATGAATACATACCATTGGTAATCCCAATGGTTTTTTGCTTGAAATATCAGCACATGATGGGTAATCTCTTAATTTTTGTAATATATGTCTTACTATATTACTGGATATATGCTTACAAAAAGTCATGTTATTAATTTGAATTTTGAGGAAGAATGAGATGAATAAAAAGACCGATATAATGGGTGAGGATACTATATATGTTGTTTACACATTTGCAATGACGGGTTTTTTATATTGGTTGGGTACAACCCTGGCTTTTCATGGCTAATAATCGATAAAACATAAGTGATTCTATCTTAGGAATGAATCAATGAAGGTGTGACTTGACAATCACACCTTTTTTTTGCCTTTCATCTTTCATCATCGAACACTCAAATTACTAGCGATAATTATTATTTAGAAATGATATCAACTACCAATGCGCGAACCGATTTATTTGATTTGTTTTCCCACCAATGTGCAACTCCGGATTGTTCAAAAGCAACCGCACCTTTAGTTCGTAAAATAGGCTCTAATTGGTCATTCCTGTGTTCTACAATTTCCCCCTCAAGAATATAGGCAACACCAGGGCGAGAATCATGTTGATGAACAGCAACTACTCCACCAGGTTTTATAACGAGTTCTCTGGCTCTAAGTTGCTTATCAACTAAAGAGGAAAAATCTTTTTCTAAACCAATAGCACCAAGTACTCTTACGGACTCTATACCCTTTGTTTCAGTTGGCCCACTTAGATTGAGTTTGCTAGCAAGCTCATGCTCATGTAATGGCACAATTTGAGTTGGTTTTCTTTCATTTGCTAAGGTTATACTGACAATGGCAAGTAGAATAAGTATCGCGTTTAGAACAACAATCTTTTTTTTCATTTCTCCCCCCTTAAAACTATTTTTGGTGATTGTAATAAATTTCTGATCGAATCGCGACACATTAGGTAAATAAATTCGCCCATGTAATCGAAGTACTACAAATAACACGATCAGTAATAGTTTAACGACAATAAAACCACAATTATCTAAAGTGATTCAAGTTATCAATTACACTAAAGAAAACTTAAAACTGAACATTTATTAATTCAAGCTGTAAATTAATAGAGAGTTCACTCAAAGTGAATACAGTGTTCGTTTTAAATCAAAAAAAATATTGTGAGGGAGATACAAATTATGAAGCTTTCCTTGTTATTGCTTTCAACATTAGCCTTCATAGTTCAGGGTTGTGGAAGCGGAACATTGAGCACAAGTAACCCACCCACATTAACCTTCGTTAGTTCTAATCTTGAGCAATATGGCGAATTAATTCCAGTCAATATTGCCAATATTCAAATTCAAGTCGAAGAAGACATTAACCCAGTTTCAATCGGAAATGAAAACGTTCACATAATGCCTGGAAAGGGTCATACATCTACTGATCAGAGTTTATTAGATGGCGACCAATCCACAACACATCCTGTTGAATCTGCAGATCCTAGTTCGAAATTTGACACCGTTGAAGGCAATGTTTGGTTTGATGCAACAAATAAAACTATTAATTTTCAACCTAAAAGACCACTAAGCGCTGGTGTTACTTATCACTTACGTATACAAAATGTGGAGCTAGCTGATGGTAGAAAAGTCGATATAAAAACCCCTCCGGAGGGCACCGAGACTGGTGTGATTGAATTCAGTTTTAGTACATCTCACATCCACGAGATATTGGAAATTCGCTATGACAAAGATGGGAATGAAACATCTTATGTTTCTTTTAATGTGCAAAACAATACACGAACAACACGTTATCAATATGACAAACTGAAAAAGCGGACTTTAACCCTAGAATATAATTCAACCTTACCAGCTCCCTCTACTCGTGTAGCAAAAAAAGTATTTCGAGATGGCGAAAACAATATTGCTTATTACGATTATGATTTTGTAGAAAACGATGTTGTAATTGCAGAAGTTCGTTTTAAAAACCCAGGTGATGATGGATTATGGGGTACGGATGATGACTTAGCCAGTTCTTGGTCAAAACGAAATCTATCTCACATATCGCATTCTGTGACCAAAAATTACATGTTAGAGAATAGATCCGTCATGGTTCCCTGGACTGGGGTTGACTCACCCGGTTTTGTATTGAGAACCACCTACCTCGAAGAACACGGGGGTGCTAATTTTGGACACAGAAATATTTTTTATCGTGATTTAGGGGCAAATGGAGAAATAGACATCGACCCAATAACCAATGAATTAACGGTTATCGATGACAACATATCGCTATGGTATAAAAGAGACTTTTTAGATGGAAAGAGAATCCGTAGCTGGTCATTGAAAGGAGTAAGTAGTGATACGGTAGTTGGTGGAGAAGGTCTTGACAACACACTCTTTACCAATGACGACGTTGCAACAGGATTAACGATCTATGAGTACTATCCAGCAAATGGAACCTCAACCGCTGGATTGTTAAAAAGAACAACAAATTATTATAAAACCGGATTTGCTTATCCATTAAATGAATGGCTAATTGATGATATAAATAATTTAGTCAGAGCTGATGCACCTGAGCGTAGTTACAATGTTTATTTATATGATGCCTTTGGAAATCGAACCGAAAATATTAGCTATTCTCCTGGACCAGATGGCATAATTGCCAGCGAAACTGAGCTAGCGCAGGGGACGGCAGACGATTACATCACACGACGAGTAAAATTCTCAACGTCACCTACAATTACTGGTGGAGTAGAACTGGGTTTATTATAAATACATTAGCATTCATTCACTGATTTACCAAAATAAATTATATTTGTATATTCCATTAAGCGAATCTAAAAAATAAATCCATACTAATTTACTTTCTGTATCTTATCGCGAGTACATCATAAGAACTTGCATTCAAGATAATTAATGCAACCTACATATTAACAAAAAATAGATTGAATCCTTTGCTTTTCCAAGTACAATAAATTTTATCCACCCCACAAATGTATAAATATTAGGCTTTTTTATTAATACTTAGAAGGCACTATTCAAGATAAATACTTTTACTCTTAATCCTCCTATGGCGTAACATTTAAATCAAAGGATAACACTATGTCAATTAATCACATGATTTTACCAAGCCCAGATTTCAAAAAAATCCGTTTACTCAGTATTCCTGAAGGTTATGAAAAACACGAAGCATTTCGCAAAGTTACTGGTTTAATTGCCAAAGTTGAGGAAGAAAATACGGATTATGAATGGGACGATATTATCAGCGAATTAGAAGATTGTGGTTTTTGTCAAAACGACTTTCAGTTAGGCCCCGTTCTTGATTAAGAATCATTAACATTCTCTAAATTCTACTACTGTCATACAGGAAATTATTTTTGATAATCCTGCATACCTCTTTAAAAATAATTAAAGAGCAATGTCTTTATATGCATACCAAGAAGGCCATTTTTCATGGACATACAGCACTATATTTCAGAATTCAAATCAATTGTTCCCGCAGTAGATCACTGGTCGTTACGGTTTGTTAGTAATTATAGTGAGTCGCTCTCGGTACGCCAGGGTATCGTTCAACCACCCGAATTAAACCTGACCTGTGGTGTCCACTTAACACTTATGCAAGGCAATGGGTTTGCTTATGCTGCGACTAGCAATTTAACCACAGAGGGTTTTGGGCATATCATAGATAATGCCTTACGTTGGTTAGAGAGCAGTAAAAAGTTTGGTTTGTTCTCTGCTCAGGACATACCCTTAGCCTCGCACTCGGGTAATTATCATTCTCCTGTTTCACAACCCTGGGATTCAATGCCTTTAAATGAAAAACTTGATCAGTTACAAAAAATCAACCAGAACTTAAGGATTAACGATAGCATTGTTGATTGGCAGGCCCAATTAAACCATCGAATTGTAAATTCACATTTAGTCACTAGTGAAGACATCAACATATCCCAAACTTTTCATTATATCTACCCTGGATATGAAGCAGTTGCCAACAAAGGTGCTGAAACCCAAATACGCAGTGGCGGTGGTTGGGGTACCGCTAGGCAAGGTGGTTTAGAGCAACTTGCTCGATATGACTTTCCGCTATCCGCACAATCTACTGCCGAAGAAGCACTGGCCTTAATTGATGCCCCGCAATGCCCTACTGGTTCATTATCTCTATTGCTCAAACCCAGCCAAATGATGTTACAAATTCATGAGAGTATCGGCCACCCATTAGAACTAGATCGAATCTTGGGTGACGAAAGAAATTATGCAGGTACCAGTTTTGTCACCAAGGACATGTTTGGTGATTATCAATATGGCTCAGAGCTTCTCAATATCACTTTTGATCCTACCATTACTAGTGAATTAGCGAGTTATGACTTTGATGATGATGGTACAACTGCAGAGAAACAATTTTTGATACAGGATGGTATCTTACTTAAACCTTTAGGTTCATCGACCTCTCAAGTAAGAGCTCAGATGTCTGGCGTTGCAAATGCAAGGGCTTGTGATTGGAATCGACCCACCATGGATCGAATGGCAAACTTAAACTTAGAGCCCGGAGATAAAAGTTTTGCAGACCTCGTCTCCAATATTGAAAACGGCGTATTAATGGATACCAACAGTTCATGGTCAATTGATGACAGCCGGAATAAATTTCAGTTTGGTTGTGAATACGGTCGTTTGATAAAAGACGGCCAACTTGGTGAAGTGGTGAAAAATCCTAACTATCGTGGAATTTCAGCGACATTCTGGAGAAACCTTCAAGCTGTTGGAAATTCTGACAGCTTTGAAATCTGGGGCACACCAAATTGTGGCAAAGGAGAGCCCAACCAAGTTATACAAGTGGGACACGCCTCCCCTCCTTGTGTTTTTTCCAATGTCGAAATCTTTGGAGGCGAATAATGCAGAACTATTTCCAAGAACTCTCACATAAAATATTTCAGCTAATCAAAGATGAAGAAATATTACTTTTAAATTATGCAAGCGAAGATTCTGACTTTGTTCGTCTCAATCATAATAAAATTAGACAAGCAGGTAATGTACGTCAACAAGACCTCGACATCGATTTAATTATTCATCAAAAACAAACCAATGCAGCATTACAGCTGAGTGGAAATATCGATGATGATATTTCAAAAGTCAAAACGTTATTGAATCAAATGCGTGACCAAATCCAATACCTACCTGACGACCCGTATATTAATATCTCTACTGAAATCAACAATACGGAAACACTCGAAGAAAACCAATTACCCAATCCAAATGAAGTGTTGGAAGATATTATCAATACCACACGAGATCTTGATCTTGTGGGAATCTGGGCTAGCGGTAGCATGGCGCGTGGTTTCGCTAACTCAATGGGACAATTTAACTGGCACACAAATCACAATTTTAACTTTGACTGGAGTATTTACCATCAGGATGATAAAGCGATTAAACAAAATTATGCTGGTTTTCATTGGGACCATGACTATTTTGAGCAAAAAATTGCCTTCGCCCGTGAAACGCTAAGCGTACTTGAACTACCTGCTAAAAATATAAAACCCGGACCATATCGTGTTTTTCTCGCTCCCAGTGCAATGCAGGAATTAATGGACATGTTAAATTGGGGTGGTTTTGGCTTGAAAAATCATCGTACTTCGCAAACTCCTTTGTTAAAAATGATCAGCGAAAATCAAACACTGCATCCTCATGTCTCTCTGTTTGAAAATAATCGTGAAGGGCTAACACCACCGTTTACAAAATTCGGATTTTTAAAACCCGATTCTATTCCACTCATCCAAAACGGAAAATATACTCAATGTTTGGTATCTCCACGAAGTGGCAAGGAGTACAAACAACACGTGAATTGCAGTAGCGAATATGCTGAATCACTGGAACTTAGTAGTGGAAATCTACATCAAGACCATATTCTTGAACAATTGGATACGGGAATATTCATTAGTAATCTTTGGTATTGTAATTTTTCCGATCGCAATGCTTGCCGAATAACCGGCATGACTCGTTTTGCATGCCTGTGGGTAGAAAATGGCAAACCGGTTGCTCCACTCAATGTCATGCGGTTTGATGAAAGTATTTACAATATTCTCGGTAAAAATCTTATTGGCTTAACGTCAGAACACGAACATATATTAGATGCTGGAACATATCATCAACGCTCTCAATCGAGCTCACGGCTGCCAGGCGCCTTAATCAAGGATTTTCGATTTACCTTATAGGATTTTCACACGAGTCGTCAAATTAATGTTGTGCCAGCGAGTTTATTATTAAGTGCCGCAATATGTTTTGTATGGCGGAAAGTCACTAGGCGCAGGAACAGCATACTCTTCTAAGCCTGCTTGCTTCTCAAAAGGCCTAGCCAAAATCATCATTAGTTTTTCAAAAGGCACAAAATTAGATTCCCTTTCTGCAGCTTGTAAAGCTTCCTCTACTTTGTGATTGCGCGGTATATAAATAGGGTTTACGGCATTCATTGCAGCGATACGCTCATCAACTTGCATAGGGTCACGTGTTAATCGATCAATCCATCGAATATACCATTGATCAAATTCTTCTAAATTATCAAACAAATCATGAACCGTTTCCGAGTTGCCCTGTAACGAATCAGACAAACTCCGAAAAAATTGAGTAAAATCGACATCCTGCCCTTCCATCGCCTTAAACAGATCATTGGCAAGATGTAAGTCATCTACTTCACTGCTGACTAAACCTAATTTCAATCGCATTCCATCTAACCAATGCTGCAAATAACATTCAGAAAAAATATTAATCTCATGGGTAGCGAGCTTAATAGCTTCATCATTATCTGCATGAATTAAAGGCAGCAATGTTTCTGCTAATCGTGCTAGGTTCCATTGGGCAATGTGAGGTTGATTGCCATAAGCGTAACGCCCCTGCGCATCGATAGAACTAAACACGGTTGTCGGGTCATAACTATCCATAAATGCACAGGGACCATAATCAATCGTTTCACCAGATATTGTCATATTATCTGTATTCATCACACCATGAATAAAACCCAGCATCATCCATCGCGCTAGTAGCACTGCCTGCCGGTCACGAACAACACACAATAAACCTAAATAAGGGTTTTCATTTTCTTTTAAATCTGGAAAATGACGCTGAATCGTATAATCCGCCAATTGCTTGACTTTATCTCTCTCATCACGAGCAGCAAAATATTGAAATGTACCAACACGTAAATGACTAGAAGCCACACGCGCCAAAACAGCACCGGGAAGCATCTCCTCGCGCATAACATTTTCGCCAGTACTTACTGCCGCTAAAGCGCGTGTTGTCGGTACATTAAGTGCGTGCATTGCCTCGCCCATAATATACTCACGCAATACAGGACCAAGCGCTGCTTTTCCATCACCTCCACGAGAATATGGTGTACGTCCAGATCCTTTGAGGTGAATGTCAAATCGTTCGCCTTGAGCATTAATTACTTCACCAAGTAACAAGGCACGTCCATCTCCTAATCGAGGACTAAATCCACCAAATTGATGGCCAGCATAAACTTGTGCTAAAGGTTTCGCACCGTTGGGAGACACACTACCGGAAAAAATTTTAGCAATATCTTCATCTTGTAAACATTCAAGCGATAATCCCAATTCGTTCGATAATTCTCTATTTAACTTAATCAATTCTGGTGCAGGCGCTTGATCTCCTGAAAAGAGAGTATAGAAACCTTCTAATTGCTCAGCATAGGTATTTTCAAATTCAAAGCCATCATTACTTATTGTATTGCTCACGTACAGATCCCATTATTAATTACAAATCGAATTTACCGACATTATTGCGAATTAAACATTTTTTTCGATAACTATGCTGAAGACTTGCTTGATGGTAGCACCCAATCTGCACGCGGAAAATGACAAGTATAGCCATTGGGGTATCGCTCTAGATAATCCTGGTGTTCTGGCTCTGCCTCCCAAAATTCGCTGGCAGATTCAACTTCAGTTACCACTGGCCCTGGCCAATGACCCGAAGCATTTACATCATCAATTATGCTTAAAGCAATTTGTTGCTGCTCATCGGATACATAATAGATCGCTGATCGATAGGAAGTTCCACGGTCATTTCCTTGTCGGTTTTCAGTAGTTGGATCGTGAATTTGAAAAAATAACTCAAGAATATCCCGAAAACTGATTTGATTATTTTCAAAAATAATTTCAATCGCCTCAGCATGGGTACCGTGATTCTGATAAGTCGCATTAGGTACATCCCCGCCCGTATAACCAACACGTGTGGAAGTGACACCTGGGCGATTGCGAATGAGATCCTGCATACCCCAAAAGCAACCACCAGCCAATACAGCGCGCTCACTTGCCATTACACAACTCCCACCACTTGATCGAGATATTTCCCATAACCTTCCGCTTCCATATTTTCCTGATGGATGAATCGTAAAGATGCCGAATTGATACAATAACGCAAACCGCCGCGTTCTTTCGGTCCGTCAGTAAACACATGGCCTAAATGACTATCTCCATGATTAGACCTTACTTCAATACGAGTCATACCGTGACTCACATCTTTAATTTCATTTATGTAATTTTCTTCAATAGGCTTAACAAAACTAGGCCAACCACACCCTGAATCAAATTTATCTGATGACGCAAACAAAGGCTCACCTGAAACAATATCCACATAAATACCCGGCTCTTTATTACCAAGCAACTCACCACTACCAGGTCGCTCGGTGCCATTTTGCTGAGTAACCCTATATTGTTCTTCATTGAGTGCAGCAATTGCATCAGGGGATTTTTCATATGAAGCCATGTCTATCCTTTTTTATGGAGTGATAAAATAATTTTTCCATCTTTAAAGTGCTTAATCATCAAATTAAATTCAGATTTAACAGTTTGATAATACGTGTTTTAGTGCAGAAATTAAACACACACAAGATAATGTAATTTTGCGCTTTAACATGATTTATAGAGTCTGTTATTCAAATATAGTTACATTATTTACACATAAAAAAAGGGCTACTTTTCAGTAGCCCTTTCCCGTAATGTACTGGCCCTTCTGGTCAGTTAATCTTGGCGTCAACAAGCACCTCCAGAAGCGCCGTGTATACATTCATCAGACATATAATCACCTCCTTATTGACAGGGATCATTACTACACCCCATAAGCACCCCTGGTAGAACTTATGAGGCTACGCTCCAAACAAAAACAAATATCGTGCAAAAATAAAATTCAACAAAAAACACATGTCAATGTCGGACACAATATGTTCAACAATCTTATGTACTAAGCTTTCAGCAAATAGACTACATAACTTTACCGAATGAAGCAAATTTGGAACCAGAATTAGCAGAAATATTGTGCTAATTCTTAAAACTTGTCGATAAATTCAATATACAGATACACAATTTTAAAATAAAAAAAATTAAACCATCTCTAGTTTGTTACCCTTACGTGCACGGCGTTTAAAATGAATAATTTTAAAGCTAGATAAAACTTCGAGCATCTTGAGGCCCAAGTCAACTTCACCTTTTTTTTGAGCGAAATTAATGTCCTTTGGATATCGATGATGATTATTTTGGTACAACTCGCCTACACATAAAAAATCTACTAACAATGTATTTCGAGATTCATCTTTCATATCCTTGAAATTAACATAGCCATATTTATGTCCACACCAATTCACAATAGCACCTTGTAACGGCCCAATAAATAAATGAATAGGAAACAATAACCAAAGCCAAGGTGATGTAGCAAATTGCCAATAAATTGAAAAATATAATGCGATCAAAACAACGCGCATTAATCGTGTATGATTCAGCTTTTCAAAAAAAGCCCAGTCCACACATTGTCGTGGAATACGAAAATCTTGATGGATTCGTCTCTTACGAATATCAGTATAAATACGAAATGTCTTCCAAACCATGGAAATCAAATTTTTTGAATATAACGGCGAATGTGGGTCTTTTTCCGTATCACTGTGCCCATGATGCAAGGTATGTAATATCGCATAAGCTCTCGGATTTAAAAAGGATGGCCCCTGCACAACGATAGTGACTAGATAGAAAAATCGGGACCAGAACAAAGACATTTTTATCATGCCATGTGCTGCAAAACGATGAAGGTAAAAACTCTGCATAAAAACAGAGACATACCATTGAATGATGAATAAGATTAGGATTCCCATAAGAATATACTTATTGATATTAGTGTTATTTTCGGGTCACCAATATTACCAAATTAATCAATTTTGTCTACTCTAGAAAACCCTAACTTGTTAGTAATCTATTATTACTTATCGAAATATATCTATTGCAACACTTGCCACAATCCCATTCCACTAATGATGCCTAATACGCCGCCAATGACACGTTTAAAAACTTGGTCATTTTGCAAAATGAGCTTATGAAATTTTAAGCCAATTATGTGACCAACTGCAGCTGCTGGCAGTAGGACAAGTGCCGTTAATAAATGTAACTCAACCCCGACTACGACAAAAGCTGTCAATTTCATCGTGACCAACATAAACCATAAAACAAACAACGTATTTCGTAAGTTTTCTTTTGCTACATTCCTGGCAAACACAGCAATCATTAATGGCGCGCCCGTAAGTGAAGTACCAGCGACATATCCGCCTAATACTAATAAAATCTTATCCAAAAAATCCGTTCCACTACTAATGGCCCAATTCATACACCAAATAAATGCATAAAATAATGTCACTGTATAGATAAATATGAGAAGCCATTGGTTGGGTAAACTGATTAGCCCCATCACACCGATCAACGCAGCAGGCAAGATAAAGTATCCCGATTTTTGTAAATAGCGCCAATCAACACTTTTTAAATTTCCACCAAAGGTAATACTAGAAAAAAACAATAAATGAACACCAATAATCGGTAGCCAATAAAGTGGCTGATCATAAATCATTAGCATCAGTGGCAATCCTAATGCTGCACCACCAAAACCCAATCCGCTGCGTACAAAACCACTCCAAAGGAATAATAAGAAAATGAGGAAAACTTGGTAAGAATCAAAATCAGGAAACATGGGTTTTAAAGCTTGGCTTCAGCCGTTAGTTAGTAGATTGTAAATTAACAATATGTTTAGAAAAATTATTCTTATATTTCTAATATCTTGAGCTTCTTTCCAAATACTTAGGACTAACGGCAAATGCGATTACTAATAAGATAATACAATTTATCAATAAAAATAATCTATCACTATTTCCACCTTTTATCCATTGTACGTTTCCGTAGTCAATGATATCCCAAAATAAGTGTGAAGATAAACCTAAGCAGAAACCTATCATAAGCAAAGCATCGAGTTTTACTTTATACACTAACCAACCGAACATTAATGCGGGTAGTACGCTATGCGTAAGTGGACTTCGATGATATCCAATACCCAAGATTAAATCCCAATCTGACACCCACGTACCCAGCGCAGCAGAAAAGCCTCCTATGAGTAGAACCCTCATAGTAACGTTAATATTTAAAACTTTCAGAAAAATAAATAAGAAAATTATCCCTATTAATAAATGAATTAATCTATCTGTAGTCATATTCTTCGAACGTATACAGAATAATATTTACTAAATTGGAAATTTAAATTTATATAATAATGTAGCTTTTACTATATTAAGATTCTCTTGTGCAATATTATATTCCTCCCATGCTATCATTGCGCCAAAGTGATCTTTCGATAAGTATTGTATTCCTAAACCATAGACAACTTCAAATCCGGTATCTTTCAGTTTTTGGCTACTTTCAGAGTCAACAAAGCTATATTTAATGCGTGTTTCTCTGCTCCAAAGTATTGCACCCCAATTAACAAAGCCATTAAATCCTTTAACACTAGGCGTATGTATGAAAGTTCTTACATCAAAGGCGCCAATAACCCCTGTTTTAGCATAATTTAACCGGCTATCCTCCCCATCGATAATTTGCCCTGACACTTTAACACTTCCGAAATATTGATAACTGGTTTCCACAGAAACATATTTATGAAAAATGTACCCAATACCAAAACCCACGCCTGTACCCGTATCTTTAGCATTCAAGTCTGCACTGTAATTTGGCGATGTTGCCCCGGGATTTGCTAATATAAATTGATTTTCTAAATTGGATATTATATTTGCCTTGGCGGCACTGATATCTGATTGAGTAGTCATATCGGAAAAATTACTTTTCCCTAACGAGGTAAATAAATAAAAGGAATTAGAGTGATCCGTTGCATATGCATTCTGAGTGACAATTAAAACTATTATAACGATAAACTTATTCATGTTTGGAAGATGATGCCTTATTATAATTTATTGGTTTAAGGCTCATTAAACACTTTTTTAGCTGAAATAAAAAGCATAGTAGTCACTACACAATGAAACATCTGCTTGTTATTTAACCAAGACTTCTAATTTACATCTCATGATTCCACCAAACTAATTAATTAAATGAATAGATTAGCATCTACAACGCTAAAGTCTTTTAGGACGAATTTATATCAATAAGCACCGAATACACGCCAACGTATTCGCTTTATACAAGCACCATTTGAGAAAAAGCAGGAATCGCACAGCTTACTTTATCAAAAAATCTTCACCGAATTTTTAGTATTGACTTAATAAATATAAATGCGAAAACTCCGCTTTCTATTACACAAAACTAAGTTATACGAAACGATAAATGATTTCTCAGATATTTTGCCGAAAAGAATTGAAGCAAAGAAATGTTTTGTTTTAATATTTCAACTGATGAAAAACTAAAAATCATGCAGACACTATGTTCGTGTCTACATGAAACGTGGTTTAGTAACGATAACTCTTTTTTACTTAGTTGAATAAATTTCTACTAACTAAAAAATTACATTTAAAGTATCCTAATTTTATAGTTAGAAAAATTCGAATAATCTTAATGTCAAGTTAGTATTTTACGAATAGTTATAATATAGCTATATTTCAATTACTTATACTAGAAAATCACATGCTATTATGACCTAGCAATGAAAAAATCCTGCGCTAACAAGTGAGGAGGATCTTTTATGTAAGGCTATATATAGGAATGATTGTAGGCTAGTTAATTTTCTTTAAGTCAGGTGAAGATTCGATGGTGTTATTAAGACCCAATAACATGCGATCGTTTAATACACTGAATTCATGCAAACATGATTCGATCTTTTGAGTATTTTCTTTGGTGATAGCTTCTTCTAACGTTTTACTTAAATCCGTTATTGCTAAAAATCCCATATTTCCACCAAGACCTTTTAATCGGTGTGCTTCAGTTTTTAATGCATCAATATCATTTTCTTTATATGCATTATTAAGCTTCTCTATAAAACCCGGAAACTGTTGAATAAATCGTGTAACAATACGTTTAAATTTATCATTTCGATGAAATAAGCTTGATACTAACTCATCTTCGCTAGAGATTGTTTTCGTGGATAGAATATTTTTTTCAAGAGAATCACAGTCTATTACACGCTCTGAGTTTTTAAGATACTTGAATACGATTTTTTCTAGCAACTTTACGTCTATTGGCTTTAACAAAAAATCGTTTCCACCTGCTTTTAAACAACGTAATTTCTCTTCTTTGAGAGCATTTGCTGTCAGCATAACGATAGGTGTATTAATATCATTTCGGCGGATATTACATAATGCGTCGAAACCATTCATAATTGGCATTTGAATGTCCATTAAAATTAAGTCATATTTATTTGTTTCGCATAAAGCAACCGCTTCTTCGCCATTGTTTGCTATCACAACATCCGCCCCAAACTCATCTAGATAGATGGTAATTAACTCCTGATTGTCGACGATGTCTTCGACTAACAGAATGCTGCCTTCTACATGAGTATCAGCTGATTTCGTTGGAATAATTTCTTTTTCGATAATTTGGGGCATTTCATGACAAAAATTTGAAACATGACTGGGGTGAATACGAAGAATAAATCGACTACCTTCTCCGAGCTCGCTTTTTACGGTTAACTTTCCATCGAGTTTTTCTGCTAGTTGCTTGGAGATTGTTAACCCCAATCCTGTACCACCATAATTTTTAGTGGTTGTTTTCTCTGCTTGAGTAAATGCGGTAAATATATTGGCGCACTGAGATTTTGTTAAACCAATACCGCTATCTTCAACGCTGATACTTAGATGCTCAGATTTAATATCGTAGTATATATTGATATGAATATGACCAAGGTCAGTGAATTTTTCAGCATTGCTGCATAGGTTAATAATAATTTGTTTCAACCTAACAACATCAGATGTGATGCTTTCTGGGAGCGGAAATTGGTAAATAATTTTGAATTCAAGACCTTTTGCTATGGCTTTTTGTTCAAACATGGATTTAATGTCATCCATCATATCAAACAGTGAGAGAGCTTCATGATGAATCAGCAATTTATCTGCTTCAATTTTCGAGATATCCAGTATATCGTTAATGATGGACATCAAATGTTTTGCATTACTTATTGTCTTGCTAAGTAATGGTTTATTGTCGTCGGTATTCGCTATTCTTTGATGTACTATTTCCGCAAAACCTATAATCGCCGTAAGGGGTGTACGAATTTCATGGCTCATATTGGACAGGAAGGTACTTTTAGCACGGCTTGCAGCTTCCGCTGTTTCTTTTGCGACTGTTATTTCCTTTGTTTGCTCCTGCTCCATACTGACACTGATCCATTTTCCGATGAGATTCACCAAATCAATTTCTGTCTCAGAAAACGGTTCATTTCTTTTTTTACGACTTGAAAAGCTGACAGTACCGTATTTTTCTTCGTTGAGGTATATCGGTGTTGCTATGTATGCAGAAAATTCAGTTGCTTTAATGCTGGGGATGTTTTGATGCTCGGATTCATGGAGATTATTTGAGGCAATGCCGTGTTCCGAAGCATATACGATACTACAAATAGTTTTGTCAATTGGAATGACTTGCCCTTGGTGAACTGGAAAGTCTTTAGTTGATATTGAGTGAATTATAGTAAGGTTTTGGGTTTCAATATTAATTTCACTTACTTTCCCTACCTCAAGCCCAAAACTTTCACAACCATATTTCAGCGTTTCCTTAATTTGTTCATCCAAAGTTAGGCCTGGGGTTGATAATAACTCATAAAGCTTTCTAAACTGAGTGGCTTGTTGTTGGAGTTCGTTTTGAATTTTTTGACGCGATATAATTTCACTCTCTAAACCAATGGATGTTTTATCCAGACTTCGATTTAAACGGCTTATATAAAATAAGCTTATCGCCAAAATTGTAAAAATTATGAAAACAGAAAGTATCACATAACGATAATGTGAAATAACAGTAAAAATATCTAAATCATTTTGAGAAGCATAAGGCCCCACATTGAGTTGAGACATAAGATTATGTACGGACTGATAGTCCAATGGTACCGTCCAACCTAGCTTGTTACCACTGTTTTGAATATTTTGAGAATTGGAAAACTGCAATAGTGCAATTGCAATATCATCCGCTAGCTCAGGGTTGATTTTATGCGTAATGGCTAATGGCCACTCTGGATAGAGCTCAGTACTGACAAGAAAAGGGAAACCTTTATATTTTTTTTGATTTATTATTTTAAAATCATTTAAATTAATTTTCCCTTCTTTTTCCATGCGCTCAAGAATGCTTGTTCGTACTGTACCGGCATCTGCATATCCGTTTTTGATCGCTAAAACTATTTTGTCTTGCGGAAACTGCATATATTCTAGTTTTTTTAGATCTTTAAACGGGTTAATGTCAGCCTTTTCTAAGACACCTCTTGCCATCCACCATCCTCCAAAAGCCTTTTCATGAACTGCTAAAAAATGCTTTCCTTTTAGATCTTTTACTGATTGGATGTCGTCTCGATTTGCCTTAGCTATTATAACTGCCCCAAATTTTGTTCGGGTTTTATCAGTTTGTGAATATTTAAGTGTCAATATACGAGTGATGCCATGTGTGATTTCCAAACTGACATAGGAAGCTGGATTGGTTAATACTAAGTCAAGTTCATCCGACTCAATTTTGCTGCGAATATCATTGTTGTTTAGGGGAACAATTGTGAAACGATACCCGGTAACTTTTGAGTCTAGATAATTGACCATGGGGCGCCATTTTTTAAGCGTTTTTTCAATGCCCCGAGGAGCCAATACACCGATTTTTATTTCAGTAAGGTCTGTAGTTGCATTGGATGTCACACTACAACTGAGGCAAATAAATCCCATTAAACAGCAGATTAAGCATCTTAAGTTGGGAGTTACATTGAAAAAGTGCATGAACAAGTCTCTTTGAATACACTTTATTAACGGTAATTCCCTGTTATTTCTTAAATTTTCTTTCTTTATTTATGTTTTTTTTAAGCACTCATTTTATTCGATATTTCATACATATTTGATTGTTTTATAAGCAAACCAACTGGCAATGAAAATCAATTAATGATTCATTGGCTCTGTTGAAGGTTCGTTGTTTAGTACTCTGAGAATTAATGTAATACAAGTAGGACGTAGGCCCATTATTGGCGAATTTTCGGAACCAATGCTAAATAATAATGATCGTTTGGTGAACGATCATTATATAGTCGTCTTTTTTAAATGCTCTCAATATTATTTTTCTTGTGTCCGATGAGAGACTATGAACTGCTCAAAATAACATCACTGAAAACGGTTGAAACTCTCGTCATCATCAAAACTTTCACTAATATCCGTTTCCTCATCTAAAGAATATTCATCTTCCCCCAGCAAACTATCAAATTCAGTTTTTTGATCACGTTCCTTTTCTGCAAGCTCTGCATCCAAAGAAAGAGAAGCTATCGTTGGTACTGGTGTAGGTGTTGTAACCTCTGTCGCTTCCAATGATTTTGGCTGTGTTATAACTTCAGGCACTGGCGCTGATTCAGGTTCAACAGCCACAACGGGTTCAGATTTAGGCTTCGATGGCGGTGTTGTTGTTGGTTTTGCTGCAACCGCTTTTTTAGGCGTAGTTTTCTTTTTAACAGACTTAATTGCTTTCTTGTCTTTTCGCGCTGCGATCTTTTCACGCATATTGGCGTTGAATTCACGCTCCCACTGACGCGTGAATGCAGCGACGGCCTTTTCCATGGCACTGCTCTTTTTCTCCATTAATCCAAGTTCAAATTCAGCGTCTTTCACTTTCGCTAAAATAACCTTTGTCTTGTCTTTTAGGGTAGCCACATTTTTCTTCGCCTTTTGCACATCTGCAGCCGCTCGATTTTTTGCAGTTGCGGTTTTCTTATCTTTTTTCTTAACTGCAACAGCGGTAGCTTTTGCTAATACTTTTTCGGCTTTAGTGACTTTTTTGATGGCCGCATTCGTATTACTTTCGGCTGTTTTATGTAGTTTTTTGGCTTCTTGAACTTTTTTGACAAATTTTGTCAGTTCCGCGCTAGGACGAGCTGTTGATTTTTTCTTTGGACTAGCCTTTTTAACGACACCTTTTTTAGCAGTGGTCTTCTTGGCTACTGGTTTTGAAGCTGATTTCTTTGCAACAGTCTTCTTTTTGGAAGCGGATTTTTTAGCCATTTTCAAAACTCCTGTAAAATAAATATAAAGGCTTAAGTTAAAACACAACTTGTAGTTTAAATATTAAATATAAATCTTTAAAAAATCAAAACAAAATGATGTTTCTTATGGGTCATATGTGATGAATTTAATATTAAACTCCTACTTGCCTCAAATGTAATTTAAGTGAAGCGTAATTGACAATGTAAAAACCATTCCTCTTTCAACCAATGTTTAAATTAAACAATGTTGTCATTGAATATTAATGAAAGCATGATAATTAGAAACTATTTATATTGAATGTTGAAATAAACACAAGCGACCAGGCGAATATTCACTCAATTTCATTAAAAAGTAGATTAAGCACAAACTATTCGGATAACCGGATAACAGCCATCCAAGAATTACTTTTGAATAAGTATGTTGTTTTTTTGACGAAACTATCCAGTTAAAGTAAGTTAAGTCCTAACTCAATTTAATAATAAACCTCACTAAAAATGCAAAATATCGAAACACTCATTAATGCCAAATGGATTATCCCTATCGACGCAGAAGAATCTGTCTTTAATTATCATAGCCTGGCCATTGATCAGGGGGAAATTATTGATATTTTGCCTACTGTCGACGCGAAAAAACAATACATGGCTAAGTATGATATAGATTTACTCGATCATGCCCTTACCCCCGGCTTCATCAATAGCCACACGCATGCTGCAATGAATTTATTACGTGGATTTGCGGATGATCTGGCACTAATGGATTGGTTGCAAAATCACATATGGCCAGCGGAAGCTAAATGGGTAAGTCCTGAATTTGTTTACGAAGGCACTCAATTGGCCATTGCAGAATCCATCCGCGCGGGCGTGACGTGTTTTAATGATATGTATTTCTTTCCAGATGAGGCGGCGAAAGCCGTGGATGAAACTGGTTTTCGCGCAACGGTGGGTTTGATCGTTATAGATTTCCCAACTGTTTGGGCCGCAAATGCAGATCAGTATTTGGAGAAAGGCCTTGCCCTACACGACTTTTTAAAATCACACTCACGAATAAATACAGCTTTAGCGCCTCATGCGCCCTACACGGTTTCTGACGAACCGTTACAAAAAATTGCCACTTATGCCGAGCAGCTAGATATTCCTATTCACATGCATGTGCATGAGACTGCATTTGAAGTTGCCCAAGCTGAAGAAAATTCCGGAAAACGTCCCTTACAACGCTTGGATGAATTGGGACTATTGTCACCGCGTTTACTCGCAGTTCACATGACCCAACTCTCTGAGCAAGAAATTGCCCTTTGTGCGAAGAATGGCGTGCATGTCGTGCACTGCCCCGATTCCAATATGAAATTAGCTAGCGGCTCATGCCCTGTTCATCAATTACAACAATCTCATGTGAATGTTTGCATAGGTACGGATAGCGCTTCTAGTAACAATAATTTGGACATGCTGGGCGAAACTCGTAGCGCTGCTTTATTAGGCAAAGTGGTTTCCGGTGATGCAACAGCCGTTTCTTCGTATACCGCATTAAAAATGGCAACCATTAATGGCGCAAAAGCCTTAGGAATTGATCAAATAACCGGCTCTTTAGAAAAAGGTAAGGCTGCAGACATCACTGCCATCGATTTATCTGAATTAGAGACCCAACCATTGTTTAATCCGGTCTCACAAATAGTATACTCTGCCTGCAGAACACAGGTGACACATGTCTGGGTAGAGGGCAAGTGTTTACTTAATGAGCGCAAGTTAACCACATTAGATGAATTACATTTAAAATCCATTGCTAAACGATGGAATGAGAAATTGGCTGAATAAATAATGAGTGAAAATCAAGCAATAAACGTCGACCCCCGTGAAATCGCAAAATTTGATGAAGTCGCATTTCGCTGGTGGGATGCAGAGAGTGAGTTTAAACCGCTGCACGAAATAAACCCTCTTCGACTTCAATATATTGATCAAAAAGCCAATCTCTCAGGCAAAACTGCGGTTGATGTGGGCTGCGGTGGTGGATTACTTTCTGAAGCCATGTCAAAAGCCGGGGCTACTGTCAGCGGTATCGATATGGGGAATGGACCGATTGAAGTCGCCAAATTACATTTACTCGAAAGCAACCTAGAAATAAATTATCAACAAATCACTGCTGAAGAATTTGCTACGAAAAATACAGCATCTTTTGATGTTGTGACTTGCATGGAAATGCTGGAACATGTACCAGATCCCGAATCCATTATTCAATCTTGCGCAAAGATGGTTAAACCCGGTGGTGATGTCTTTTTCTCTACCTTAAACCGCAATGCAAAATCTTATGTGCATGCGATTGTAGGCGCAGAGTATATTTTAAAAATGCTAACACCCGGCACCCATGATTATAAAAAATTCATTAAACCATCAGAATTAGCACGATGGATGCGAGGCGCAGGTCTTGAACTCAAAGATATGACGGGACTAACGTACAATCCCCTTAATAAAAATTATAAATTGAGTAAAGACATTGATGTTAATTATATGGTGCATGCTCGAAAACTATGATTAGCGGTGTTTTATTTGATTTAGACGGTACGCTAGCAGATACCGCACCTGACTTGGCTTATGCACTAAACCAAACTTTACTTCATCAAGGCAAAACTGAATTGCCTTTCGAAAAAATTCGACCTGTGGTTTCGCATGGGGGGCGCGCCTTAATTGAACTGGGTTTTGGTTATGGACCAGAACATGAAAACTATGAAAACGTCAGAGAACACCTATTGGACGTTTATCTTAACAATATTGCCAAACACACCAAACTTTTTCCAGGCATGGAAAACTTGTTGTTAACCATTGAAAGCAAATCACTACCTTGGGGTGTGGTGACCAATAAACCTGGCTGGTTAACCGACCCACTAATGGATGCCATGAATTTAACGCAGCGCGCATGTTGTATTGTTAGCGGTGATACTTGTGAAAATAACAAACCCCACCCAGAACCCATGTATTACGCTTGTGAACAGGCAAAAATAGATCCGGCCAAGTGTCTTTATGTCGGTGATGCTGATCGTGATATCGAAGCCGGTAGAGCCGCAGGGATGAAAACCATAGGCGCTTTATTTGGTTATATCCTGGAAGGCGAAGATCCAATGGATTGGAATGCGGATGTCTATATTAATCATCCATCAGAAATAATAACGTTGTTAGATTGAAATATCGCATTCCTGGAGCAATAAAACCGTATGTCTGAAACTAGTTTATTTTTTGCAGGAATTATCCTGTTAGCCATTGGCGTTTTATTGGGTTATTTCATTGCTACATCACGTAATCAAAAAATAATCAATGAACTCAAAGAGAACAATACGCGTCTAAGTGTTACGCTCGACTCAGAAAAAGTCCAGCATGAAAATTTCATGAAAAATCAGGAAATTCAAAAGCAACAACTTAATGAGAGCTTTCAGACACTTTCTTCAGCTGTTTTAAAACAAAGCAGCGACACTTTTTTACGTTTAGCAAAAGAAAATTTGGGGCAATTTCAAATACAAGCAAAATCTGAATTAGAGAAAAAAGAACATGCCTTTGATTCGTTAATTAAACCAATTAAAGAAACTCTGGAAAAAACCCATCAGCAAATACATATCATGGAAAAAGATCGTAAAGAATCCTACGGTGCTTTAAATAAACACCTTGAATCCATGGCAGAAACACAAAAAAGCTTACACAGCGAAACACGCAATCTTGTGAAAGCCTTCCATCGACCTGAAGTCCGTGGCCAATGGGGTGAGTTGACCTTAAAACGCCTCGCTGAACTCGCAGGTATGGTTGAACATTGTGATTTTGCAGAACAAGTTTCAACGACCGACGCGGAAGGTGCTTCACTGAGACCCGATATGATTGTTCGATTACCCAGCAATCGTGAAATAATTGTCGACAGTAAAACCCCACTGGACGCCTACCTCGATGCAGTAGAAGCCAGCGATGAAGCTAGCAAAAATCTCGCACTAGAGCGCCATGTACGACATGTTAAGCAACGGATAAAAGAATTGTCGACGAAAGCTTATTGGGATCAATTTGATAAATCACCCGACTTTGTTGTCTTATTTATTCCTGGCGATCAGTTCCTAAATGCAGCATTGGATAAAGACAGAAATTTGATTGAAGATGCGTTATCGAAAAAAGTCATACTTTCAACCCCAACGAGTTTTGTCGCATTACTCCGAGCCGTGGCTTATGGCTGGCGTCAGGAAACCATGGCAGAAAACGCCGAACAAATACGTATATTGGGCGAAGAAATGTATGGCCGCTTAGCGACATTTACTGAAAACCTTTCAAAAGTGGGTAAAAGTTTGGGGCAAAGCGTTGATAATTACAATAAAACCGTTGCCAGTTTTTCGGGGCGAATTATGCCTAGTGCCAAAAGATTTAAAGAAATGGGCGTGCAAACTAAAAAAGAAGTCAATGAAATTGAGCCTCTTGATAAAACCACACGCGAGTTAGAAACAGACACAGTAGAATAAAATGACACCACAAGAATATTGCCAAAACAAAGCCGCAGCTAGCGGATCTAGCTTTTATTACAGCTTTCGATTTTTACCCGAGCAAAAGCGCCACGCTATCATTGCACTCTATGCATTTTGTCGTGAAGTTGATGATGTGGTAGATGAAACCACAGACAAAAACCTTGCACGGGTAAAATTACAATGGTGGCGAGAAGAAATTCAAAAACTGTATCATGACACACCGACTCATCCTGTTACGCTAGCATTAAAAGATCACATTCCTCATTTTAATTTGGCAGAGGAATTGTTTTTGGAAATCATCGATGGCATGGAAATGGATCTGGACTATGACAGCTACCCTACTTTCAAAGAGCTTTCCCTGTATTGCTATCGAGTAGCCAGCGTTGTCGGATTATTAACAGTCGAAATATTTGGTTACGAAGATCGAAAAACCCTTAAATATGCCCATGACCTGGGTATGGCGTTTCAGCTAACCAATATTTTACGCGATGTACATGAAGACGCTGTACGTGGCCGAATATATCTACCACTGGATGAACTGGAACGCTTTGGGATCAAACCCGAAGAACTACAGCAGAATAAAACAAACGATAATATTATTAAATTATTCGAATTCCAAAAAAATCGGGCCATGCAATACTACAAAAAAGCCTTTGATTTATTACCACAATCCGATCGATATGCACAACGAAGCGGAATCATCATGGCAGAAATATATCTAGCCACACTTCAAGAAATCGAAAAAGATGGCTTTAAAGTATTAGAGCACCGCATTCGACTAACGCCAATACGAAAACTCTGGTTAGCCTGGAAAACTGCTCGGCGTGAGAAGAAGAAGTATAAATAAAGTCGTTAAACTGAAATATGGGCAGAAACTTACGCCGAACTAATACCTTAGGAGAAACTATGTTTACTTCTTCTACTCCGAAAAGCATTCCAATCCTTATCTCTATTGACCATTAAACTCATTTGAATTCAGTTGAGAAGTTTCCGAATATGCACCTAAATACTTAATCGCCAGTGTAACTCGCAATTTACTTAAGTAATTTAACCTGATTTGCTTTAAAATAGCGCAATGATAATCCCTCATACAGAAATCGAGACTAACACCTTGCTAGCGCTAATCGAAGAAATTGTTACGAGAGATGGTACTGATTATGGTGAAAACGAACTATCAAAATCAACAAAAGTCAGGCAAGTAATGCAGCAACTTGAACTTAACGAGATTTACATTATGTATAGTGAATTACACGACACATGTTCACTGATGACTAAAGAAACATTTTCGAAAGGTTAAGCTCCATGGCAACAGCAATGGCTCGTCACATCCTGATGAAATCAAAAAAAGAAGCCGAAAATCTTAAGCAGCGCATCGCCAAAGGTGAAGATTTCAATAAACTAGCGAAAAAATACTCCATATGTAACTCGGCAAAGAAAGGCGGCGACTTCGGAGAGGTCAGACCTGGAAAAATGGTCAAAGCAATAGATAACATCATTTTCAAAAAACCGATAAATGAAATCCATGGACCGGTAAAAACACAGTTTGGTTACCACTTGGTTGAGGTGTATTTTAGGAATTAATTCCGGCCACATTCAACCAGCAAGTACACCACACTGTTTTCGAAAGACCTTTACTGGCGTTTGATATCCAAGACATTTTCTGCACCTGTTATTCAATAAGTTTTCAATTCGTTTGATTTGTTTACAAGAAATCTCATCAAAATTAAATTTCTTAGGTAAGGACGTCTACTAGGACAGACATAAAAATTTTCTTGCCGCTACGTTCTTGTGAGAAGTTAAGATGACTTTCAATTTCAGTTTTACCCATGTCTTTATTAGTGTTGATTATAGTGGAATAAGACAAATCGTTTGATCCAGAAAACGTAAACCTTCTCTGTCTTTGGACAATAATACTTTTGTCGTCTCTTAAATTGCATACGATCTATTAGTTTTGGCTTACCTATATACTAGTCATTTACTCATTAATTATCTCCCTAAATCCGGTATAATCCATCGATCGCGGTTATTTGTAAATAACAGGACCCCAAAAGAAATTAAGTCATATCTTTATAAGAAAACAGTTATAATTATCCGGGATGTCGATGTAAGATAACTACAGGCCCCCGGGTTCTGTTAATGTAGGATGCTAGAACTCAAAGAAGAAAGAAATGGAAATATTAGCTATTATAATAATCATATTTGGATTAATACTTTTATGGCTAAACTTTCTTGCCTCTTTAGCGATTAAATATGATCACACATTAGAAAAAATTCAAGTTATCGGGCAGTTGATTATTGTTTGGTTAATTCCGTTTTTAGGCGCTGCATTTGTTTTAAAGCTGGTATTTGAGCATTCGCCTGAGGCAATCCCAAGATCATGGATACCCTGGCCATTTAGAAATTTGATTTTCAATCGCCCCATTAAAAATAGAGGCGGTGAAGGTGGTATTGAGGTGGACCCAGTAGGAACGAGACATACTTCAAACAGAGACCACGGAGATTCTGGAGGAAGTGACGGCGGTGGTGGCGGTGGAGACTAAGAGTTCTAACAAGCCACGTCGCTTACGCTCCTTACTAGCAGCCCCACATGCCCAGCGTTATGTTTTTTCTCACGGAGCAGTAAATATTGAATAAATCAGAAGAGTTTTGGGATAAAGCTTCAAAGAATTATGACAAAACAGAAGAACGTTTTGAATACATTCATAAAAAAGCCAGAGAAAACACTAAAAAATATCTCAAAGAAAGCCAAATCGTATTGGATTACGGGTGCGGTACTGGCACAGCATCCTGCGAGTTCGCCAGTCTGGTGAAAGAGATTAGTGGTATCGATGTCTCATCTGAGATGATTCGGATAGCGAAAGAAAAATCAGCTGCCAGTAAAGTTGATAACGTAAATTTCGAGAAGGCGGATATTTTCGATAATAGATATCAAAATGAGTCATTTGACGTAATTCTAGCTTTCAACATGTTGCATACCGTATCCAATCCACAGAGTGTTGTGCAACGAGTTAATGACTTGTTAAAACATGAAGGTCTATTTATTTCAATAACGCCTTGCCTAGGGCAAAAGATGTCATTTTTGGTTAACCTCCAGATACAGCTTGTTCGGGTATTGTGTAAGTTAGGTGTAATACCTATACCTATCAGAAGGATAAAAAGCACAGACATAGACGATTTACTAGCAAACGGGAATTTTCAGCCAATTGAATCTGAAAAAATATTCAAAGGAGCATCTAGTTATTTTGTTACAGCAAAAAAAGCACTCAAAACATAACATCTATATGACCCGATTTGTCAATGGCACAAAGCCATCCAATAACCAATAATATTATCATTTTTGTTTTATATTTTATTGCAAAATTACGCGACCCCTGCACACAAGTTTAACTGTATTACGGCCGTGGCTGCACACAAATATCTATTGAGCATCTATCCCAAGTAAACGAATCACACTAATGGGATCAGATCTTGCCCCTGCCTTATAAAAATAATTATTTATTGTCGATTTTTGGTTTAATCGGTCGCTGATACTCATGCCAATTATAGTTTGGTCAACTGAACTACCGCAAGAGTGTGTTTTGAAATCTTTAGTTCTGGATGGCAACACCAACCCAGTTTTAAATTGGATTTAAGCGACTACATATTTCACAGTGAAATTTTTAATTGATCTACAAATAATTCAAAATATTTATCCTACAAAGAGCGTCTATTAGGACAACCATAAAAATTTACTTGCCGCAACGTTCTTGTGAGAAGTTAAGATGACTTTCAATTTCAGTTTTACCCATGTCTTTATTAGTGTTGATTATAGTGGAATAAGACAAATCGTTTGATCCAGAAAACGTAAACCTTCTCTGTCTTTGGACA
>Ga0316205_10000129_pt1 | contig 168513 bp, 167 predicted proteins | sample 3monthpyrite_MG_FD_204941 | JGI IMG/M metagenome (GOLD analysis project Ga0316205, IMG submission 204941) | Microbial mat bacterial communities from mineral coupon in-situ incubated in ocean water Damariscotta River, Maine, United States -... | ecosystem: Environmental > Aquatic > Marine >...
TGTATGTGAAGACTTGAATCCAGATTTTAAATCGGCTTGGCCTTACGCTTCTATAAGGCCGAGTTGATGACGAGACCGAGCAAAGACGAACGTCTTTACTCGAAGCGTCTCAAGCCAGTTTTCCTGGCGGCAATAGCAAAGTGGCACCACCTGATCCCATCTCGAACTCAGAAGTGAAACGCTTTAGCGCCGATGGTAGTGTGGGGTCTCCCCATGTGAGAGTAGGTCACTGCCAGGATTTAATACCAAAAAAGCCAGTGTGGATTTTTCCACACTGGCTTTTTTCTTATGCGCTGTTTGTGCTCTAGTATTGCTACAAGGGTATGTGAAAACATCGCCTGGAGCGATGTTTAACAGGGTGGCGCTTTATGACACCCTGGCCCCGAAGGGGTGAGCGCAGGGATAGCGCGAATAAAGTAGGTCATGGCTTTTGCTCCTGCAAAGCCAACATACCCTCCATCCCTGGATATAACTGCCAGGATTTAAACCCTAAAATACCCAGCCCCAATGGTCTGGGTATTTTTTTGTCTGTGAAAAGCGGTCGTGGGCCGTGACCTAAGTGTGTGCCTGCACATACCAGTACCTACTCGGATTTAACACCGCAAGCCCTTGTTGCCCTGCCGCAGGTTTTTTTTTGCCTGCGGGGTTATCGCGGGGGGGTTTGTTTTATTTTGGATTTTATTGTTGTTTACAGTTAAATAAATTAAACAGACTAATCTATCTTGCCGCCTTTTCTGATAATATCTTTGCATGATTAATTACCCAGAAATAAACCCAGTAGCCATTGATTTTGGTGCAATAAAAATTCACTGGTACGGACTTATGTACTTGCTGGGATTTGTCACCGCTTTATGGATTGGCAATGTTCGATCCAAGTCAGCAGATAACAACTGGAATAAAGACCAGGTATCTGATGTTATTTTTTACTGCGCAATTGGCGTTATTGCGGGCGGTCGAATTGGCTATATTTTATTTTATAACTTTGGCGCTTTTATCGATAATCCTTTAATTATTGTTCGAATATGGGAAGGCGGAATGTCTTTTCATGGAGGTATGTTGGGCGTCTTTACTGCTTTATATATATTTGCGCGTAAAACGAATAGAACATTTTTTCAGGTAAGTGATTACATTGCACCGATGGTGCCGCTTGGATTAGGCTTTGGACGCTTAGGTAACTTTATAAATAAAGAATTGTGGGGCAGGCCAGTAGATTCTGTGGTTCCATGGGCGATGGATTATGGTGACCATATAGCTCGGCACCCGTCGTCGTTATACCAGGCATTAACTGAAGGTTTACTTCTATTTATTATTTTATTTGTTTATTCAAACAAGCCTCGGCCCACCATGGCAGTAAGTGGTGTGTTTATGTTGGCTTATGGAAGCTTTAGATTTATTACAGAATTTTATAGGACGCCAGATGCCCATTTGGGCTTTGTGATGTTTGACTGGATGACAAAAGGCCAGCAACTATCAATTCCAATGATATTATTTGGAATAGCTATATTAGCTTTAGCCTACAAGAAACAAAAAACAGAGACAGTATGAAACAGTATTTAGATTTGTGTCAGCGCATTATTGATAAAGGACACTGGGTTGAGAATAAGCGCACAGGCAAGCGATGCCTGACAGTTATTAATGCAGATTTAACTTATGATGTTGGAGCAAATGAATTTCCATTGGTAACAACGCGAAAAAGTTACTGGAAGTCAGCTATTGCAGAATTTCTTGGATATATTCGTGGCTATGATAATGCGGCTGATTTTCGTGAGTTAGGTACAAAAACATGGGATGCAAATGCCAACGATAATGAAGTCTGGCTTAGTAATCACCACCGTAAAGGTGACGATGATATGGGGCGTGTTTATGGTGTACAAGGGCGCCACTGGAAAAAGCCTGATGGAGGAGAAGTTGACCAACTACGTAAAATTGTAGAGAACTTATCAAATGGCATTGATGACCGCGGAGAAATATTAAGTTTTTATAATCCTGGCGAATTTCATATGGGATGCCTTCGTCCCTGTATGCATACGCATACTTTTTCTTTGCTTGGCGATACCTTGTATCTAACTTCTTACCAACGTTCATGTGATGTGCCGTTGGGTCAAAATTTTAATCAACTTCAGGTCTTTTTCTTTCTTAAAATAATGGCACAAATAACCGGCCATAAGCCAGGGCTGGCTTATCATAAAATTGTTAATGCACACATATATGAAGATCAGCTTGAATTAATGCGTGATGTTCAACTTAAGCGTGAACCATTTCCTTCTCCACAACTTGAGATTAACCCTGATATCAAATCGCTGGAAGACCTGGAGACCTGGGTTACATTGGATGATTTTGAAGTGACAGGGTATCAACATCATGAACCAGTTGCCTATCCATTTTCTGTTTAGTATCAAAAGATAATATGATTATTTCAATAATTGCTGCAATGGATCAAAATCGATTGATAGGTGCAGAAAACGGCTTACCGTGGCACCTGCCAGCGGACTTTAAGCATTTCAAGGAAGTAACATTGGGTAAGCCAGTGCTTATGGGAAGAAAGACGTTTGAATCTATTGGTCGGCCATTGCCCGGTAGAAAAAACATTGTTATTTCACGTTCTGGTTTCAGGGCTGATGGCGTAGAAAGTGCTGATAGTATTGACGCTGGTCTGGAATTAGTTGCTGATGCAGAAGAAGTTATGATTATTGGTGGTGCTAATATCTATGAACAAACAATTTCTCGAGCAGGGAAAATGTACTTAACGCATGTAGATGCAAGCTGTGAAGGGGATGCCTGGTTCCCTGAAATTAATGATAATGACTGGAGTGTAATAGATCAGCAATTAGTTGAAGCAGATGAAAAAAATAACTATAGCTTTATGATTGCTACATATCAAAGAAGTATTTAATTTTTAGGCTGTTCAATTGGTTTTGACTGAGGGCAATCTACGCTGATTCTTTTCTTCATTTTCGAGGATATCTTTAATGCGGTGAGTTTGCCTCCCCACAAGCAGCCAGTGTCTAAAGGATGCAAATATTCAATTTTAGGATTTTCTAGTGTAGACCAATGTCCAAATACAATATTTAAGTTTTTCTCAGCCCTTGTAAATTCAAACCATGGTTTTATATTATCAGCCTGTTTTCCAGGTGCTCCCTTTTCTTTTAATGATAATTTCATATCGTTTCTTACATAGCGCATTCGCGTGAAGGCATTAGTAATGAAGCGTAATCTATCCCAGCCAGCTAAACTTTCTGACCACTTCGAAGGCTTGTCACCATACATGTGTTTAAAAAACTCATGAGACTTAGGCCCGGTTAAAATGTTCTGTACCTCAGCAGAGTATTTTAAAGCTTGATTTAGAGTCCATTCTGGGAATAGTCCTGCATGGCTCATACAGATATGATGCTTTTCCTGGTAATGGAATAATGGGCGCTGAATAAGCCAGTCTAGGAGTGATTGAGAGTCAGCTGCATTAAGTACTTCCTGTATAGTGTCTTTTTTACCTTGCTTTTTATGGCCATTGGAGATGGCGAGTAGATGTAAATCGTGGTTTCCTAACACAGTGATTGCATTTTCTTCGAGAGATTTTATATAGCGAATAGTTTTCAGAGAGTCAGGGCCTCGATTAATAATGTCGCCTGCAAACCATAATTTGTCTTTGTCCGATTTGAAATCTAATTTTTTCAGTAGCTCTTGTAATTGTGCAAAGCAACCTTGAACATCGCCAATAGCGTATGTAGACATCAGTGAGTTTTTTCCAGATCAATTAATCGAAACCAGCCATTTAATAAGGCAGGATTATCGTTTAATAATTTAGCCTGGGGGCATTGATCAAGCAAGGCTTCAAATACTATATCAGTACGAGTAGCAATATGCTTTATGAATAAATTGAGTAAACGGCGAATAAGGGCAAGTTTATCAGGCGGAATAAACTTATCCATAATATAAATTTTACCTTGAGGTTTTGTCACTCTAATAGCCTCCTGAAGTGCTTTTAATGGGTCGGGCACTACGGCAAGTATTAAATTCATTAAAACGATATCAAACTGGTTGTCTGAAAATGGAAGTTTCATTACATCTGCATTATATAATTGCAGATTGAGGCTTGCATCATTAAGCCTTTTTTTGCATTTGCTCAGCATGGCCGGCGTAAGATCCGTGGCTATGTAATGATGTTGTTTGGGTAAAAATGGGATGTCTAATCCAGTACCAATGCCATTTATTAAAATTGATTGGGGTTTCTCGATTTCAAGGCGTTGAATACTAGAAATTCGCATGGACTGCGTCGCACCAGAAACAACTGCATCATAAATAGGGGCAAGTAAAGTGTAGCTAAATTTAAGCCCCATAATAGGTGGTTTCCAGAATTAGTGCAGGGTTGTGGGCGCTAGCAGATAGAATTCAGGAATATCTGCCTCGAAGTGGAATCCATCATCTGCAACCATTTGGTAACTGCCCGCCATTGAGCCGCTAGATGTTTTCATCATGGTGCCACTTGTGTACTGGAAACCTTCACCGGGTTTTAAGTAGGGTTGTTCGCCCACTACACCATCCCCTTTTATTTCCTGAGTTTTACCCATGGCATCAGTAATAATCCAATGGCGTGTTAGTAGCTTTGCAGGAACATGGCCGTTGTTTGTAATAGTTACAGTGTATGAGAAGACAAAGTGTCCCTGGTCAGGCCGGGACTGTTCTTCTATATAATTTGGGGAAACTTCTACATTAACGTTATAAGTGTCTTCATTCATAAAAATACTGCCTCAATATTGGGCATAGTTTAGCAGAAATAATGTGAGTTATTTCAGCTCATTTATAGGGGGATAATTGAGGCTTATGTAAGGCTATTATGCAGGTCGGCGAACTGTTGCAAAGTGAGTGATTGTGCTCGAGCACCAGGGTCTATGCCAGCGAGTTCTATTTGTTTAGCGGTACAAGTCTCTTTGAGTACGTTGCGTAGTGTTTTACGCCGTTGAGAAAAAGAAATTCTAATTAGCTTAGAAAATTCCTTTTCATCATTAACTTTAACAGGTTTATCAGTGTGTGGAATTAAGCGAACTATTGCCGAATCAACTTTTGGAATAGGCTCAAATGATTCAGGCGGCACCAGAAATAAAGGGGTAACCATAAAGTGGTACTGAGCCATTACAGACAAACGGCTGTAGTTAGTGGTATTTGGTTTTGCTGCCAAACGATGTACGACTTCTTTTTGCAGCATAAAAAACATGTCCTGAATAATTTTACTGTATTCAACCAGATGAAAAATAATAGGCGTAGAAATATTGTAAGGCAGGTTGCCAATGATACGTAGATCTTGTTCGTAGTTTAGGGCGGAAAAATCGAAATTCAAAACATCGACGTTATGTATGCGAAGTTTATTCTCACTACTGTAGTTTAATCCACAATTTAGTTGTAACTTTGGCACAATATCGCGATCTAATTCGATCACGTCCATTTCGCCTATCATTTTTAAAATAGGGCAGGTCAAGGCGCCAAGTCCGGGACCAATTTCAATCAGGCGCTCACCAGGTTTGGGGTTAATGCTTTGAATGATTCGTTGAATAATGCCGGGATCAGATAAAAAATTCTGACCGAAACGTTTTTTTGCACGATGTTGTATTGCCATAATAATTCGTTTTTAACTAATTCAAGGTTTGCTTATTAGCGAGAAAAATAGCGCTTTCTAATGCAGCGTTATAACTACCGGAGTCAATATTTAATGTTGCGGCCAAGTCGAGTGCTGTTCCATGGTCTACCGAGGTGCGAATGATGGGTAAACCTAATGTAATATTAATGGCATGGCCAAAACCTACATGTTTTAACACGGGTAGCCCCTGATCATGATACATCGCGAGCACAGCATCGGCTTGTTCAAGATATTTTGGTGTGAACAGTGTATCAGCGGGTAATGGGCCTGTTAAGTTGATTCCCTGTTTGCGTAGTGTGTGTAGAACGGGTTCAATAATTTCGATTTCTTCCATGCCCATATGTCCATTTTCACCGGCATGCGGGTTAAGTCCACAAACTAATATTCTGGGATCAGGAATTCCATATTTAGTTTGCAAATCACTGTGTAAAGTAATGATAACTTTTTGCAATGTATCTTTATTAATTGCTTTGCTTACCTGGCTTAAGGGTAAGTGTGTGGTTACTAGAGCAACGCGTAATTTTTCCTTTTCCGCCGCTAGCATCATTACAGGCGTGGCAGATGTTAATTCTGCAAGATATTCAGTGTGACCGGAAAATGGAATACCGGCATCATTAATAATACCCTTATGAATAGGGCCGGTCATTAATGCCTGTGTTTTGTGTTGTTGTTGAGATTCAACCGCAAGACGAATGCTGTCTATAACATATTGCGCATTATCGGCGTTTAATTTACCTGCCTCACATGGCGTAGATAATTTAACGGGTAGTACTAACATTGTGTTTTTTTGCACTGATGGAATATTGTCTAACGAAGACAGGCATTGAATGTTTATGTCAATATTAAGTGCGATGGCACGTGCAGCCAACATATCTGGATCGGCAAAATAAATCAGCTGCGCATTCACATGCTTTTGTGCATTGATAATGGCTAAGTCTGGACCTATTCCGGCAGGTTCACCTGGGGTGATCGCGATAATGGGTAATATTTTATCCATCGATCTTAATTTTAAACTCTACATAGGCTTCATCGCGAGCACGTCTTAGCCATAGCTGTAATTCTTCATCAGCTTTTCTATTTTGAATCGCTCTCTCTGCCTTTTGGCGAATACGTTGAGCTGTATCATCTTGTTTGCGACGTTCTAATACTTGAATAATGTGCCAACCAAATTGGCTTTTGAATGGCTCTGATATCTGATTGTCTTTTAAGGTGTTCATTACTTCTGTAAAGCGAGGAACAAACATGCCTTCTGTCGCCCAACCAAGATCTCCACCGCTATTCTTTGAACCGGGGTCTTGAGAATATTCAGCGGCCAGTTCAGCAAAGTTTTCGCCATTGTCCAGACGAGACTTAATGGCTAATAATTTTTTTCTCGCATCGTCATTGCTGGTTATCTCATCTGTTTTAATTAAAATATGCCTGGCCAGGGTTTGGCTTACAATGTGCTCTTGTGTTTTTTTGTCGATTAATTTGAGGATATGAAATCCACCGGCACTACGTAGTGGTTGTGAAGTTTGATGTTTGTCTAAAGTGCGCGCAGTATTTAAAAATAGGGGTGGCAATTCGGCCGCGCTACGCCATTCTAAGTCGCCCCCCTGAAGTGCATGTCGACCATCAGAAAAACGTAATGCTACGTCATTGAATGATTCGCCTTCTTCAAGATGAGCAATGACTTGTTCGGCTTTTTCTCGTGCGGCTTGAACTTCTTCAGGTGATGCGGCTTCAGGCGTGGCAATTAATATATGCGCCAGGTGGTATTTGTCGTTAGCGGCATCGCCAGATTCTTTTTGTTGAGCTAGAAAAATATCGATTTCTTGTGCGGATACTCTTACAAGACCACTAACAATACGCTGCTGTAGCTGCTGAATAATCATATCATTTCGAGTTTGTTCACGAAAATCAGTGTAGTTAATCCCTTTACTTTGAAGTACGTTACGCATATCTGTCAGAGTGGTCTGATTATTGGACGCTATTCTGTCAAGCGCTTTGTTTAAGCCTAAATCATCTATCTCGATACCCTGTGTTTTAGCAAGCTGTAACTGAATGCTGTCGAGAATCATGCGTTCGATCACCTGCTTTTTAAGTGATTTTTCAGGCGGTGGTGTTTGGCCTTGTAATTTTATCTGGCGTTTAAAATCACTTAAGCGTTTTTCTATCTGTTGAGTGCTAATTGTCTCGTCATTCACAATAATGGCGATTGAATCTAATTCTTCAAGGGAAAAAGCTGGTGAAGAAAACAAAGTGAAAACAGCAAAGGTTAAATAAAAAAATGTTTTCATTAAATGGTGCATCTTAATAATCCGGTTGGTAGCCAAGAATAGCATGTTTAAGTGTTTTGCTAGCGGCCTTGTCAGAGACGCTACCAAAGTTTTTCAGTACAAATTGCAGCATAATTGATAAATTATACTCATTTTCATTAACCAGGTTGTTGCTTGTATTGTTTAGGTAACGCTGTGAAATTAAGCGCAATGCCCAGCAGCATGATTCATATTCCAGGCCTATGATCGTTTCAATGTCGCGTTCCTCAGTTAATGAGTAGTTCCAGCGACTGAGGAACGAGACATTGTTTGCAATTGGCCACGCAAACGATAAATCGGTTTGTTCTATATTGTTATTTTCATCATTGGCGTCGCGAAAAAAACGATAGCCTATGTTGAATACAGCTTTGTCTGAAGCGGCGTAACTTAACTGTAAGTTACGCTTGTCGGATGCGCTCGTTTTAGTATTCCATTGTATGGTCGCACGGCTTCGCCATCTATCTAAATTACTATTAAATTCGGCAATAATGTCAGAGTTACTGCTAGACGCTGTAGGTGAAGCACTGTCTAAAAAGACCCGTTGCTTATCAAAGTAGTAGATACGACCAATGTTAATGTTCATAAGTTCATCGCCACTTTCTTTGTCTAGAATGCGTGAACTAAGTGCCATTGTGATTTGCTTGGCATCGCCAATTCTATCGTTGCCATTAAAACGGTTTTCTCTAAATAAAGATGCAAAGCTAAAATCTTGCTGAGTTGTATCAAATAAGGGAATAGATGATTGGTCTTTATAAGGGATATTTAAATAAAAGGCTCTTGGCTCTAACGTTTGAATCATTGAATTATTATTAATATTACGTTCGAAAAATAGCCCACTATCCAGGCTAAATGTACGTAAGGTTCTGTCATCTAACTGTGCAGGGTCACCATTATTATCTGTCGTATCATATTGTGTGTGCATTAGGCCAATGTCGGGTTTTAAAAACCAGGCATTGGCCTGTAATGGTAATGAAAAGCTGGGGTTTATATGAAGCCTGGAGCCTTGTGCCTTATTACTGGCTTCATGCTTGAACTCTACCCATTCGCTTTTCAATTCACCGCTTAAATAGCTATCAGAAAATTCTGCGATATCATCTTTAGCGGTTAAGGTGATTTGTGGTAAGCGACGATAAGGTCTACTGCTTTTTGCAAGGCTGGTGTCAACGGTTTGGAATGTTTGTGCCAAGATACTTGTATTCCATGTGTCCTGGTTATAGCTAAGGCGAGCATTTTTTTCCAAATGGGTGGTGTTACTTAAATTGAAGTTGCTTGAGAAGTCTTTCAGATACTCGGTATCAGATGCATCATTCACTAATAAGCTGAGGTTTAAATTATCATATAGCTTTGTGTTGTTCTTAAAGCTAGTTAAATAGCGTTCTTTGTCATCCAGTAAGCGATCAGCAGGTAAATATTCAATGTCTAAGGTGCCATTACTATTGTTTGTTAGGTAGCGATAGTTAGTAGCCAGCATTTGCCCACGACGTGAGACATTACTGGGGGTGAATATGGCATCGTGGTTTGCTGCAATGTTCCAGTACCATGGAATATTTATTTCATAGCCGCTATTGGATGTTTGCCCAAAAGAGGGCATTAACAAGCCCGAGCGACGCTCTTCACCTAGTGGGAACTGTATCCACGGAAGATAAAAAACAGGTATATCTTTTACCCAAAGTACCGCGTGTTTTGCTGTTCCAGTTGATGACGGATGGTCTAATTCCAGCCACTCCATATCTAGGTACCAGTCTAACTGGTTGGCGGGGCAGCTAGAGAATTGGGTGTTGACTAGAATGGTCTTTTCTTGCTCGGTAACGCTAAAGAGAGGTGTTTTCCCTGAAAATTGAGAATCAGGCACAAAGTATTCGCTGTCTATTAGTTCACCGGCATTTGTTTGCAAATTAAACCAGCCACGCTTGGCATTCAAAGATAGATTTTCGGTATCGGCATGCACATTACCAATAAGTTCTATTTGTTGCGTGTCTTTATTGTGTGAGACTTCGTCGGCGAGTAGTCGCAGTTTGTGGCGTTCTATGATTACATTGCCAGTAAATGCGCTACTAGAGCTACCGATGCTTTTCACCTGTTCAGCACTAATATTGGTTTCACCGAGTTTATCGGCTGCAAAAATTGGCGGCGGACTATAGTTGGGCAAAAGGCTGCTGGACGGACATAATGCTAGCAGTTCCTGATTTGGCTCCTTGTCTATCCCCCATAACAGTGATGGCCAGATTAGAAATAGAATGCTATAAAAACAGGGTTGTTTGAAAGTCATTATTGTAATGAAAAATTAATGGAATAGGTCATGTTATTAAAGCAGGCTTATTGTATCTCGAATAGACCAGAGACGTTGGAGGAATATTCAAAAATGGCAGAAGAAGTCTTAGAAGAAATAGTATTAGAAGATGCTGCGCCAGTAGAGGACGCTGGTTCAGCTGTGCCAGCTATCGCAGATGCCGCCGATAGCCTCCTCCCTGAGAGAGAAAACAGGCAGCATCAACGGTTTAGAGTTAATCTAACGGTATTTATTCGCCTATCAAGTGGTGAGTTAGCACGGGCTCATGCGGTTGATTTATCTATGGGGGGTGTCTACATAGAATATGGTGCGCCTGCAGATAAGGATAAGGAATTTGAAATGGCGTTTGATCTACCATTTAGAGACGATTTTCAACGGGTGCTTGTTAAAGCAAAAGTTGTGCGTTCTATTGTTATTGGCAGCCGCAATGTGTATGGGCTAGCCTTTATTTTTACGGAATTTGCTAAAGACACCGACCAGGTGCTTGCTAAATACCTGGAGCTAAGAGATGGGTTGTGCGGTTAAGCCTGGCTGAGTAAAAACTCTAGCAAGGCTTTTTGCGCATGCAGCCTATTTTCGGCTTCATCCCACACGACGCTCTGTGGTCCATCAATAACGCTGGCGCTGACTTCTTCGCCACGGTGCGCAGGAAGACAGTGCATAAACAGAGCATCTTTGTTGGCTAAGGCCATTAATTCATCATTTACCTGAAAATTGTGAAAAGCCGTCTCGCGCTCTTTCTGTTCTTCTTCCTGGCCCATACTGGCCCACACATCCGTCACAATCATATCCGTATTCACACATGCGTCCTTAGGATTACGAAAAATGCTGATACGATCACCGCCCGCTTGTACTAATTCAGGGTCTGGATCGTAGCCTTCGGGACAGGCAATATTCAAATGAAAGTCGAGTTGGCGTGCTGCATTGATATAAGAGTGGCACATATTATTGCCATCGCCGACGTAGGTAGCCGTTTTGCCCTGCATGTCGCCACGGTGCTCCATCCAGGCTTGCATATCGGCTAGTAGCTGGCAGGGGTGAAGCCAGTCAGTGAGGCCATTAATAACCGGAACGGAAGAGTATTTTGCCAGCGTGATGATTTTCTCATGTTCAAATGTTCGCACCATAATGATGTCGACCATACTAGACAGAACGCGCGCGGTGTCTTCAATCGGTTCACCACGACCGAGTTGAGTATCGCGAGGGGACAAAAACAGGGCGTGACCACCTAATTGCGCCATCCCGGCTTCAAAAGATACGCGGGTTCGTGTGGATGACTTTTCAAAAATCATCGCCAGCACTTTGTTTTTTAGCGGCTCAAAAATCTCGCCTGCATGCTGCATTTTTTTTAATTCAATGGCGCGATTTAGCAATTGCTTAAGCTCGGCAGGCGATAAATCTAATAAACTAAGAAAGTGGCGTATCGCCATGTACGTCTCCGCAATAAATTATTGAATAAAGTCTTTGATCAGCTGGCATACAAGCTCGACGATTTTATCGGCTTGTTGGTCAGAGATAATCAGAGGGGGAAGCAGGCGAACAACGCTGCCTGCGGTTACATTAATTAGGCAGTGTTTTTCAAGCGCTACTGCCACAAGGCCAGGGCAATCGCGATCTAACTCGATACCAAGCATCAGGCCTTTGCCACGAATAGATTTTACAGCACTCATTGAACCAAGCTCTGCTTCAAATGCCTTTAGCATTCTCTGGCCAAGCTCAGCCGCGCGTTGGCATAGCTTATCTGCGGTTATGGTTTCAACAACGGCACTGGCAGCGGCACAGGTTAATGGGTTGCCGCCAAAAGTTGAGCCATGATTGCCCGGTTGAAATAGCTCGGCTGCTTTGCCGCGAGCTAAGCAGGCCCCGATGGGTACGCCGTTACCCAGGCCTTTAGCCAGAGTTAATACATCGGGCACTGACTTGGTGTGCTGGAATGCAAACCATTCGCCGGTTCTGCCCATGCCCGTTTGAATTTCATCGAGCATTAATAGCCAGTTGTTCTCATCGCAAATGGCGCGTAATTCATCTAAATAGTTTATGTCAGGCAGGTTAATGCCGCCCTCACCCTGAATAGGTTCAACCAGTATGGCAACGACGTTAGCGCTATTTTGTGCGATATTTTTTATGGCTCCAATATCGTTATAGGGCGCGCGGGTAAAGCCTTGCACTAACGGCTCAAAGCCAGCGTGTACCTTTCGATTGCCCGTCGCACTAAGGGTCGCCATAGTACGGCCATGGAAGCTGCCATCCGTCACAATGATGGATGGCAGCTCGATACCTTGCTGGTTACCATACAGCCGGGCTATTTTAATCGCTGCTTCATTGGCCTCGGCACCCGAATTGGAGAAAAATACGCGATCCATACCGGATACGGCGCAAAGCTGATCAGATAGTTTTTGCTGGTTCTGAATGCAGTATAAATTTGAGCTGTGGAGTAGCTTTTCGGCCTGGCTCTGAATGGCTGCAGTTACTGCAGGGTGAGCATGGCCTAAACCACATACTGCTATGCCTGCCAGTGCATCGAGATACTCATTACCTTTATCATCATAAAGGTATGCACCCTGGCCCTTGTCAAAGCAGACATCGAGAGGGGCATAGGTTTTCATGAGGTGTTCAGATCCGCTCATATTTTATTTCGCCAAGGTGACATTAATTTGCTATTCAATGTAACAGGTTAAAATGGCTAGCCATTTTTAAAACCCTTAAAAACAAAAACGGCAGTGATAAGCTGCCGTTGAGTGCCCAATTATACTTAAGATTATGTATATAGCAAATATAGCCATAGCCTTGTGTATTGGACTTTAAGCGGGTAAAAAAACGGCGGGACAATAACTGCCCCGCCGTTTAGGCTACTAAAAGAACTATAATAAATTATAGGCCGTGAGCAGAACCTACCATGCAAAGTAGCATAGGAAGAGAAAGTACAGTATTAGTACGAGATGCTAGTAGAGCGACTTTTTTAGCGCCTGCAATTACAGCTGCATCATGAGTTAAGCCATCAAGGCCGAGGATTTTCTTCTGATTAGGCCAGATAAGCACCCAAACATTGAATAACATGATTGTGCCTAACCAGGCGCCTAGACCAATAACTTGCATGCCATCAGCGAAAGTGAAAGCACCAACAATACCTCCTAAAGCAGAGAACTTAGGAGAAGCTAATAGGCCTATGCCTACTAACCAGGTTACAGCTGCAGACATGCGGAACCAAAGTAAAGCGGTTGGTGCAACGTACTGGTTGATTGCTGCAGGGCCTGGGCCACCACTGTCTTTTTCTGCAAGAGCTTTGCCTACGCCAGGTACTTGAACAAAGTTAAAGTAGTAAAGTAGACCGATCCAGGTAATACCGGCTGCAATGTGTATCCATGTCATTGCTACATTTTTAAAGGTCTCTGGAGTGCCCATGCCAAAAGCTACGGCTAGAGCAAGGATAACGCCAACCGTTATCGTGCCCTTAATACTCATTAGTGGATTCATATTTATTTTCCTATCTTTCATTAGGGTGGGAATAAAGACTTAAAGACTTTGTTTAGCTTAAATACATTATGTATATAGCCTGAATAAATCAATAAGTTAAAATACTTGATTGTTTTAGTCGGACATTAAGATAAATTACACAGCGACAATTATCAAGTGTAACGTTGCAATAATCGCATGAAATGAGTGCGAAATAGAAAAAATAGGATAAATCCGTTGGATTCAATAGAGTTGAGTGTGTTTGCCAGTCGAATTGAGGCTGTATGCGATGAAATGGGCGCGGTATTAAAACGTGTGGCTTTTTCACCCAATATTAAAGATCGATTAGATTTTTCCTGTGCGGTTTTTGATGCGCAGGGTGAGCTATGCGCGCAAGCAGCACACATTCCGGTACATCTCGGCAGTATGGCATTTGCAGCAAAAGACATTGTGCGTCAGATGAACTGGCAGCCGGGCGATATGGTGGTGCTGAATGACCCTTATTTAGGCGGCACACATTTGCCCGATATCACCTTAATAGCACCTGTTTTTTTTCAACAGCAGTTAATGGGCTTTGTAGCCAATAGAGCACACCATGCAGATATTGGTGCAAGCAGTCCCGGCTCAATGCCAATGTCTAGTCATCTAGATGAAGAAGGATTACTAATCCCACCTACTTATTTATTAAAAAATAATAAGGAAATTAGAGAAGTGATGGGCTCTATTCTTTCATCGCTACAAAACCCTACTGAATCACACGGTGATTTTTCAGCACAAATAAGCGCGAATCGTCGAGGCCTGATGCGCTTGCAGGAATTGTTAGAAGTTATGGGTGTGAATAATTACACGCAGGCTTTAATGGCATTAAATGAGTACGCTGCAAAAATTGTAGAAAGCGCCATGCAGGAAATAAAGTCGGGCATCTATGAATTTATGGATGTGATGGATGATGATGGGCAGGGCAACGAAAATATTATAATTAAGGTCACAATTAAAATTGATAATGGTAAAGCGCATGTCGATTTTAACGGAACAGCGGAACAGGTTAAAGGCAATATTAATTGCCCTCTGTCGGTTGTGGCTGCCGCTGTGTTTTATGTGTTTCGATGCTTTTTACCCAGTTATACACCGGCATGTGCAGGGGCATTTAGGCACATTAGTTTAAGCGCACCTAAAGGGTGTTTGCTTAATGCGCAAAGGCCTGCTGCAGTAACGGCGGGTAATGTAGAAACCAGTACACGTATTGTTGATGTTGTAATGGGTGCGCTTGCAAAGGCCTTGCCACAAAAAATTCCGGCAGCTAGTCATGGCAGTATGAATAATCTGGCGATGGGTGCAGAAGCAAACGCGGAGTGTAATGCCTGGGATTACTACGAAACCATTGGCGGCGGAATGGGGGCGAGTAATTTCTATAATGGTTTGAGTGGTGTGCAAACGCATATGACGAATACATTAAATACACCAGTGGAAGTGCTGGAGATGAATTATCCACTTAGAGTTAATCAATATGCATTACGTGAAGGTTCGGGTGGCAAGGGAGAATATCATGGCGGTGAAGGCCTAATTCGTTCGTATACCCTGTTGCAGGATACGCAGGTAAGCTTGTTGACTGAAAGGCGAACCAATAAACCGTGGGGTATAAATGCTGAGTCAGGCAGTGCAGGTGAAAACATTATTAATGGTCTGCTTTCTCCTGCAAAAGTTTCAAAATTTTTAAAGGCCGGAGATAGCGTTATAATTAAAACGCCGGGTGGTGGCGGTTATGCAAAAAAATAAAATCATCGTAATAATAAGACTTATTTTATAGCTTGTTGCACCGACTTTATGCTTTTTGCCCAGGGCTTAATAGATTGCAATTTTTCAGGTAACTCAGCAATAGACTCTCTCGCCTGATCCCGGCTTGAATAGTTTCCGTACACTAATACGTAATATGGTTTGCCTTTTAACCATGTTTTGTACCAGGCCGCTTTGTGGCTTAACCCATGTTGGCGAGAAAATGTTAATAGGGTTTCAGGTTCTCTAGCGCCGAGTAACTGTAAAGTCCATTCAGTGTTTTTTTGTTTTAGTAGCCAGCTAGTGTCATGAACCCCCATTGTATTTAATTGTTTAAGTGCAGGATGAAGGGGCTTGTTTGCTTTTTTAGGCAAAGTTTCTGGGGCCGGAGTATTTGTTAGTGCTGTAGTTGCTGTTGTGGTTTCAGTGGCTACAGGCTCCGCTGTTAACTTTTTAGTGCGGATTTGGCCCGGTTGTGGGGCAGAGGACCCCATCTTAAGCGCATCGTCCATTAAGGTAGCGTCAGCTTTATTGTTTATATCATGCGCAATGGAGGTTGCGGGTTCTAATCTCTCAATGGGCTTAGCGTTTGAGCTAGTATTGTTTATAACTATGGCTGTTTCAGGCTCAGGTGTGAAGGCTTTTAGGTTTTCCGTGGTGACTAATGTTGCTTCTTTGTTGAGCGGAGTTGGTTCAGATGTCTGTTCTGTCTTAGAAAAAAGTTGCTCAGTATCGAGTATGCCAAAGTAAATAGAGGCCGCTATTAATGCGATAAATAGTAAGGCGAGGCCAGGAAGGCTTTTCATCCATAAAGGGCTTGGCGGATTTAATTTTCCGGCAATGTTTTTTTCAATAATGTTTGATGCTTGATGCATTATACCCAGAGGTGTGTTCTCACTTTTCTTATCGATTAATTGCAGTTCGCTTTCACTTAATAAGTTTTCGCCGCTGTAGCCTGCAATGTGGCATTTATGGGTAATCAATTCAGCTGCTAACTTTTCTGTATAAGTCGGCATGTTTTGCACATACATTTGATTGGAATCTAGCTCGGTTATTTTTTGTAAAGTATTTGAGATACCGTCATTTGCAAATAAGATTAGCTTTAAATTAATCTCGTGTTCGTGTTTAAGTTCATCCTTGTAACGTAATAGCTCTTGAAGAGTAGTGTCGCTTAATACGTGAGCGTTATCTATTACGACTAAAGGTGTCTGGCTAAACGACTGTAGGCTTTTTAAATTATCATCTAGATAATTTGCATTGCCCAGGTCTTGCAAGTTCTCTGATATTTTTTGTTGAATCTGTATTAATGTATCAGTTGCTTCTGCCTGTATGGGTAATGATTTGGTGTTTTCAATTTCACGGTGTATTAAGTTACGAAATAACGAAGTTTTACCAGACCCGTAAGGGCCTTCAATAATGAGTAATAAATCGCTGAATTGAACTTGATGTTGTAAGTTTTCAATTATTTTATCTAAGGCTGGGAAACTAAAAAAGCTTGCTTCCGTAAGAATGTCTGCGGTAAATGGTTGCTTGTTAATTTTTAGATAATCGAGACTGTCCTGGCTCAATGAGCAATCAAGGTCGATGTTACTAGGTGTCTTTTTATTAGTGGCCATTAGCGAGTACTTTAAGGAATTAAATTGGCAAAAGATAATTGTCTAGGATTAAAAATGCGCTCATATTCAACGATGGCATAACGGTCAGTCATGCCAGCGATGTAATCAGATACGCCACGAGCAATACCGTTCTCACCTATTGTTTGTTTCAATTTGTTGCAGTGCTTTAATGCGTCGGGTGGCAGTATGCGTAGGTCATTCATAAAGGCTTCAAATAAGGCATTTAGAACTTTCTCAGCTTTAGTCGTCATCCGCTGGACGCGGTAGTGACGGTATAAGTTTGTCATTAAAAACTGTTTGAGTTCAAGCGTTTGTTTTTTCATGTCTTCGCTGAAGCTAACGATATAAGCGTCCTGTTTTCTAGCGTCATCAGGGTGTTTTAAATCTAGCTGCTCTATACGATTACGACTGGTGTCAATTAAATCAACCACCATACGACTAATCATGCGGCGAATGACTTCATGTATTAAGCAGGTGTGGTTGATGTTGGGGTACTTTTGCATCACTACTTCGTGTTGTTCTCTAAACAGCTGTGTTTCAAGTAATTGCTCAATGGTAATTAAGCCGTATCTCACGCCATCATCAATGTCATGATTGTTGTAGGCTATTTCATCTGCCTTATCACAGGCCTGGGCTTCCAGGCTGGGCTGGTTTTTATGAAGAAACCGTTGCCCTAAATCACCAAGTTTACTGGCATCTTTATTTGAGCAATGTTTTAAAATGCCTTCGCGTGATTCAAAACTTAAGTTGAGTCCTGGAAACTCGGCGTACTTTTCCTCTAATTCATCGACAACACGCAGTGATTGTAAATTGTGTTCAAAACCGCCGATTCCTTTCATACACCGGTTTAAAGCATCTTGTCCAGCGTGACCAAATGGTGCATGGCCTAAGTCATGGGCAAGGGCAATGGTTTCTGCAAGGTCTTCGTGTAGATTTAATTTTCGCGCGATTGAACGCGCAATTTGTGAAACTTCTAATGAGTGAGTGAGACGGGTACGAAATAAGTCGCCCTCATGGTTTACAAAAACCTGTGTTTTGTATTCTAACCGTCGAAATGCCGAAGAGTGAATAATACGGTCGCGGTCACGTTGATATTGTGTGCGATGAACTGGATCGGGTTCTGGATATAATCGACCTTTAGAAGTGGCGCCACTGCATGCATAGGGTGCTAGGTTACGTAGATCGTATCCATTCGACATGTGTTATTTTCTCAATAGGTTTTCGAGAGGCTTAGTAACTCTCGGCAATAGCTTCTAGTAATGCTGCTTCGGTATAGTCTTTGCTCACAATAGCATGGCCTATAGATTTATAGAGTATTAACTTTAAAACGCCATCAGAGACTTTTTTATCAACAGACATCAACTCAAGAAATCTGCTGGGTGTCATTTTATCCGGCGCTTTTACCGGCAGGTGTGCGCGTTCAATAATATCAATTGTGCGATCAACATCTTTTTCGGAAATTAAGCCCAGTTTGTTCGATAAACGAGCCGCCATTACCATGCCGCTTGCAACCGCTTCACCGTGTAACCAGGTACCATAGCCCATGCCCGCTTCAATCGCGTGGCCAAAGGTGTGGCCTAAATTAAGTAGTGCACGTTGGCCGCTTTCTTTTTCGTCGGCGGCAACTACTTCGGCCTTGTTTTTACACGAGCGTTCGATGGCATAAGCCAGGGCCTCTGGGTCTCTATCTATTAAACGATCCATGTTTTCTTCTAGCCACTCAAGAAATTCGATATCTCGAATTAAGCCGTATTTGATGACTTCAGCAATGCCTGAGCTAAGCTGGCGATCTTCTAGCGTATTAAGCGTAGCGGTGTCGGCAATAACAGCTCTTGGCTGATAAAAAGCGCCAATCATGTTTTTTCCCAATGGGTGATTGACTGCCGTTTTTCCACCCACCGAAGAGTCTACCTGGGATAATAAAGTCGTTGGAATTTGTACCAGGTGAACACCACGTTGGTAACTGGCTGCGGCAAAGCCAGTAATATCACCGATAACGCCACCACCCAATGCAATTAATGTGGTGTTACGGTCAAAACGATTTTTTAGTAAAAAATCATAAATTGTCGTTAGCACATTTAAATTTTTATACTCTTCACCGTCCGGTAAAATGAGTGACTTATGGCGAATATCAACAAGCGACTCTTCAACCTTGTTCATATATAAAGGAGCGACGGTTTCATTGCTCACAATAAGTGCGCTATTGCCGGGGATGTGTTGTGTGAGTAGTTCGCTTTCTGAGAGCAAGCCCTGCCCAATACATATTGGGTAGCTACGGTCTCCCAAATCAACTTTGAGTGAAATCATTCAGTGGTCCTGAAATTTTTTAATTTTATCCAGCATAGCGCTGATTACAGTTTTAATCGACTGCTGCCCGGTATTAATTATGATATCTGCAGTTTCTCGGTATAAAGGCTCACGTATTATCATAAGCTCCTTAAGTTTAGCGGCTGGATCTGGGGTTTGCAGTAGAGGTCGATTTTTATCATGCCGCGTGCGCTCAATCAAATACTTAATATCACTGTGTAAGTAAATAACGATACCACGGGCTTTTAAATGTCGGCGATTTTCTTCGGCTAATATCGCGCCGCCGCCGGTGGCTAGTACAAGATTGTCTCGCTGGGAGAGTTCGTCAATAACTGCAATTTCGCGTTTGCGAAAGCCATCCTCACCTTCTTTTTCAAAAATAAGCGGAATATCGGCGCCGGTATGTGCCTCAATAGCGTGATCGCTATCTTCAAAATCCATATGCAGGCGTTTGGCAATTTGGCGCCCCATGGTGGTTTTACCCGCGCCCATGGGGCCGATTAGGAAGATGTTTTGTGTGTTACCCATGGTGGGTGATTGTAGCGTGTTTAGCGAGCTAGAAGAACTCGATATTAGGTGGTGTTATTAAAAAAATTACCAAATAAGTTTTTAAGGTGGCGTTGTTGTATCTAGGTCTAGCGTCATCTGATCGTAGATAATAATACTACCGCTTGTTGCGCAAAGAGTTGAATGTCTGCAGCCTGCAACGCTTATTAAGCCGTCTGCAGGTGTGTATGCTGCGCCGGTGTCGCCACTGTTGTCGAGATCAATAGGAATGTCGGTGCCATTAGTGAAAGCGCGGTTGCCGTTTATATCAACATAAGGTTCATCTGTATCTGTTCTTTGGAGGTCGCCATCATTAAAATCGCCGCTGCCATCAAAATCAAAATAAGATTCTTCACCTAGTGTATATACTGTAATATCGGCAAGGTCATCGCCTGGGATTCCCTCAAGAATACTAAACCATGCCACTGAGCATGTGCCGGTTGAATCCAGTTCGCATGAATTCGGTGAGAGGATGCCGTACTCTGATCTAAAGTAAACAGTACCACTGGTGACAGCCAGGTTGTCTTTATCTCCAGCAGTAGCAGTGAGAGTAACTTCAACGCCTCCGTTGTAACCATCGTCATCATGAACAGCTGGATTAGGTTCACTTGCGCCTACAGAAAAATTTATGTCAGTAATGATATTGCTAGATGAAGTGCCACTGTTCGGGCCAAAAGGTGATTCATCGCCAGCGCAACCGCTAAGTAAAATAGAGCTTAGTAAAAAAACAATCAGTTTATTGTTCATAATAATTCCCCGAATAGCCTTTACAGGCTAAGCGCATCTTTTAGTATTTTTGGTGTAACAAAGATTAGCAGTTCCTGTTTTTCAATTGTTTCTGCGGTGCGTCTGAACATAGAACCGATTAAGGGTAAGTCACCCAGTACAGGCACTTTATCTAGTTCGTTACGTGTTTCTGTTTCGTATATGCCACCCAACACAATGGTGTCGCCATTATCCACGAGTACCTGTGTGGTCACCTGGCGAGTATCGATACTTGGGATGTTGGCAAATACCTGGCCGACGGCATCTTTGTTTACCGATAAGTCCATAATGATACGGTCATCAGGGGTAATTTGTGGGGTTACCTTAATGCTCAAAACGGCCTTCTTAAATTCAACTTGCGTTGCACCACTTGAGGTTGCAGATAAGTAAGGAATTTCCACACCTTGCTCAATAAACGCTTCATGGCGATCGGAGGTAACCACTCTTGGGCTAGATACAATTTCCCCCACTTCTTCCGCTTCTAAAGCCGAAAGTTCAAGGTCAAGTAAATTGCCACCACTTAATACCGTGAACGCAATGCTGCCGGTTGCACCGATTGCGGGCAGGTTAACGTTGAGCCTTTCAGCGCCGCCAGGCGTGGTTAATTGACCAACGCCTCCGCCTGCCGCTATGTTAGTGAGCCCGCTATTAGCAATAGTGTTGGTCGCTGCAAAGGTGCCGGATGAGGCAGAAAAACCATCGTTACCATTTATTTCAGCGGCGGTTGCACCAAAGCGAACGCCGAGTTCTTTCTTGAAATCGTCTGTTGCAATAACAATGCGAGATTCAATTAAAACCTGACGAACAGGGATGTCTAGCTTTGCAAGGGTGCGTCGAATTTCTGAAATAACATTGTCGGTGTCTTTTACGATTAGCGTGTTAGTTCGTTCGTCCATAATGACGCTGCCGCGAGGCGATAACAGGCTTAATTTGCCTTCTTCACCGCTGCCTTCAAATAGCTTTGCAAGGTCAGTTACTTTAGCAAAATTGATTTCAAAGAAAGCGCTACGTACGGGTGCAAGCTCGGTTACCTGTTGCAGTGCTTCAAGATCGAGCTTTTCCTGTGCGGCAATTTCTTCGCTAGGTGCAATCAGCATTACATTGCCCGACTCACGCTTGGATAAGCCCTTGGCTTTTAGAATGATGTCTAATGCCTGATCCCAGGGAACATTTTTTAAGCGTAATGTCAGGTTGCCATCAACCGAGTCACTAACCACGACATTTAAGCCGGTAAAGTCAGCAATAAGTTGCAGTACGGCACGAACGGGAATGTCCTGAAAGTTAAGTGATAATCTGTCACCTGTGTAACCAAACTTGGATTTATTTTGTTCTTCAAGTTCATCTTTAGAAATAGGGATGAATTCTATGGTGAATAGTTTATCTGTCTGGTATGCAAGGTGTTCATAGTCGTTATGAGTCGGCTCAATTAAAATGCGCGCATTGCCATCTAACTCAAAGCTATCGATAGATTTAACCGGTGTTGCAAAATCTAACACATCCAGTCTCTGGTGTAACTCTGCGGGTAAATTTGTGTTTGAAAAGCTAACCACAATTTTACCAAACTCTTCACTAATATCTATAGGGATATTGGCTTCAGTTAAATAAAGTAATACGCGTCCTTCACCTTTGTCTCCACGGCGGAAGTCTATTTTTTCAACGGCTTTACCGCGGCTGTTGTTAGGCGCATCGGTTATTTGAGTTAAGCCGTCGGTAGTGGTTGATGATGAACTTGATGATTCATTTTCTAAAATAATAGAAACTGTATCTCTATTAACAGAAACCTCATATGGAACTGATTCGGTTAAATTTAATATTACGCGTGTCTTGTTTTTAACAGTAACCGCAGTTAATGATTGTGCAACGCCAATACCAATTTGCTGCTTTCTTTTTGGTAAATTGCTACTGGTGTCTTTAAAGTCAAATGCAATGCGTGCGGGGTTATCAATATTAAAACTAAGTGGCTTATCGGCTAGCTCAGTTAATCTAATGTTGACTTGCAACCTATTGCCGGGAAGAGACGTGTAAGTCACTTCTTCGATATTGTTTGCATTAGCACTGGCGTACGATAGATTAAATGCTGTAAACATCACCAGCATGAAGCTAAAAAGCGCCCTGTTGTGCATTGAGCTTTTAATGTGAGTAAATAAGCTTTTCATTGTTGCTCCATACTTTTTATTATTTGGTGCCAATGGCTAGAGAGGCGGTACGTTCAATGTAGCCTCCAAGTCCATCAGGTATAATTTCGACAATATCAATCTGTTTTTCGGTTACGGCAATTACCTGGCCTTCATTTTGGCCCACATAGTTACCTGATTGTATGCGGTGTACAACATTGTTCGGATCTTTAATTAATCCCCATGTATTTTCATGCTGTACTAAATTGCCAACCATTCTTAATGTATCTAAAGGGTAATTTTCTAATGGTTCTTTAGGTCTGTTTTCATTTGGTCTTAAGCCAGAAGTATTCGCTATTGTTTCCTGTCCAGCCTCGGCTTCAAACGTTGGTTCAAATGGATCGCGTAATTCTGCTGCTGAATAAGCGAAATTTTTATAAGGCTCAAAGGTTGGTAATGGCTGGACGCTGCCTAGATGTTTCGATTTTGTTTCATCGATAAAGCTGTATAGATCATCGTTGCTTTGTGTACATGCAGAGAGACTTAGGGCGATAATTAAAATAGTGTATTTAGAATTAAAGGACATGATTAAATATCCTCATTTTCGTCTAGATATTGATAAGTGACGGCGGTTACTTCCATTTCTAACAGGACGCCAGAGTCTTTAGCTTTTTTTATACCGATATTTCTCATGGTAACAATACGTGGTAGTGCAGCAACGCCGCTGACAAACTTACCAAATTGATGGTAACGACCAGTTACTCGCAGTTTAATGGGGAATTCCGCGTAGAATTCTTTTGGTGAAAGCCCTTCAGGTTTGAAATATTCAATTTCTAAACCGCTGGCAATACCTGTTTGTGAGATATCTGTCAGTAAGGATTCTATTTCGGTTTTATTCGGTAATTGTCGTAATAAAGCGCCAAAGGATTGTTTCATCTCATCTAGTTGTTGCGAATACGCATCGAGGTTAGCGGCCTTGCTTTGCTTCTCATCAAATATATTGCGTAGCGACAATTCTTTCTTTTCTATTTTTTCGAGTTCTTCAAGCTGTTTTTTTGTGTCGAAAAAAAGACCTGCACCACCGACGATGATGCAGAGTAATATAATTAATATGGCTTTAACTATATTCGGCGCACTGCCTATTTTCTTAATATCATTAACATCAATGTTACTAAGATCTATTTCATTTAATTTAGCTAGATCCATTTACAATCCCTCAGCGTTTTCATCATCAGTCTTTGGTGCTGATTGTTGTGCGACTAAGATGAATTTACTACCTCTGCCATCCTTACGAACGCTCTCAATTACTTGCAAGCGAGGCTTGGTCATCCATTCGGAACTATCAATGTTTCGCATATAAGCCGATACGCGACCATTTGATTCAGCGAGTCCATCAATGGTTATGCTACTACCCGATTGCTTGAGTTCATTAATATGCAAGCCTTCGGGGACAGTGTTAACGATGTCATCAAAGAGATGAACGATTTGAGGTCGTTTTTGTTGTAGAGATTGAATGATTTCCATGCGAGATAGCAGTTTGGCTTTTGTTTCTTCCAGTCCTTGAATTTTTAATAGTTCAATATCAAGGCGTTTAATTTCGTCGTTGAGTATATTGTTGCGTTTGATCTGGTGATCAATCATGCCAGACACATTTATGTGAATGAGTGCGATAATAGAGACTGTAAAAAACAGCGCTAAACCGGTCATTACCAGGAATTGATTTGTCTGTTCTTTGCGTAGTTCTTCGCGCCATGGAAGTAAATTAATTTGTGCCATCAGTCAAAGCTCCTCATGGCTAGTCCGCAAGCAATCATCAGTGCTGGCGCGTCATTGCTTAAAGCTTGTGAGTTAACTTTATTGGATAAATCCATTTCGGCAAATGGGTTGGCAATAATTGTTTCTACACCGAGCTGGGTTGAAATTAATTCATCAATACCTGGGATCGAGGCACAACCACCGGCCAATGCAATCAGATCAACTGACTCGTGTTGCCCTGCAGTATAAAAAAACTGTAAAAAGCGGCTCACTTGTTGTGCCATGTTTTCTTTAAATGGCTCAAGTACTTCAGGAATGTAGTTGTCGGGTAAGCCGCCCACTTTTTTTAGCCTGCCAGCTTCTTCATATGCGAGTCCGTAACGGCGCATAATTTCTTCTGTTAATTGCTTGCCACCAAATGCCTGCTCGCGGGTGTATATCAATTCATTGTTTTCGATGACATTCAGGCTTGTCATTGTTGCACCAACATCAAGTACTGCAATTACAAAGGGTGATGTTTCTTCAGTAGCATCATCGGATGAAGTTTGTGTGGATGGAGTAAGCAGGCGAGTCGCTTTTTCTATTGTGTAAGCTTCCACATCAATGATTTTTGTTGTGAGGCCAGATATTTCTGCAATAGCAGTGCGCATTTCTACGTTTTCACTACGCGATGCTGCGAGTAAGACATCTACCGTCTCTGGGTTGCCTTTTGTTTCACCCAGCACCTGAAAGTCCAGATTGATTTCTTCAAGTGGGTAGGGGATGTATTGATCGGCCTCTAACTCAATTTGAGTTTCCATCTCGCTGTCAGACAGGCTGGCTGGCATGGTGATTACCTTGGTAATCACCGACGAGCCAGGTACAGCCAGGGCTGCCAGCTTGCATTTAGAGCCTGATTTTTTAAGTGCCCTGGATAAAGTGTCACCAACGGCCTCAACATCCTGGATGTTTTTTTCAGAAACGGCATTGGCTGGCAATGGCTCGACAGCAAGGCTTTCTACGCGATAGCCTGTATCTGTTTGAGACAGTTCGACTAGCTTGACAGATGTCGAGCTTATGTCTATTCCCAGTAATGAAGGTTTCTTGCGTTTCAGTTGAAACACGTCGCTTTCCTCTCAATCCACTATATGTAATAGATAGTTATAGTTCTTTTGTGTGGTTTTGCATTAAATATTAGCTGCAAGTATCGAATAATACTAGTCTATTTTGAAATTACTGTCGCTTGAGCAGTGTTCTAACACTATAATTCAGCTGTGCATTCATTTGTCTATTTACGGCTGATAGATGCAATGAAAGTGTCCACCGTTCGGGTTGAATTTTATACGCTCATCACTAGGTGGCTGAAAAATAAGTTAAATTCCATGTGTTTCAGTGACCATTCTGGGCTGTTATTGTTTTTTTAGTTGTACACGGGTGGCTGAAAGGTAAAATATAAGAATATGCAAAAATTTCTAAAGTTTCTTCGAATCAGTTCAAAAATTTTCATTTCCTTACTTGTTTTAGGCTTTGCTACTCTTATAGGGCTTTATTTATACCTTGAGCCCAAGTTGCCTTCAATTGAGGGCTTAAGTGATATTCAGTTACAGGTACCTTTACGTATTTATAGCTCAGAAGGCGGCTTAATTGCAGAATATGGTGAAAAACGTCGTTCGCCTAAGGCGATTAATGATATACCGATACAATTGCGTCAGGCTTTTCTTGCCGCCGAAGATGATCGCTTTTATGAACACCCAGGGGTGGATTATCACGGCATACTTCGAGCAGTCGCGGTTATGTTGGCAACAGGAGAGAGAGGCCAGGGTGGCAGTACCATTACGATGCAGCTGGCGCGAAATTTTTATTTGAGCAGCGAAAAAACCTTTGGCCGCAAACTGAATGAAATTTTCCTGGCTTTAAAAATTGAGCAGCAGCTCACAAAGGATCAGGTACTAGAGCTCTATCTGAATAAAATCTATTTGGGTAACCGCGCATATGGCGTCGCGGCAGCGTCTCACGTTTATTACGGCAAGCCACTTGAGCAGTTAGATTTGGCTCAAATAGCCATGATTGCCGGCTTGCCTAAAGCTCCTTCACGCTATAACCCCATCATTAATCCCAGCCGGGCACTGACACGTCGAAATTACGTGTTAAACCGCATGCTCGCTTTAAATTATATTAGTGAAGCGGATTTGCGTTTTGCCAAAGCCCAGCCTGTGACGGCAGGTTTTCATGATTCGCAGTTGGATGTCTCTGCATCCTATGTGGCTGAAATGGTGCGTTATGAAATCTCGCGTCAATTTGGCGATACGGCATATACCAGAGGGCTGAATGTGTTTACGACGATAGATGGTCGCCTGCAGGAGGCCGCGAACGTGAGTGTGCGTAAAGCACTGCAAGCATATGATATTCGACACGGTTATAGAGGGCCTGAAAAGCAGGTGGATTTAAGTGATGAGGCAGTTTCTCAGCTGGTATTAGAGGCGGAGGATTTGTGGGAAGACTCAGTTAAAAAGATGAGTGTAGTGGGCGGCTTGCATCCAGCGCTTGTGCTTGAGGTGGCAGAGCAATCTGCACGGGTTTATTTAAAAGGCGGTCGATTAATTAATCTGGATTGGCAGGCAATGAAGTGGGCAAAGCCATTTATTGATAGAAACAGGCAGGGTAAAGAGCCGGAGCTGGCTACGGAGGTTTTGCAGCGAGGTGATATCGTGCGGATTTATCAGCATGAAGGGCTTTGGTTGCTTGGGCAAATACCTGAAATACAAGGTGCGCTTACCAGTATTCGTTCAAATGATGGCGCGTTGCAAGCTCTGGTCGGTGGTTTTGATTTTTATCACAGCAAATTTAACCGAGCGGTACAGGCAAGGCGTCAGGCGGGTTCTAGTTTTAAACCTTTTATATACAGCGCTGCTTTAAATAAAGGTTATACGGCGGCATCGTTGATAAATGATGCGCCTGTGGTATTTCATGATCCCGCGCTTGAAGGTACCTGGCGACCAGAAAATTACAGTGGTAAATTTTTTGGCCCAACGCGATTACGTGATGCCTTAGTTAAGTCTAGAAACCTGGTTTCAATTCGTATTTTGCGTTCTATCGGTGTGGGTTATGCAACTCGCTTTGCAGAGCGCTTTGGTTATAAGGCGAGTGAATTACCACATGATTTATCATTGGCCCTGGGTACAGTTGAATTGAGCCCGCTTCAGCTATCCACCGGATTTGCGACATTCTCGAATGGTGGCTTCAGAATAGAACCTTATTTTATTGCTCGAATCGAAGATATGGATGGCAATGTGCTGTTTGAGGCCGATCCAGAAGTTGCCTGTGTCGCCTGTGAATTGAAAACTCGAGGCATCGTATTACCTGCGCAGGAGCAGGTGGGTCTGGTCGGTGAAAAGGCTGATTTTTTGAGAGAAGAGGCATTGCTTAGTCAGTCATTGCAGGCTCAGCAAGGTGCAGATGATGCAAAGCCAACGGATACGCAGGATTTTGGTTTAGGTTATAAGTTACCTAAACAGGCAGAAAAGGTGCTGGATGAGCGTATTATCTACATTATGAACTCCATTATGCAGGACGTTATAAACAGAGGAACGGGGCGCCGGGCAAAAGCCTTAGGGCGTAATGATTTACATGGGAAAACCGGCACTACCAATGACCAGCGAGATGCCTGGTTTAATGGTTTTAATCATAATATGGTGACTACGGTGTGGGTTGGTTTTGATCAGCAGCAGTTATCACTGGGTAATTATGAAACCGGTTCAAAGGCCGCGTTGCCTATGTGGGTTGACTATATGCGTAGTGCTTTGAAAGGCATGCCGGAAACGGAAATGCAGCGCCCTGAAGGTTTGGTGAATGTAAAAATAAACGCTGAAACGGGTGAGCTAGCCAATGCATCTGATACGAATGTTGTGTTTGAAATGTTCCGTGCGGAGTTGGCACCGCAGTCAGTTGCTGCGGAAACATTGCCCACCACTTCAAATAATAAAAATGCGATACCAGAGCAGTTATTTTAATAAAAATAGCTGCGGTTACGTGTATTAAAATAATAAGTAGAGTTAATTATGTGTGGTATATGCGGTGAATTTCGATTTGATGGTCAGGCCCCCGACCTTGCGCTGACACATAAAATGATGACCCGACTAGAGCGTCGTGGACCGGATCATGGTGGATCATATTCCGATGGGCCGATTGCCTTAGGGCATCGGCGGTTGGCGATTATTGACTTGTCGGAGCATGCAAACCAGCCGCTCATCGATCAGCAGTTAGGTTTGGCACTGGTATTTAATGGCACTATTTACAATTTTCCTCAGCTACGTTCTGAGCTGCAGGATAAAGGTTATCGATTTTTCTCCAGCGGCGACTCTGAGGTTATTCTCAAGGCCTATGCTGAATGGGGTGATGCCTGTGTCGAGCGTTTGCATGGTATGTTTGCCTTTGCAATTTGGGATATGCGCAAGCAACGCCTGTTTCTTGGGCGTGACCGGCTAGGCATTAAACCCCTGTATTATAGCTTTAATGGCAAGCGACTGATTTTTGCATCGAATGCCCAGGCGCTGTTGGCAACCGGCGATATTGACACCTCAATCAACCCGGTGGGTTTGCATCATCAGCTGACATTGCACGCGGTTATCCCAGCGCCGCATACCATCCTTAATGGCATTAATAAAATGCGCCCTGCATATTGTATGTGTTTTAAAACCGATGGTAGTTGCAGTGAACGTGAATACTGGACCTTAGATGCGGTGCGCCCAGACAAAAAAATGCATGAGCACGACTGGGTGGAGGCGATTCATGAGTCACTTAAAGCCGCAGTTGAAAAACGCAAAACGATTGCCGATGTGCCGGTGGGTGTACTGCTTTCTGGAGGACTGGATTCTTGCCTGTTAGTAGGGCTATTGGCGGAGTCAGGTGTTGGCAACCTAAAAACCTTTACCGTTGGCTTTGAAGATCAGCCAGAAGAAAAGGGCAATGAATTTGAATTTTCAGATCAGGTTGTGGATAAATTTGGCACAGAGCACCACAAATTTTTTATTCGCAATGACAGGGTTTTAGATTATTTGCCCGATGCAGTCGATGCGATGGCAGAGCCGATGGTGGGCCAGGATGCGGTGGCGTTCTATATGTTGTCTGAGCAGGTATCCAAAGAAGTAAAGGTAGTACAGAGTGGACAGGGTGCTGATGAGGTGTTTGGCGGTTATTTCTGGTATCCGCAAATGCATGAGGCACAGGGTGAAGATGATCTCGAGCGTTTTTCTTCTCGGTATTTCGATAGAGACCACGATGAGTACCTACAAACAGTCAGTGCGCAATACCGAGGTGATGATCACACGGGTAAATTAATAGCTCAGTTATTGGCTAAAGGTAAAACGGATGAATATCTGGATAAGGTGCTTAAGTTAGATGTTACTACGCTGATTGTGGATGATCCCGTTAAGCGAGTCGACAATATGACGATGGCCTGGGGGCTGGAGGCAAGGGTGCCGTTTCTTGATCATCAGTTAGTGGAATTGGCGGCGAGTATGCCGCCTGCAATGAAGCTGCAATCCGGCGGTAAGCATGTATTGAAAAAAATTGCCCGGGGGCTCATACCCGATCCCATTATCGATCGTCCTAAAGCCTACTTTCCAGTACCGGCATTGAAGTATGTGCGCGGTGATTTTTTAGGCTTTATGCGTGAGATATTACACAGTGATGCGGCACAGCAGCGTGGTTTATTTGATGCGGCCTATGTTGAAAAGCTGTTAGCCAGGCCAGAGGATTATCATACTCGACTGCAAGGCAGTAAGCTCTGGCATTTGGCCTTATTAGAAATGTGGTTGCAGCGCAATGTAGACGGGGCCTGTTAAACCCTTGTTGTGAAGGGTGTTATCGAAGGCTTGAAAGTTCTACAATTAACCCAATATACCGTGTAACTATTTTATTATTAATTTTGAGGTGAACTATGGACGTAATGGAACGCATTGACGAAGCCGTTAAAAAGCATTCGGTGTTTCTTTTTATGAAGGGTACGCCACAGTTTCCTTCGTGTGGTTTTTCAAGCCGCACAGCAGAAGCACTAAAACAGTGTGGTAAAGAGTTTGGTTACTGCAATGTATTGGCGGATCCAGAGGTTTTTCAAAACTTGCCACGATATGCTGACTGGCCAACATTCCCGCAGGTTTATATCAATGGTGAGTTGATTGGTGGCTGTGATATCACGATGGAAATGTCTGAAAATGGCGAGCTGAAAAAAATGATTGATGAGGCGACTAGCTAATTCTATTTGACGACTAACCGTCAATGTATTTCAGGACGGGACAGACTTAACTAAAAAGGCGCACCCAATGGTGCGCCTTTTTAGTGTATGCCGATTAGGTATTTTTTAGAAAACTATCTGGTCTCGGCCGTTTGCTTTGGCTTCATATAGTTTTTCATCAGCGCACTTAATCAGGTTTTGTACTGAAGGTTGTTCGCCTTCGCCACGGTAGAAGCATACGCCGATAGATGCGGAGATGGCGATATCGCCTACAGATGTTTTAAATGGGCGTTTGTTTATGCTACTGAGCAAACGTTGCAATGTGGAGTGGCGAAAATTCTCCGCGCGTGTGTAATGCATAATAATGCCAAATTCTTCACCACCCATACGGCATACCAGGTCAGTCGGGCGTACCGTGCGGCGAATACGCCGGGTAAAGCCAATTAAAACCTCATCGCCAATATCATGACCATGGGTGTCATTGATGCGCTTGAAATGATCGATATCCAGCATCACAAAACACACACCGCCATGTCGCGCTGACGCATCTAATAAGTGATGCTCCAATTGCCGGGATAATAAACGACGGTTTCCAGCTCCCGTAAGAGGGTCTGTTAATGCCATTTCTTCTAAGTGTTTTATGGTGCTTTCAAGTTGTTGTGATGTTTCCAGCAAATCGTTTTGCAGCGCTGCAATGCGTGCAGCGGCATTAACGCGTGCCGCCAGTTCCTGTGGATTGGGTGGCTTTTTTATATAGTCATCAATGCCGCGGTCGAATGCTTCAACCAGCGGCTCGATACCTTCCTGTGCTGTAAAAAGTATAACCGCCGTATATAGGCCAAGTTCCTCGTCGCGTTGACGGATGAAGTCGGTGAGTTCGAGGCCATCCATTTCAGGCATAACCCAATCGGCTAATACAACATCGGCGTGTAGTTCTTCCATCATGTTGAGGGCAAGTCGGGCGCTATCTGCAACACGAATATTGCTAAAACCCGCCTTTTTTAGTGAAGCTTGAATAACCACGCGGCTGAATTGCATGTCATCGACGATGATTATGGAGACGTCTTTATTGGACATAAGTGGTTTTTGTCGAACCTTATTTTTATTCTGTTGGCCTAGCAAGGCTAAGCGTGCATAAGCTAATTCCATGAATTACCTCAGTAAATTATAGCTGTTATTTTTAACTGTGGCTTGTTCATTATGCTTTTTATGCAGATGACTGTTCACAGCGTCCCTGTTTGTCGAATCACTACTCGACTTTAATTTCCCGATAAAATTAACCAGCCATTTAAATTTGCTGCGCAGATTTCATTGTTCTGTTTTGCATCCTACCATTAACCATCTATTTGCGCAGTCCATACCATGCCATTAGACTTGCGCCATTTGTTAACTACTTTACAAAATAATTCGGCTGTTTTGAGTGTGTCATAACTAGCCGAGTGCGCCTGATCATTATCCCATTCAATTTCGGCTGCCTGTACTGCTCGAGAGAGTACGGTTTGGCCGTAAGCCAGGCCTGCGAATGACACGGTGTCGAAGGTGCTAAAGGGGTGAAAAGGATTTTTGCTTATCTTGCAACGCTCAGCCGCGGCATTAATGAAATTTAAGTCTAATACGGTGTTGTGGCCTACCATAATAGCTTTTTTGCACTGGTTCTTTTTAAGGCTTTCACGAATAAACTTAAAAATTTCGTTGAGGGCCTGAGGTTCGGCAATGGCCATACGGAAAGGATTGTATGGGTCTATGCCGTTTACTTCCATCGATTTAGGATCCATATTAGAACCTTCATATGGCACGATGTGGCGGCATATCTGTTCGTCAATTTCTATAATACCATTGTCATCCATTTTTAAAGTAGCGGCTGCGACTTCTAGTAATGCGTCTTTTTGGGCATTGAAACCACCTGTTTCAACATCGACGACAACAGGCATAAAGCCTCTGAAACGACGTGACATAGGTGTTCGTTTATCTGTGTTTGTACTCATACGGTAAAGGTTCTTTTTTATTTATGTGTAATAAATATGGATGTGATAAAAATATTAAGACGCTTGTTGTTTTTTAATGCTTACTGAACAGCTTAACAGCTAAATAAGCCGGACATTCTACACTTTGAAGGCTGTTTACGGAACATGTGTAGGCAGGGGTAAGGGCCTGCATGCTATTTATCATCGGCATTTGTCTGTTTGCCAAATCAAATCATTTGCCAGGTTTCATTTTCACCTGCGTGTAAGGGGACTATTTTTCCATCGCCTAGAGGGTAGCTATGAGGAACTGTCCAGTTCTTTTTTTCTAGCGTAATGGTGTCGGAATTTCTTTCCAGGCCATAAAAATCAGCGCCAAAAAAGCTGGCAAAACCTTCCAGTTTATCCAGTGCGTTATTTTCTTCAAAAGCACGAGTATATAATTCGATCGCCAATGGCGCAGAAAAAATGCCTGCGCAGCCACAACTGGTTTCTTTTTTGTCTTGTGCATGTGGTGCACTGTCCGTACCCAGAAAAAACTTCTTATTGCCCGAGATAGCGGCTGCCGCTAATGCCTGGCGATGCTCTTCTCTTTTTAATACCGGTAAACAGTAATAGTGCGGACGAATGCCGCCGCTAAAAAGTGCATTGCGGTTATAAAGTAAATGCTGAGGGGTAATAGTGGCTGCCGTGTGCTTATCTTCACTCAACACAAATTCAACCGCCTGTTTAGTGGTGATGTGTTCAAACACGATTTTTAGTTCAGGGAATGCCTGCCGAGTTGGGGTTAATACTTTATCAATGAAGGCTTTTTCTCTATCGAAGATATCAATTGCTGAATCCGTGACTTCGCCGTGTACTAATAACGGCATATTGTTTTCCTGTAGTGCCTCAAGTACTTTGTAGCATTTTTTAATATCGGTGACGCCCGCATCAGAATTGGTGGTTGCCCCTGCTGGGTATAATTTCACCGCATGCACATAGCCGCTTTGTTTGGCCCTGGTGATTTCCTGGGGATCGGTATTGTCCGTTAAGTACAGGGTCATTAATGGGTTGAATTTAGTCTTGGCAGGCAGGGCTGCCAAAATGCGCTCACGGTAGGACAGTGCCTGCTCGGTTGTTATATTCGGTGGTGCCAAATTAGGCATAATGATAGCGCGTGAAAATTGTCGGGCAGTGAAGGGGACTATATCTTTTAGCAGATCGCCATCGCGCACGTGTAAATGCCAATCGTCAGGACGTGTTATGGTGAGTTTCATAATTATCAGAATGTCTAAGCGGCTTGAGGTTATAATTATCGTCGATTCGCGTTTAACATGCCATTAACATAATTAAAGAATAATAAGATCCTGATATGAAACTATTTTTTAAGATGCTGTTCGGTAATCTTGTTTTAAATAAAGGGCCGCAAGATCTGCCTGCCTCTATAGTGCTGATGAAGTTAAGTCTGCTTGCATATTTGCTGAGTGGTTTGCCTGGGCTGCTGGTAAATGTTGATGTTGAGCAAGCCGTATTGGCGCAGTCATTAGATGTATTAGTGCTGCTATTATTTACCTATTTGTGCTTGCAGGCGTTTAAGAAGCTTGAACGTTATACTCAAACAATCATAGCCCTGGCGAGTGTTGGGGTTATCTTTCAGTTAATCGTATTGCCAATATTGTTTGAATTCAAAGAGGTCGAGGAGCCATCGCAAGTTATGCTTGGCATGTCCTTGCTGCTACTCGGCCTGGTTAGCTGGAACTTGACAGTGATAGCGCATATTTTTAGAGAGTCTTTCAGTGTGCGATTACCCGCAGCAATAGCATTAACTATTTCTTATATGTTTATTACCTTATCGGCGAGAAAATTCTTTTTTCCTGAGCTGGCCTAATTTAAAGCGGAGTATTGATTTGCATATTCATATATTGGGAATTTGTGGCACCTTTATGGGTGGTGTTGCCGTATTGGCACGGCAGGCTGGGCATAAAGTGACGGGCTCGGATGCCAATGTGTATCCACCAATGAGTACGCAGCTAGAAGAACAGGGTATTGAACTAATGCAGGGTTTTGAGGCCGGGCATTTAGGTGAGCAGGATCAGGTTGTGGTGGGCAATGTCATGTCTCGCGGCAATCCCGCCATTGAGCACGTACTGAATAAAAATATGCTTTATAACTCTGGCCCGCAATGGTTGGCTGAGAATGTATTAAAGGATAAATGGGTGTTAGCAGTGGCTGGCACCCATGGTAAAACCACTACCAGTTCCATCCTTGCATGGATTCTTGATTATGCAGGCTTGCAACCGGGTTTTTTAATTGGTGGGGTGCCAGCAAACTTTGGTATTTCTGCGCGCCTTGGTGAGGGTAGCTTCTTTGTCGTTGAAGCGGATGAATATGACACTGCTTTTTTTGATAAGCGCTCTAAATTTATTCATTATCACCCGCGGACATTGATTTTAAATAATCTTGAATTTGATCATGCGGATATTTTTGAAGATTTAGATGCCATTAAAAAACAATTTCACCATTTGGTGCGCACGGTGCCCGGTGATGGTTTGATTGTACAAAATGCAGACGAAGCAAATTTAGATGATGTGATTGAAAAAGGCTGCTGGAGTAATCTATGCGGCTTTTCCAGTGATCCCAGCAAAGCATCAAATGGCTTATGGGCTATTAATAATGTATCGCAAGATGGTCGCCAGTTTGATGTGCTGTACCAACAAAAAAAACAGGGGACTGTAAAAGGCCATTTGTTAGGTCCGCATAATCGTATGAATGCCTTGTCTGCGATTATTGCGGCACAACATGTAGGTGTTCCAGTTGAGCAGTCTATTGAAGCGTTAAAACACTTTAAAGGTGTGAGGCGGCGCATGGAAATTAGCGGGGAAATAAACGATATTACGGTTTACGATGACTTTGCCCATCACCCAACGGCCATTACCGATACGCTTAAAGGGCTAAGAGACGCAATAGGCGATTCACGTATTTGGGCGGTGCTTGAGCCACGTTCAAATACTATGCGTATGGGTGTGCATAAGCAGCAATTGGCGGCATCACTTCAGCAGGCCGATGAAATAATTATGTTTCAACCAGCGGATGTGGATTGGGATATGCAATCGGTGGTGAATGAGGCGGGTGATTCTGCGCAGTTACTCAGGTCAGTGGATAGTATTGTTAATTTATTGGCAGAGCAGGCGCGGCCGGGGGATCATATACTTATAATGAGTAATGGTGCTTTTGGTGGTATTCATCAAAAAATACTCAACGCATTGGTGTAGTCGCCAAGTGGTGATAAGGCGTAAATAAGGCAGCGTGTAATGACATTAGATGCAGAGAAAAAAACTATCATACTCGCTATTAGCGGAGCCTCCGGCGTACAGTATGGCGTGCGCTTGCTTGAGCAGTTGTTAACCCATGGGCATAAGGTTTATGTGTTGGTAACACGTGCGGCGCATGTGGTTATTAGTATGGAAACGGAGTTGTCGTGGCCTGCTAATACGCATGAGTTAGCGAAGCAGTTACGCCTACGCTATGGAGTCGATGAACAACAGTTAAGCGTATGTGGTGAATCTGAATGGGCCTCGCCCATTGCCAGTGGCTCTGCATCGGTTGATGCGATGGTGGTATGCCCATGCTCGATGGGAAGTCTGTCTTCAATAGCGGTTGGCGCGAGTGCTAATTTGTTAGAGCGTGCTGCCGATGTCATATTAAAAGAACGCAAGCTGTTGATTTTGGTGCCTCGAGAGGCGCCATTTTCAGATATACACCTGGAAAATATGCTGAAGCTTTCGCGTATGAATGCGGTGATTTTACCGGCTAATCCCGGGTTTTATAATAAGCCGCAGTCGGTAGAAGATATTGTGGATTTTATGGTGGCGCGCATACTCGACCATTTGGGCATAGAGCAGGAGTTGCAGCCCAAATGGGGGGAGGAGTAAATTGCTGATGATGTAAAAACTACATTGCCGCAGTTTTTAATCCAATAAAGAAATAAAAAAGGCCAGTTATGATTAACCGGCCTTTTTTATTTATATTTCTGTATTGGAAACGTCTTCAGCCTGTAAACCTTTCTGGCTATCAATCAGGTTGAAATCAACCTTTTGGCCGTCTTTCAGTGTTTTAAATCCATCGCCTCTAATGGCTCTGAAGTGAACGAATACATCGTCACCCGTATCGCGCTCAATAAAGCCATATCCTTTTGAATTGTTAAACCACTTAACGGTTCCTGTTTCACGATCAGACATTTACATATACCTTTTCATCATTTTTAATTTAACGGCTTATCCTTAAGCCTGCCAAAGTTACAACGTTATGAGGCGATAGCAACATCCTCTGCCTGTAGCCCCTTATCACCTTCGGTGATGCTAAATTCAACGCGCTGCCCTTCAAACAGGGTCCTATGACCCTGGCCGCGAATTGAGCGGAAGTGGACAAAGACATCATCGCCATTATCTCGGGTAATGAAGCCAAATCCCTTGCTCGTATTAAACCACTTAACGGTCCCTGATTCACGGGAATTGTCAGAATTTTCGTTTATTTCTTGATTCTTTGTTGTTTTTACGGTAGCGGTATTAGGTTTTGCTAATGCAGATGCAATGGTAGAGGCAAAAATAAGTGCAGCTAAAGTGATTAAACCATTTGTTGTGGCAATATTTTCGGCGTTTAAAAGTTGTGTTGCGATAGCCGTAGAGATGGCAGTTATAACAATGCTAATAGCAATAAGACGAATCATATAAAGTTCCTAAAAAGAAAAGTAAAATTAAAGTAAAAATAGACACAGCCAATAATTTGCTGCGAGCCAATAATTGACCGAAAGTTAAGCTTAGTCAATTATTAGCGGGTTTATTATAGTCATGTTTTTAACTTGGCTACTAGTAGTAACTTTATGGGATATTTTTTTTGCTTATTTTGTATCCCGAGATTGGTTCATCTTAGCCATTAATTCTTCAATCGGTGTTTCTGACGGCAGCTGCAAGTGAAATCCCTGTGATTTAAGGTTTGCAATGATTTTTTGCGGATCCTCTTTGGCCAGTTTAGTGTCGTCCTTAATCTCCAGCGTCATCGCAAAATCTAAGCTGCCAAGTTTCTTTTTAATGCGGCCATCAATGCTGTCAAAGTTATTTTTTTCGGCCAGGTAAATATACATGTCGAATTTTGCAGAGCAGCGATAAATGTAACAGGTGGTTGTCATTATAGAGTCTCAAAAACGTTGCCTGCGGCATCAATAGTGGCCTGAATGTCTTCATCGCTATGCATAGTGCTCACAAAGCCTGCCTCATAAGCAGAAGGCGCCAGGTAAATACCTTGCTCGAGCATGCCATGATAAAATTTTTGGAAGCGGTCTACATTACACTGCGTGGCCTGTTCGAAGTTAGTCACTTTGTCGGCGTCAGAGAAAAACAGGCCGAACATGCCGCCGACGATGTTTTGTGTCATGGCAATGTTATGTTCAGATGCTTTTTGTAAAATGCCGTCAACCAGTGTGCTTACTTTTTTATTTAGGTTTTCAAAAAAGTGTTCAGTAGAAATAAGATCGAGTGTTTTGAGTCCTGCCGCCATGGCGACGGGATTGCCTGATAATGTGCCAGCTTGATATACCGGACCAGTCGGCGCGATGAATTCCATAATATCCCTGCGCCCACCAAAAGCACCCACGGGCATACCGCCACCGATGACTTTTCCTAGCGTTGTCAGGTCAGGTTTGATGTTATAAATCGATTGCGCGCCACCCAGGGCCGTGCGGAAGCCAGTCATTACTTCATCAAATATAAGTACGGCACCGTGTTCATTGCAGATTTCACGCAGCCCTTCAAGGAAGCCTTCAAGCGGTGGAATGCAGTTCATATTACCTGCAACGGGTTCAACGATTATGCAGGCTATTTTATCGCCGGATGTTTTGAAAGTTTCGCGGACTTGATCTAAGTCGTTATAGGCCAGTGTTAATGTGAGCTCGGCCAGGCAAGCAGGTACGCCAGGCGAACTCGGTACGCCGAGTGTCAGTGCGCCAGAGCCGGCTTTAACGAGTAGAGAGTCAGAGTGGCCGTGATAACAGCCTTCAAACTTAACAATAGTGTCTCTGCCAGTGAAGCCACGGGCTAAACGAATGGCGCTCATAGTGGCTTCAGTACCTGAACTAACCATGCGCACGGATTCAATTGAGGGCATCAGCTGGCATATGCGTTGTGCCATTTCCGTTTCTACAGCGGTAGGTGCGCCAAAGCTTAAGCCTTTCTCGGCTGAATCTTTTACGGCTTTAATGACTTCAGGGTGTGCATGACCAAGAATCATCGGCCCCCATGAGCCAACATAGTCAATATAGCGTTTATTATCGGTATCCCATATGTACGCACCGCTTGCGCGGTCTATGAAAACAGGATCACCGCCAACACCCTTAAAGGCCCTAACTGGAGAATTGACTCCGCCAGGGATAACCGATTGGGCTTGGTTGAAGAGTTCGGCCTGAGATATTTTCTGGGACATATGAGGTTCCTGATAAACGCAGATTTATACGTGGATTTATAAATGGGCGGCTATTTTACATCAAAAATTGACTGTATATTAGGTTCTCCATTAAAAACATTGGCCTAATTGTTGGCTAAAGTTAAATGCCATGAAACTAGAATTGGCTGCTTAAGAGGGGCTGGGATGACAAAACAGATAATTCGTTGTGTGTGGGTGACTGATGATGCGCTGTATCAGCAATATCATGATACAGAGTGGGGTATTCCTAGCTTTGATGACAGGCACTTATTTGAAATGCTAATTCTGGAGGGCGCGCAAGCCGGATTGAGCTGGCTGACCATTTTAAAGAAACGAGAAGGCTATCGAAAAGCGTTCGATAATTTTGCAGCAGAGAGAATAGCGAAATACTCGGCAAAAAAAATCGAAAAATTATTATTAAATCCGCAGATTGTAAGAAATCGATTAAAAGTAAATGCGACGGTTGTTAATGCACAATTGTACTTAAATATACGGCAAGAATATAAGTCATTTGCTGATTACATTTGGCAGTTTGTGAATCACCAGCCGATTGTTAATAAATGGAAGTCGATATCTGATATTCCAACAACAACAAAAGAATCAGATGCAATGAGTAAAGACTTAAAAAAAAGAGGTTTTAAATTTGTCGGCTCGACTATTTGTTATGCCTACATGCAGGCGGTTGGAATGGTTAATGATCATACCCTGGATTGTTGTTGTTATAAGTCCCGGGAAAGTCCTAATGCTTAATATCAAATTCGCTTAAAAATTGCGCGCATTTGTTTTTAATATCTAGTGTGCTTTGCGAAGAAAATAGCTCGCTGATTACCGCTAGCATATCTGCTTTTTCAGACAGTAGATTATGGCAGTTTTTTGTAGTGATTCCACCGATACAGCAAACAGGGATATCATAGCGGTTTTTGATAATGCTGATTAATTGCACCTCTGCTTTTGGCGCATCGGGTTTTATAGTTGACCCAAAGAAACTTCCAAAAGCGATATAGTCGGCACCCTCTTTAATCGCCTGTTCAGCAAGCTTTATTTTATTGTAGCAACTTACGCCAATGATTTTGTCAGGCCCCAGGTGTTTTCGGGTCTCATTAATTGCCCCGTCATCTTTGCCAATGTGAACGCCATCAGCATTTGATTTTATAGCGAGTCCTATATCATCATTAATGATTAGTATGGCATTGTATTTATCGCATAAAACTCTTAGCTCATACGCTTGTTTAATTTTTTTTTCTGAGTTGTGGCTTTTGTCTCGATATTGGATAATTTTCACACCAGAGGAGAGTGCGGCTTCCGCCATGGATGTGAACTCACTAACGGGCATTAATGATTCATCGGTGATGGCATAAAGGCCAGACAGTGTTTTTTTCATGGGTTATTTGAGCTTTTAAGTGGCAAGACTAATGACGATTCGGGATTAATTGGCCATTGCCAAGAGCCTGGGCTTTTTTTAATGACTTGTATGTGAAGTCGAGGGCGTTTTGGCAGGCATTAACGGGTTCAATTTCTTGAGCGACTAATGCCGCAAGACTTGCCGCTAAGGTACAGCCTGAGCCGTGATATTCGTTGTTTAAGCGCTTGTACTTATAGGTTCCAGTGCATTTCATTTTATGATAAAGCTTATGAATAACATCGGGCAGCTTTGCATGCGTGCCTGTAATTAAAACGTGTTGTGCCCCCATGTTGTTTAAATGCTGCGCGGCATTTTCGGGTGATAATTTTGGATTTGTTAAATAAAGCGCTTCAATAATATTTGGCGTTAATATATATGTATTTGGAATGATGAGTGCATTAACGGCATCAATAAGATTTTTTTTTGCCAGGCTGGAGCCGCCACCGGCAAATAATACAGGGTCATATATAACGGGAATGTGCCGGTGTTGCCGCATCAATGTATAAATAGCTTCTGCGACAGTTCCTGAGCCTATCATGCCTATTTTTATCGCTTTTACCGGCATGTCTTTTAAAATCATACGCGCCTGCTTGAGTATCAGCTCGGCATTTACGGGTTCAAAACTTTTTACATTGCGGGTATCCTGAACGGTGTTTGCAGTGATGATGGGCGCTGCATGACAGCCGTGTTGGCCTATGGATTCAATGTCAGCTTGAATGCCTGCACCGCCTGTAGGATCAAGTCCAGAAAAGCAGAGAACTATGGGGGAGGCTACTCTTTTCATTTTGGATCAAGTCCAGAAAAGCAGAGAACTATGGGGGAAGTTGCTTTTTTCATTTTGGATCAAGCCCTGAAAAACAGAGTACTATTGGCGAGTTCTTCTTTTTCATTGTGAGTTAAGTCTCAATGTATAAAGTAGAGTCGGGGATTGTGGTGCTTTCACGTGAGTGCCTGATAAATATGTATAAAACAAAAATGTGTATTACAGTATGTATTCTAGTTTTTTTAGTAATAAGCTGTCAAAGGCATGTGTGAAATTTTATCAGCATACCTGGCGAACAGTTTGGGCTAAATCAATAACGCGCGCACGAATGTATTTATTGCCCTGTGTTTCTGGAGAAATTTTAAGGTAGGCGCTGTAATCGGAAAGTGCGGGCGTGTAACACTCTAACTGGTCGTAAGTGGCGGCGCGTGCTTTTAATGCATCGGCCAGGTCGGTTTCTAAATTGACCAGGATATCTGCAATGGGCAGTGCTTTTTCAAAGTTTTCTTCCTGCATATAAAGGTTGCGAAGATTGCGTAATATGCGTAGAGCAATTTCTTTGTTGCTGCAGTTTGCTAACACGCCGTATAAACGAGATTTGTTTAACTGAGGGCCGTAAAATTCGTGCAAGCGTTCTTCTATATCTTCTTCATTTAACGAGATGCCACCAAAATACGGGTCAAGTACAATAGCGCCATCACTAATTTCGAGCTTTACTAAAAAATGTCCGGGAAATGAAACGCCAGTAAGTGGTAAACCAAGTGTCTGGCCTAGCTCTATATAAAGAATAGATAAGCTAATAGGGATGCCTAGTTTTCGATCAATGACATCGTTTAAAAAGCTATTACGTGGATCGTAATATGTAATAGTGTTTCCCGCGTAGCCTTTTTCAACAAATAGCACATGATTCAATTGTTTAAGAATTTCAGCCGCATTGGCATCTTCAGGTAAGCGGTTGTTTATTTCATTGGCTATAAGCTGAATTTTTGATAAATAGTCGTTTACGTTTAGCGCAGGGTATTCTAATCGTGCAATCATTAAGGCTGCACGAGCTAAATTAATCTCCTGATCAGGAAGTTTAAGTAGTTTTTCAATGGCGGCTCTATCAGGGGTGCTGAGCATTTAATTTTTAGCCTTTGTATCTCATTCGAGTACCATGCTCTAGAGACAGCAGTATTTCATTGGCATCCAGTGCAGCAGGGAAATATACGCCGGAAATTTGCGCGCCGTGAATACTGGCTCCTTCAAGGCGTGTGCTGCTGAAGTCAATGCCACGAAGATTACTCATTCTGAAGTAGCAGTCACTCAGGTTAAGTCCATCGGCATTAAGGCCGGTAAGGTCCACGTTGCGAAAATCGGCACCCTGTAGATTACAGTCTTCACCATTGGCGCGTCGGGCGTTGAATTCATCAATTTTACCGTCTCTTAAAAGGCGATAAAGTTCATCATCTTTAATTTGTGGCATTATACTCGGCATCGTTGTATTCCTTATGACCTCTTATTACAAGTATAGCAGTAGTCCTATTCGCCGTAGAGGCTAATGATGATCTGGCGGTTATGTGCCTGGGTTCGGTGTTCCCACAAAAATACGCCTTGCCATGTACCTAATAGTAGTTGTCCGGCGCGAAAGGGAATGCTCAGGCTGCTATCGGTTAGCACGGTTCTAACATGGGCTGACATGTCATCGGGCCCTTCATCGGTATGCTGATATAAGGAGTCCCCATCAGGCGTTATTCGTGCCATAAAGGCTTCTAAATCACTCCTTACCGTAGGGTCTGCGTTCTCGCACAATATTAACGAGGCGCTGGTATGTTGCACAAAAATATTCGCTATACCTGTGCTTATGCCGGAAGTTGAGACGACAGCATTAAGTTGAGTGCTTATGTTTATAGTGCCTCGACCGTTGGTGTGAAAGCTTAGGGCTTCTTGTAAGATCATAAAAAAGACCGATTAAAATGGGTAATGAGTACACATGGTGCGCTGAGGAGCCCGTCTGATCCTTAGTCTGGTCTCTTCAAGGCTACAGTTATGCGGCGTGAATTTTTTGTAATAAGTCTAAATTAAGGTATGTTTCGCCAAAATCGTTGCCAGAAAGGGTGTGAAAGGCGCAATCAGGTTCACCCATGTTATCAAGCACTAAAGATGCGCCATTAAAGTTGTGATTTCTAGTGTAATCGTTGACAGTAATGATTGTTTTTAATTTGGCACCTAATGATGACTTTATGCCATTTTCAGAATCTTCAAATGCCAGGCAATCTTCAGGGTTCAGATTAAGTTGCTGCAGTGCCCAGTCATAAATATCTGCTGCTGGTTTCTTTGCGGGTACAATATCGCCAGCGGCAATGACTTCAAACCAGTCAGTTGAGCCAGGCTGCAGGGCATGTTCCAATAGCGCAGTAACATTTTCTGGTGTAGTGGTCGTTGAGATGGCAAGGCGCAAGTTATTGGCTCTGGCTTCCTCTATAAGGCGTTTAACGCCTGGGCGAAGGGGAATGGCGCCGGTGGATAGCAGTTTGGTATAAAAAGCGGTTTTAGACGTATGTAGTTCTTTTATAAGTTCGGGTGTTTTGTCGTCAATGGGGAAGCTTGTGTTAAATTTTTGCAGATAAAAGGCCATGCGCTCCTTGCCGCCAGTAACGGCTAACAGTTCGCCATATAGCTCTACAGACCAGTCCCAGTCAAGGCCAGCCTGTTTAAAGGCCTTGTTAAAGGCCACGCGATGGCCGTCGCGTTCAGTGTCTGCGAGTGTTCCATCAACGTCAAAAATTAGTGCTTGAAGGGTAGCCATAGTGAAAATCTCATGCAAAAAAGAATGCGATTTTAGAATAAGTAGCCAAATAAAAATAGCCTATACTTCAATGGTTAATACAGATGCGAGTAGCGTGTCGCTATCTCATGAAGATATTTTCAAACCAACATAGTCACCATTATAAAAAAAAGCAATCAATGATCAAACCTTACGAATATATTCGCTCACTATTACTAACGACATCTATAAAGAAAAAACTCATGCTAATTACCATGACAGTTAGCTTTGTAGGGCTTTTGGTAGTGGGCAGTGGCATTTTAATAAGAGAAGTCATCAGTCTTAATAAAATGCAGCAGGTTGATATGCAGGTGTTGGCTGAGATCATGGCTAATAATACATCTGCTTTTTTAATGTTTGATGATGAGATGGGCGCGCAAAAAACACTGGATTCTTTGCGGGCAAAAACACAAGTGACGAAGGCAATTTTGTTTGATAAAACTAAAAATATATTTGTCTCACATATCACGGATGGTGAGTTAAATATTACCTATGATTCTATTAAAAATAAAATAGACAGTGGAGATGATGTTTTTCATGTATGGAAAAAAGCAGTTATTGGTGATGAATTGGTTGGATACATATATATAGAGTCAAATGATTCATTGATTAGGGAGTTTGTTTACGGTGCGCTAATGACGCTAATGACAGCGCTAATGTTAGGCTTTTTTGTGACATATATTTTGGCGTCACGGCTACAAAAAATAATATCTGAACCAGTTGAACATTTAACAGATACAGCATCCAAAATTACAGCGCAACGAGATTATAGTTTACGAGCAGAAAAAGAAAGTGAAGATGAAATAGGTGTGCTGACAGATGAGTTTAATAAAATGCTCAGCCAGCTACAGATGCGAAATATAGAACTCAAGGAAAGCGAGGAAAAGTTTAGAGAAGTAGTGGAGCAGTCTGTTGACGCACTCTACATATTTAGGATGGATGGCCATTTCGTGGATGTCAATTATGCTGCTTGTGAAACACTAAATTATATGAGGCAAGAGTTGCTAAAACTAAATGTAATGGATGTTAATACGGCATTCAATGAAACATCTGCTTTTTACGAAGCCATGAATAAATTACAGCAAGATAAGTTTTTAGTCATAGAAGGCGAGCAAAAAACAAAAAATGGTAATTTTATTCCAGTAGAGATGAGGCTGGGTTTCGTTAATATAAAAGGTGAAAAGTTGGTTTTAGCCTCAGCTAGAGATATTACAGAAAGAAAGCAGTCACAAAAAAACTTGCAACAGGCAAATGATTTGTTAGAAATAAAGGTAAATGAAAGAACGCTGACGTTGAAGAATGTAAATGCTGCATTATCAGTAGAAAAAGAAAAAGCAGAAGCGGCAAGTCAGGCTAAAAGTTTATTTTTGGCAAATATGAGTCATGAAATTAGAACGCCAATGAATGCAGTGATAGGATTTACTGATGTGCTAGCATCCAGCAATTTAACCGAGCAACAAAGAGCTTATGTTAAGTCGATACAGTCGGGAAGCAGGAATTTATTAAGATTAATTAATGATATTTTAGATTTGTCAAAAATTGAAGCTGGAAAAATTAAGATTCAGTTCGACAAGGTTTATGTTAGGACAATGTTTGAAGATATTAAGCAAGTGTTTTCTATGTTGGCAGAAGATAAGGGTTTGTCTTTTAAGTTGCAAGTGAGTGACGCAGTTCCTGATATAATAATGTCAGATGAAGTTAGGTTGAGGCAGATATTATTTAATTTAACTAATAATGCGCTGAAGTTTACACGAAAAGGCGGCGTTAAAATAATAGCTGAATATAAAATTGTAGCAGAAGGTGACATTTTTTACAGTTTGACTATTAAAGTTATAGATACGGGAATAGGTATAGCAAAAGAATATCAAGAAAGTATATTTAATATATTTGAGCAGCAAGACAATCAAAATACACGCGAATTTGGAGGTGCTGGTTTAGGCTTGGCGATTAGCAGTCGTCTGGCAGAGAAACTTGATTCTACATTGACAGTGGAAAGTGATATAGGAGAAGGCAGTTGCTTTACACTACTGGTACATTCGCCAGAAGTGATAGAGAAAAAAGACAAAATAGCAGCGAAAGAAAATGTTTCCGACGTTTGTTTTGAGGCAGCAACAATACTTGTTGTCGATGATATTGATGCCAATCGATGTCTTATTGAAGAATATTTATCAGGCCAGGTGTTGCAAATATTGCATGCATCAGATGGTGAGGAGGGCCTGTCACTAATCAAGGCTAAGAAACCTGATTTGGTGTTAATGGATATCAGAATGCCGAAAATGAATGGTATCGAAGCAACGCAATCAATTAAGAAAGATGGCTCGATTTCTAATATACCCATTGTTGCAGTTACCGCATCCGTGGTGGAAGATGATAAATCGGATAAGAAGAGAGGGATTTTCGATTACGTTTTATATAAGCCATTAAGTAAGAAAAAATTAAACCAATGTTTGCAAAAATTTCTTAAGGTGAAGCCCTTTAATGAAGGTGCTTCAATAGTTGATGGTTTTAATGATAGGTTAGGTCGAGAAATGAGTGGTTCGGCTGAGAAGTTTGCTCTTGAAATGGCCGGATATGGAGAGGCTATTTCCCAGTCTATAAATAGAGGCAGTTTTGGAGAGCTTAATAACTTGTTAGAGGAATTGTGTGGCCTGGCGACGGAATATAATCTGCTCGAGTTAAAAAGGTTAGTTGCTCAATTAATGGATGCAAATAATCAGTTCGATATAGAGGAAACGCAGAGATTATTAACAATACTGCTTGTGAAAACGCAGGGATTGAAGAATTAGGTGGTAGATGTATGGCTAGACGATTTAAAATACTTATTGTAGATGATGCGCCAAAGAACATACAGGTTGTCGCTAATTTATTGGGTGATACTGAGTATGATCTTTCATATGCGACCAGTGGTCATCGCGCACTTGAATTAATTGAATTAAATAGATTCGATTTGGTGTTACTTGATGTGATGATGCCTGGAATGAATGGCTATGATGTCTGTAAAAAAATTAAAAAAGATGGTTTTTGTGGTGATCTCCCTGTTATTTTTATTACAGCAAAAACAGATGAAGAAAGTTTAATTGAAGCTTTTAATGCGGGCGCACAGGATTATGTTACTAAGCCCTTTAATTCTGCTGAGTTGATGGCAAGAATTAAAACACATCTTAAATTAAAGGCATTTGAAGATTCGCAGCAGGTGGTGATTGATAATGCTCTGGCAGAGTTAAAAGTTCTAAACCAGGAAATTATTGAGACGCAAAAAGAAGTTATTTTCACTATGGGGTCTATTGGTGAAACGCGCTCAAAAGAAACGGGATTACATGTGAAGCGTGTGGCGGAATATTCCAGGTTGTTGGCGCGTTTGTCAGGACTGGAAGAGTATGAGGCCAATTTAATTGCCATGGCTTCGCCGATGCATGATATCGGTAAAGTAGGTATTCCAGATGCTATTTTAAATAAAAAGGGAAAATTGAATGCAGGCGAATTCGAAGTTATGAAAAAACACGTCACTATTGGTTATGACATGTTAAAACATAGCGAACGTCCTATACTGCGAACGGCTGCTACAATTGCGCTTGAGCACCATGAAAAATGGGATGGGAGTGGTTACCCGAAAGGCTTAAATGGAAATGAAATACATATTTATGGACGGATTACGGCATTAGCAGATGTGTTCGATGCGCTTGGCTCGGATAGGTGTTATAAAAAAGCATGGGTTGATGAAGATATCTTTGCGCTATTAAAAGAACAAAAAGGGAAACATTTTGACCCGTCTCTAATTGATATGTTTTTCTCTAATATAGAAGATTTTTTCTCCATTAGGACGCAATATAGAGATAGCTCATCTGGCACTTAATTTCGTTTCACGGGTATTTTTTTTCGGGTGTTTCCCTTTAATATTTATTTTTGAAATAACGAGTTCTGCACTGGCACGGTATGCTGTCAGTTTCCCGCCTATTAATGTAATAAGACCGGGGCAGAGCTCGTCTTCTATGATAAGGCTATCTCGTGATTTTTTGTAAATAGTGGTTCCGTCTTTAGGTAAAACTCTCAGTCCACAAAATGTATCAATAATATTCCTTGTACTAATGTTGAAGTTGAAGTTTTGATTGTACACATCAATCAGATAGTCAATGTCTTTTTCAGTGGCATAAACATCGTTCGCTGTATCCGTGTAAGGTGTTTCGGTTGTGCCAATTAGCGTATATTTTTCTTTCCATGGGATAACAAATACTGCTCGCTTATCTTTTGTTTCAAGATAGTAAGCGCCCTGGGTTGTTTTAATGTCAATAACAATGTGGGATCCTGAAATTAATTCAACGCTTGGTATGTTTAACGTAGGGTAAATTTTTTCTTGCGTTTGTTTTACCCATGGGCCGCTGCAATTAATGACGTATTGTGATTTTATAAAATGTGTTTTTTTGTTTTTAATGTAGCTTATGTGATGAAAGTCGCATTTAAATTTCGAGCTAATGAAATCTGCGTTGTATATGAAATCTGCACCGTAACCTTGTGCCGATTTTGCAACCGATTGAGTAAGCAATTTATCATCCGTTTGAGCGTCATAGTATTTGAATACACGCTTTAGGTTTTTTGTTTTTATATGGTCGAGTAATAGCCATTGTGATTTTTTTACAATTTCAAAGGGCTTGAAACTAAAGAGTGCATAAATACTGAGGCCTATCCATATCATCCAGCTGGGGCGTGAACTGTTGCGATAGACGGGGATGTAAAAAGGAATTAACTTTACTAATTCAGGGGCGTTTTTTAGCAGGCGTTTTCTTTCTAATAAGCACTCTTTGACAAGGCTAAATTGTCCACTTTCCAGATATCGTAGGCCACCGTGGATTAGTTTACTGGATTTGCAAGAGGTACCCATGCCTGCACTTGGATATTTTTCTATAACCAGGGTTTTATAGCCAGCTACAGCGGCGGCCTGCGCAACGCCTGAACCTTGTATGCCAGCGCCAATAACGACTACGTCATAATGATTATGTGTTGAGTCTAAAGTAGATTTATCTATGGGCCTGACCTGACGATAAGTTAAGCGCGAGTATCGGATGTTCCAGCATGTTACAAACATCGCGCGTTTCTATTAATGGAATATTATGGCTGGCATAGTGCAGTGCTAATTCTGGATCGGTAACGTCATATACCATCCAGTGCCAGTCTCCGGGCCAGGGATCCATGTTATGAGGGATTTTTCTATGGTTGGCAATAAGGTATTCAGGGGCAACTTTTTTTGCAAGCTTATGGCTGGCCTCATCATAGTTGTGTAACACCCAGCCAGTTAAAAAGTCACTATTGTTTTTTGTGTATTCTATGGCGGATATATCGTACGAAATAATTACGCATTGTGAATGAATGATGTCTAGAGATTTAAGCAAATCCTGCATGATATTAGCCGTGCCATATTGCTCTAGTGTCTCGGTCTTTATTTCTACGAAAGCCGTTGCACGGGGATATTTTTGAAGTAACTGAATAACATCGGTTAACAGTGGAATGTGTTGATTAAAAAAGGCCAGTGAAAAACGCTCTGGTTCATGGGCACGAATGTTTTTAATTTCATCATAGCTCATCTCAAACAGGTTGCCCTGTATGCCTGTCGTTCTCAGTAGTTCAGTATCATGAAACACAATGAGTTCACCATCTGCCGTGCACTGCACATCAAACTCAATATACATAGCGCCACACAGTAACGCAGATTCCAGAGCGATTAATGTGTTTTCAGGGTAGCTTTCCATCAATCCGCGGTGCGCTACAAGGTGAGGAATGGCCATGTAATTAACCTAATTAATTATGTTGTCAATACAAGTTTAGTTGCTGTTGCAGCACTTTTCTAATTCTCCGACAAACTGTTGATAACGATCAAATAATGAGGTGTTTTTAACAGGTAAAAATGTTTTTTCTACAGCTAAAGGCCGCCAGTCTCGGTTATTTTTTAGTAATTGTCTGGTCAACCAGGCGCAGCCACGCGCACTGGATTCGCACTCTGTATAGCGTAATGTTTTTGCAGTAGATAGATCCGCTAGCTTTTGGCATAAACCATCGAGTTGAGATAATCCGCCACTCAGCAAAAGCGTATCCGCATGTTGCGCCAGTTGTTGCAGATTATGAAAAATTAGAAAAACGATACTTTCAATAATCGCCACGTATTGTTCAGCATGGGTATGCATATGCTTGCTATTGATGAAAGCGGGCTCGCCTGCCGTATGCCACCAGGGAGAACCAAGGCCCGCAACTGTATTTATAAACAAAGGCGGGGATTTAATTTCATTTAACCATTGGGGCAAAAGGCTAAATAGCATCTCCTCGGGCAGCTGTTTTTGCGCCCAGCTGAGTGCTGCGCCTGCGCCATTGACGGTTCCTTCCGTTATATAGTCAATGGTGTTTTGTTGGCTACAGGCAATGCTGCGGAGTAGTTGTTTGGGGCGTTGTTTTTCGCCTGATGTCGAGAGTATAAAGGCACCGGTACCAATATTTATAAGGGCATTGTTCTCTACCAATGGTGGATATGCATGCAGTGCTGCATTTTGATCGCCGCATACACAAGTGACAGGTATGTTATTAAACGCTTTCAAGTGGCCATAGTGGTGAATAACAGGCTTTAAATGGGCTAGGCAGTTATGCTTTATTTTGAATAAGGACAATAATTCATCTGACCATTTAAGTTTTTCGATATCAAATAACAGGGTGCGTTGAGCGTTGCTATGGTCGATAACAAATGCTTGCTCCTGTAGAAGGTGGAACAACAAGAAGCTGGCTAATGGCGCAAGGCATAATTGCTCATTTTGCATGGCTTGAGCCACCGCCGCGTTATGCGTGAGTAACCAATGCATTTTTCCAGCGGAGTAATGTGCTGAAAGCGGTAAACCGGTGATTTTTCTTATGCTCTCGTCATTATAATTCAACGATTCAATAAAACTTTGAGAGCGTAAATCACGCCAGCTAAGAACAGGTGAAAGGGGGCGGCCACTTGTTTTATCCCATGCAACTATACTTGAGCGTTGAGTACATAGGCCGCAGGTGCTAATAAAGGGAGTGTATTCAGGCCTGATTTGACGAAATAGCGTTTTAAACGAAGCCAGTATTTCGTTGGCATCTTGCTCATACTGGACGCCATTATTTTGAGTGGCTATGTTTTGCGAGGCTATCTGCAAAAGCGAACCATCGCCTGCAAACACGGCAATTCTGCTGGCATGCGAGCCTTGATCTAATACCAGCGTTAGTTGTTTGCTGTGAAGCGTCATATGCTGCTCGGCGTTATCTGTATTGAGAGCTTTGCACGAGCCATACTGGGCCTGGCAAAGCAGCGATACTAAAAAATGTCATTTTTTAGTATCTGCAAAAATCAATTGCTTGCGTAATCGACTTTTGCACTTCGTGCAAAAGCCTCATATTAATTAAAGACCAGATTTGAGCAAATGTTTGAATACGGGCTTGATTATCGATAATCGACCGCAACATAAGAAAATGTTAATATTTACAGGCTTTATTTAATGGGGCTGCGGCACAGAGCAAGGCGATAACTCGTTTTCAGCTACAGATTTGTTAAATTTTAAATAGAATTGAAAATAGATTGGGAGACTAGCTAGTGGCTACTGTTGAATTAAATGAGCAAACGCTTGAAAAAACGGTTGTAGAAAATGATATCGTTATTATTGATTTTTGGGCACCCTGGTGTGGTCCATGTAAGTCATTTGGGCCAATCTATGAGGAGGTGTCTGAAAAACATCCAGACATCGTGTTTGCTAAGGTGAATACAGAGGAAGAGCAGGCTATTGGTGCACATTTTCAAATTCGTTCTATTCCAACGTTAATGATTTTTCGCGAACAGGTCGTGTTGTTTTCTGAGGCAGGGATGTTGCCAGCAAAGGCCCTGGAGGAGCTGATTGAACAGGTGAAAGCCCTGGATATGCTGCAGGTTAAAGCGGAAATAGACGCCGCGGAAGCAGAACCCAAGGCTTAAGGCTCTGCGTATAGGTTGCCTGGGTGCCGGATGGTTTCCATTCGGCAATCCACGCTTGCAGTTTATCAAATGATCGCCCAGAAAGACTTTTCTTAAGTTTATAATGTAAAAAACGTCGTTTTTACAAATTATTTTTGCCAGCTGAGGGTTGTTTTTTATCGCCAGGCTGAGCCATTTGTAGGCGAGTAAATTACTTTTCTCAACGCCTTTACCGTTGTAATACAGGTTCCCCAGCATATGCTGAGCAGGCCCCAGTTGCTTTCCGCCAATCTTTTAAAAATAACGGCCGCTTTTTCGGCTGATTTATTTGCGCCATTCTTATCTGGTAAGTGCATTACTCAATCTTATCACTCAATGCTTATTTGATTTTTTTTAGCATTTTCAGCAGGTCTTTATGGTATTGAGCAGAGAACTGCTTTCGAAGTTTGTCTTTCTTCAGTTCAATATCCATTAATGCAGTGTTACGTTTTTCCGTCTCTAGTATTTCACTGTTAATCTGTTTAAGTTCAGCTTGTAGGTGTTTCAGTATGTCTCGCATGATTTGCATCATGTCTACAGGTTGTTTTGTTGCCTGCTTCTTTTTAGGTGCTGTGGCCTTTTTCGTTGGAGCCACTGCCTTTTTGGGCTTAACTTTAGGCTCAGGCGTTTTCTTTACGCTAGCCTTTTTCAATGGCGGCTTTTTGCTTGTAAGGCTTTTTTTAGCTGTCTTTGCAGGGCTTGATGCCGATTTTATAGGTTGCGGTTTAGTGGCTTCAGGCACTTCTGTCGGTGCAGTAGATACGTCTTCTACTACTTCTATAGGGGTAGTAGTGGCCTTATTTGGCAGCGCTTGCGGAGACGCCTCTTTAACCGATGGCGGAGTTGTGGTCACTGTTACCGTTGGTTTAGGTGCGGCGGGTTTAGCGGTGTTACTGATGAGTTTCACGGACTTTAGCGCGGCCTGTAATGCAGTGAATATGCTATTGATTTCACCCTTGCCATCTATCACAGCAAGCTTGCCCTGTTCTGCATAGTAATCGGCTACGGGTTTAGTTTGTGTTTCATAGACACGTAGGCGTTTACTAATGGTCTCTTCATTATCATCAGAGCGGTGGTGGAGCTTACCGCCGCATTTATCACACTCTTCACCCAGTGAAGGGGGGTTGGTGAATGTGTTAAATACGGCGCTGCACTCTTCACAGGTTAAGCGCCCGGTTAGGCGTTCCATTAAGTCGTCAAATTCCACATCAATCAGAATGGACTTTTGAATAGGCATAGACAGGCTGTTTAGTAAATTGTCGAGTTCTTCAGCCTGCGCAACATTGCGCGGGAAACCGTCGAGAATAAAGCCATTTTTAGTGTCGGGGTTATTTAAACGCTCGCGAATTAACCCAAAAACGAGATCATTGGGCACCAATTGACCGGCATCCATAATGGTTTTTGCCTGCCTGCCGAGTGGTGTTTGTGCCTCTACGGCGGCGCGTAACAGGTCGCCGGTTGAAATTTGTGGGATATTTAATTTATCAATAAGCAGTTTGGCTTGTGTGCCTTTACCGGAGCCAGGCGCTCCCAGTAGTACAAGTTTCATATTTTCTAGTCCCCTAACAGCCCTTTTTGGGTGTAATACAGCTGGATTTTAATCAATGCGTAGAATATGTCGAGTATTCTAATGCGGCTTTTTGATATAATGCGCCAACTCTGAATAATCCGTTCAGCTTGTTTGTTGTTTAATACTGATGCGGTTACGTTAAGTAGCGTAGCAGTAAACGGGATCAATTTTTAAATACACAGTATATTTTTAAGGTAATAGTTGTATGAATCTTTCTAATCTCCCGTTAGGGGAAGATGTCCCTCGTGATATTAATGTGGTTATTGAAATCCCTTCACACGGGCCGCCAGTTAAGTACGAAGTCGATAAAGACAGTGGTACGTTAACGGTAGATCGTTTTATGGGTACGGCCATGTTCTATCCATGCAACTACGGCTTTTTGCCCCATACATTGTCAATGGACGGTGACCCGGTAGATGTATTAGTGGTAACCCCCGTGCCATTGATTTCTGGCTCGGTTATTCGCTGCCGCCCAATTGGTATGTTAGAAATGATCGATGAAGCGGGTGAAGATCACAAGATCTTAGCCGTCCCAATGAGTCAGTTAACCAAACTTTATGATGACGTGCAAAAACCTCAAGATTTGCATGATGATACGCTAAACCAAATCACTCACTTTTTTGAGCAATACAAGGCCCTGGAAACGGGTAAGTGGGTTAAGGTTGAAAATTGGGTGGGTGTTGATCGAGCGCATGAAGAAATTCTGGGTAGCATCGAGCGATACAATAATACAGCCGATTAATTCGCCGGAGATTTAGAATCGTCTAGATGTCACGTCATGCAGTTATAAAAAATCATACACTGGAGGCGCTGCTATTTAAGCGGCGTGCTCTGGTGGCTGCAGTATTCAGTATTTTGTTAATACTGGTGCTGTTATCACGACTAGTGTATTTGCAGTTCTTCGAATTCAGCCATTTCTCAACACTTTCAGATAACAACCGAGTTCGTCTTTCGCCCATAGTGCCTAATCGAGGGCTTATCTATGATCGCAATGGCGTTGTGCTGGCAGAAAACCGTCCTTCATACCAGCTAGAAATCATCCCCGAACAAGTCAAAGACATGCGAGAAACGCTGTTTGAGCTAGGTCGTGTGGTGGATTTGGATGAATCAACGTTAAAGCGGTTTGCCAGGCAGTTAAAGCGCAGTCATAAATTTGAGGCGATACCATTGCGCACCAAATTATCCGATGAAGAAGTGGCCAGGCTTGCGGTTAATCGACATCGATTTCCTGGTGTAGAGATAAATGCACGTCTTGGCCGCCATTACCCATTGGGTGAGAGTATGGCCCATGTGGTGGGGTATGTTGGCAGGATAGATGAAGAAGAATTAAAGCGGGTTGATCAGACCAATTATAAAGGATCAACCCATATAGGAAAGACGGGATTAGAGCGATATTACGAGAGTCAGTTACATGGTTTAGTGGGTTATAAAAATGTTGAAGTAAATGTGCAGGGACGAGAGCTTCGTGTACTGGATAAAATACCGCCCGTGCCGGGAAACAATATTTGGTTAACACTGGATGCGCGACTTCAAGTGGTGGCCGAAAAGGGATTGAAGGACTATAGCGGCTCGGTAGTGGTGATGCAGCCTCATACTGGAGAAATATTAGCCATGGCCAGTATGCCTAGCTTCGACCCTAATTTGTTTGTGCATGGTATCAGCTATAAAAATTACAAACGCTTACGTGATTCGCCAGATAGACCCTTATTTAATCGATCTATTATGGGTCAGTACCCACCAGGGTCTATAGTGAAGCCATTGATTGGTTTGGGAGGCTTAGAATCTAAATCGATAGGGCACAAAGAAAAGATTAATTGTAAGGGCAGCTATATGTTGCCTACAGACGACCGCAAATACCGTGACTGGAAAAAGCAGGGGCATGGACATGTCGATTTAAATATCGCCATTGAGCAATCTTGCGATGTTTATTATTACGAGTTGGCGTATCGAATGGGGATCGATCGAATCTACAGTTTTTTACACCAGTTCGGCCTGGGTGAAAAAACAGGTATCGATTTGCTGGGTGAGCGTTCGGGGCTTCTACCGTCAAGAGAGTGGAAAAAGCGAGCAAGAAACAAAATATGGTTTCCTGGTGAAACGCTGATCACAGGCATTGGCCAGGGCTTTATGCTGACAACACCGTTACAGCTTGCATCGTCTACTTCTGTTTTAGCCATGCGCGGTAAACGCTTGCAGCCACATTTGCTTGCGCAAATAGAAGAGCCGGGTAGTCATATCAAAACAATGCCTACATGGCCAACATATAAGACTGTCGTGCTGAATCGAGAGGTAAACTGGCAGCATTCCATTGATGGAATGATTAATGTAGTGCACGGTGCCCGAGGTACGGCAAGGAGCTCAGGCTATCGATTGCCCTTTAAAATGGCCGGTAAAACGGGAACTGCTCAAGTATTCGGGATTGCGCAGGATGCGGAATATGACGAAGAAACTACAGCCAAGAAACTGCAAGATCATGCCTTGTTTGTAGCCTTTGCTCCACAGGAAGATCCCAAAATAGTGGTGGCGGTTATTGCAGAAAATGGTGGCCATGGCAGTAGCGTCGCAGCACCAATTGCACGTAAAGTAATAGATGAGTGGATTCGTATAGGTAAACTCGACGACAGTAACGTTAACTCTATAAACAATGAAGTAAAGCATGATTGATAGTAATGTCCGTGATAAGTATTATCGCCCTAGCTTCAGTTTAAGGCTGATGCAGTTGCTTCATTTGGATCCGATTCTTCTATTAGGCATCGGACTGTTAATGTTTGCCGGCCTGGGTGTGTTGTACAGTGCTGGCGATCAGTCTATGGGGCTTATCAACCGTCAACTTACGCGAATTTCTTTAGCGCTGATTGTGATGTTAGTGGTAACACAAATTCCCTCATCCACTTTACGCTTCTGGTCGCCCTGGATGTACGTGATAGGCGTTATTCTACTAGTGCTAGTACTGGTAATGGGCGATATAGGCAAAGGTGCACAGCGTTGGTTAGACCTGGGCTTTATCCGCTTTCAGCCATCGGAAATGATGAAGCTAGTAACGCCCATGATGGTGGCCTGGTACTTTGCCGAAAAACCATTGCCGCCCTCACTCCGCACCCTTGGTACGGCCGCTGTGCTGATATTAATACCCACCCTTTTAATTGCCAAACAGCCTGATTTAGGAACCGCCTTACTTATTTTTACGGGGGGCTTTTTTGTTATATTTCTGGGTGGCATGAGTTGGCGTTTAATGGCGACACTGGGCATATTTGCAGCATCTATGCTGCCGGTATTGTGGCATTTTATGCATGATTACCAGCGTAGCAGGGTAATGACCTTGTTTGATCCTCAGCGAGATCCACTAGGTGCCGGCTACCATATTATTCAGTCGCAAATAGCCATTGGTTCCGGTGGCTTATATGGGCGTGGCTGGTTGAATGGCAGTCAATCTCATTTGAACTTTTTGCCCGAACAATCAACAGACTTTATATTTGCGGTTTTTGCGGAAGAGTTTGGTTTAATGGGCGGCATTGTTTTATTGGTGTTATATGCCTTTATTATTATTCGCGGTTTGATGATTGCTGTACAGGGGCAAGACACTTACGCCAGACTGTTGGGGGGTAGCCTCAGCCTAACTTTTTTTGTTTATTTGTTTGTAAATGTGGGCATGGTATCAGGCATTTTGCCAGTGGTTGGGGTACCATTGCCGTTAATCAGTTATGGGGGAACATCAATGGTGACCCTGATGGCTGGATTTGGTATGTTGATGTCAATAAATTCGCATCGCAGATTATGGTCAAAATGAGCCAAAAACGTACATCACTAGAAGCTTGTAAAAAAATATGAGAACACAGTTAATGCTTAAAAGTTTAATCAGTTCAGTTTTGTTATTGTGCTTGATGCCTGTTAGTGCAAGTGTCGATTACAGCCAGCGCAAGGATGTGCAGCAATTCATAAAAGAAATGAACAAAGAACATGGCTTTGATAGCAAGCAAATAAGTACATGGATGGCTGGTGTTAAGCAGCAAAAAACAGCTCTGGAAGCCATCGCAAGACCGGCTGAAGGCGTGCTTAGCTGGGGTGACTACCGCAAAATTTTTATGACCGATAGTCGCATAAATAAAGGTGTGAAGTTTTGGCAAGATAATGCGGAGGTGTTAGCCAAAGCTGAAAAGCAATATGGGGTTTCAGCAGAATTTATAGTTGCAATCATCGGTGTAGAAACTTATTACGGTGCGCGTGCGGGCAACTACCCTGTATTGGATGCCTTAGCTACCTTGGGCTTTGATTATCCACCCCGAGCTAAGTTTTTTCGTAAGCAGTTAAAACAGTTTATGTTGATGGTGCGTGAAGAAAAACTGGACATAAAAAAATTAACAGGTTCCTACGCCGGTGCGATGGGAATGCCGCAGTTTATTCCCAGCAGTTTTAGAAGTTATGCCGTGGATTTTGATGGCAATGGCGTAAGAGATTTTTGGACGGGTTCAGCTGATTCTATTGGTAGTGTTGCTAATTATTTTAAACAGCATGGCTGGAAATATGGAGAGCCAGTGGCGGCACAAGTTACGGCTGAGGGAAAAGCAAAGGATTTAGGCGGTCGTGAAATGAAGCCGCAAAAGCTAGTAGCGGATTATAAGAAAGCGGGTGTTGCATTAACCGATAAATTTTCAGATAAAGCCATGGCTACATTATTAAAATTAGATGCTAAAAAAGGTGATGAATACTGGTTGGGATTGCATAATTTTTATGTCATCACGCGGTATAATCACAGCCCAATGTATGCCATGGCGGTATATCAATTAAGTCAGGCTGTTTCTAAGAAATATCACGACAAGTAAGGTTTTTGTATCAACGCGATAAGCTCTAAAGAAAAAATATATTATCCAGCTTTTGTTTCACTACTGGTGGCTTTTTGTTTTGGCCTGTTAAGTTGTGCAACAGGTGATAGCGCTCCTGGTGGTTTTTATAAAAATGACACGCCGGATGCGGTGCCTGCAAATGAGCCATTAAGTCGTTATGGTAATCCGCCCACATATAAAGTGAGGGGTAAAACATATTCTGTTATGAAAAGCGCCAATGGTTTTACTGAGGAAGGCATTGCCTCCTGGTACGGTACTAAATTTCATGGCAGAAAAACATCCAGCGGTGAACCGTACAATATGTATGCAATGACGGCAGCACATAAAACATTGCCTTTGCCTACCTATGTGGAAGTTACGCATAAAAATAATGGTCGAAAAATCATTGTTAAGGTGAATGATCGTGGTCCGTTTCATGAAGGGCGTATAATTGACCTGTCATATGCGGCAGCGCGTAAATTAGGTGTCTCAGGAACAGGTACTGGCCCAGTTAGTATTCGAGTTATTAATACCGGTGCACTCGATCTTAAAACAGCTGACGTTATTCTTCCAGAATCTGCTGGCAAGGGGAATATTCATGTGCAAGTGGCGGCAATGGGAACCGAATTAGCAGCGGAAAAAATGGCAGATAATTTGCGCAGCAAGAAAATCCCAAGTGTACGGGTGCACGTTGTTGATAACGACGGAGCAAAATTATACAGAGTACGTGTTGGCCCATTGCCGGATGTGCAACTCGCTTACAAAGTGATTAATGATTTAAATGGCATTGGTTTAAATCAAGCACGTGTTATCGTCGATTAAATCGATGTTATTACTAAGAGTACATATAAGATAATGATGAATAAAAAAATAATTATTAGAAGTATCCTGTCGGTTTTGCTGTTTTCTTTTTCGCTTGTTGCTGGTGCATTGGCACCCGTGCCATCGCCACCAAAATTAGCAGCCAAAAGTTTTCTTCTTGTTGATTTTAATAGCGGTCTGGTTTTGGCTTCAAAAAATGTTGATAGAAAAGTTGAACCAGCCAGCATCACCAAAATGATGACGGCATATGTGGTTTATAAAGAAATTGAAAGTGGTCGTTTGTCTATGGAAGAAGAGGTGACCATTAGTAAAAAGGCCTGGCAGATGAAAGGTTCTAAGATGTTCATTGAGGTGGGGAAAAAAGTCAGCGTAGAAAAATTATTGAAAGGACTGATTATTCAGTCAGGCAACGATGCAACGGTTGCGTTGGCAGAACATATTGCAGGCAGTGAATCGACCTTTGCGGATTATATGAATCAGTATGCACAGGGCCTGGGAATGATGGATACTAATTTTGTAAATGCGACAGGCTGGCCGAATAAAAATCATCTGACTACGGCATCTGATTTGGCAAAGCTTGCGATAGCCCTTATTAAAGAGTTTCCAGAGCACTATGAGGAATACAGTGAAAAAGAATACACCTATAATGGCATCAGGCAATATAACCGCAATAAATTATTGTGGAGAGATAAAAGTGTCGATGGTATTAAAACAGGTCATACCGAATCAGCTGGTTATTGCCTGGTTTCATCGGCGCAGCGTGAAGACATGCGCCTGGTTGCCGTTGTGTTAGGTGCAAAAAGTGAAAAATCGCGTGGAGATGTTAGCCAGTCATTGTTGAGCTATGGCTTCCGCTTTTATGAAAGCAGTAAACTTTATAGCGCTGATGAACCCTTAAATACAGCGCGTATTTGGCAAGGGGAGTCAGAAAACTTAAATCTAGGTCTGCAACATGATTTATTTATCACTATTCCGCGCGGCCAATATAAATATTTAGATGCGGTAATGGATGTGAATGCAAATATTGAAGCACCCATTAAGAAGGGCCAGCAGTTGGGTTTGGTTACGGTTAAGTTAGACGGTAAAGTTTTGTCAACTCAACCGTTGGTTGCCTTGCATTCGGTAGATGAAGGTAGTTTTATACAGCGCAGTAAAGATCAAATTATTCGCTTATTTCAATAAGCTGGTATAAGGAAATTTAGATTATGTCAGTGGTGTATTTAAATGGTGAATATTTGCCGCTTGAAGAGGCTAAAATATCGGTGCTTGATCGAGGTTTCTTATTTGCGGATGGCGTGTATGAAGTAATACCCGCATACGGTGGTCAATTGCTGCGTTTACAAGAGCATATGGACCGTTTACAGACGAATTTAGATGCGATACGTTTAGCTAATCCATTGCCCGCAGAAGAGTGGAATAATATTTTTGAAAGATTATTAAAAGATAATCCTGGCGAAGATCAATCTGTTTATTTGCAGGTGACGCGTGGCGTAGCAGCAAAGAGAGATCATGGTTTTCCAGATAAAGTGACTCAAACTGTTTTTATTATGGTGAATGAGTTACAGCCGGTTAATAAAGAAGAATTACGTCCGGGGGTTTCTGCTATTACGCTAGATGATATTCGTTGGAAAGCCTGCAATATCAAATCAATTTCTTTGCTAGGGAATATCCTTTTGCGCCAGCAGGCACATGATAATAACGCGGCGGAAGCTATTTTAATAAATGACGGAAATGCAGTCGAAGGCGCGGCAAGTAATATTTTTATGGTAAAAGATAACGTCATCATTACACCACCAACAAGTTTTTGTTTGCTGCCGGGTGTTACGAGAGATTTGATTCTCGAGTTAGCTAAAAAACATCATTTTAAATACGCAGTACGAGATATTGTGGAAGATGAGCTTTTTTCAGCCGATGAAATTTGGCTTACAAGCTCTACAAAAGAGATATTGCCGGTTGTCGAGCTAAACGCCAAGCCTGTTGCAAATGGACAATCTGGCCCCATGTGGGAGCGTATGATAGATGTTTATCAGGCTTATAAAACAGAGCTACGCCAGGGGTGTGCTCAGTAAGTTATTGATTAAAAGATAATGTTTGGAGCATGAGATGGTTGATAAGCCAGACAAAGAAATTTACTACGATGAAGAACAGAAAACCCTGTTTAAGTTTCCCTGTGAATTTCCCATTAAAGCAATGGGAAAAACGGGTGATGAGTTAGAAATGGCTGTACTGGAAATAATCAATCGCCATGTGGAAGACTTGATTGAAGGTGCGGTTAAATTTAATCAAAGCAGTAATGGCAAATACACCAGTATCACTATTACCTTTACCGCGCATAGTAAAGATCATCTGGATAAGATATATCTTGAACTGACTAGTTGTCAGCATGTTTTATATTGCCTTTAATCCCACAGCTTTTTCATTTCCGTGAAAATGTCATAAAACGATTTACACCATGTCACAGCCTTTAGAACACTTCGCTATCATTCGCCATTTAGGCATTCAAGATTACCAAAGTATCGTTGAAAAGATGCAGCAGTTTAACGCTACGCGTGATGAAAATACGCCAGATGAAATTTGGTTGTTACAGCATGAGCCGGTTTTTACATTGGGAACGAACGGCAAAGAAGAGCATTTACTCAATCCAGGCAATATTCCAGTGGTGCAATCCGATCGTGGAGGTCAGGTGACGTATCATGCCCCCGGGCAATTAATTGCCTATGTGCTGCTGGATGTAAAACGTAAGAATATGGGGGTAAGAAAGCTGGTTACGGCCTTAGAAAGGGCGGTGATTAAGTTTTTAGCCAAGCAGGGAATAGAAGCAAATGCCGATCCTAAAGCACCGGGGGTTTATGTCGATGGTGAAAAAATAGCCGCACTAGGTTTAAGGGTGAAGCAGCGAGGTTGTTATCATGGGCTTAGTCTAAATGTGGACATGGATTTGACTGACTTTGATAGAATAAACCCCTGTGGTTATGCTGGGTTGCAGGTGACCAGTTTAACTAAGCTGGGTCGAACCCTGGGTATGCAGCAAGCAAGCTGGTTGTTTATGAAAGAGCTGTGTATGCAATTGAATATTGTGAATATCAGTGAACACAAATTAGATGAGTAGAACTCGGTGTGCGTATGCCGAATGAATAATGTCCAATTCTCATTAGTAAAAATAGTGATTTAAAAACATGAGTAAACAAAAAGTCGTTGCGGGTGTAAAGCAGACAGGTGCTGAAAAAGTAGCCCGTATACCGGTAAAAATTGTTAAAACCGAAGTGATGCCGCGAAAGCCCGAATGGATACGCGCTAAGGCACCAACTCATCCGAATGTGAAGCGCCTTAAAAAAATTCTGCGTGAGCAAAAGCTGTTTACCGTGTGTGAAGAAGCCTCTTGTCCTAACCTGGGTGAATGCTTTGGGCACGGTACGGCTACCTTTATGATTATGGGCGAGATTTGTACGCGTCGATGTCCGTTCTGCGATGTGGGGCATGGCCGTCCCTTACCATTAGATACAGATGAGCCGCAAAACATGGCGGATACTATTCATGCCATGCAACTAAAGTATGTGGTTATTACCTCCGTAGATAGAGATGATTTACGTGATGGTGGTGCAGCACATTTTGTAGAGTGCATAGAAAAAACCCGTGAGCTTACTCCGGGTATAAAAATTGAAACACTGGTGCCAGATTTTAGAGGCAGGGTAGAGGTGGCTTTAGATATTTTGAAGACTTCACCACCCGATGTGTTTAATCATAATTTGGAAACCGTGCCTCGGCTTTATAAAGAGGCACGTCCTGGTGCTACTTATCAAGGTTCTCTAGATTTGCTAAAAGATTTTGGTGATGCCTGTAAAGATGTACCCACTAAGTCTGGCTTAATGTTGGGCCTGGGTGAAGAAAAAGATGAAGTGATCGAAGTGTTAAAAGACTTGCGAGCACACAATGTGAATATGTTAACGCTAGGTCAATATTTACAGCCGAGTGCACATCATTTGCCGGTAAAACGTTTTGTGACACCGGCAGAATTTGATGAGTACAAAGAGATAGCGGAGCAGATGGGCTTTACTCAAGTGGCTAGTGCGCCGATGGTGCGCTCTTCTTATCATGCGGATTTACAGGCATCAGGTGAGTTTTAATTAAGTTGTTAATTGATAGCTAGCCATAAAAAACCCGCAGCTTGCGGGTTTTTTATGGCTAGCTACATTTGTAATAATCAGTGCTTAAAATTCGAATTTAAGGCCGATGTGAAGATTTTCATCTAATTCAAACTTGCCGCCTTTCTCAAATTCATATTCTTCTTTGCGGTAACCCAGGTAGGCACGAGCGCTAGGCGTTACTTCCATTTCAACAGCAACACGGTACTCAAGGTACTGGTCGGCACCACTAAAAGAAGTGATGCTGGGTGCAAAATAAGCAGCCGCTACAAATGCAACAGGCATTGCAGCAGGAATTACATAACGGAATTGACCACCTACTGCGAAAGCGCCAAATTCTTCACGGGTAGAATCAACCGAGGTGAGTGTTACTTTGCCGCCAACACCAAATTGGTAGGCCTTATTATTGCCAGCGGGATTGCCGCTAATCATAATCTGGCCATTAAGCTGAAAATCATTATTTTCAGTAAACAGGAAGCCAGCACCAATATCTGCACCGCCATAACCAAAGGTTGCAGACTCAGTAAGGTAGGTGAATTCTGCCATTTCATTTGCAAGCTTTATATCGATGCCACGAGCCTCTGCTTGAAATGGAAGAGAGATTAATGGGAGAAGCAGAGATAATTTTTTAAGCATATTGATTCCTGAAAGATCGATGCATCTGGATGAAAGCACTAAGAGGTGCCGTTCATGTAGTGGGTGAATCATACACATAATACGCGCGAAAAAAAACACGGACACATCTCATTTAAAAGATAAGGCCGTGTTTTTTAAAAATATTTATACCGTTTGGTAGTAAATATTCTGCGGGTGATTTGCTTGAGCAAAGAAGTACCAGCGCTCAGCTAGCAAACCTGTGTACTGTATTACGAAAGCAGCAATTAGAACGCCCGTATTAGCCGTATCGACAGCAGAGAATAGCAATATTAATGGAACAGGGAAAACCAGAAGTATAAATATGTATTTAACTGACTTTAAAAACATCGCTGTTTTTCCGTGGAAGTATTCACGGGTATTGAATGAGCCGCCCATAGCACCTTGTGATTTCTGTACTATTTTATTGTGGCGAATACCAATAGCAGACTGCACAGATGATTTAAATTTGATACGGCTGTTTCTATATAAAGAAGCAGAGCGAGTCAAAAATACTAAAATGGTCAGTGCAATTGCCCAGTTACCAAGGAATTGTGTGTGTTCGTTTAAACCAAGATAGCTAGCTAGCGCGGTTGCTAATGCAAAACCGGATGCTGTACCAAACAGAATGTAGTTGATCACCGTTAATGGTGTTGACCACTCCTGTAAAAACTTTATGCAGGCATAAATCATAGCTGTGCAAATAAATAGAATAAACGTAGCCAATACACCGAACACACCCACAAATAAGCTGGTACTGAGGTTGATGTCACTAATGGTGTAAGCAACGCTATCGTAGGCGCCTAAATGAAGCGCACCGTAAAAGAATACGGCTGCCATCATAGTCGGTAGTGCCAATACCTCACGAGATAACCATGAAGTACGCCACATTGCCGCTGCGCGCCATGCACGTTCTGGATGGCCCAGGTGGAAGAATGATGCAATCAAACCGCCAACTAATAATAATAATGAAATTACTGCGCCAATACCGTAAAAGTTAGATTCAGATACATTCGGTAAAATGTTGAGTTCTGAATATAGCTGGGTTGAAAATAACGCAAGGAATAAGCCTTGAGCTACGCCAATCAATGTTGTTAAAAATATGACAGAAAATGCGGGATGCATCGTTCTCTCCTAATTAAATTAATTTAAATCACTAAGCCATATAAAAATATTTACGCCGCACTCGAATATTGAGTGCGGCTAATAATATTAGTTATATGAATTGTCTTCCAGTGTCGGTGCATCAACGGGCTCGTGGTGCTGTTTCTGCTCTTTATTAAGCGGATTATCAACCCGGATCAGTTCGTCCTTATGGATAGTGATCTTGTTCTTACGACGTGGTAAGTAATGGTTAGAAGGCTGTGTGCCCCATTCCGGCATTAGCTGGTAACCACCGTCTTCACGAATCAATTCAGATACATGTGAATCAGGGTCATGCACATCACCAAACAGGCGTGCATTGGTAGGGCAGGCTAATACACAGGCTGGCTTACGCTCTGCTTCTGGTAGTGTCTCGTCATAAATACGATCCACACACAGTGTGCACTTCTTCATTACTTTCTGGTGCTCATCGATCTCACGCGCACCGTATGGGCAAGCCCATGAACAGTACTTGCAACCGATACACTTGTCGTAATCAACCAGAACAATACCGTCCAGTTCACGCTTGTAGCTTGCGCCCGTAGGGCAAACAGGTACACAAGGTGGTTCTTCACAATGCAGGCAAGACTTAGGAAAGTGAACGGTTTCCGTTTTAGGAAACTCACCGATTTCATACGTTTGTACACGGTTAAAGAACGTACCGTTGGGGTCTTTCTCGTACGGGTTGTCGTCAGACATAAAGCCTGCAGGGCCCGATGTGTTCCATTCTTTACATGAAGTTACACAGGCGCTACAGCCCACGCATACATTCAGGTCAATAATCAGAGCTAGCTGAGTCATTATTTAGCCCCCTTCTTGTCAAACTTACCGGCGAAGAAACCCAGCCATTTACGGCGTACGCTCATACCCGGTAAAACTTTCATAGATTCATACTGCGGCAATGTGTGGTCTGCATCATCCTCTGCTTTGTAAACACGTACGCGTACGTCATACCATGCAGCCTGGCCCGTTACTGGGTCAGAGTTAGAGATGTGGTCGCCACATTCATTCTTCGGCAGCTCTTCAGCAATCAGGTGATTCAGCAGGAAGCCCTGTTGTGATTCATTGGCGTCATCACTCAGGTTCCATGCGCCCTTTGCCTTACCAATCGCATTCCAGGTCCATACAGTGCCGGGCTCCAATGCTTCGGAGAAGCGCGCCATGCAACGCACTTTGCCGTGCATTGATTCCACATAAATCCAGTCGCCATCTTTAAAACCATGTTTGTCGCCCAGTGATGGGTGAACATGCATATAGTTATGCGCATGGATCTGACGTAACCAGGCATTCTGCGAATCCCAGGAGTGATACATCGCCATTGGGCGTTGTGTCAGCGCATTTAATGGGTACTTTTGTGTATCCGTTAACTGGCCTTCTAAAGTCTCTGAGTAGAACGGCAGTGGGTTGAAGTGTTCTTCAACGCGCTTACGCAGGTGATCAGGTGGCTGACGACCAGGGCGCTTACCCTGTGCTGCCAGGCGGAACTTTTGCAGAATTTCAGAGTAGATGTGAATGTTAATTGGTTCATCGTAACGTGTTAAACGGTGATCTTGTGCCCAGGTTAAATAACCCTGATTCCAGTTACGCATGTACTGGTAAGAAACCGGTAAGTGGTACTGATAAACACAGTTGTTCTTTTCGTACATTTCCCACTGATTCGGGTTCGGTTCACCTTTCATGAACTTCTCGCCACCTTTACCACGCCATCCAGCCAGGAAGCCAATACCAGAACCTGGCTCAGTTTCAAAGTTGGTGATGAACTCTGGGTAATTGCGGTACTTACGTGAACCGTCTTTATTAACGAATACAGGTAGCTTTAAACGTGAGCCTAATTCGATCAATACTTCCTGGAATGGCTTGCAATCACCCTTAGGTGGAACAACCGGAACACGTACCGAGTCTACCGGGCCGTCGTATTCTGAAATAGGCCGATCCAGCATCGACATGACATCGTGGCGCTCAAGATAGGTTGTATCGGGTAGAACCAGGTCAGCAAAGGCGACGGTTTCTGAATGGAAGGCATCCGCAACAATCAGGAATGGAATCTTGTATTCTCCATCTTCATCTTTGTCGTTCAGCATGTCACGAATGGCATTGGTGTTCATCGATGAGTTCCACGCCATGTTCGCCATAAAGATCATCATGGTGTCGATTTTGTATGGGTCGCCGCGCCATGCATTGGTAATCGCGTTGTGCATCATACCGTGTGCAGACAGAGGGAATTCCCATGAGAAGCCTTTATCTAACCGAACTGGCTCGCCCTTATCGTCAATAAATAAATCTTCCGGTGATGCAGGGAAGCCAAGCGGCATGCCATCTAAAGGTGTGTTCGGCTTAACGCCTTCCGGGCCCCTGGGGGTTTTAGCGCAGGGTGGAATTGGACGAGGGAATGGTGCCTTATGACGGAAGCCGCCCGGACGGTCAATGGTACCCAGAATAGACATCAGGATAGACAGGCCACGAATCGTCTGGAAGCCATTCGAGTGTGCAGCCAGGCCACGCATTGCATGGAAAGAAACAGGGTTACCTGTTACAGAGGCATGCTCACGACCCCATGTGTCCGTCCAGGCGATTGGCAGCTCGATCTTTTCATCACGCGCCACAATGCCCATTTCATGCGCCAGGCGAATAATGGTTTCAGTTGGAATGCCTGTTACTGATGAAGCCCACTCAGGAGTGTATTCTTCAACAGACTCTTTTAATAGCTGGAAGGAAGGCTTAACCGGTGTGCCGTCATCCAGCGTGAACTCACCTAGTAAGAATGGGTCAGCACCTTCAGAGTGCGTACGTACCGCTTTGTTGGTGTGACGATCCCACCACATCTGGTTCTGGTGATCGAAACAACCTTCTTCGTTTTCATGGTCTTTCATGCGCACGAACATGCCGTGTTCTTCAGATGACTCGTCGCAGTTTACCAGCTGACCAGCGTTTGAGTAATCCTGCACGAATTCACGATCATATAAACCGGTTTCAATTAGCTCACGCACAATCGCTAAAATAAGTGCGTTATCTGTGCCGGGCTTAATTGGAACCCATTCATCTGCAATCGCAGAGTAACCCGTACGCACAGGGTTAATAGAAATAAAGCGGCCGCCGTTACGCTTGAACTTAGACAGCATCATTTTCATTGGGTTGGAGTGATGGTCTTCTGCGGTGCCGATCATGATGAAAAGCTTAGAGCGCTCCAGATCAGGGCCACCGAATTCCCAGAAGGAACCGCCGATAGAGTAGATCATGCCAGCCGCCATATTGACTGAGCAGAATCCGCCGTGAGCAGAGTAGTTAGGCGTGCCGTAGTTCTTTGCGAACATACCAGTCAATGCCTGCATCTGGTCACGACCAGTAATTAGGGTAAACTTTTTAGGGTCAGTCGCGCGAATATTCGCCAGGCGATCTTCCATAATGTCAAATGCCTTATCCCACGAAATTTCTTCGAAGTCAGCATCGCCACGGTTTGCACCCGGCTTGCGCATTAATGGTTTAGTTAAACGTGCAGGCGAGTACTGCTTCATAATACCTGAAGCGCCTTTTGCACATATAACACCCTTATTTAATGGGTGGTCTGGATTACCCTGAATGTAGCGTACTTCGTTGTCGCGCAGCGTTACACGAATACCGCAGCGACACGCACACATATAACAGGTGGTGTTTTTAGTCTCAATGTGACCTTCGGGTTGTTTGGTCGCATCGTGTATCACTCTTGTTGTCATGCTTCGGTCCTGCCTTTACAAGTGACCGAGCATTATATTGATTGAAATCAATAATGCTAATCATCTTTGTTAAGCGAATCATAAAATTCTTATATGCTGGATTATTAAATTTAATGCCTACCCTAACTGGGGTTATTGGCAAAAAGTAGTGATATAGCATATAAACACAGACTTTACAGGGCGGGAAAGCGCGATGTGGCGGGCTTTTCTGCTGAGAAAGAGCAGCGGGCCTGCTGTGCTGATAGCCTAAGTGCCTGTTTCTGTAGCGATTAATGTTTTAATAAAAGAGGTATAGTCAGTAACGTTGAAATCGCATCATAAAAACATAAGGTGACAAACGGGGACTTTCAATTGCAACTATATTTAGCGTGCCGTTGATCTCAAATAATAACCCTACAAGGGTTGGTGTAGCGAATATTCAATTTATCTTATATTATTCATGTCACGTTACTCAGGCATCGTTGATTAAACGAGACTGAGCTAAACAGACCCGTCAATATTATCGAGCCAAAATTGGGGCTTAGATGAACGATTCAATTGTGTCGGGTCAAACTCAGGCGTAAAAAGCTTACGCGAGGAAGTCAGTCCATGACAGAAACAGCATTAGTAGATCAGTTTGGACGCAGCATAGATTACGTGCGCGTGTCAGTTACTGATCGATGCGACCTGCGTTGCAGCTATTGCATGCCAAAACACTTCCGTGATTTTCATGAGCCTGAAGAGTGGCTAACATTTGATGAAATTGAACGAGTCATTGCTGCCTTCACGCGCATGGGTACAAAACGAATTCGTTTAACCGGTGGTGAGCCACTGGTTAGAAAAAATGTTCCCGAGCTAGCGCAGCGTTTATCGGCATTGCCAGGATTAGAAGACCTCTCTTTAAGTACCAACTGCACGCGCATGGATAAACATGCCGAGGCATTAAAAGCCGCAGGTATTAGTCGGATCAATGTAAGCCTGGATAGTTTGAATGCCGATATATTCAAGCAACTTACCGGTGGTAAGTTAGAAAAAGTTATTAATGGTTTAATGGCGGCAAAAGCCGCAGGCCTAAGCCCAATAAAAATCAACATGGTATTAATGAAAGGCGTTAACGACCATGAAGTCGAAAGTATGGTTGAGTTCTGCGCAACGCATGGTTTCACATTGCGCTTTATTGAGACTATGCCGGTAGGTGAAATGGGGCGTAAAGCGACGGATAAATTTGTAAACCTGCAAGACATTAAAGCGCGCCTCGCAAAAAGTTTTGATTTAGTCCCCGGTGTTATGCCCGGTGGCGGCCCCGCTCGTTATATGAATGTAATGGGTACAGATATTAATATTGGTTTTATAACGCCTTTATCACAGCACTTCTGTGAAACCTGTAATCGAGTTCGTTTATCGGTTGATGGTACTATTTATACCTGTTTAGGGCAGGAAGATAATTTTGAACTGCGCCCATTATTGCGCGCAGGTATTTCAGATGCAGAGCTAGAACAGGCAATTCTTACGGCTATTAATTTAAAGCCTGAAAAACATGAATTTAATGAAAAACCAGAAAAAGTATTGCGCTTCATGTCGTATACCGGCGGCTAGCAATTAATGTGTTGAAATATCCGCTATAAAGCGGTGTTTCACAAATTGACACCAGTCTATTGATTCCCGTTTTCACGATAAAAAAATCCCCAGTTCCAGGTCTTTATAATCTCTTTATTGCCCAATGCAAATGTCTCAAGCTGCATATCCGGTAGGCTCAAAATCATACAGCTGTGGTTAAACTGTGTGCTTCCCGGGTTAATAACCTGAACAGTCCCAATCTGCGTATTAAATACCTGATGAGTATGGCCAATAATTAACACATCATAATTAAAGTCTTTAAGGGTCTCGCTCCAGGCGTCTAATCTATCCGGAAAAATATTACCCAATGGGTCAAGCAGCTTGATGCCTCCGTGTTGAGAGTCAGGCGGATGGGCATGTACCACGTAAATATTTTTACCTTCTACCGTTAGGCATATGTGAAGAGGCAAATGGCTGAAAAACTGATCAATAAAGTCAGCGTGGGGAGATTGTTTTAGCTGCTCGGGTAAGTGGTCGTGGTTGCCCGAGATTGTTAAGCAATTATGAGATTGAAGTGTACGAATAACTTCAATCAATTCGTCCTCACCGTAACCTGCCACATCACCTGCACATATGATCATATCAACATTGTGTTGCGCAAAAATATCCATCGCCTGTTGAAGAGGGGCAAGCGTTGAATGGATATCACTGATTATACCGATTCGTGTCGTCATATTAGCAAGTCAGCTAGATGGGGTATTTTATACGTATAGAATACGCCTTAAATAGTGTAGATAACACTATGAAATATTAGTAAAGAAAAGTCTAAGTCTAATGTCTATACTTAGGCAGGGTCACGTTATATATCTATGTACAGGTATTTTATTTCACCGGGGTAAAGATGGGTTTCTGGAATTTAAAAACAAAATCAGTGCTAATTATCGATGATTTTCCTCAAATGAGGGCTATGTTATCTGCCATGCTAAAGAACTTTGAGCCAAAAGAAGTGCATCAGGCAGGTAATGGTAAGGATGCGCTGGAAAAAATGTCCAAGCACCGTTTCGATATTGTGCTGTGTGATTACAACCTGGGTGATGGCAAAGACGGGCAGCAAGTATTAGAAGAAGCTAAATATCAGAAAATACTACCATTCTATACGCTATTTATTATGGTGACAGCGGAAAATACCAATGCCATGGTGATGGGCGCGGCAGAGCATATGCCGGATGCGTATTTGTCTAAGCCAATTAATAAAACAGTATTAATGTCTCGTATGCAAAAGTTATTGGCTAAGAAACAGGCATTGCATCCATTATCTGATGCAATGGGAAATAATAATGCTGCGCAAGCGATTAAATGTTGTGATGAATTATTAGCGAAAGAAATTAAATTCAAGTTTGAAGTTTTAAAAATAAAATGTGAGTACTTACTTAAGCTAGGCAAATATGATGAAGCTTTAGCTATTGCCAATGAAGTTATAAAAGAAAGAAATATACCCTGGGCAATGATGATTGTCGGCAAAGTACAAATGCATAATAAAGATTATTATAATGCCGAAATGCAATTTAGGGATATTATTGAGCTGGATAAAAACTTTATGCCAGCTTATGACAGCCTGGCGGAAGTGATGAGGCTAACGGAAAATTTTGAAGAAGCTCAGGCCGTTTTAATGGATGCAGTTAAAATCTCTCCCAAGTCAATTTTAAGGCAACGCTCATTGGCCGATGTGTTAGACGTAAATGATGAAAAGGCATTGTTAGAAAAAACACGTAAGAAAGTGGTTGATATAGGAAGAACATCGTGCCTAAAAAAATCAACTGACTATACAAAACTGGCAAAAGCCTATGTTGATAATAATTCGCCAAACAAAGCGGTCGATATTCTCAGTGAAACAGGGAAAGTTTTTCGTGGGGATGATCAGGTAGTGCTGGATAGTAAGGTCCAATTGGCTGATGTGTATAAAAAAACAAATAATACAGCAATGTATAAAGATACAGTTGAGACATCACTTAAGTTAGTAAATAAAAATAAGAAATTAGCCAAAGGTGAAACGGCTATAGAACTGGCGCGTGCCTGTATTGATCTAGGGAAGTTAGACGAGGCGAAAGAATTTGTCACATCAGCGGTGAAAGATTATTCTGATGATGAAGCGTTAATGGAGTCAATCATTCAAATGTATAGCGCTGCAGGTATGGCTGAACAAGGTGAGCAGTTAGTATCGGATGCCAAGGGTGAAGTTGTAAAAATAAATAATGAAGGTGTTGGCTTAATTAAAGAAGGTAAAATTTCAGAAGCCATTAATTTGTTTCAAATGGCGGTTAGGGAAATGCCAAATAACGTCACAGTTAATTTGAATGTTGCAATGGCCTTATATCTTAATATGAAAAAAGAGGGATTTAGTGAGCGGACGCAAAAGCAGGTATTTGAGTATCTTGATGTAATATTCGAAAGAGATGCGAATAACCCAAAAGCAATGGACTTAAGATCTAAATGCCTGTTGTTAGAAAAATAATTTGAGAACTAAAAATGCCAGAAAATAATGACGAAGCCGATTTTTCAGCGATTATAGCCAGTTCAGTTCACGATATGAAAAATTCCCTATGTATGTTGCTAGGGGCATTAGATGAAATTATGACACGTTGCGAGTCTACAACATGTCCATCTTTTGAAGGTTTCAGTCATGTGCGCTATGAAGGTAATCGAGTTAATAATAGTTTAATTCAATTGCTGTCTTTGTATCGCATTGGTAACGGACAGTATTCACTAAATCTAAGTGAGAATGATGTTGAAGAGTGCATAGAAGAGTGCTTTTTAGAATCAGAAGGTTTGTTGGTACTTAAGGGTATAGAGTCGAATATGAACTGCGATGATGAATTGCTGTGGTATTTTGATCGCAACCTGATTATAGGTATGTTGAATAGTGTTATTAATAACTCATATAAATATACAAAAAGCATTATCAATTTAAATGCCTTTATCGAAGATGGTTATTTAGTGATTGCAGTAGAAGATGATGGCGATGGTTATCCTGATGCAATGCTACATGAAGATGAAGAACACGTGCCAGAAATAGATTATAAAAGTGGCAGCACAGGCCTGGGCTTGTACTTTGCCGGGCAAATTGCTCATATGCATGAAAATAAAGGCAGAAGAGGTTTTATTAAAACCAATAACGAGGGCATTAATGGCGGTGGAAAATTTGCCATTTATTTACCTTGATAAGTGCTATAGTAGCGCGATTTTTAATGAACGTTATTTAAGTGTGAATTATGAGTAAAGAAGAGCGTGATGAAGAATTCTGGGGAATGACAGACGAGTTTATTAATCTGGCAAATAATCAGTGTGATAAGCATAATAATGGCAAGGTAAGCACGTCAATTTTATTTTCAGCAGCACGCTTTAATGCGTTTATGTTTGCATCATCAGCTAAAGATAAAGCTGACCTTATCAAAGATAAAGAAATGGCTGTTGAGTACTTTACTAGTCGATATAAGAAGGCATTAGAAGAAAATATAAATGATTACGAAAAAAATTATAAAGATTATATGGGGATAAAATAATAAATATAACAGTATAAGCAGGAGTATAAAGGCTTGCCTGGTTTTTTATTAAAAATAATTGTCTGAAAAATGAAACCATATGCATATTAATTGATTGGTTGCAGTGCTTGTAGTTGATCTAAATTTTCCTTTATCGTTTCAATTGAAGTAGCAATAGGGTCGCCTACGCTTTTATTTTTATCTCTAAGTTTGTCGTAATGAGCGCTTAGCATGCGAAGCGTGTTACGCATTTGCCAGGTCAGTTCGCTGATTAATAAATCTACTTCATTTATCTCATCTAATACAATATCATCAATATCCATTTCAGTAGACGCTTGATTTAACCAAACAACCAGCTCGGTGCTTAATAAGCCAGATTCCGTTATTGTTGTTAGCATGCGGCGGAGAATGGCCAAAATACTGGAAGTATTTTTATCATTTCTATTTGCGAAATGTTGTTCGTTAAGGCCAGTGTATACATTGTCTAGTGCGCTTTTACTGTCGCTCATAATGCGTACTTGTTGGCCTACTTGCTTCGCATATGTATTGGGATTATTGACAGGGCAGATACGTGTGCGTTTTAGTTTCGATTTTTTAAAAATAGACATCATGGCACAGTAAACGTCATTACTTTGTGTGATGCTATTTAGCTGTAAAAAAGGTTGTATGTCGCCTAGTGTACGTTTTTCTTTTACAAAATTATTCACGCGAATGGCATGAATACTGTCAGACATTCCAATGATCCGTCCTATAACGCCGCGTTCGTAACCGCTAATAGAAAAAGGATAGCCTGAGCCAAAGCAGGTCTCGTGATGCTCTACTACAGCACGTGATACATCCGGTGATAAATCAGGTATTGCATCAGTTATTAGTTTTCCGATAATTACATGTGCTTGAATAGTTTTCCATTCATCAGGTGTTAGCTGTCTATTACTATTAACAATATCGGGATCTAAATGCATCATGCCTATGTCATGTAGCATTGAGGTTATAAAGGTGTTTTTAATGTCCGTCTGACTTAAATCTAGTTCTCTAGCGGTTATTGTTGAAAGCCATGCATTAAACATGCATTTGTCAAATTCTGAGCTGAACTGTGAATTTAATACCGTGAGTTTTTGCGTGATAATTGGATGTAAATAGTTTGTGTTAAGCAGTTTCTCAAATTCAGATTCAAAACGTAAGGTTTTGTTTATTTCTCGTACATCAGGATAGTCATTCATTAGTTGATTAAATCGAGTGCGTAATGTTTGAGTATTTACCTGTTTTTCTAAGCCAACTAAATGATCTAATGGTTTGAGTAACTTATGTTGAAGTAATTTGTCGCGGATATTGGTATCAATGTGTACGCCTTTTTTAATTAATAATGCTCCGTGCTCATTGAATACGTCATCAGTAGTGAATGCGCTATTTCCCTTGTTTGAAACAGCAGCTAAGTGTTGTGAGTAGAAGCCACTTTTAGCTGCTTCCTGGTGTTCGCTGTTAGCGATAAAATTATTTTGCATAACTCTTCTTATTATTATGTAGTACTAGCGCAATATACGCCGAAAGAGTCATGGATATTGGGAAAGCGGAGAGCAATTAACTTACTGCTAATGGTAACTCCGCTGTCGTAGGAAAATATCCATTAGACCGGTTGCTTTGCGTGCCTGCCTTTCGAACAGGGTCGCCTTTTTCATAATTATTAAATGGTTATAGGTAATTATGTGAACTAAGTCAACATGCCTATGTATTCACCGGCACAATACGATATATGGTATAGCCTGTTTGGGTGATTGGTTGTAATGCTTTACCAATTGAAACTCGGTCACCAGGGGATAAGCGAGCCATCTATTTCAAAGAAACTGCCACTAGTCTCTAATGTTAACTCACGGAGTATCTTTTTTAGCTGCATTACACACTCTTTCGTGCTGATCTCAGCGTTAGGGCCACCCATATCCGTTTTAACCCAGCCTGGGTGCATAATGCCTATTTTGATACCCAGAGGCTTAAGGTCGATAGCCGCGCTGGTCATTGCCGCATTTAAAGCGGCCTTAGATGAGCGATATAGATAACTCCCACCCGAGCCATTATCGCTCATGCTGCCCATTTTACTGCTCATGGCTGCAATGGTTTTAAGTTGGCTGTTAGCCACATGTGTAACAAAAGCCTCGGTCATTTTGATGGGCGAAATTGTATTGATGTTAAAGCACTCTAGCCATTGCTGGTTATCCGTATTACCAAAGTGCGCATCGTACGGGCCATAAATGCCGGCATTATTAAATAGAATATCAATGGGCATGTCTTTTAGCTCACTGGCTAAAGCTGAAATTTGTTGTGAACTTGTGACATCAAGTGGGTGAATTGAAATGTTCTCTTTTGACTTAGCAAGCTCTTGTAAGGCAGTTGCATTTTCAGGTGAACGGCAACAAGCCAAAACATGCCAGTTGTCATTGGCGTATTGTTCAACTAGCTCTAAGCCAATGCCTCGATTACTGCCTGTTATTAAAATATTATTCATAAAAATGCTCGCTGAAAATAGATAGAAAAAATTTAGCTTTATAAAACCAGGCTGATAAATAAAATGTGCTTTATGCTTATTTCATGGTAATTAACATGGCCATATTGGCATGTTGTCTGCCCCATACTCAGGGAATAATGTTACATGTTCAATCACATTGTTTACAACTAGAAATGAAATTTCTGTTTCTGGGCAAACGTAATCTTTCACAGATTCACTAAGCTCTTCATCGAGCACAATAGACGGAAGCTTTTCTTTCAGTGTGTTTATATTTAAGCCGATGGGTTTTATATCGTCCAACACAGCATCCTTCGTGGTGATGGTGATGGTGGATAAACGATAATCCGTGTCAGAATCAAAATTAAGTACAAACCCGCGTTCAGGGTACATCCATGCCTCCGAAATAGTCCCGTCAGGCCATTCGTCACTACTGGAAGACTCAGGAGGCCCGAGTAAATCAAATAGCGCCTCTTTAGAGCTGCCAAGCATAATATTATCGATGCCAATCAAGGGTTTTATTTTCATAGGTGTCTTATGTGTTTTTTAATTTATTTAATAAGGTCAAAGGTAGTGTAAGTACAAGGAGTATTGTCCATTGCCATAAAGGCGAATTGCTATGAATGGTTGAAGTATCTATAGCGGGATGAATAAACACCGCATCTAGCAGTGCTAGTAAGCCATATAGGCAAGTGACAATGCTTATAGCCAAAGCAGCAAGGGTGGTCTGCTTGGTTGCAACAAGGTTTATTAAAAAAGCCAAATACCCATAAGGTGAAACAAACCATACAATAGTCGCTATAGCAGCGGCGGTGTAAGCGCCGCTAAATACAAATAAACAAATAGCCAGAGTGGCAATGGCTGAAAATAGTGCAAGGTACTTTGAGTAGGTTTTGAATTTTCTATGCATGGTCACGAGCTGAAAGAAGGGTGTGGGAATTATAAGTGTTTATAAGGTGGTGCGGTAATGGTTTGGGTGTATTTTTAGTTATTAAGTCATTTTTAGTTGTGGGTTACAAGCCAATAGAGTGAATTTTGGATTCACCGATGGGTCGTTTTTAAATCCCTTCGATACTTTTAATTTAATGTGGCATGGAAAGGCCTGGCCCTGTTTTTCGCATATCAACAAAGAGAGTTTCTGGCTTTATGCACAATGAAAGACCTGACCCCGAATTTTCTTGAGTAGGTTTTGAATTTTCTATGCATGGTCACGAGCTGAAAGAAGGGTGTGGGAATTATAAGTGTTTATAAGGTGGTGCGGTAATGGTTTGGGTGTATTTTTAGTTATTAAGTCATTTTTAGTTGTGGGTTACAAGCCAATAGAGTGAATTTTGGATTCACCGATGGGTCGTTTTTAAATCCCTTCGATACTTTTAATTTAATGTGGCATGGAAAGGCCTGGCCCTGTTTTTCGCATATCAACAAAGAGAGTTTCTGGCTTTATGCACAATGAAAGACCTGACCCCGAATTTTGACCCCGAATTTCATGAAAGACCTGACCCCGAATTTTCCCTAGCTGATGATTTTCTGGTTTTATTTTAGATAGTCTAATTCTTAAATTGCCAGAATTAGTAGGATCAAGGACAAAGTATAATTCGAATGCATCATAGATGATTCTTCTAACTTCTAGTCTTTTCTCATCATCAGAAAATAATATTGATAAATTATTAGATGGATGTGTTTGCATATCACCTAATGGCTGAGGGTTAATAAGAGTAATTCGATTTAACGCGTCAAGTTTTAATGTTTTGTAAGATAAATAATGAGTGCAAAAATTTTGTTTTTGACTATTTGGCGATGATAATATTTGTGTGGGAAAATTATTAGGCACCTGATTTCGGGCAATTCCATTGCCGAATAATATATTTCCTTGGTTTATAGTTTCGTTAAAATTTGGTTTTAATGTATGTTTTTTTATCTCTTTACTTATCTGCTCTTCATTAAACTCAGAAAAAGAAATGTCATCAATCAATTTGAAGGTATGATTTTGTACTCCTCCTTGACAGTATTGTTGAATTTCAGTGAGCAACTTGCTCTTCCCTGAATTGTTTGGTCCAACAAAAACAGTTACAGGAGTGGTTTCAACTAATAAACTATTACTTTCTGGGTGAGAACCAAATTTCAATATCAGGTCTTTTATCATATTATCAATATGCCTTAACTTTAATTATTCTTCATAAATTTAAAATTATTTAGAACATAATGCCTAAATAAGCCGCGCTTCTCAGCGGTTTTATTTTTTTGTTAGGCTTCTTAATATTGATTGACTCTCCGGGAAAAGAAGCCAGGCACCAAATGATAAATTTAAAATACCAAACCCAATAATACCGGCTGCCCCCAAAGTATCCACAAGATTAAATATTGGTGAATTTGAAAATTCTTTTAGAATTGTGGCGAAGATAGATATATCAGAAAATGGTGCTAATTCTGGTTGAATTAATGCAATATCAAATGATAATCCATGGACTACTCCTATAATAAAAAACCACCATGCGATTAATACTGACCTCAGCGCACGTTTTTCCCGCGCCAATGCAGTATTAAGTTCATCAGTAGGCTCGAACTTCCCTTTATTTGACTCAATTTCTGAATTAGCTCTGGTTATACTTGTGTGTAAAAAAATAGCCAAGGTTAAAGAAAGACCAGCTAATGTTCCGTACAGAGCTAGATCTATAGTTTTATCTAGCTCGCACAGATAACCGCAAAAGTTAGAAATCTGTTCTTTATCCATGATGATTCCTCATTGTTGTTTTTAGCCCTAACAGTATATTAATCAGAACGCCGGTTCACGGTAATAGCTAGAATTCTGATATGTAATTTCAATTTATTACTGTTTGATCATACCTATATTTAAATAAATTGTGGAGAATTAAATAGGTAACTCTATTTCAGGTGAAATATAGGACGCTATATGGGCATGTTTACCAAAGTCATAGGTGGGCAATTAAATACGAGGGATAGAACGCAGTTATTTATAATATTAGAGATAACTGTTTTATGTGCGATATAGTTTACTTAAGGGTATAGCTTTTCTAAGGCGTTTTTATTATCCGCAGTCTCTTTCAAAGCCCCACGCTCAAACCCCTTACACAATTCAATCAATCCATTACATTGCCAGTTATCAAGCTGGTTTTTATACAGCGCGCTATTCAGCTCATTTATTTTATCTGCCAATGTCGGGTCTACACGGCCTGCTAATTCACCTAATGAGAAAACAGCTGAGTCGACAAATAAAGCCTGGCCCCAATTCAGCAAGGCATCTTTACACTGTTTGGCATCGTTTTCTAAACAGGCCTTGCCCAGTTGTTTATAGCTTTGCTTAAGTGATGGCTTAACAATGCCTGGTGTTACTTCTTGTGTTTGTGTGCTGCGCCTGGCGCGCCACAACATAAACAGGCTAGTTAATAAGGTGACGAATAAAAATAGCGAAATAATTTGCCACAATAATGCGCTACTAGATGATGTTGGCTTAGGCGTTGTAGTAACAGGGGCTTGTACGTTTTCTGTCGGCGTTGCAACTACGCTTGCCTGTTTGCTTGTTGGTGCGGCAGAGGAACCGTTAGCCGCAGCACCCACCACAGTAAATGTACGTGCGGCTATTTTTGCGACTTCTAGCTTTCCGGTATTTACATTCCACCAGGGCACGCTCATGGCGGGTAAAGTAAAGCTACCTGCGTGGGAGGGGATAATCGCTACTTTTATTTGTTGTGCGCCGGTAATGCCCGCATTGGTATCGGCGGTGGAGGGTGTGTCATTGAGTACGGGTTTATCCGGGTATTGTTTTAAACCCTTAATTTCAGGAATAATAAATTCCGGTAATTGTGAGGCACTTTGCCCGTCCACCAGTAATGAAAGCGTGCGCGTGATGGGTTCGCCCACTTTGAAGTTTTTGCCTTCTGGAAAGGCTTCTACCAGCTGGACTTCGTTGGCGGGTAACCAGTGTTTTCCCTTAAATGCTTCGGGTAGCGGGTTTACCTTTATGTTTCTTTTTTCCGAGGCACGACGCAGTGTTTTTGTATTGCCGCGAAACGGGTCGCGATTTGAACGGCTGTTGAAGGTAATACGTGCACTGGCAATGCTGGGTTCAATCGTCAGGGTGCCAGCCGCCTGGGGGTAGAGTACATAGCGATGTTCTAGTACCAGGTAGGGTATGCCGCCGCGTTGCGTCTGGTATTGCCTGGGTTCGCCTAATGCCTGTATTGATACATCAACGCCAGAGGTTTTTAATTTTGAAAACTCGTAGCCGTTGATATTACTGGAGCTAAGTAAACGCTGAGTAACAATTACCTGTGCCTGTGGGTAGGTGTTTTGTGTACTGATACTGAGTTCAGAAATAAACTCTGCACTACTTCCATCGGCAGACGTTTGTACTGGCCTGATGTTAATTTGATACTGCGGGCTCTTATCGCTGCCGAATTTAATCGATGGAATAATGATGCTGCCTTCGTGCAATGGCATAAGGGTAACATTCCAGCGCATGTTTTTTTGATACTGGCCATTAATGATACTGATATTGCTGCTGGTGCTTTTATTGAGTACCTGAAAGTCTTTTTCTAAGGGGCTGAAATCCGGATCATCATCTACATCAGAGCTGGCTTCAAATGTAAGGGTGAAGGTTTCATTAAGCTCAACACTGTTTCTATCGATTTTTACCTGAATTTCGGCAGCATAAAGACTGCTGCTCAACAGGCTGAGTACAGCAAGCATTAAATAGAAGAGCCAATGATGATGTGATGATGTTTTCATATTATGTATTTACACTATTTTAATGTTTAGCCAGTGAGTTCTCGTTTGTTTACCGAGGCCATTTACCAGGGCTGTTTTTCATTCTGGTGTTTTTCACGGCTATACTGATATTGAAATTTTCTACGTAATAAACCGCCCGGGTCATCGGGTATTTTTTTCAACCACTGCTGGGTTTGTTGTTGGTCTAAATCCAGTTCAGCTGATTTATCTTCCGGCTTTTGCAGTTTGGCGGATTCAGCTTTTTCTTTTTCATCTTCGGTTTGCTGTTCAGTGGCCTGTTTTTCAGCCTGTTCTTTCTCTTCTTGTGATTTATTTTCGGCAGACTCCTGTTTGTCTTTATTCTGCTGAGCATTTTTCTCAGCATCGGATGATTGCTGCTGATTTTCCTTAGGCTCGTTTTTATGCTGATTCTGGTTCTGTTGAGAATTGTCTTTACTGTCTTGTGAATCGCCCTGTTGTGATTGCTGATCTTTTTGCTCACTGTCTTGCTTGTTCTGCTCTTTTTGTTTATCGCCTTTCTCGTCAGATGATTGCTGTTCGTTTTGTTGTTTAGCTTTTTCGATTAACTCTCGATTGTATTTTGCATCTTCATGATCGGGCTGTAATTCGGTGGCGCGATTGTAGGCCTTGATGGCTTCATCTAACTGGCCTGCTTTTGCCAATGCATTACCCCGATTATAGTGGGCATCTGCGGTGTTTATATTATCCAGTTGTTCGACGGCCTGTTCGTAGTTGCCCGCCCTGTATTCGGCGGCGGCTTTCCATTCGGGACTGTTAAACAGTTCGGCGGCCTTTGCGGCGTCACCGTTTTGTAAAGCGGCTTTGCCGAGTTGGTCTTTATTTTTCCACAGCGCATTCCATTGCTGGTTGAAATCCAGCGCCTGTGCCGGTTGTGGTAGCGGTAAAATAAAAATGAGTAGTGCAAACACCAGGCCGCGACGAAATGCATAGGCGGCAAAGGGAATAACCAGCAACAGCAACCACGGGCCTTCTTCGTGCCATGTATCGGTTTTAAATTTGTTGCCACTGGCATCCAGTTGTTCGTCACCGTCTATGGTGGATTTTTTAAGATCGATTTTACTCAGCAGTCTATTAATGTCTTTATCATCGGCGCTTAACAGGCTGAACTTTCCGCCACCGGCCAGTGCGAGTTTGCGCATTATTGTACTATCGAGTTTGGGTACCACAATAGAACCCGCACTGTCTTTTATAAAACCACCACCCGCGGCATTAATGGGCGCGCCCTGTTCTGTGCCAATGGCCAGTACCGAGCTTGCGAAACCCCTGGCATTTAATTCGTTGGCCTTTTTAATGTCGGCCTGAGTGGCGCTGTCACTCAAAATAAAAATATCACCCCTGGCATGGCCTGCATTGCTAAAAAGTTCTACGGCTTTATCTAGCGCGATATCCAGGCGACTACCCTGTGCAGGCATAATGCCGGTTTCCAGTGCGGGTATCTGTGCAGCGATGGTCGCGGCATCATCGGTGAGCGGACTGACGGCATAGGCATCGGCGGCATACACTATTAATGCACTCTGGCCCTCTTTGCGTTGTTTTAATATGTCGTTAATTTTGAAATGCGCACGGCTTAAACGGCTGGGCTTTATATCGCCAGCATCCATTGAACGGGATAAATCTAAAATAATCACTAATGCGGATTGTGCCTTAAATACCGGCTGTGGGCGTTTTTCAAATGCTGGGCCAGCGAGTGAAATGATTAGGCCGCTAGCGACTGCAAACAGTAAAAGACTCGATGCTGTTTTGTTTTTTATTTTATGTGCAGCAGTGGGTGCGCCTTTTAATAAATGCGGTAATAGCCGTGGGTCTATTACTGAGGCCCAGTTTCTGCTTTTTAGTTGTGTGGTGGAATATAACCAGATAAGCAGGGCGGCGGGAATGAGTGCCAGCAACCAGTAGGCGCGTATAAAATGGAGTTGTTGTAAAAGATTTAACAGTTCCACTTTATTCGTTGCCTCGCTTATGCGTACTGCTGGGCAGCATGCCTTTTATTTGCAGTGTCATTTTAGATAAAGAGGGAACTAGCATAATTAATGCGGCGAGAATAAAGGCCAGGCTTAGCGGCCAAAAATACAGGGCCTGTATAGGGCGAAAGCTTTGGCTTTGTTGTTCTATGGGTTCCAGTTGATCGATTAAGCTATAAATTTTATTTAACTCATTAATGTCACGTGCGCGGAAATATTTTCCGCCGGTGGTATCGGCGATAGACTGCAGGGTTTTCTCATCTATTTCGGTGTTCTTTATACTACGCTTAAAAAACAGGCCGCCGACTTCACGGCTTTCTGCGCCGACTCCAATGGTGTAAATTTTCAGCTTTTGTTTTGCCGCGAGTTCAGCGGCTTTTAAAGGCTCAACTTCACCGGCGGTGTTGGCGCCATCGGTGAGTAGAATTAAAACATGGCTGTCGGCATCGCGATTTTGTAAGCGTTTAATCGCCAGGCCAATCGCATCACCAATGGCAGTGGCTTTACCTGCAATGCCAATCAGCGCTTCTTGCAGCATGGCGTTAATGGTTTTAGTGTCAAAGGTAAGTGGGGTTTGTAAGTAGGCCTGTTCACCAAATAAAATTAAACCAATGCGATCACCTTCGCGCTGTTTTATAAATTCACCGGCAACAATTTTTACTGCTTGCAGGCGATTCATTAGCTGGCCATTTAATTCAAAATCTTCGGCCTGCATGCTGCCGGATAAATCCACCGCCATCATCAGGTCGCGGCCACTAATGGGAATGTCGACGCGCTCGCCTAACCATTGTGGGCGGGCAGTAGCAATAATGAGTAAACACCAGGCAATGCTCGCGAGAACAGTTAGCCATTTGTTTTTATGCACAAAGCTATGGCTGTGCTGTATAGAATTAAAGTCATTTATAAAAGGCACGTGTAGTGGCATGTCCTGATTTTTATTGCTCGCGGGTAATAAAAAGCGCACCAGCAGGGGCAGTGGCAGGAGTAAAAAGGCCAGTGGCCAGATAAATTCCAGGTTATCGATGAACATTAGTGTTCACCTGCTTTTATCGGTTGTGCGGGTAATTGTTTAATCCAGTTTTCACAGCTTGCAAATAATTCGCTTTGGTCAAAATCAAGCTGCTGCTGGTATGGCCCGTGCACAAGAAGTTCGGTGTGAGTGTTTGTAAAAGCCGCTTGCTGGGCAAGGTGGTTAAGTTGAGAAATCCATTGTGTGCCGGTGAGGCTGGCGACTTTTTCTCTGGGTAAATAACTTAAGGCAATACGGCGTAATAAATGGGAAATGGCGCGCAGGCATTCAACACTCGCCGCTTGATTAGAAAAGTTCTTTTTAATCAGACTTAATTCTTTGAGTGCCATTTTTCTATAAGCGGTTTTTTGTTGCTGTTTTTTTATTTGAATAATTTTATAAATGCCATAGGCCAGTGCGGCAATAATAATGGGTAATAACCACCAGCCAATTGCAGGCGGCCACCAGCTAACCGCATCGGGTAAATGAATGTCGCGTAATGGCAGCTCGTTCATTGCAGGTGAGTTCATTTTGTGCGCCTGGGCCTGCCTGGAAATAAGCCCAGACCTTTCTGTAGTGCAGCTAAATAATCATCCTGTGTAGAAATGCTAATAAAGTGCATCGCCAACTTTCTGCATTGATTTTGCAATGCTTCCTGTTGTGCCAAGTAACGCTGCTGGTAGTCATTGCGTTGTTGTTTGTTATAGGTGTTCAGGTTTAGCTCGGACTCCCCATTGCTTATTTTGTAAATACCGGCAGGGGGCAGCTGCTCTTCCAGTGGGTCGTGTAATGAAATGAGTACCACATCGGCGTTTCTACCGAGTTGCGACAGGCGCGACCAGGCCAGTTCATCCATATTGCGAAAATCACTGATGAGAAATATCAGTGATCCCGGCTTGCTCACCTGTTGTAAGCGGCCTAATGCATCCGCCGCACTGTGGGTTTCAGCGGGTATATCATCGGCTTCCTGCCATGCAGAGTGTTGTGTCAGTTGCTTTATAAAATGCAGGCTGGCAGATTTTCCACGGCTAGGCCGCAGCTCTGCATGCGCGGCCTCCGAAAAAATCAGGCCACCTAAACGATCACCATGGTGAGCGGCGCTCCAGGCCAATAACGCGGCCAGCTTGGCGGCCAATACCGATTTGAAATGCTGTTGCGTGCCAAACTGCATGGGCTGGCGGTAATCCACCCAAAGTAATACCGGGCGTTCACGCTCTTCGCGGAACACCTTGCTGTGTGCCTTGCCGGTGCGTGCAGTTACCTTCCAGTCCATGGCGCGAATATCGTCACCCGGTTGATAGGGGCGCGATTCATCAAACTCCATACCGCGGCCTTTAAAGGTAGACAAATACTGGCCGTTTGATTGCGCGCGAATTGTATTGGAGCGCAGGGGTAACTGCCGGGCATCGCGGTTTAAGCCAATCAGGGTAGATTGGCTGATGCGGGCAACGTCATCTGCGGGTGAATCTTCTCTGGACATTTCTTTGGGCATTAAGGTACTGCAATGCGAGCAATCAGCTCATTAATGAACTGATCTTTGCTAATGCCCTCGGCTTCCGCTTCAAAGCTCAGGATAATGCGATGGCGCAGCACATCATGCGCCATCGCCTGAATATCTTCCGGGCCAACAAAATCTCGGCCAGCTAACCAGGCATGAGCCCGGGCGCAACGGTCTAGTGCCATCGAAGCACGGGGTGAGGCGCCGTATTCCAGCCAGCCCGCGAGTTTTTCGTCATAACGCCCGGGGTTACGCGTCGCCAGTACCAGCTCTAAAAGATAGGTTTCCAGCTCATCGGACATATAAACGTCCAGGGCTTCATTACGTGCGGCAAATAAAGCTGCTTGCGAGAGTGTTACCGCAGGTTTAGCTGGCTCGCTTAGGCCTAACCTTGCCTCGTTGCGCGTCAGGCGTAATATCTCGCGCTCAGTTTCGGCGCTGGGGTAATCCACAAACACATGCATTAAAAAGCGGTCTAGCTGGGCCTCGGGTAATGGATAGGTGCCTTCCTGTTCTAGCGGATTCTGTGTTGCCATGACCAGAAACAGCTCAGGCAAGGGGTAAGTTACCGAGCCCACGGTGATCTGGCGCTCTGCCATGGCCTCTAATAAAGCCGATTGCACTTTCGCCGGGGCGCGATTAATTTCATCTGCAAGAATCAGGTTATGGAATAGCGGCCCCTTTTGAAACTGAAACGAACCATCCTGTGGGCGATAAATTTCCGTACCGGTTAAGTCGGCGGGCAATAAATCCGGGGTAAACTGCACGCGGTGGAAGTCGCCATCAATGGCTTCACTTAATACTTTAATGGCCCGCGTTTTTGCCAGACCGGGGGCGCCTTCAACCAATAAGTGTCCATCGGCTAATAAGGCTATAATTAAGCGATCGACTAAGGTGGATTGGCCGAGTATATGCTGGCCAATGTATTCTTTAAGTTGTGAAATAGCCATATGTTGCGACAAAGGTTTCTCCGCTGAAGGTGTTTAAGCCGTTGTATGTGGTTAGGCAGTTGTAATTAGTGCGCAAATATTATCATTTTTCCGCTGAGAATAAAGACCACCAGCAGTGATAAAAGTTTTTAAAAGAGCCCAATTTTTTATGAAATTAGTAAGTCGACTGATATTGAAGCTTCTGGGTTGGAGGCTGGATGAAAGAGTACCAGAAACCCGGCGCTATGTGCTGATTGCTTATCCACATACGAGTAACTGGGATTTTGTTTTAGGTATGTTGGCAAAATGGGCCTTGCAACTGCCACTAAACTGGGTGGCTAAGCACAGTATGTTTTGGGGGCCATTAAAGCCGATGTTTATTGCCATGGGTGGGGTGCCGCTAGATCGAGCAAAAACCACGGGCTTTATTCAGAAAAACATTCAGTTATTTAGCGAGAGAGAACAATTTGTTTTAGGCTTGATGCCGGAAGGTACTCGCTCGAAAACAGACTACTGGAAAAGCGGATTTTATCATATTGCGCAGGGTGCCAATGTACCCATTGTATTGGCGTATCTAGATTATAAAAATAAAATAATTGGCATAGGTAAGGTAATTCAAACCAGCGGCGATATTCATGCCGACCTGGAAATTATTAAAGAATTTTATAAAGATAAAATCGGTTATAAACCTGAAAAACAAAGTGCAATTAGCATTGCCCCTCAAAAAACCATGACGGATAAAAAAACAGATAAATCCTCTCATCACTAAAGCAGCTTAGAGACAAGGGCAATCAGGTGCCTGATTTGGCTGTTCGCCAAGCCTGATTGTTGCGTGTAAACTGCTGTATTTTCCAAAGTCATTGAAATATGAAAACACTGGTATTGGGTGGCGCCCGTTCGGGGAAAAGTCACTACGCTCAACAATTGGCTGAGCAAACAGGCAAACAGCTTGTGTATATTGCCACAGCCACCGCGGGCGATAATGAAATGAAGTTGCGTATAGAGCAGCATCAACGTCAACGGCCTGCAAGTTGGAGCACAGTCGAAGAACCACTCAAGTTAGCAGACGTTATAACGCAGTATGCGGATAATGAACATTGCATATTGGTGGATTGCCTAACACTGTGGTTGAGTAACTGCATGGCAAGTGAAAAGGCTGGGGCGATTGAACAACAGCTGGATCATTTGGTTGAAACAGTGAATGCCATTAATACGCATTTAATTATGGTAAGCAATGAAGTGGGTCAGGGCATAGTGCCTATGGGCGAGCTGAGCAGACAGTTTGTAGATGAATCAGGTCGTATGCATCAAAAACTCGCACAAGTGTGTGAGCGCGTTGTGTTTATCATTGCGGGCTTGCCGCAAATTTTGAAATAGTCAGGTTTATAGTTGTGAATAATATTGAATGGTTACAAAATCCAGTTGCTGAAATTGCACAAAGCGATGTTGATAAGGCCAGTGCCAGACAAAATAGTTTAACTAAGCCCCCGGGTTCATTGGGCATGTTAGAAGAGGTAGCGATACGTTTGTCGGCGATGAGTCAAAACGAAACGCCGAATTTAGATAAGGTAAGTATTGTTGTGTTTGCGGCGGATCACGGAATTGCAGAAGAAAATGTATCTGCTTTTCCACAGGCAGTGACGGCTGAAATGCTTAAAAACTTTTCTTCCGGTGGTGCCGCTATCAGTGTGATGGCAAAAGAGCTATCTGCAAATTTAGAAGTCGTAAATGTAGGTACGGTTTCTGTGTTAGATGAAATGCCCGGTGTAGTAAACCAGCGCATTGCTGCGGGTACGCATAGTTTTTATAAACAGGCAGCGATGAGTGAAGCTCAACTAACACTGGCCTTTCAGGCAGGTTATGACGCGGTGCAGCGTGCAAATGAATCATCGGTAAATCTTTTTATAGCCGGTGATATGGGTATAGCCAATACTTCATCTGCAACCGCTATCGCCTGTGCATTGCTCTGTTGTGCAGCTAAAGAAATAGCAGGCCCCGGCACGGGATTAAGTGAGTCGGGTGTCAGTCATAAAGTAGATATTATCCAGCAGAGCCTGGATAAACATAATCTAGACCCTCAACAACCCCTGGCAATTTTACAAACGGTTGGTGGCTTTGAAATTGCTGCGATGACAGCGGCATACATTGCCTGTGCACAAAATAAAATCCCTGCCCTGGTAGATGGTTTTATTGCCAGTGCGGCGGCATTGGCGGCGATTAAAATTAACCCGCAGGTAAAGGACTGGTTGTTTTTTGCACACGCTTCAGCTGAGCCCGGGCATAAAAAAATAATGCAGGCAATGCAGGCAAGACCATTAATCGATTTGAATTTAAGATTGGGTGAAGCCAGTGGTGCGGCAGCGGTTGTGCCCCTGATGCGCATGGCCTGTGCACTGCACAATAATATGGCAACCTTTGCGCAAGCCGGCGTAAGCGAAGGTAGTTAATCATTGTTTATGGTTGATCTGGATAATAATTCAAGTTTAATTAGCCTGCTGCGCCACGGTGAAACCACGGCGGGTAAATGTTTTCTGGGTGCTACGGATGCAGAATTAAGTGGGTTGGGCTGGCAGCAAATGCACTCTGTTGATTTGTCTAATGACTATGACCTGGTGATTAGCTCACCCTTGTTGCGTTGCCAGGTATTTGCGCAACAATATGCGGATAAAATAAATAAACCAGTGCGTATAGAATCCGACTTCAGGGAAATGGGTTTTGGTGAGTGGGAAGCTAAAACATCAGAAGAATTATGGCAAACAGATCAACAGGCATTAGCAGATTTCTGGAATGATTCAGTCAAGTTTACGCCGCCGGGTGGTGAATCCTTGTTGGCGTTTCAGCGCAGAGTAATGAAGCGTTATTTTTCTCTGGCGAATGAAACTAAAGGGCAACGCATACTCATAGTTTGCCATGCAGGGGTGATAAAAATAATACTATGCCATGTGCTGGGTATTGAACTAAATAATATGCATAAGCTGGCGATTGATCATGCGGGGCTTAGTCAAATTTCACTTTGGCTAGATACAGAGCTGACTCAGCAAGTTAGATATATAAATCGCCGTTAGTCACGCGAAAATGCCTGAACACTTTATCGCTGAATTTCAGCCAGTGCTTTAATTAACCTATGCTCTGGTCTCAACAAAAAGATAAACAATATGCATCCATTTATAATTGCACTGCAATTTCTAACGCGACTTCCGATACGTACTCAGGGTGAGTGGCAGGAACAGAAAATTGCAAGCTCAGTTTTATATTACCCACTAGTAGGTGCACTGATTGGTGCGCTATTGTGGTTTGTGGCGCATCTATTTAATAGCTTTTCTCCTATGCTGGTGGCAGCCGTATTATTGTTGCTATGGGTATTGATTAGCGGCGGCCTGCATTTAGATGGTCTGGCGGATAGTGCCGATGCCTGGGCCGGTGGTTATGGTGACAAACAACGTTCGTTAGATATTATGCAAGATCCTGCGGCGGGCCCGTTTGCCGTTGTTGTGTTAGTTTTATTGTTGCTGCTTAAATTTAGTGCGCTTAGTGTGTTAATAGAAAGCAAACAATTTTATCTGTTAATGGTTGCCCCTGTGCTTGGGCGACTATCAGTCATAGTTTTATTTTTAACGACACCCTATGTTCGAAAAAATGGACTAGGTGATGCAATGGCAAAATATTTTAATCGTCGCCATGCATATGTGGTTGTGGCAATAACCATCCTGTCTAGTTTGTTGGTGTTTCCATCAATGGCATTTATGTTAGCTATTGCGCTAAGTTTTATTGCCCTGTATGCATTACGTCATCTAATGCTGCAGCGCCTGGATGGCATGACCGGTGACACCATCGGTGCCAGCCTTGAAATCACTGAAACCGTAGCTCTGTTTTCACTCGCACTTATCTTTAGTTAAGCAGTTTAATAATGGCATCAACATCAATGTGTTGTTCAATCGCATCAGCCAGACGATCAATTTCCCTTTCCTTGAGTGCCATGTAATCAATGGCTTCGGCTGTATTCATTCCCGCCCATTCCAGTAACTGATCACAGGCAGGTTTCTCATCAAATAAACCATGCAAGTAGCTGCCCATTATTTGATCATCAGCAGATACTGCGCCATCAGTAAAACCATCGTCAGTTATGGCTGGCCGTAGCAAGGCTGGGCCATGGCTTATGCCGCAGTGAATTTCATAGCCGGTGACCTTTGCATTGTTTAGAAAAAGTTTTGCAGAGCGTTTATGCAGCTGCTTGTGATGTTTAAGCTCTGTTTGCATATCAAAAAAACCGAAGCCAGTGGTGCTACCAGCCGCTCCTTCTATGCCTTCAGGGTCATCTATAAATTGTCCTAGCATTTGAAAACCACCACAGATACCAATAAGTTTTCCAGCATAACGTAAATGTTTATTAAGGTATTCCCCCCAGTTGTTTTCCAGTAACCAGTTGTAATCGGCACGCACACTTTTGCTACCGGGTAAGATAATTAAATCACAGGAGGGAATAGCTTGCCCAGGGCCAATGTATTCAAAGTCAACTTTGGGGTGTAGACGTAGTGCATCAAAATCGGTGTGGTTACTGATGCGCGGCAGGGCGGGAACAATGATTTTGATGAGTGCATCGGTATTGTTATTGCGTTGAATGAGTGAGTCTTCCGATTCAATATGTAAGCCCTGTAAATAGGGCAATACACCGTAAACTATTTTATCGCTACGCTTTTCTAACCAGTCGAGCCCTGGGTCGAGCAGGGCTTTGTCGCCTCTAAAACGATTGATAATAAAACCTTTAATACGTTGTTGTTCTGATGCAGATAACAAATCAACCGTACCTACTAAATGTGCAAATACACCACCTCTATCTATATCTGCAATAAGTAGCACCGGACAGTCCACGGCTTCTGCAAACCCCATGTTTGCAATATCACGATCACGTAAATTAATTTCGGCGGGGCTACCGGCACCTTCTACAATAATTGCATTGTATTGTTCAGATAAGCGTTGATGAGATTCCAGTACCGCAGACATGGCGGTAGATTTATAGGCATGAAAATCTATTGCGTCCATATCGGCGATGGCTTTGCCATGAATAATAATTTGTGCAGCCACATCGGAGTTGGGTTTGATGAGAACAGGATTCATATCTGAGTGGGCCTGCAGACCACAGGCTTGTGCCTGTACCGCCTGAGCGCGGCCAATCTCGCCACCGTCAGTAGTTACTGCGCTGTTCAGTGCCATGTTTTGCGGTTTGAAAGGAACAACAGAAATGCCACGGCGTTTTAATATGCGGCACAAACCGGCCACAAATATGCTTTTGCCTGCGTCTGAAGTAGTGCCTTGTATCATCAGGGTTTTGTTTATCATGTTAGAATTCTAAATCAATCTAAAATCGAATAGATATAAAATATGAAACTAATTTTGAAACGAACATTGTTTTTTGTTTGTTTAATGGCGGGTGTTGCGCAGGCTGAAGTGCAGGTGGTTGATGATGTCGGGCAGAAAATTGTGCTTCAACAAACCGCCAAACGTATCGTTAGCCTGGCACCGCATATAACAGAATTATTGTTTAATGCGGGGGCAACCAATCAGCTTGTCGGTACAGTAAGCTTTAGTGATTACCCACAGCAAGCAAAAAGTATTCAGCGCATTGGTAGTTACAATGAATTTGATCTGGAAAGAATCGTTGCCCTGCAGCCAGATTTAATTGTCGCCTGGGAAAGCGGCAATACGATGACGCGAATTGATCAGGTGAGAGCGCTAGGGTTTCCGGTGTTTATAAATGAACCAAGGACATTTTCTGATATTGAAAAAAGTTTGCGAAAACTCGGTGCGCTATTAGGCACCGAGCCTGCGGCAAAGAAAGCCGCCGAAGACTTTAATGTTGCCATTCAGCAACTGATGACAAAAAATAAGCAGAAAGCAGCGGTTAGTGTTTTTTATCAGGTGTGGAACGAGCCTTTGTTTACGGTAAATGGTAAGCATCTTATTAGTAAAGTTATTGAGGTATGCGGTGGTGTAAATGTGTTTAATGATGTGCCAGGTTTGTCGCCACAAATTAGTGTTGAAGCGGTTATTCAAAGAAATCCAGATGTTATTGTGGCGGGTATGAATAAAGGCCGAGCGCACTGGCTAGATGAATGGAAAAAATGGCGCGGAATTAAGGCCGTGAAAGACGGGCATTTATATCCCATTGATGCTGATTTGATCGTACGCCATACGCCACGCATTTTACTGGGTACAGAAAAGATGTGCGAAATCCTGGACCAGGTACGTGACCAGAATAAATAAATTTAAACAAAGCTAAGTAATTGAAAATAAGTGGAAAATTCATCTGGTCGGTGCGCTGTTCCTAAATATGGTTTGTGATCTAAAAAAGTTTCCTGTATATTTCGCGCACTTATTACAGGTCCTGCACGTCAGGATAATAGGGAACTCGGTGAGTTAGCTAATTTAGCTATACGATTCTGAGACTGCCCCCGCAACGGTAATTGAGTTAAATACATCATGATCAGCTATTCTGGCGGATCAGTCACTGCGCAAGCGGGAAGGCGATGTGTTTTAATCCTCATAAGTCCGGAGACCTGCCTGTAATAGCTAACCATAAAGTTGCGGAGGGCAACTCGGTATAGACGCATCTTTCTGTCCTTCAGTTTTTTGCTCTTACCACTTCCTTTGCAACATTATCTTTATCTAATTTTTGGGTGAGCTAATGTTACGTAATAAAAAAAATACACTTTTACTCGCAGGGCTGTACGCGACTGCTTTACCGAGTTTTTCTGCCTGGGCAGAAGATGTTCCAACCGTTGTAGTCAGTGCTACGCGTTCATCTCAGTCAAGTGTGACCATTCCATCGAATATTAAAATTATTTCACGTGAGCAAATTGAAGCCAGTGGTGCGATTAATTTAACCCAGGTGATTAGCAGTGTTGGTGGCGTGCATGTGACTGATCTGTTTGGTGATGGCGCGCAAACGACGGTATCTATGCGTGGCTTTGGTGCTAGTGCAATCTCAAATACCTTGATCATCGTTGATGGTCGCCGCATCAATAATATTGATTTATCGGGGCCTGATCTAAACACCATCTCTATAAAAGACATTGAGCAGGTTGAAATTATTCAGAGTAGTGCGGGTGTTTTATATGGCGATCAGGCAGTGGGCGGCGTGATAAATGTGATTACGCGTAAGCCTGAAGACTTTACCGTTGATGCTAAAGTTCAAACAGGTAGTTATGGACGTAGCCGTTTTCAGGGGCGAGTTTCCGATAGAATTAATGATGATGTTAGTTACGTTGTGTCCAGTGATTTTTTAAGAACAGATAATTATCGCGATAATAATAAACTGGATAATATGAATTTTCTTGGTCGACTGGATTATGAATTCTCAGCGGGTAATGTCTATGCAGAGCTTCAGCGAGTCACAAGAGATCAGGAATTACCGGGCGCTTTATTTGTAAATGAAGTTGAGGTCAATCGTCGGCAGTCTACTGCGAATTATGCAGATGATTACCTGGACACAGAAACTAATGTGGCGCGTATTGGTAGCAAAACCTCAATTACTGATAAATGGTTTTTAGAAGCTGAATTAGCCACTCGAGAATTCGCTTACGAAAGTGTGCAAAGCTCTAGCTATGGTGTAAATACAACGCCTTATTTTATAGATAGCGAGCAATTAGAATTTACACCACGGGTAATTGGTGTGTTGCCATTTAATGGCGCTGATGCTGTTATTACAAGCGGTGTTGATTATTTAAATGCAGATTATGAGTCATACCTGAAAGATGAGCAGACATCTATGTCTTATTATTTACAGGCCGTGATTCCAGTGGTTAAAAATACTTCGCTGACATTGGGTGGCCGTAAAGGCCGCGTTGAAAATGACATGACTTCTTTTTATGCTACAGGTGAAACCAGTGATCGTTTCACTGCGTTTGAACTGGGTTTGCAGAGTAAGCTGAATAAGCACCTTAGTGTATTTGTACGCTATGATGAAAATTTTAGATTTGCAAAAGTGGATGAGCTTTCTTTTACTACGTCAGGCCTTGCACTAAAAACGCAAACCGGTGAATCGTCAGAGCTTGGTTTTGAATGGAATGAACAGGCGTATAAAGTTAAGGCTCAGCTATATCGACTAGAGTTAAAAGATGAGATTGCCTATGATCCAACGGCAGTAGGGCCTAATAGCCCTACGTATTCTGGTGCAAATGTTAACCTGGATCCAACCACGCATGATGGGCTTATCGTTGAAGCCGATTATGCGCTTAATAAGCAGTTAGGCTTGAATGCGGTGTTTGCGTATACTGATGCGACGTTTGATTCAGGTGCATTTGCGGGAAATAAAATATCCGGCGTACCTGAACGCAAAGCATCTTTAATCGCGAATTATAAACCTGATCATAAAATAGCAACTTATATGGAAGTGCTGTATACGGATGAGCATTATATGTCCGGTGACAATACCAATAGTGCCGATAAGCTAGATGCTTATACCGTGGTTAATGTAAATGCGACTTATCGTTGGGATGAATTAGAGGTATCAGCGCGCGTGAATAATTTGTTTGACAAAGAGTATACTGAAGCGGCCTCTACATCTTATGGAACGGCGACATTTTTTCCATCACCAGAAATTAATTTTTGGCTAAGTGCAGCAGTGAGATTCCAGTAATAGAATGTCCGTCAATTCAAATAAACTGATCATCACGACACTCGCTCTTTCCGGGCTGGTGCATGCTGGTCTGTTTGTTTATCAGGCGGATAGTTTTATTTACGGTGAACCGGTATCAAGTGATTCTTATATATCGGTAAGTTTGCAGCCTTCTAGCTCGCAGAAAATTGTTTCAGAAAAAAATACTGATACGAATAAAAAACAGCAGAAGAAACCATTCAACGCGAGCAGTGAGAATCGGCCTGGTCGTAAGGGCGATACACTTAAGGCTATAAATTCATCTGCAGGTGATGGGCTTAAATCACGAGATGAAATGCAGGAAAAATCTGTGCTACAAGTTGACCGATTGAATGAAACAGACATATTAGATGTTATTGAGCAGGGTGCAAAAATGCTTTCTGGGGAGGATAAGGATTTTCTGCTTGGCTTGCTACATGATGAAATAAGTGCGCATAAAAAATATCCATTTATGGCTGTGCGCCAAAGACGTGAAGGTCTGGTGACGATTAATTTTTCGTTACATCCTGACGGACATATTTCAGATATTTCAGTAGTGAAGTCGAGTCGTTATGACTTACTGGATAATGCGGCGCGCTTGGCGGTAGAGAAGATCTCTCCATTTCAGGTGGCTGGAAATTATTTACATCAGACAGAATTGTTTAATGTAGATATTGATTTCAGGTTAAATTAAATAAATTTATTTATATGTTTTAATCAGGCTTGCCTGGAATAAATACCTGACCGAATTCAGTTTCTACTTTGTGTAAAGGGTGCTGGTACAGTTCGCTTAAGTGGTTTTCATTTAGTATGTCGCTTGCTTTTCCAGTGCTGCTTCGGCCATCACCAAACAATAATAAAAGATGTGTGCAGAATTGTTGAGCCAGGTTAATGTCGTGAAGTGTCATTACGGTAGCCGATTTTTTGTCTTCAGCATGTTCAGAAAAATATTGTAACAGCTGTATTTGGTATTTGAGATCAAGATGACTATTGGGTTCATCTAATAAATAAAGTTCGGGTGATTGAGCGATTAAGCAGGCAATGGCAACACGTTGCTTTTCGCCGCCGGATAGCTGGTCAATAGAGCGTTCAGCCATATCTGTCATCTGCACAGCTTCGAGAGCATTTCTCGCGATGCCTAAATCCTTTTTGCTTTCCCATGACCAGTTATCAATGTGTGGATGTCGACCGGTAAGAACAGTATCAATTACACTGGATGGAAATGATTCTTCACTTTGTTGTAATAATAGCCCTAGCTTTTGGGCGATTTGCTTTCTGCTCAGTTCATTAATGTTTTTCTGGTCCAATAGAATGCTGCCACTATCGGCATTACGTAAACCGGCAAGGGTATGTAACAGGGTTGTTTTACCTACACCATTACGACCCAGTATGCCCCACACTTGCCCGGGCTCTATTGTTAGATTGAGTTTGTTGCAAACGAGCTTGTTAGAAATGCTTACGTTTAAGTCGATGCTTTGCAGGTTACTCATACTGCGGTATCCTTGCCGAAGTTTTTATTCAGTAAGTAAAGGAAAAACGGTACGCCGATAAAAGCAGTAATAACGCCGACGGGTAATTGCTGTGGTGCGATTAATGTGCGTGCAAGTGTGTCAGATATTAATAATAAACTGCCGCCTAATAATACACTGGCAGGCAACAGTAAGCGATGATCGCTGCCGCATATTAGGCGTAGCATGTGAGGCACGATAAGGCCGACAAAACCAACACTGCCGGCCTGTGTAACTGCAAATGCGGTAAGCATGGAGGCCAGTAGAAATAAACTGATGCGTAATGGTTTTACAGAAACCCCGAGTACACTGGCCTGTAATTCTCCACGCGAAAGAATATTAAGTTGCCTTGCGATTACAAATGTAATGAGGAGTGCGATAATTAACACAATAAGGCTGAGAGCCGTTGGTTCGGCGTGACTGAGGTCGCCCATTAACCAGAACAGCATGCCTCGTAATGGTTTTTCTGGGCTACTGGAGAGAATAAAGTTAATCAGGGCGCCCCAGCCAGCCGCAATTACAACGCCGGTGAGTAGCAGGCGCGTTGGATTCCAGCTGCCCTTGCCATGTGAAAGGCCAAAGACAAGCAGGATAGATACTAAGGCACCGAAAAATGCGCTGCCTGATAACCATGCAGAGGATAAACCCAGTGACATGGCAAACAGTGCGGCTGCGGATGCGCCACCCGACACACCCAGTATGTAGGGGTCGGCGAGAGGGTTGCGTAGCAGTACCTGCATTAATGCGCCTGCTAATGCGAGTAAACCGCCGGTAACAAATGCTGCATAGGCGCGCGGTGCGCGGAGATCCCAGATTATGGCGTGCTGTATATTTTGTTGCCTGGAATTGAGTGTTGAAAAAATCTGTTCGAAAGTTAGGGAATAGCTGCCCACAGAAAATGCAATAATAAAACTGGCAATGCTGAGTAAGAGAAGGCTGACTAAAAGTGGTGCAGGTCGTAGCATTGAGGATTTCAAAAGATTAAGTTGAGATGATTATAAGACATCTTCCTGGCAGTGACGAATAAGGTTTAATAATAAGGCAAAATTATGGGTAATCGGTTATCAAAAATTTATACACGTACCGGAGATAAAGGCACTACCGGTATGGGGGATGGTAGTCGTGTAGAAAAAGATCATCTGCGCGTTGCCGCTATGGGTGACATAGATGAGTTAAACAGTGTGCTTGGTATAGTGATATGTAAATGTCCCGAGGGTGAAATAAAAGAATCACTCATTACTGTGCAACATGACTTATTTAATGTAGGCGGCCAGCTGACCATGCCTGAATGTTCATTGATAACTCAGCAACGAATTGATTGGCTGGAACAGGTGTTGGATACATTTAATGAAAACCTTCCACCGTTAAAAGAATTTATTTTACCTGGAGGTGGTGAAGCTGCTGCTCATTGCCATTTGGCGAGAACCGTATGTCGACGTGCAGAGCGTACATTGGTATCACTCGCAAAAGAGTTTGAGTACAGTAAGCTTATTCGCGCTTATATAAATCGCTTGTCAGATTTATTGTTTGTATTTTGTCGTGTATTGAGTCGTGAAGTAGGCGAGGGCGAAATTTATTGGCAGTCGAGCCGAATTACAAATGTTAAGACGGAGTAAATAGCATTAATGATGTTGCAGCTGAAAAATATAATATTATGAGAATAGGTATAGACTTGGGCGGCACTAAAATTGAAGGTATTGCTTTAGATGATCAAGGCAAGGAGCGGGTGCGGCACCGTGTTGCAACACCAGGCGGTGACTATGCAGCTACATTACAGGCTATTGCTGAATTAGTTGAATATATAGAGGGCCTCACTCAGCACACAGGCTCGGTGGGTATAGGCACACCGGGTGCATTATCTCCAGCCACTGGTTTGCTGCGAAATTCTAACTCGGTTTGCATGAATGGTCAGCCGTTAAAAAAAGATTTAGAAAAGATATTAAAGCGCGAAATTTATATAAGCAACGATGCAAATTGTTTTGCATTATCTGAGGCGACTGATGGGGCCGCGCAAGGCGCAGCTGTTGTGTTCGGCGTCATTATTGGTACTGGAACGGGTGCTGGCATAGTGGTCAATGGCAAGGTATTAACCGGGCCTAATGCGATTGCCGGTGAGTGGGGGCATAATCCTCTGCCGTGGCCAAAGCAGAGCGAATTGCCCGGGCCTAATTGCTATTGTGGCAAACAGGGCTGTATTGAAACGTTTTTATCAGGGCCTGGCTTGTCGAATGATTTTGCATCGTTATCTAAGCAGAAAAAAACGCCGATTGAAATAGTTGAATTAGCGGCGGCAGGTTTACAGTTGGCGGAGGATTGTTTGCAGCGATATGAGCATCGTTTAGCGCGAGGCCTGTCTCATGTCATTAATTTATTAGATCCTGATGTTATTGTTTTGGGTGGCGGGATGTCTAATATTAAGCGTTTGTATAAAAATGTGCCTGACATATGGGGCGAATTTGTCTTTGCAGATGTGCTGAATACTAAGTTGATGCCACCGATGTATGGCGATTCAAGCGGTGTAAGAGGGGCTGCATGGTTAAATAATTAGAAATTTAACGTGCCGTGTTTCACGTGAATGTTCAAGCCTTACGACACATGTCCTTTATCAACAATTATTCTCAGAATTCGACCATGGTTTAAGCTTAAGGTGGTCACATCTACCGTGTGTTTTTTTTCATCTCCCAGTACCATGACCATGGTGAGATGGTGCGAGCCTGATTGTTCAGCTAGTTGGCCAGATATTTCGCATAGCCCTTTGGTTTCTTCAGATTGTAAGTTTAATACATAGTCGCAGGCTGCATTTTCATCTATGCTTTTCGCGGCGAGACCCATCATATCTATAAATTTATGATTTATTTTTTCTGATTTGTGATCTTTTTGAATCACCGCGCCAAAATGGTTAGATGTCATGATTTGATCAATTAATGATTCATGGTGGTTCTTGTCACCAAATTTTAGCCAATTTTCATGAAGGCCAAAATGAGAGGCAATTTTTTTGATGTCGGCATCCTGGATAATCGTTTCTAAGGCAAACCAGCGTCTCAATGTGCGGGGCGTTTTGCCTGTGGCCTTGGCGAGTACTTTTTTGAACTCTTGATTACTAAGGCCGGATTCCTCTTGTAATATATTAAGTCGCTCAATAATTTGTTTTTTCTCTCCCATTACTTCAACTCACTCCACTTCCATTGATTGATATGGGATTTAACTGTCTGCTTAAGCCTAGCATAAATTTAGTTCACCTATAATTGTAAGTAATTCTGAGCTATTTATAGGTTTATCCATAAAACTCTTTATGCCTATATTGAGTAGTTGTTCTTTGCTTATGTGTTCAACATAACCGCTGCATAAAATGATGGGTATTTCTGAATTTAAATTAAGTATTTCTCTAGCGAGCTGGTCGCCACTTATTTCAGGCATGCAAACATCCGATATCACCAGCTTATATTTGTGCAGGTTTGTTTTGCAGTAATCCAGAGCCTTTTGGCTGCTATTAAAAACAGTCGTCTGAAAGCCATAGGATATAAGAAAGTCACTAAAATATTCAGCTACAGATTCGTCATCGTCTATTATTAAAATTTTAGCGGTCATGGCAAATAATGTGGTGCTTTTTTCATTCCATTGTAAAAAATGTTAAATGTCACTGTATGAGCAATTGCCTGTAGATACGTGAGGTGTTATTTTAAATATGATTTATCCTACTGTATGTTTTTGCAGATAGTAAATAAGCCTTTTCTAATTAGGACATTCCATGTCCGATTTATATAAAATACTGATATTTCTGGCAAAAAACAGCTAAATTAGGGGGTAGAATGATATCTCTTTGTCCCTGAATGTCCATCAGTGTCCGCTTCGTGTCCGCAGTATAAACCTTGTGTTTTATAGAGCTAGTCGTGGGTTTTGTCTTTTTAGATGTGGTGTATTTTCTAATGAAGGTAGTTTTACAGGGCAGTGAGGCTTATAAGGAAGGAGAATTGTTGCACAGCATGTCGATACGGCTTATAAAAAATCGAACTCGTAACTGATCATTTCATCTCCAGGGTCTTTGATTTCCAGGGTAAAGCTGACAGGGGTATCAGGCTGGATTTTTGAAATTTGATTTTCAGGAATATTTAAATATTCACTGGCGGTAAAACGTCGAGCAGCAATCGTTTCCCCGCGCACATTGGCAAAGCGAAGTTCAATAACAGGGAATGCCTGGGTGAATGTAGCCTGGTTGATAATGGTGGCTGAAATCATTAAGGCATCATCTACATTAGGGTGAGTAAATATATTTTTGCTGCTCAGTAAAAATAGTTTTGTATCTTTTGCTTCGGGCAGGCTGCAGTTAGCCAGTGCGCAGGCTTTTTCAAACCAGGGACGAAGTTCAGTTATTTTGATGAGTGTTGTGCGATTGTAATAAGCGTACTGAGCGAGACCAGTCACAATACTTGCCAGGATGGCTAGTGTTAGAAATATATTGCCTACAATACCAAAGTGTTTTTTTTTCTTGCGGGTTTCTGCACGGAGTTCGGGAGGAATAACATCTGCAATAACGTGCTCGATTTTATCTAGAGCAATTTCATCCTGAGATGTTTCTATATTTTCTTTATCGAGGCTGGTGCCTGGAGTTTCTATTTCAGTGTTTGAGTCGTAAGTATCAAATGTGTCGGCAACAAAAATGGCTAAGCAATGTCCGCAACGAACTTGCCCATTGGCGGATTCTAAATCAGAGTTTTGAACTCTAAAAATGGTATGGCAATGTGGGCATTCAGTTTGCATTTTCTGTTTATTTTTTCTTACCGGTTATTCGAACCCATTCATCCTGGGCTGCTATTGGCTCTAGTATGAACCAGGGTGAATATGCGTCTATAACTTTATTGGCCTGTGATTCGAGTATGCCAGATAAAACAATGTCACCGCCAGTTTTGCAATAACTTGATAATTGCTCGGCCAGTTCAGTAAGTGGACCTGCGAGTATATTGGCTAGCACGAGATCATATGATTTTGCGCTGGCATTTTTTGCGAAATCGTTAGGTAAGTATAAATCCAGTTTGTCAGCAACATCATTTGCTTGCGCATTATCCAGGCTGGCTGTTATTGCTTGAGGGTCTATATCAACGCCATCACAATGGGTGGCGCCTAATAGTAAAGCGGCAATGGCGAGCACACCAGAGCCGCAGCCATAATCCAGGGCCTGTTTTTTATTTATATTATGAGCATCAAGCCATTTCAAACATAATGCGGTGGTCGGGTGGGTACCAGTGCCAAAAGCCAGGCCTGGATCGAGCATTAAGTTAATGCCGTTGGGGTTTGGTGTGGGTAAATGTTTTGGGCAAACCCATAAGCGTTCGCCAAACTGCATGGGCTTGTAATCATCCATCCATGCACGTACCCAGTCTTTATCCTCCAGGGGCTCTACCTTTAATGCAAGGCCGTTACCGAGTGCAGATTTTATTTTTTGCTTTAATGATTCAGTGTCAACGCTAGCATCAAACAGGCCCGTGAGAATAATGTCTTCCCACAAGGGCGTTTCACCGGGGCCGGGTTCTAAAATGGGCTTGTCTTCGGCATCTCTAAAAGTAACGGACAGTGCGTCGGCATCCAGTAACGTCTGTTCAGCTTTATCGCTAGTGCTTTTGCTGGTGAGGAAGCTAAGTTGTATCCAGGGCATATTTTTTGATATTGAGACATAAAATATACCGTGCTATTTAAAACTTAAAAAAGCATCTGTGCATTCTATGTCTCTGCGCCTCTTTGTCGACAAAAATGTCGAAGGTTTAAGAAAGACCGAGTTTCTTTTCCAGGTAATGGATGTTAGCACCACCGGCCTGGAAATTTGTGTCTTTCATGATGTCCATTTGTAACAGGGTATTAGTATTAATACCCTCAATTACGGTTTCAGAAAGAGCGCCTTTCATACGTGCTATCGCAACGTCACGGGTATCGCCGTGGCAAATTAATTTGCCAATCATTGAGTCGTAATGTGGCGGCACGGTGTAACCCGAATAAATATGCGATTCAACGCGAACACCTGGGCCACCGGGAGGGTGGTAACGAGTAATTAAACCCGGTGATGGCATAAATGTTTTGTGATGCTCCGCATTGATGCGGCACTCAATGGCATGGCCATTCATTTTTATATCTTCCTGCTTTAAACGTAACGGTTCGCCGGATGCGATATAAAGCTGTTCCCTTACGATATCGACACCGGTTACCATTTCAGTCACAGGGTGTTCTACCTGGATACGGGTATTCATTTCAATGAAATAAAATTCGCCATTTTCATAAAGAAATTCAAATGTGCCAGCGCCGCGATAATTCATTTTAACGCAAGCATTAACACAAACCGCACCGATTCGTGCACGTTGTTCTTCCGTAATGCCTGGCGCGGGTGCTTCTTCTACCACTTTTTGGTTACGCCGCTGCATCGAGCAATCGCGTTCGCCTAAATGAATGGCACTACCCTGGCCATCGGAAAGCACCTGGATTTCCACGTGGCGTGGATGCTCCAGGTATTTTTCCATATAAACCGTGTCGTTGCCAAAGGCTGCGCCGGCTTCTGCTTTAGTTAACACAATCGCGCTGATTAATGCGCCTTCAGTGTGTACTACGCGCATGCCTCGACCGCCACCACCACCCGAAGCTTTGATGATAATCGGGTAACCAATTTCTTTAGCGATGCGCAAATTAGTTGCAGAGTCATCACCAAGTTCACCATCAGAACCGGGTACACAGGGTACACCGGCTTCCTGCATGGCTTGAATCGCGGCAACTTTGTCACCCATGGTACGAATTGATTCAGGGCGTGGGCCAATGAAAATAAAACCGCTGTTTTCAACGCGTTCAGCGAAATCTGCATTTTCAGATAAGAAACCATAACCTGGGTGAATCGCCATCGCATCAGTGACTTCCGCGGCACTGATAATGGCTGGAATATTCAGGTAACTTTGGTCTGAGGGTGCAGGGCCAATACATACAGATTCATCAGCCAGGCGAACGTGTTTTAAATCACGATCGGCTTCAGAATGAATGGCTACTGTTTTAATGTCCATTTCACGACAGGCGCGTAAAATGCGCAGGGCTATTTCGCCCCGGTTAGCTATAACTACTTTTTCTATCATGTCTGCTTACTATTCAATAATGAAAAGAGGTTGACCAAATTCAACAGGCTGGCCGTTTTCAACCAAAATGGCTTTAACAGTTCCTGACTTATCTGCTTCAATTTGATTAAGGATTTTCATCGCTTCAATAATGCACAATGTGTCGCCTTCAGATACTGACTGGCCGATTTCTGTAAATACAGCAGCGCCAGGTGAAGCAGAGCGATAAAACGTACCCACCATTGGTGAGTTGATTTTATGGCCAGAAACTTCGGCAGGAGCAGTCGGTGCTTCTTCTGCTACAGGTGCTGCAACAGGTGCAGCCGCCATTGGTGCAGCTGCCATATATTGTTGTGGCGCTTGAGCCACTACAGCATGTTGGCGAGAAATACGCACTGATTCTTCGCCTTCTTTAATTTCGATTTCAGCAACGCCGGATTCATCCAGTAGCTCAATCAGTTTTTTAATTTTGCGTATATCCATGAGGGTGATACACCTTATGTTATTAGTTGTTAACTGTTTGTATTTAGTTGTTCGTGAGCAGCAAGCAGGGCTAATTGATAGCCTTGCGCGCCTAAACCTGATATCACGCCTAGCGCAATATCAGAGAAATATGAGTGTTTACGAAAATCTTCACGCGCGTGTACGTTAGATAAGTGCAATTCAATAAACGGAATTTTTACGCCGCTTAGAGCATCGCGTAACGCTACGCTGGTGTGGGTGTATGCTGCAGGATTAATAATGATGAATTGAGTTCCATCCGTTTGCGCCGCATGAATGCGTTCAATAAGTGCGTGTTCCTGATTGCTTTGTAAATGAGCAATCGTGTGGCCTAGTGTGTTCGCCAGCTGTTCCATGCCCACAATGATTTCATTTAGCGTAAGGCTGCCGTAATACTCGGGCTCGCGTGTACCAAGCAAATTGAGATTAGGACCATTGAGGACAAGAATTTGTGTCATTTAGACGATTTTCACTAGTGAAGAGTAAACGTATGGGAATTGTGCATTTAAAATTCGATGATGTCTACCGTATTTAAGCAAATCAGCGCAAATTCGCTGGAGATCGCCGCAATATTTGTTCTAAATAAGAAGTATGTCACAGCTCTTTTTGCACTATTCTGGTGCGAAATAGTGTTTGATAAGTCGCGCTTGCCGCGTGCTTACAGTAAAGGCTGGATGATCTTCTCTACCTGTTTTTTGGACAACTCGCCTGTTTGAGTCACTGCGATTTTGCCATCACGGCCGACAAATGCAGAGAAGGGCAGCGCGCTAATATGGTTGCCATATTCTCGGGATAATTCTATACCTGCGTATTCCGCTATTAATGCGGGATAGTTAACGCCCAGTGTATCTACAAAATCACTAACGGATTCCATATCGTCTATAGCGATACCAATAACCTGGAAACCTTGTGCTGCATATTGCTCCTGTAATTCAATAAAGGCAGGCATTTCTTTTTTACACGGTGGGCACCATGTAGCCCAGAAATTTATCAGTAGAACCTTGCTGTTCCATTCTTCAATATTACGTAATTTCCCTTCCGTGTCGGTTAATTCAAATGGAGGCCGAGTAGTGCCAATAATATTATTGTTAACAGCTTTTGGAATGATCGGTGCAAGTTGGCGATCATCTTGTTGAAGATAACGTTGCAAAGCAAAACCGGTGCCGCCAGCAAGAATAATAACGAGTGCAAATTGAATTATATTTTTCATATTTATTGTTTATTGTTTATTGTTTATTTTAAGAAACTTTACCTGTCCGGTGCATTTATAAATTAGGCAGGTAAAGTGAATCATCTTTATTGCAAGGCCTGGGCTATATGCGCGCTAAATTTATCTGCAGGCATATAACCTACTACGCGATAAGGCTTGAGTTCTTCACTTTGCTGATTGTAAAAAATAATCGCCGGTGGGCCAATAATTTTAAAATGCTTGTATAGTGCTTTATCTTGCTCGTCATTTGGCGTGACATCGGCTTGCAGTAGCACGGTGTTTTTGAGGGCGTTTTGTACGCCAGGGTCTGCAAATGTAAAGGTTTCCATTTCTTTGCAGGAAATACACCAGTCGGCATAAAAATCCAGCATGACGGTTTTATTTTGCGCCTTAGCATCTGCCAGTGCTCTGTTTAAGCCATCTACGCCTTTAATTTGTTTAAATTCAAGGTGCGCTTCTTGAACAGCACTGCTAGTACCGACAATGCCCTTTAATGGTTGAAATAATTGCTGGCCACCGGATGCCACGCCCACCATTATGATGGCGCCGTAGACGAATGAAATGAGTCCGATGCCTTTCCAGAGTTTAGTCCAGCCAGTGGCTTCGGCTTTTAATGTTTCAAGTGCGCCCATGTACACCGCAGATACAAGCAGTAACATAGCCCATAGGAACATGGTAATTTGTGCAGGCAAAATACGCTCTAGCATCCAGATAGCGATACCTAGCATCATTACGCCAAACACGGCCTTTACCGCATCCATCCAGGCACCAGCCCGAGGCATTAGCTTACCCGCTGATGTTCCAATAGCGATTAATGGGGCACCCATACCCATGCTGAGAGCGAACAGAGCGGTGCCACCCAGAACAGCATCACCGGTTTGCCCAATATAAATAAGAGCGCCTGCCAAAGGTGCGGCAACGCAAGGGCCAACGATGAGTGCAGATAGTAAACCCATCACCGCAACACCTGTTAGGGTGCCGCCTTTTTGATGGTTGCTTACATTGGTGAGCTTGCTTTGTATAGAAGCGGGCATTTGTAAATCATAGAAACCAAACATGGAGAGTGACAGCAAAACAAACACGGCGGAAAAGCTACCGAGTATCCATGGATTCTGGAAAGCGGCTTGAATGTTTTCGCCAAACAGGCCAGCAAACACACCGGCGGCAGTATAGGTGACAGCCATTGCCAGTACATATACCAGAGATAAAGTGAATGCACGGCGTGTCGTTATGTTATCGCCCTGGCCCACAATGATGCTCGATAGAATCGGAATCATTGGAAAAATACAGGGTGTAAATGCGAGTAAAAGACCAAAGCCAAAAAAGCTGATGATAGTCAGCCAGGCGCTACCGGAGCTTAAGGAGGCGGCAATTTGATCTTGCTCTGAAACAGCTATCGATTTATCTGCCGTGGGAGTAGGAGCGTTTAATGTGCTGGCAGCGGCATCACTAATGGGGCTGATGTTTAGAGTGACATTTTTAGTGATGGGTGGATAGCAAATGCCTGATATTTCAGAGCAACCCTGATACTTAACCTTGAAACTGGCATTTTTGAACCCATCTTGTGCATTATCTACGGCAACAGATGCGGCGGCTTTATGATGGAATACATAGATATCACCAAAAAATTCATCATGTTTTAACTCGCCGGTATCAACAACAAAGTTTGATGTGGTGAATGGGCTGCTATCGGCGGGCAGTATTTTGGTTTTGTCGCGGTATAGATAGTGCCCTTCAGCAATTTGCCATTCAGCGAAAACACGGCCATTTTCTGACCATGTTTTGAGGATAAAGGCTTGATCAGGTTCAAGAATTTCATCCTCGCCGCCCATGCTGTCGCTGAGACTAAGCCCGCTAAATGGATTCTCGGCGAAGCCTGGTGGGGTGAAAAGAATCAGTAAAAAAACCGTGAAACTGAATAGGCGCAGTCGTTGAAAAAACATCACAAGGTCACTCGATATAGGGTTATTGTGGCAAGTTAGAACTTAATAAAGTAAATAAGTTCTTAAAAACAGTTCAGTGTGCTTATTATTATCGTTCATTGAATATAGACACTTAATCAGTGCAGCTCGGCAACATTACGTATTTTACCAGCTCAGTGCAAGCTGCGCAGTGGCTTGGGCTATTAGACCTGAGTCAGATTTAAACAAATAAAATAGAGAGAAAAATGCTTAGATTTTGGCCAGTATTATTTTTGGTGATACCGATTACAGAGGTTTACCTGTTAATAGAAGTAGGCGGAATGATTGGTGCAGGCTGGACTATTCTGCTGATTGTTTTAACCGCGGTAATTGGGGTTAATTTGCTGCGGCAGCAGGGTATTAGCACGCTAATGCGCGCGAATCAGGCGATGTCTCAGGGGCAGATACCGGCGATGGAAATGATGGAAGGAATCTTCCTCGCAGTAGGCGGTGCGTTGCTGATTACGCCGGGCTTCTTCACGGATGTCATTGGCTTTATATGTTTGCTGCCATTTACGCGGCGCATAATTATTCGAAAACTGCTCTTGAATTCCACTGTTGCATCCTCATATAGCGTTCATCAAGAAAACAGAGGCCACGAAGACTCACGTACCATCGAAGGTGAATTTCACCGAGATGACTGATCACATCTGCTTTTGCAGTAATGTGTTGTCTGTACACTTGACTCCCCGTGGTACATGACTATTATTAGCACTCGCTTAGTGAGAGTGCTAAATGCGGCCTGAGGCTAAATGCTCAGGTTTTAACTTATTGAGGATACAAATCTAATGAATATTCGCCCATTACAAGATCGTTTGGTCGTAAAACGTATGGAAGAAGAACGTACTAGCGCTGGCGGTATCGTAATTCCTGATTCAGCAACTGAGAAGCCGGCACGTGGTGAAGTACTGGCTGTCGGTAATGGCAAAGTAAATACTGATGGCACTGTACGTCCGCTAGACGTTAAAGCTGGCGACCAGGTGTTGTTTGGTAAGTATGCTGGTACTGAAATCAAGATTGATGGTGAAGAAGTGCTGATTATGCGTGAAGAAGATATTTTGGGTGTGTTTGAAGGCTAGGCCTCACCACTTGAATACTTAATTAAAAATAAATTTTAAAGGATATAACAATGTCTGCAAAAGAAGTTCGCTTTGGCGATGACGCACGTAGCCGCATGGTTAAGGGCGTAAATATACTGGCTAATGCCGTAAAAGTTACTTTGGGGCCTAAAGGTCGTAATGTTGTTTTAGATAAATCATACGGTGCACCTACCGTCACTAAAGACGGTGTGTCTGTAGCAAAAGAAATTAACCTGGAAGACAAGTTCGAAAACATGGGCGCACAGATGGTTAAAGAGGTTTCTTCACAAACTTCTGATGTGGCGGGTGACGGCACAACGACTGCAACTGTTTTAGCTCAAGCGATTGTGCGTGAAGGTATGAAATCAGTTTCTGCAGGCATGAACCCAATGGATCTGAAACGTGGTGTTGATAAAGCTATTTCTGCCGCAGTTGAAGAGTTGAAAAAAATCTCTAAGCCATGTGAAGATAATGCATCGATTGCTCAGGTAGGTACTATCTCTGCAAACACTGATAGCAACATTGGTAACATCATTGCAGAAGCAATGGAAAAAGTATCAACTCAAGGTGTTATCACTGTTGAAGAAGGTACTACGCTAGAAAATGAACTGGATATCGTTGAAGGTATGCAGTTTGATCGTGGCTACTTATCGCCTTACTTTGTAACAGATCAGCAAAGCATGACGGCTGATTTAGAAAACCCATTCATTCTTTTGTTTGATAAGAAAATTTCAAACATCCGTGAATTGTTACCTATTTTAGAAGGCGTTGCTAAAGCCGGTCGTCCACTGCTAATTATTTCAGAAGACGTTGAAGGCGAAGCACTAGCAACCCTGGTTGTGAACAGCATGCGCGGCATCGTTAAAGTCGCTGCCGTTAAGGCTCCTGGTTTTGGTGATCGTCGTAAAGCGATGTTGCAAGATATTGCAGTGCTGACCGGTGGCCAGGTTATTTCGGAAGAAGTTGGTTTGTCATTAGAGAAAACAAGCTTAGAAGATTTAGGCACAGCTAAGAAAGTAACAGTCACTAAAGAAGCAACGATTATTGTTGATGGTGCGGGTTCAGCTGATGATATCGCGGCGCGTGTATCGCAAATCAAAGCACAAATGGAAGATTCAACGTCTGATTACGACGTTGAAAAGCTACAGGAACGTATGGCTAAATTGGCTGGCGGTGTTGCGGTTATCAAAGTAGGCGCTGCGACTGAAGTTGAAATGAAAGAAAAGAAAGACCGTGTTGACGATGCATTACATGCAACCCGTGCAGCGGTGGAAGAAGGTGTTGTAGCGGGCGGCGGTGTTGCGCTGATTCGTGCTTGTGCAGCGATTGCTGGCGTGAAAGGTGATAACCATGATCAAGACGTAGGTATTGCTATTGCTAAGCGTTCTATGGAAGAACCTTTGCGTCAAATCGTGACTAATGCCGGTGAAGAAGCCTCTGTCGTTTTAAACAAGGTGGCAGAAGGTACAGGCAACTTTGGTTACAACGCAGGTACGGGTGAGTATGGCGATATGATTGAAATGGGTATTCTTGACCCAACTAAAGTAACGCGTACTGCACTACAAAATGCAGCATCGGTTGCGGGCTTATTGCTTACTACTGAATGCATGATCACTGATGTTCCTACGAAAGATGATGCTGCTGGTGGTGGTGACATGGGTGGCATGGGCGGCGGCATGGGTGGAATGGGCGGCATGATGTAAATCATCGCTTCATTGCACTTTTAATTTGCGAAAAACCCGGCTTTCTTTTATTAGGAGGCCGGGTTTTTTTATGCCTATGTTTTTATTAGCGAGTTTTAGTTTCTAACAAATTATGAATGATGATCGTTAGGATAGTGAATGTCGAAAGGCTTACATGAGTTGCAGTTTGCAGTATGGCGTTTGCAATCGTATTGCACGATGCAATGTTGTTGCTAGCTTGAAAGCGGGAGATTCTATGTAAGTTATTGAAAGTTATGTTTATTTTATTTGTGGCATGGCATCTGCTCTATATACAGTACAGGCTGGGTAGCGGTGAGTTATTAAGTCTAAAAAGTTATAGAGCAGTTAAACGGGATTTGAATTTAAGATTTTACTAAAGCAACCACGCTGATGCTTAGATGCATGGATTAGCATCGCTCTTTTTATTCTCAGTTGGATATGGCGTTCGACTGAATAGTTTTAAGAATGTAGCCATGTTGTAATGGCAAGCGGTACACGGTAGCCGCTAACACCAGGCAGGAGTCTATAGTAAGCACACACTAAGGTGTGTGCAGTCAGTTTTAATAATGCAACCACGCTGATGCATAGGGACAAGGATTGGTCCCGCCATTTTTATTCCAGTGATTAATTATTCGTAATTAACACGCACAAAAAAACCAGCTCTCAACAAGCTGGTTTTTTTGTGCGTGTGGGTTTTTCTTGCTACGAAAAAACTATTTCTGTTGGCGAATAAAATCGGCGTCAATAAAGTGATCTAGAAAACTTATTCCATAGTTAGATATGTTTTTATCATCTGTTTCATTGTGGTAACAAATACGGCCATTGGCTGTCAGAATGCACTGTTTTTTTATGACGACATTAAGTTTAAATACTTCATTGGCCTCAAATAGTTCATCGCTTTGAAAACACAAACCACCACGGCTGATATTTAATACTTTATATTCCTGCGATGAACTGTGTTCTGCGGCACGCGATAGTTGAACAAAACTGTCGTTAATTACGGATCGAGTTTCACGTTGTTGCATTTTATGGCTTACCATGGGTTGAATTTAAACAGCTGTGCACTTTGCTTGCTGTTTGTTGCATTAGTTTTATGTAGTGATCTGTACCCGCATTTAATTGTGACCCAATTGGATCTAATGCTACCAGTTTAACAGGGTGGCCTTCGGTGAGTATTTTAAGTAAAGGTGGAATGTTCGGTGGTTCATAAAACACGCACTGTATATTTTTATTCTGGATTAATTGTTTCAGTTGTTTTACGCGTTTTATGCCAGGGCTAACATCAGGGCTACTGGTTACAAACACTGCATTTGTTAACTGGTTCTCACGCTCAAAATACTGGTAGGCATCATGGTAAACCAGAAATGCTTTTTCTCTAATAGGCTCAAGTAAGAGGGTGTTCATGCTCTGTGTCTTGTCTAACTCAAGTGTTAATGCCTGCAGGTTTTTTTGATAAATATTTTTGTGCTCGGGGTCGAGTTCAATAAAAATATCGGATAACTGGCGGCTAATTTGTTTGGCATTATTGATGGATAGCCAAATATGCCCATCTATATTGTGCTCGCCCATAGGACTATCTTGTTTGTTGTTTGCGCTATGGTTAGATTCATCTTCACCATGGTGATGGCTGAAGTTCCTATTAGGAAGTCGCTCGATGCCGTCTAACTGGCTGAGCTGAATAAATCGAGTCTTGTTTTGCGACTGTTCCAACTTATCAACAAAGCTTTCGATGTTATTGCTGCTGTAAATAAACAGGTCTGCCTGAGATAACTTGCGTTTTTGTGATGGCTTAAGTTGAAAGTTGTGTGCAGATGCCTGTTTTTCAAGCAGTAATTGAGGTGTTGTAACACCCTGGGTGATACTGCTGACTAGTGAGTGCAGAGGTTTAATGCTGACTAAAATATCAGGTGTGCTCGCATAGCTGTTAAATGTAATTAATAGCAAAAGCAAAGAATGGATTAGAGCGGGTTTATGGTTGGTTAACATGTGTTTGTGATAAAGTAAGCGATCAGTACGGGGAAGTTTACAGGTCAAACCATTTCGGTCAATCATTAGCACTTATGAACTCATTTTTAATAAAGGCAGAACATATTGGTCTGCAAATTAATCAACGCCAAATTCTAGACAATATCAGTCTAACGATTAATCCTGGTGAAATTCTAACCTTGATAGGTCCTAATGGTTCGGGCAAAACCTCATTAGTGCGTGTACTGCTAGGTTTATTAGAGACAAAACAGGGCTCGCTGCAGAAAAAAGACCAGCTGGTGATTGGTTATATGCCGCAGAAATTTCATATAGATGCGGTGTTGCCCATGAGCGTGCTGCGTTTTTTGCAGATGGGGAATAAGCTCACCCCTGACGAAATTCAGACGACGGCTAGTTCATTGGGTATTGCTTCATTGCTGGCACAGCCGGTGCAGTCGGTGTCGGGCGGTGAATTTCAACGCGTGCTACTAACTCGCGCCTTATTGCGTAAGCCAGACTTATTAGTATTGGATGAACCCGCGCAGGGTGTGGACATTAATGGCCAACAACAACTGTATCAACTAATTTCTAAAATTCGCGATGACTATGGCTGCGGCGTGTTAATGGTTTCCCATGATTTGCATCTGGTAATGGAGGCTACCGATCAGGTGCTATGTCTGAACACGCATATTTGTTGCACCGGCCACCCCGAGGCGGTGAGTAAGCACCCAGAGTATCTAAAATTGTTTGGCTCCTCCTTAGATGGCATGGCGGTTTATACGCATAACCATGATCACAGCCATGATTTTGCTGCGGATTCAGACGTGCCCAATTGTTCATCCTGTGAGAAAAATCCACTGCAGAAGGCGCACGATCATGATCATGGATGAGTTTATCTGGCGTGCTTTATTGGCGGGTATGTTGGTAGTGATTGTGTCCGGGCCGTTGGGTTGTGTCGTTGTTTGGCGTCGAATGTCCTATTTTGGTGATGCTTTGGCTCATGCTGCTTTGTTGGGAACGGCAATGGCATTAATGTTTGATATGAAGCCGTTGATTGGAGTGATTATTATCGGCGGATTAATCAGTTATTTATTAATGAGTTTGCAGCGCAAGAAAGATCTATCCAGTGATGCAATTCTCGGAATTTTATCGCACGGTGCTTTAGCAAGTGGATTGGTGATGATGGCGGTGATGCAATCACAGGGTGAACGGATTGATCTTATGGCTTACCTGTTCGGCGATATATTGTCGGTGAGTTGGCAGTACATCATTTGGCTGGCTATCGCCTGCGTTGTTGTATTGGCTTTTGTCGTTCGCTTATGGGAGTCGATATTATCTATCGCCGTGCATGAAGAGCTGGCACGTAGTGAAGGTGTTGCTGTCGATAGAGTACGCCTGGTTTTTATGTTGCTGATGGCGGTGTTGGTTGCAGTCGCGATGAAAATCGTCGGCATAATACTGATTACCGCTTTGTTAATTATTCCTGCGGCAAGTGCCCGACGCTTTGCCAGTTCACCAGAGCGCATGGCGGTGCTGGCGGTCGTATTTGGCCTGTTTTCCGTTGTCATGGGGATGTTCGCATCGATGCAATGGGATACACCGGCAGGGCCATCGATTGTATTGTCTGCCGTGTTGCTATTTTTTGCATCACGCCTAAAGCCGGTGATTTGAAGTATTAGTTGTAATTAATCAACACCGAGTTGTTGTGCAATCGCAGTGCGGCTCAGTTCTGCCAGTTGTTTATTGCTTGTTTCTGTTGCGAGATCTAGATGGATATCAATCGGTGGTAAAAAGTGTAGTTCCACATCTAAAGGGTTGGCACGGGTCAGGCCTAATAACGAATCCATAAATGACATGTCACCAATATAAGGTACGTTAGGGTTAACGCCCTGCTCATGCGGGTATCTCAAGGCGATAGGCTGGATTTTTACCTGCGCATCTATGGCGGCCTGTAATAAGCGGCCATGAAATTTTTTAACACTCTTCCCATCTGTAGTAGTGCCCTCAGGGAAAATTACGACACTGCCGCCAGAGCGTAGGCAGTCGGTGATTTCTTTAAGTGATTTTTGTGCCGCGCCATGGCGACCTCGTTGAATAAACAAGGTGCCAGCACGATCTGCCAGCCAGCCAATGAGTGGCCAGTTTCTTACTTCGGCCTTGGATAAAAAGTGTAAGGGCTGCTGGCAGGCGAGTACGGGAATATCAAACCATGAAATGTGGTTCATTACATATAAAGTGGCTTCGGGCTGCATGCTGCCATGGGATGAAATTGTCGCATGAAAAATATTACATATGCCTCTATTCCATTTAAGAAAATGAGCCGAAGCCGTGGCTTGCTTGTGAATGCCATTGCGCAAATACACATAAGCCAGGCCCATGCCTGAAATTAAATGTAGCTTGAGGCGTAAAACTTTCCAGCTTAATTTGAGCGTAATGAGAGCGTTCAATGCCTTGGCTTTTTATGAAAAACGCATAGAAAGGTCGATGGCTTGAATATCTTTGGTGATAGCACCGGTGGAAATATAATCAACACCGGTTTCTGCAATCGCTCTAATCGTTTCTAGCGTTACATTACCGGAGGCTTCTAGTTCAGATTGCTTATTGGTGATTGCCACCGCCTGGCGCAATAAATCGAGGTCGAAGTTATCGAGCATAATTCGATTAACGTCGGCATCTAATGCCTGCTGTAATTCATCAAGGTTTTCTACTTCTACCTCTATCATTAGATCAGGGCTGTTGAATCTGGCGGATTCAACCGCCTGAGAAATTCCCCCAGCGGCGAGAATATGGTTTTCCTTAATTAAAATGGCATCGTATAAACCCATGCGGTGATTATAAGCGCCGCCACACCTCACGGCATATTTTTGCGCCAGACGTAAGCCGGGGATGGTTTTTCGGGTGTCTAGTACTTTCGCATTGGTGCCGACAATAGCGGCCGTATATTCTGCAGCCCTGGTGGCTGTGCTCGACAATGTTTGCAAAAAGTTAAGCGCTGCACGCTCACCTGTGAGTAAGGCGCGAGTCGCGCCGCTGAGTGAGCATAGTTGCTGCCCAGCAGTGACTACATCGCCATCAGCTACATCCCACTCGATGAATACCTGAGAATCAAGCTGTGCAAAAACTTCTTCAAACCAGTCGATGCCACAAATGGTGGCGGGCTCACGTGTGATAACTGTAGCCAAACTAAAGTCATCCTCTGGAATTAATTTTGCAGTAACATCGCCAGAGCCTATGTCTTCCTTTAAGGCGTTGTCGACGGTTTCTTCAAGGTAACTGTGGGGTACGTTCATGTAGGTACGACAGGTTGTTAATAATAGCGCTTAAGTTTAAGTGAAAGCAGGCATTAAACAAAGCCTGTTTTAATCGTGATTTATTTTGTTATTTATTCATAGACTAAACGCAGGCCAGCAAACATATGCCGCTGATGTGCCTGATAAAAATTTCTAAATGAGGCGCGTTTTATTTCCGGGCGAGTGTATGGGCTACCACCTTTTAATACGAAGTGTTTATCATCAAACCAGGGTGTGGAATATTTATCACAGGGAAAAGACTCAAAGTTATCGTAAGGGTAAAACGTATTGCTACACCATTCCCAGGCATGAGCTGTTTGGCTTAGTTGCTCTAGTCGAGCGGCTGTTTCCCATTCGTGTTCGTGGGGCAAACGGGCATTAGCCCAGGTGGCAAAAGCACAGGCTTCATAATAATTGATGCCGTATACCGCATCATCCGCCTGCAAATCATATGCACCAGTATGATTGATACCATACCACTGCTGTTGCTTATTTTGTTTCCAATGCTCTGGGTGATGAGCTGGATTGTTTTGCAGCCATTGCCATCCATCATCGCTCCAATAGCTGGCCGTTGCATAGCCATCATTACGCATGAAATTTAAATACTCACTGTTACTTACTGGCTTAAGCGAAATATAAAATTCATTTAGGGATATTTGTTGCGTAGGTAGCTCGTTATCGTAAGACAGGGGGGGCTCACCACCAATAGTATATGAGCCCTGTTTTATATGTGAAAGGTCACGTTTGGGAATTTTTGTAGTTAAAGGTTCTTCTGGTTGATAAGTGCCTTTATCTGCTTTTAATGCTATTTGCTGTAAAACCATGTGAATGGTTTCATAATGTTGTGCGTAATGTTGAATAATAAAATTTTCTATATATTCATCTTTAAACAAAATATGATCACTAAGTGGCGGTGTTTTTTCTAATAGTAATAAGTCATTTATGTCCTGTTGTGCAGATATATTTTTCAGAGTTTCATTTAGTGGGGGAAGTCGTGGGCCACGCTCTGCTTTGGGGCAATTTTCAGTAATGTATAATGATCTATCAGAGGTGAATTCATTGTTGCTTTGAATGATTTCATGTAGCCAGTAGTTTTCGAAAAATAATCCATGTCCAAGGTGCCAGCCTGCAGGGCTTAGGTCGGGGTGAAATTGCAGTCGATAGTGTAAATCACTCATGCCTTCAAACAGTTTCCGGGTTTTATTCTGGATCGCGCGTAGCCGAATTAAAGTGGATAAAGATGTAGCCATAGGTTTATTTATTTAATTGCACTTTATTGTTGCAGAACGATAGTTTAGATAACAGAATGTTGTTGCCGGGATAAGCAAACATGCGACACATATTTTGAAGCTCTAGGTTAGATTTTGCTCATGTTAACATAGCCGTAAAATGATAAAAGTGTTTATACATGAGATGTGGTTATGGGTTGCAATACAGTATTGGAAGTAAATGACCTTGTCTGGATTGATCTATCCAGACCCTGAAAAGCGGACAAACGTAAGCTTAGATGTGCTAGATGAATTTATTCGCTTAGATAAAGATGAACAAGTTCTTACGCAAGTCAGTCATAAATATACACATGATCAAGCTGAGTCCCTGTTAATGAATGCAGGATTGCATATACTTAGGCGGGTAGAAACAGGTCATGCCGGGCTTTCATTGGTTATGGCAGATAAACCATTGTAATCGTTATGTGCGGTGTACAATCTTCACACTATAAAATATTAGGATTTGCTAGACTATGCAACATGGTTTCGCCGAGTGGCAGGCATTTTTAATTGATAAGCCACTGCCTATATTGATGCGCACTAAATTAGATGTGCAAGATCTTATTGATCAGTCCCAATTATCTATTACGCAATATGCCGGTCCTATATTATTTGATGCCTGTTTTAGTGCTTGCGTGTTTAAACATGTAAATACTCAACGGATTAAGGCGGGTCGTAATCCACTGACTACGCTAGAAAATGCATTGTCACACCTGGGACAGGCTGCTTTTCAGGGTTTTTTAAATCAAGCGGTAGTATTTGAAGAGTTGGGTTTGTCTCCTGGAAATGTTCAAGGTTACCTGCGGGTGATGGGCCGATCATGCCATGCTGCTTTACAGGCGAAGAGTTGGGGAGAGCAAAGAAATGTGGTGCAATTTGAAGAAATATTATTAGCTGCATTGTTACAGAACGTTACGGAATTGATGCTGTGGAGTTACGCTGAAAACACAATGATAAAAATTGAACATGCCTGTTATGTAGACAAGCAATCGTACGAAGAGGCATCTAAGAAAGTGCTCGGTTGTGGAATGCGTGAGTTAGCTGTGGCCCTGGCAGAGAAATGGAATTTTCCTGAAATGGCAGTGGATGGACTAAGCAGTAAGCTAGATAATTTTACACTAGCTACGAGTGCGGCTTTGGCGTCTGAGCTTGCTCGGGTGGTCGATGTAAGCTGGTATGGTCGTGAAGCCAATAATTTAATTGAGAAAATAGCTAAGTACACAGGCAAAAAAGAAGGTGAAGTTGAACATCAGTTACATTTAAATGCGGTTAATATGTCGCCTGTATTATTGGATAAAAATTATCAAACACCTGCTAGATTATTGCCACAATTGGTGGATGAACAATATGTTGATGAGCAGTATGTGTTGCAGTCAGAACCACTAGAAATAGAAAAGCCAGAAGTTAAAAAATCGAAAAATGTAAATTTAGAGGCTATTAAGGCAAGGGCTGCTGCGATCAAAAAATCGCTTGAAGATAAAAAGGCAGCGCAGAAAAAGCTAAACGATAAAAAAATAGAAAAAACGACGGATACAGTTTCGACTAAAAACGCTTCTGCAGATTCATTGAAAGAAGATAAGTCTGTTGAAAATAAAAAGTCTGTTATTAGTGTTGAGCTTGCCAAGTCTATTCAGAATTTTAAGCAATTGGTTACACAGGGGAAGCCAGTGCACGAACTTATTGAACATGCCGTTCAAGCAATGTTGTGTTGTGGTGTTGAACGTTGTTTATTTATTGTGAAATTGCCGAATAAAGATATGTTAGTTTCTCGATATGCTGCGCAAGCTTCGGAAGATATTGCGATAGGGTCATTAAAAATACCCACCAACACACCTCATGTATTTACATTACTAATAGAAAAACCCAGAAATGTTTTTGTTAATGATGATAATCGCTTGAAATACTGGCCTCTAATTCCAGAGCCAGTTAAATTAGCTATAGGTGTTAAGTCCTTTTTTGCCATGTCGGTATTTGCAAAGAAGCATGCGATGGGATTAATGTATGCAGATAAGGTTAAAGGAATATTGACGGTTGAAGAATACGCTCAGTTTCAGGCGGTTTGTGGTTTATTGTCTAAAGGCATTGTTGACTCTATAAAACACAAGAAGCCGCCTGTTGCTTAGGCGGGTGATTGATTATCTAATACATATTGAGCTTTTCAATAACTGAATCTGAAATGTCATCGAAGTCGGGTTCGCTTATGCCCAGGAATTCGAACAAGCCATTCTTGATTTTATTCCACTCATTATCTTCACGATCCTTTCCTAAAACAGCATGTACATGTGCTATGTGTTCAGCCATTTTTAATATGACTAAAATAGTGTCGGCTTCAGTGCCAAATTCGCTATTTTTAAAGCTAAGGCGTTCAAAGTTGTGATGGTCTCGAATGGCAATGCGTAAATGCTCTGGCAGTTTCCATGCGCGTGAAACCATATAGCCTAATACGGCATGGTTGGTGGAGTAGTGAGTGTTTTCAATTTCTGTTATTTGAGTGTTATCGGAATTATACGCAGACTGCATGACGCTTGCATAGTCAGCGTATTTTTCCATAAGAATGGGAATGCCGCAATTATGAAATAAACCCAGTGTATAGGCTTCATCTGTTGAACCAAATCCCAGTATGTGTACAAGTGTGGATGCGGTATTTGCAACATCGGTGGCTGATTGCCAGAAATCAGAAAGGTCTTTGTTCTGGTAGTGACCAGATTGCGCCTTTAAAAGCTGGCAGTTAACAATATTTTTAACCGCCTTTAAACCGAGCAATACAGCCGCTTGTTGTATCGATGTTATGTTATTAGCCAGGCCGTAATAAGGGGAATTGATGGTTTGTAGCAAACCAGATGATAAAGCAACATCCTGACTGACGATATCGGCAATTTTAACAAGGTCATCCCCCGCTTCTTGTACACGGGACAGAATATGCGGCTGCGGCGGGATATTGTAACTACGAATGAGTTTGCTTAAATCAGCTTCGTCGATAACTAGTTCATTGGTTTCATCGGTCATGGTATTGGGCTCTATAAACTAATTATACGGGAGGTGTGAAGCTCATAAATTTTTAATGTAGATCTTCGAATTTCTTTGTGCGTTATACATGTCTCTACGTTGAATGGGGATCTGTTGTAAGTCACCTTCAATAAACCCCTTTTCAATAAACCAGTGTGCAGTGTGCGTGGTCAATATAAATAATTGTTGCACATCTTTTTGTAAACACGTTTGCTGAATGTGCTCTAACAGATCATTCGCGCGCCCCTGTTTTTGATAATCGCTATGCACCGCAACGCAAGCGAGTTCGGCGCAGTTGTTATCATAAGGATAGAGTGCGGCACAGGCGATAATCATACCGTCGCGTTCTATCACAGTGAATTGTTCTATCTCAAGTTCTAGTTGTTCGCGTGAACGATGCGCCAAAATTTGCTGTTCTTCTAATGGCTGAATCAATTCAAGCACACCGCCGACATCGTTTATATTCGCCTGACGTAAACCCTCATAGGTATCGGTGGTAATCATCGTGCCGCTACCATCACGGGTGTAAAGCTCAAGCAATAAAGCACCATCCGTTTGATGGCTAATTAAATGCGCACGACGCACTCCGTGTTTACATGCTTCAATAGCGCTCTGTAAATGCAGTTGTGTTAGCTCGTCATTTTGTTGTTTGGTGAGAAGTGTTTCTGCTTGCAGCACGTTTAATTGATGAACCAGTTTTTGTTGTTCATTTTTCACGCCGCTATCTGGCATCATAAAAATAAGTTTGTTTGCACTCAAAGCACTAGCTGCCGCTGTGGCAACTTCCTCTGCACGACAATTAAAGGCTTCGCCCGTAGGGGAGTAGGCAATGGGTGAGAGCAATACAATGTTGTTTAGTGACAGCTGTTGTTGTATGGCCTCGGTATCTACTTTGCGAATATTTCCGGTAAAACCAAAATCTAAACCATCGCGCACACCATAAGGTCTAGCGGTGATAAAGTTTCCAGAAACTACCCTTAATGCTGCGCCGGACATAGGCGTGTTAATCAGCCCCATGGATAACTGTGTTTCTAGTTTAACGCGTACTTGCCCGACAGCCTGTTCAACACCCTGTAAAATATCAGCCGTGGTAATGCGCCAGCCATTATGAAAATTAGATTTAAGATTAAGCGTATTGAGTTGTTGCTCTATTTGTGGCCGCGCACCATGCACCAGTACCAGCTTAACGCCCAGGCTATTGAGTAATGCAATGTCATGAATAAGGTGAGCAAATCCGCCGTGTGTAATGGTTTCGCCAGACAGGTAAATCACAAACGTGCGGCCGCGATGGCTATGGATATAAGGCGAAGATCCACGAAACCAGTCGACATATTGTTGTGTTGCTGTACTCAAGTGTTAGCCCTTCATTGTGTTTTATTGTGCTCTGCTGTGTAGCGGTGTTTACCGAGAAGAGCATGTCGTTGTGTTAAAAATAAATCATTCAATGCAAAATTGATATATGAATTTGCGCAGCAATTCTACAGTAGGCTCTATTCGGTCTACATCTAAATACTCATCGGGCTGGTGGGCCTGGGCAATATCGCCGGGGCCGAGCACGATGGTATCGATGCCAAGCTCGGTGAGATAGGGTGCCTCTGTGCCAAAGGCAACACTACCCGATGTTTCGCCCGTAAGTTTTTCAGCGGCTTTCACTAAGGCAGATTCAGCCGGTGTTTCCATGGCTGGAATGCCGGAAAACAACGGCCGAGTTTCCAGCTTAAAACCGTGTTCGGGCATGACTTTTTGTAAGCGAGTATTTAATTCATTACGTAGCGTAAGTAAATCCATGCCGGGCAATGGGCGAATATCAATGTGCAGTTCGCAGGCGCCACAAATACGATTGGGATTATCGCCGCCATGAATATGTCCCAGGTTCATCGTTGGCACGGGTACCTCAAATAAGCCATTGTTGTATTGCTGCTGAAGCTCATTACGCCAGCGGAGTAACTCAGCGATAACTGTATGCATGGCTTCCAGGGCATTGTGCCCATAGGCGGGATTGCTCGAATGCCCGGCAAGGCCGGTGATACGTATCGCCTCCATCATGATGCCTTTATGCATACGAATGGGTTTCATGCCTGTGGGTTCACCGATGACGGCATAGCGTGCCCTGGGTTTGCTGGCATCGACTAATGCTTTGGCGCCTGCCATGGTAGTTTCTTCATCGGAAGTTGCCAGAATAATCAGCGGTTGTTTGTATTCATTTGCCTTGAACGTTAAGGCCGCTTCAATGGCTAAAGCCAAAAAGGCCTTCATGTCTGAGGTGCCTAAGCCATACAACTTGCCGTTATCCTCACTGAGTTTGAACGGGTCATGTTGCCAGCGGTCATCGTCATAGGGCACGGTGTCTGTATGGCCTGCGAGTATTAACCCAGCATGCTTTGAGTTTGCATCGATTGTACCGAGAGTGGCTATAAGGTTGGCTTTACCCTCGGCCACCGGCATTATTTCAACTTGAAAACCGAGTTTGTCTAGCCAGTTGGCGAGTAGATTGATAACCCCCATATTGCTTTGGTCGATGGCAGGGTTGACACAGCTAACAGAGGGCGTCGCAATTAGCTGCGCAATCATTTGCATTAATAAGGGTTGTGCGCTCATGAAGGGTTTATGCTCTCATCTGGCAACATGCTAACGCCATTTAATGGGCATTGTAGGATTTCATCACGCAGTGCTTCAATGGCGGCTGTGCGTGTAAAGCTCTTACGCCAGGCCAGCGCTACTCTGCGAGTGGGCGCCGGGTTCTCGAATGGAATCATTGATAGTAGATTGCTTTGCGTAATATCGCTATTACTACTCGATGGTAATACGGTGATACCGCTACCTGTTGCTACCATATGCCGAATGGTTTCCAGTGAGCTGCCCTGCAGGCCTCGCTGTAGGTTGCTGGATGTTTGGCAGTCTGGGCAGGATTGCAATACCTGGTCTCTAAAGCAGTGCCCAGGCCCAAGTAATAATAAGCTTTCAGTCGCCAGCTCATTTGCAGGAATAAACTCGCGTTTGCTCCATGGATGCATTTTGGGAACAGCGACAACAAAGGGTTCATCGTAAATAGCCAGTGTGCTAATACCCGGTTCGTCAAATGGCAGGGCAATGATAATTACATCGACCTTGCCCTGTTTTAATTGCTCGGTGAGCACCGCCGTCAGGTTTTCTTCTATCATCAAGGGCATTTGTGGCGCGCGTTGATGAATGCGCGGGATGAGCGAGGGCAATATGTAAGGCGCAATGGTGTAGATGGCACCCAGGTGCAATGCACCAGCAAGAGGGTCTTTCTGGCTATCGGCCAGTTGTTTTATCTTCTCGGCCTGGTCTAATACTTTTTGCGCCTGCTCGATAATGACGTGGCCTATACGGGTAACCTTTAACTCGTTGCGCGTACCCCTTTCAAACAAGCTGGCGGAGAGCTCAGACTCCAGTTTTTTGATGCCTAAACTAAGTGTAGGTTGTGTAACGCAGCAAGCTGTAGCGGCGCGCCCAAAGTGCTGGTGTTGGGCGACGGCAACGATATATTTAAGTTCTGTTAGTGTCATAGCGCTTTGATTTATAAAATCTATTAAAAAGATTGTACCCAATAAGTTTCTAAATATCCTGGCTTTTGTGCCGATATATTGGATAGCATTGTGCTTAGATGTGCCGTTATAGAATAAACAGATAAACCGATTCAATCTTTGCTATAACATTTGTTGCACCACATAAACTGAAAAATAATTAATGAGGATTCACCGTGCTTAATCGACTCATCGGCAATAGTATTCGTAATAAACTCCTAATGGTTACGGGCTTAGGCACGTCTTTGGTTGTCGGGGCAACTATTTTTGGTATGTACAATGCGCGATTAGTTGAAAAGGAAATGTCTGCGGTGATGCACCATGAGCTGGCGGTAGAGTCGGCATTTACTAACATATCTTTAGATTTTAAAACGCAGGTACAGGAATGGAAAAATGTCTTACTGCGAGGCCATGATGATACAAAAAGAGAAAAATACTGGGCTAAGTTCAATAAGAAGCATAAGGCGGTACAGGCTAGTGTCGCAGATCTAATGGCTGATGTAGGCGATGATGAAATTGAAGCGATGTTGAGCGATTTTAAAAAAGTACACAGTGAGTTACTGCCGAAATATCAAAATGGCCTGGATGTATTCATGAGTACAGATTTCAACTTCAAAGCCGCAGATGAAACCGTGGCAGGTATAGATAGAGCGCCGGGTAAAATGCTGGGAGCCATTCAGGATAAACTAATAAAGAGTGTAAAACACGCAATGAAGGTGGCGGATGAGCATTCGTCTGATGGCATAAAATATACGACCATATTATTGATAACTGCAATTATTGTGTCGTTTATTTTGTTTTTACTTCTGGTTCAAAAAAACATTATTACGCCAGCACAGAGTTTAGTGCGTGATATTACGCGTATGGCGGACGGTGATTTTAGTGGACACATTACGGTGCATTCTTCCGATGAAATTGGTCAGATAGCCTCAGCAGCTGAAAGAATGCAGGTTGATATTAGCGACATGGTTCAGCGTATCAATCAATCGGTTTATACCTTGTCGACTTCGGCTGAAGAGATGTCACATGTCTCCGATCAGGCCAATCAGGCAATGATGAGCCAGCGTCAGGAAACCGATCAGGTCGCCACGGCGATGAATCAAATGACCGCCACGGTACATGAGGTAGCGCAAAATGCGACATTGGCCGCAGAATCTGCGAATCAGGCTAATGCGGAAGTGAGCACCGGGCAAAGTGTGGTAAACGATGCCATTCGTGCCATTAGTTCCCTGGTGCAAAAAGTAGAGCAGGCCTCGGATGTTATTCATAATTTAGAAAGTGATTCAGTTGAAATTGGTTCGGTGTTAGATGTTATTCGTAGCATTGCCGAACAAACTAATTTGCTGGCTTTGAATGCAGCGATTGAGGCAGCGCGCGCAGGAGAGCAGGGTCGTGGTTTTGCTGTGGTAGCTGACGAGGTGCGGACATTGGCCAGTCGAACGCAAACTTCCACAGAAGAAATTCAAAAGATGATCGAACGTTTACAGTCCGGGTCTCAGGAAGCGGTTGAGGCGATGAATCAAAGTCGCTCGCAGGCCGATGTTACACGTGACACGGCCGCTAAGGCAGGCGAAGTGCTGACCGCTATTACGAGTTCCGTCGCCAATATTAATGATATGAACACGCTTATAGCCAGTGCAGCGGAAGAGCAAAATGCGGTCGCGGAAGAAATCAATCGCAATATAGTCAATATTAGTCAGGCATCCGAAGCGACGGCTGAGAGCGTTGCCTCTACTGCGCAATCTAGTGAAGACTTACGCAATGTTGCTGAAGAATTAAAGCACGTAGTATCCCGTCTAAAAGTGTAGTTATTCACCCTGGGCCGCCATGCAAGGAACCTTGCATGGCGGCTTTTTAGTTGCGGATTTGTCTTACGACTTAGTCCAACTTCCTCTACAATATCGACCTTAAAGAATTTGTCTTATTTGAGGTCAAGCAACATGCCAGTTTATCGTTCTAGAACATCTACCCACGGCCGCAATATGGCGGGTGCCCGTGCTCTGTGGCGCGCCACTGGTATGCAGGATGGCGATTTTGAAAAGCCCATTATTGCAATTGCAAACTCCTTCACTCAATTTGTGCCGGGTCATGTTCATTTAAAAGACATGGGGCAGTTAGTTGCGCGCGAAGTTGAAAAGGCCGGCGGTATCGCAAAAGAATTTAATACCATAGCGGTGGACGATGGTATTGCGATGGGTCATGACGGCATGTTGTATTCATTGCCGTCGCGTGAAATTATCGCCGACTCAGTTGAGTACATGGTGAACGCACATTGCGCAGATGCCATTGTGTGCATTTCCAATTGCGACAAAATCACCCCGGGCATGTTGATGGCGTCTATGCGTTTAAATGTTCCGGTTATTTTTGTTTCCGGTGGCCCAATGGAATCGGGTAAAACAAAACTTCAGGGTGTGGAAGTAAAACTGGATTTGGTTGACGCGATGGTGATGGCGGCCAACCCTAATGAAACCGATGAAGATGTGGCGCTAGTTGAACGCTCAGCCTGTCCAACCTGTGGCTCCTGCTCGGGAATGTTTACGGCGAACTCAATGAACTGTTTAACGGAAGCCCTGGGGTTGTCATTACCGGGCAATGGCTCATTGTTAGCTACGCATGCCTATCGTGAAGAGCTATTTTTAGAAGCGGGTCGACGTATTGTGTCCCTGGCGCGTGATCATTATGAAAATGATAATTACGCTGTATTGCCGCGCTCAATTGCCAGTTTTGAAGCCTTCGAAAATGCCATGAGTTTAGATATCGCCATGGGTGGTTCTACTAATACGGTTTTACATTTACTAGCCGCTGCACAGGAAGGTGAAATTGATTTCACCATGGACGACATTGATCGTCTGTCACGTAAAGTGCCTAACCTGTGCAAAGTGGCGCCATCGACACAAAAATACCATATGGAAGATGTGCATCGTGCAGGTGGTGTGATGGGTATTTTGGGTGAGCTAGATCGCGCCGGTTTATTGCATACGGGTTTAGCCACTGTGCACAGTGAAAGCATGGCAAAAGGCCTGGAAAAATGGGACATCGCGGTTAGTAAAGATGAAGATGCGCTAAAAATGTATTCAGCAGCGCCGGGTAATGTGCCTACGCAACAGGCATTTTCCCAGGAAAAAGTATGGTCACTGGATACCGATCGTGCCGATGGTTGTATTCGTAATCTGCAAAATGCGTATTCTCTGGACGGTGGTTTGGCGGTTTTGTTTGGCAATATTGCAGAGCTTGGCTGTATTGTTAAAACCGCAGGCGTTGATGACGACAATTTGGTCTTCACAGGGCGCGCGCGTATTTTTGAATCACAGGATTCTGCGGTAGCTGCGATACTGGGTGATCAGGTGGTTGCCGGTGATGTCGTGGTTATTCGCTACGAAGGCCCTAAAGGTGGCCCGGGTATGCAGGAAATGTTGTATCCAACCTCGTATTTAAAATCGAAAGGTTTGGGTAAGGCCTGTGCGCTATTAACAGATGGTCGTTTCTCGGGCGGAACATCGGGTTTATCAATTGGTCATGCTTCACCGGAAGCCGCGGAAGGTGGTGCGATTGGTCTGGTTGAAGAAGGCGACACGATTGAAATTGATATTCCAAATCGGATTATTAATTTGGCTATTTCAGATGAAGCCTTAGCGCAACGCCGTGCGGCAATGGATGCAAAAGGAACAGATGGATGGAAGCCGCGGGAAGTGCGTACCCGTGTAGTGAGTCAGGCATTAAAAGCGTATGCTGCTTTAACAACCAGTGCTGCGCGCGGTGCGGTGCGAGATGTGTCTCAGTTGGATAAATAAAAAATAAAGGCCGTAAAAATGAAAATCGGAACACCGCTTTCACCATCCGCCACTAAAGTGATGTTGTTAGGTTCGGGTGAGTTGGGTAAGGAAGTGATTATTGCTTTGCAGCGTTTAGGCGTAGAAGTCATCGCGGTGGATCGATATGAAAATGCGCCGGGGCATCAGGTGGCGCATCGTGCCCATGTAATTGACATGACGGATGCCACGGCACTTAAAGCCCTGGTGAAAAAAGAACGGCCACATTTTATCGTGCCAGAAATCGAAGCCATTGCGACGAATATGTTGGCGGAGATTGAAGAAGAAGGTCTGGCTGAAGTCATCCCTACTGCACGTGCGGCACAGCTAACAATGAACCGTGAAGGCATCCGTCGTCTCGCGGCAGAAGACCTTAAAATACCCACCTCTGAATATGTCTTTGCCGATAGCATGGAAGAGCTTAAGCAGTGCGCCAAATTAATCGGCTTTCCCTGTATTGTTAAACCCGTCATGTCTTCATCGGGTAAAGGGCAGTCTCGCCTTGAATCCATTAATGACGTGGAGGCAGCATGGCAATATGCAATGAATGGTGGGCGTGTAAACCACGGCCGAGTAATTGTTGAAGGTGTGATTGAGTTTGATTACGAAATTACTCAGCTCACGGTGCGCGCACTGGATGCGGATGGTGAAATTGAAACTCACTATTGCGCGCCGGTTGGGCACATTCAAAAAGACGGTGACTATGTAGAAAGCTGGCAGCCACAGCCAATGAGCGATACGGCCTTAGAAAAATCACGTGAAATTGCGCATAAAGTTACCACTGCATTGGGTGGGCGGGGTATTTTTGGTGTGGAGTTGTTCATCAAGGGCGATGAGGTCTACTTTAGTGAAGTAAGCCCGCGGCCACATGATACGGGCCTGGTGACATTAATAACGCAATGGCAATCTGAATTTGCCTTACATGCACGGGCTATTTTAGGGCTGCCGGTGGATGCAAGCTTGCGTTGCGAGGGTGCCAGTGCGGTTATTTATGGTGCGATGGATGAGGTGGGTATTAGCTTTAGTGGTGTAGATGAAGCATTGCGTGTGCCTGCTACAGAGGTACGTTTATTTGGTAAGCCAGAATCATTTATAAAGCGTCGCATGGGGGTAGTGGTATCCAGTGGTAATTCAATTGATGAAGCGCGAGGTCGAGCGCGATTAGCCGCGTCCAAAATTCACCCCGAAAAATAAATTTTACGGTGTATGTTTTAAGCTTTTTTTCAAACATAAATCAATAAGCATTGTTTGCGCTACACTTAGCGTAATTTACGTCTAATCGTGTGGTTTTTTAACCATATAATAATCTAAAGAAAAAAGAGAGATGGGTGGCGCATGTCTAATATGAATAAACCTATAAGTTCAACGGCAGGTAAGCCTGATCTAGATTGGAGCCAGGTGAAAGAAACCGTGCTAATGCTTAAGCTGGCGGCGGCTCAGGTTGAATTTTCATTGAGTGAAGGCGGAAATTCAGTCAATACCCTTACGGATTCGTTTACGAGTATGGCGGGTAGTATTAAAGCGATTGAGCTAAGTACGACAGAAATCTTTGAAAAATATGCTGTTGAACCGGCAGATCAGGAAGTGATTAAAAATAATTGCGCTCAGGTGACTGGAAAAATGCAGCAAGCGATTATGGCGTTTCAATTTTATGACACCTTAGTTCAGCGCCTGGATCATGTAGTGAATAGCTTGTCGAAGCTGGGTGATTTAGTTTGTGACCCGGGGCGTTTGTACTCGCCTATTGAGTGGCGCGGCTTGCAGGAGGCTATTCGCAGTCGTTATACCATGGCTAATGAGCGTGACCTGTTTGATGCCATTTTGGCGGGAGAGAGTATTGAGCAGGTGATAGAAAAAATGCAGCAAGTGACAAATCAGGCAGATGATGATATTGAGCTGTTTTAGAAAGTATAGCTAGTGTGAGTTGTTAGATAAATGCGCTAATCCTATATTTTTGTTGAGTTTTTTCTTTATTTTAGATTGCTTATGAGCTAAGGTTTATATCAATAAAAATGATTAAACAGGATTTATCCCTTGGCACGCTTAGCCGATGTTGTAACCCAGACATTTCGCTCCTTTAGCCCAGATGCTTTTTCCGAGCGCTTTTTCAAAGACCCCATAGAAAGTTGGTGGCAGAATTATCATCGTAAACTGGATGAAATTGGCTCTGATGGTCCTGTGCAGGTGGCGTTTTTCATTGCGACATTTACTGCAATGGGTCATTTGGCAAAATGTGACGGCCAGGTTAAAAATGTAGAAATAGAATTGGCATCGCAGCTAATGGATCACCTTAAGTTAGGCGCGCAACAAAAGCAGCTGGCTATTCGTTTGTTTAATGAAGGCAAAAACAGTGATTTTGCACTGGATGCTTTGTTACAGCGTTTTTATCGTCAGTGTCAGCACCGTGTAAGCGTGTTGCAAATTTTCATTGAAATGCAGTTGCAAATGGCTTACGCAGATTCAGGTATGAACGAACGTGAGATGAGTTTATTGCAGCGCATGTGCAAGCGTTTGTCTATTACCGATGCTATTTTTACACGTATACATAGACGTGTACGTGCTGAAAAAAAAGCGCATCATCAAGCGGTTGTTCATTGTTCAAATAAACCATTAAGTTTGGCAGATGCCTATGCTATGTTGAACATTGATCGCAGATCTAGCCCGCAGGAAATCAAACAGGCGTATCGACGTATGATGAATCAGTACCATCCAGATAAGCTGGTTGCACGTAATGTGAGTGAAGCCGAAATGCTAGAGGCGCAGGATTTAACGCAAGACATCAAGCGTGCTTATGAATTGTTGAGCCGTGCACGGAAAGTTCGTTAGCGATAATGTTTTCTGAAACTTATTCGCTGGTGTTTTTTTTAATGGCGTTTAATGACTAAGAACTTTTTATCGTGACAACAAACAAAAATCTTACCGAACATTTACCGCTTTTATTGCAAGCACGGGTTAATCGGCATTGGCAATCATGGACAGAATCTTGTCAATCTATACAGCATGATCCTGAAGAAGGTGTTGAGTTCGCATTGCTCGGTAAAATATGGGCGTGCAGTGAATTTTCGGCACTCATTATGCTGCGTCACCCTGAGCTGTGGTTTGAGTTAATCGCAGCTGATGGATTCCATCAGGTCTATTCCTTCGAAAATTATCAACAACAACTTCAACAGCGCTTCAGTATGTTTGCTGGCGATCAAATAAATGCTCAGGTCAATGATCAGATATTGATGCGTCAACTGAGGCTGTTTCGTCAACAACAGATGCTGCGCATTTTGTGGCGCGATTTAGGCGGTCTGTCTGATACCCGTGAGACCTTACGCAACTTAACCGACCTCGCTGAAGTTTGTGTCGATACTACGTTAGAGCTTCTTTATCAGGATCAGTGTAAACAATTGGGCGAGCCTTGCGATGCCTCTGGAAATTCCCAGCGCATGGTTGTGTTGGGCATGGGGAAACTGGGTGGCCACGAATTAAACTTTTCCTCCGATATTGATTTAATTTTTTGTTTTCCTGAAGAAGGTGAAACTAACGGTGCGCGCGCAATGGCGAGTAGCCAGTTTTTTACGCGCCTGGGTCAGCGATTTATTAAAGCCTTAAATGATGTGACCGCCGATGGTTTTGTCTTTAGAGTCGATATGCGGCTAAGGCCTTATGGCGATAGCGGGCCATTGGTTATGAGCCACGCGGGCATGGAACATTATTACCAGACTCAGGGCAGGGATTGGGAGCGCTATGCAATGATTAAGGCGCGCGTGATAGGTGGCGACAGGGATGAAGGCCGTGCCTTGATGAAAATGCTTAAGCCCTTTATTTATAGGCGATATCTAGATTTTGGCGCGTTTCAATCTATTCGTGAAATGAAAGGGATGATTGATAGTGAGATTCGCCGTAAAGGTAATTTACAAAATATTAAACTGGGTTTGGGTGGCATTCGTGAAATTGAATTTGTCGGGCAAACCTTTCAATTGATTCGCGGCGGCGGTGAGCCGGAGCTGCAAATTCGCAGTATATTGAGCGTACTTAAACTACTCGCAGAAAAATCTTATTTAAGCAGCGAAGAATCAAAATCTTTAACAGCCAGTTATGATTTTTTGCGTCGCCTGGAAAATCGTTTGCAAATGTACGCAGATGAGCAAACACACGTATTGCCAGATACTGAAGAGCGTCAATTAAGCATAGCCCTGGGCATGGGGTATGACGACTGGGAAAGTTTGCTGAGTGATTGTGATAAGCATCGCCGTGAAGTGCATGCTTCTTTTGTGCAGCTGCTACATGAGGAAGGCGATAATGAGGCTGATGATAAAGTAGAAAATACAGTCCACAATATATGGCTACATGAACCGGATGAAGAAGAGGCAGTGCAGCAGCTTGTGGAAAAAGGCATGCAGGAAGCCGCAGAAGTTTATCAGCAATTATGTCAGTTTCGCAATGCATCACAACTTAAGTTAATGACAGCAACGGGGCGTCAGCGACTTGATACATTAATGCCTGCATTGTTGGAGTTGTTACAGGAACAGGCTCATCCAGCAGAGGTTTTTAAACGCATATTAAATTTGCTGCAAGCTATATTGCGACGCAGTGTTTATTTGTCATTATTAAATGAATATCCGCAGGCATTACAACAGCTGGTGCGTTTGTGTGCCGCCAGCCCATGGATAGCCAATTTGTTAAGTCGCTATCCAGTATTGCTCGATGAGCTGTTAGATTCGCGTAACCTTTACCAAATTCCTAGCAGGCTAAAGCTCAGGCAAGAGCTGGATGATTTACTACGTCAGGTGCCAGACGATGAAGAGCAACAGATTGAGCGCCTAAGACAATTTAAGCAAATGCAGGTGCTTAAAATTGCCGCGATGGAAATTGCCGCTGTACTGGATGTGTTTGAGGTAAGCGATCAATTAAGTAATATCGCCGAAGTGCTATTAGACAAAGTAATGGATTTAGCCTGGGGCTGGATGCTGGCAAAACACGGTAAGCCAGTTTGTAAGGTGGATGGGGAAATGCATCACCCATCGATGGGTATAGTCGCATATGGAAAAATGGGTGGTAGAGAATTGGGCTACGGCTCGGATTTAGATTTGGTATTTCTACATGATAGTTCTGGGTCTGAGCAACAATCAGACGGTGAGCGCAGCCTGGATAATTCGACCTTTTTTGCGAGATTGGCACAGCGAATTATTCATTTATTAAGCGTACAGACGGCAAATGGACGCTTATATGAAATTGATATGCGTCTGCGTCCCGATGGAAATGCAGGCTTATTGGTGAGTGGTACGCAGGCTTATGATATATATCAGCATGAAAAAGCCTGGACGTGGGAACATCAGGCGTTAATTCGTGCACGAATGGTGTCCTCAAGCACGCATTTAAATGCAGAATTTGATAGAATTCGGCGTTCCATATTAATGGTAAGTCGAGATAGATCTGCGCTGGCCGCCGAAGTCGTCGAAATGCGGCAAAAGATGCGCGCCTCTTTAGGCAGTAAGCCAGGTTCAGGTAAGTTTCACATAAAGCAGGATGCAGGTGGCCTGGTTGATATTGAATTTATTGCCCAGTTTGGCGTCTTACTGTGTGCCGCTGACAATGAGGCTCTGCTTGAGAATACCGCGACACGTAAAATATTGCTAGAGTTAGCAAAGTGTAACTTGCTTACAGCTGATCAGGCGGAGATATTGTATCAAGCGAATCGAAAATATCGTGAGCTAAGCCACCAATTGGCATTGCAGGAGCTGTCATCCCAGGTGGATGAGTCTTTGATGGTAGAAATTCGGCAGCAGGTGATAAAAATTTGGCAGGATGTGCTGCAAAAGTACACCAGCAATGAAGGTGCAGGGCACTAATGCCCGCATTTATACAAAGAACATATTTAAAGTGCCAGGCACTTAAAGCTTAGGAGTAAGAAGTATGCAAACCATGGCAGATCGCGATGGCGTAATTTGGATGGATGGGGAACTGGTTCCCTGGCGAGAAGCTAAGGTACATGTTTTAACCCACACGCTGCATTATGGGATGGGCGTGTTTGAAGGTGTGCGTGCATATAAAGCTGAACAGGGCACGGCTATTTTTAGATTACAGGCACACACAGATCGCCTGTTCGATTCTGCACATATCATGCGCATGGATATGCCGTTTAGCAAAGATGAAATTAATGAAGCACAACGCACCGTTGTACGTGAAAATAATTTAGAGTCTGCTTACCTGCGCCCCATGTGTTTTTATGGTTCAGAAGGCATGGGCCTGCGTGCAGATAATTTAAAAACGCACGTGATGGTTGCGGCATGGGAATGGGGTGCGTATTTAGGTGAAGACAATCTGAAGAATGGCTTACGCATTCATACATCTTCTTATACGCGTCATCACGTCAATATCAGCATGACAAAAGCCAAAGCCAATGGTCACTATATAAATTCTATGCTGGCATTGCAGGAAGCAATTAGTGATGGCTATGATGAAGCGATGTTACTTGATAACGAGGGTTATGTAGCAGAAGGCAGTGGCGAGAATATATTTATCGTTAAAAATGGTGTTATCTACACACCAGATTTAACCTCGGCACTTAACGGCATCACACGAAATACCATTTTTACCTTATGTAAAGGCCTGGGTATTGAAATTGTAGAAAAACGCATCACACGTGATGAAGTATACATTGCAGATGAAGCGTTTTTTACTGGAACAGCAGCGGAAGTAACGCCAATTCGTGAAGTAGATAGAAGAGTGATTGGAACAGGAACGCGCGGCCCAATTACTGAAAAACTACAAACATTATATTTTGATGTGGTTCATGGTAGAAAAGCAATAGATCAGGGTTGGCTAACAACTGTCGCTTAGTCTTTTTTGCGCAACTTTAATTTTGTAAGAGAAAACTAATGATAGGTAATACATCTGTAGGGAATGAGAGCTTAACAAAGCCCAATACAAAAAATAGTTACGACGTAACAGAAGAGGATCTTCCTGTGCATTGCCCAATGCCAGGAAGTAGCCTATGGGATTCTCATCCACAGGTGTTTATTGCCTTCGATAAAAATGGTGAGGGTAAGTGTCCATATTGTGGTGCTGAATACCGGATAAAAAAATAATTTCACAAAGATTAGCTAGTAAAGTGGCATGGCGTCTATGATGCTTGAAAGAGTAAGTGAAATAAACACCAGTTATAATTTTGGTGATATGTTTCTGTGTTTGTGCACTTTAAATGTCGGTATGTCTTTATGCTTTATTAAATGACATTGAATATATTTCCAAAAAAATTAAAGAAAAATACATGAAGTTGTATAAAAAGCTCTGGATGTCTCTCAGGAAGCGAGTATTTTTACTGCTGAGAAAACGTTATCACGTTAAAAATGTTAAAGGTTTGACGTATCTGCTAGATATGAGAAATCGTGTTGATAGACATATAGACACCTTTTCAAAATATGAAAAACCACAAATAGATTTTTTTCTTTCTAAGCTAAAAAATAGTAATTGTACAGTATTTATGGATATTGGATCACACTGGGGCCATTACAGTTTATTGTTTGCCAATGAGCCGTGCTTTGATCAGGCGAAAATATATGCCTTTGAGCCAGATAAGTTTAATCGTTATCAACTATACGCGAACTTGTTTCTCAATAAAATGCACAACAGGATAAAGGTATTTGAATGCGCTATATCCAGCGAAGAAGGGGAGTTGAGATTTCATCACTTTGCAGAAAACAACAGGGGTAGAAGCTGTATAGCTGAAGATGGAGAAGTTGTGGTGAAAACAGCCCGGTTAGATACCGTTCTGCCGATGGAAGGCAAGATTCTTGGTATAAAAATAGATGTGGAAGGTCATGAACTCGATGTTATATCTGGGATGATAAATACATTGAAAAAAAATACCTGTGTATTGCAGATCGAATCATTTCCCGATGTATTGCCCGAGTTGAAAAAAACCATGACAAAATTAGGATATTCAATGATTAATACTATAAGTTCCGATCACTACTTTAGTAATGAAAAAATAATATTAAAAGTATGAAACGATTAAAAAATTTAAAGCAATCAATGGTTATAGATAAATACAGAGTCAGAAATTTAAATAGCGAAGCTGGAGTGTTAGTTGTATTTAGCAGTGATTAGAAAACATTGCGATTGATGAAAAATAAGGATTAAATATGTTTAATAACAAATCTATATTGATAACAGGTGGCACAGGTTCGTTTGGTAAGCAATATATAAAGACGCTTCTTGAACAGTATCAGCCTAAGCGTTTAATCGTTTATTCTCGAGATGAGCTGAAGCAGTTCGAAATGGAACAGACATTTAATCATGAATGCATGCGCTATTTTATAGGTGATGTTCGTGATCTTGAACGTTTACAGCAAGCCATGAATGGTGTGGATTTTGTAATTCATGCAGCAGCGATGAAACAGGTTCCAGCGGCGGAATATAATCCAACAGAATGTCTAAAAACAAATGTGCATGGTGCAGAAAATATTATCAGAGCAGCCATAGATAATAACGTAGATAAAGTCATTGCCCTATCTACAGATAAAGCCGCTAATCCCATTAATTTATACGGTGCATCTAAGCTGGCTTCGGATAAGTTGTTTGTTGCAGCGAATAATATGACGGGTGGACGTCGGACAACGTTTGCCGCTGTTCGCTATGGAAATGTTGTTGGCTCGCGCGGCTCAGTTGTGCCTTTCTTTAAGCAGTTAATTGAAATGGGAACTGACCACTTGCCGATTACACACAAAGATATGACGCGCTTCTGGATAACGCTGCAGCAAGGCGTGGATTTTGTGTTGAAAAATTTTGAACGCATGCAAGGCGGTGAAATTTTTGTACCAAAAATCCCATCTGTTCATATTGTTGATTTGGCGACTGCCATGGCAGAAAATCTAGAACAAAAAATTATTGGTATTCGTCCGGGTGAAAAAATTCATGAAATCATGTGCCCAGCAGATGATTCACACCTTACCGTAGAGTTTGATGACCACTTTGTAATAAGTCCAACCATTAAATTTCATCATGTGGATATGGATTATACAAAGAATGGGATTGGTGAAGTAGGCAAGCTGGTAGAGCAGGGTTTCGCTTATGATTCAGGGGCTAATTCTCACTTTCTTACAGTTGATGAAGTGAGAGAATTTAACCGTGTTGCCGGTATTGATGATTTATAATTCTGGTAAAAAAGGTCTTATATGATTCCGTATGGGAAGCAAGAAATTACACAAGCAGATATTGATAGTGTAATTGAGGTATTAAAATCTGATTTTATTACACAAGGCCCTGCTGTACCTCGCTTTGAAAAATCTATAACTGATCATTGTGGTGTTGAGTATGCAGTGGCAGTAAATAGCGCAACATCAGCTTTGCATATTGCGTGTATTGCATTAGGTTTAGGTTCGGGCGATTGGTTGTGGACCTCCCCGAATACATTTGTAGCATCAGCAAACTGTGGTTTGTATTGTGGTGCTCAGGTTGATTTTGTCGACATAGATCCTCGCACATATAATATGAGTGTAGGAGGATTACGGCAAAAATTAGAAATAGCTGAACGTGAAGGAAAATTACCCAAAATAGTTATCCCTGTACATTTTTCAGGTCAATCCTGCGATATGAAAGCGATTCATGCGTTGGCAGAGGAATACGATTTTAAAATCATTGAAGATGCATCTCATGCCATTGGTGGGCGTTATTTAGATCAACCTATTGGCAGCTGTAAATATTCGGACATAAGCGTTTTTAGTTTTCATCCCGTCAAAATAATCACGACAGGTGAAGGTGGTATTGCTACAACTAATGATAAATCTCTAGCTGATAAAATGGCACGTTTGCGTAGTCATGGTGTGACACGTGATTCAGAGTATATGGTATCGAAACATGATGAGCCCTGGTACTACGAACAGATAGAGTTAGGTTTGAATTATCGTATGACAGATATGCAGGCGGCTTTAGGTTTTAGTCAAATGCAACGTTTAGATACATACGTAGAGTCCAGGCATAGGTTACGTAAACAGTATGATGAATTATTAGAAAGCGTTTCGGTAATTATACCATGGCAGTCACCCGATAGTTATTCATCACTTCACTTATATCCAGTTCAAATTGACAATACTGTGGCCTTGGATAGGCGACAAGTTTTCGAAAGTCTTAGAGAGGCTGGTATAGGTGTTAATGTTCATTACATTCCAGTGCATACACAACCGTATTATAAGAACATGGGGTTTAAAGAAACCGATTTTCCTAATGCTATGGAGTACTACAAAAGAGCAATATCATTGCCCATGTTCAGTGGGTTAACTAATGTACAGCAATTAGAAGTAGTTAGCGCGCTAAAGAAAGCTCTACAATGAAAATATGCGTGATTCCCGCGCGGGGTGGAAGCAAGCGTATACCGAAAAAAAATATCCGGGATTTTTGCGGGAAGCCTATAGCTGCATATTCTATAGAAGCAGCTATAGCATCTAAGTGTTTTGATAAGGTAGTTGTTTCAACGGATGATCAGGAAATTGCTGATGTAGCTATTGAGTATGGTGCTGAAGTTCCGTTTATGCGACCCAGTGAATTATCAGATGATTTTACGGGTACCAATGACGTTATTAAACACGCGATAAAATGGTATGAAGATAAAGGTAGTGTAGTTTCATATATTTGTTGTTTATATGCGACAGCACCGTTTGTGAATGAGGTGTATTTAAATGAAGCCTATGAAAAACTAGTTTCATCTAAAAAATCATATGCTTTTTCAGTAACCAGTTTTCCCTTTCCGATTCAACGAGCCATAAGAATCAATAAAGGTGATGAAGTAGAAGCAATATGGCCAGAAAATATATTTAAGCGCTCACAGGATCTGGAAGAAGCTTATCATGATGCAGGCCAATTCTATTGGGGAACAAATAAAGCTTTTTGTAATAATGAAGTTATTTTTTCATCATCATCTGTTGCTGTTTTGTTACCGCGTCATCTTGTTCAAGATATAGATACATTGGAAGATTGGTATAGAGCAGAATTAATGTATCAATCTATGCAGCTCCAGAAACAAGGTAAGAAATGAAAATAATATTTCGAGCTGATGCATCTCTGCAGATAGGTACTGGGCATGTCATGCGCTGCCTGACCTTAGCAGAAGAGTTGAAAAATAAAGGAGCAGAGGTTGGATTTATCTGTCGAGATCTGCCTGGGAATCTAACAAGTTTTATACGTAGCAAAAAATATGATGTTTATCTCTTGCCTGCCGTTAATGAATCTTCAGATTCGTCTGGCGAAAATAAAAGTAAGTATAGTGAATGGTTAGGTGTTTCCAGTGAATGCGATGCAGCTGAGACACGTAGTAAATTATTAAGTATTGGGTGTGTTGATTGGTTGATTGTCGATCATTATGCGCTTGATGAAGATTGGGAGATGATTCAGCGAGATGCTGTGGGCAATATTTTTGTTATAGATGATTTGGCAGATCGAGCGCACGACTGTAATCTGTTGTTGGATCAAAATTTTTACGCCGAAATGGAGGATCGGTATGTCAATTTGATTCCAGCAGAATGCAAGCAGTTACTGGGTCCAAAATATACTCTTTTACGAAAGGAATTTCGTGATGTTCGCTCTCAAATGCAGAAGCGACAGAGCGAGGTAAGTAGAATATTTATATTTTTTGGTGGAGTCGATGCTACCAATATGACAAGTAAGGTTCTAGATGTAATTACAAATATAGAACTGGATGCAATAAATTTCGATGTGGTCATTGGTAGTGCTAATCCACATAGAGAATACATAGAAAGATTATGTTTAAAAAATAAAAATATCACCTTGCATATACAGGTCAATAATATGGCTCAATTAATGAGTGAAGCAGACTTGTGCATAGGTAGTGGTGGCACGGTGACATGGGAGCGTTGTTGTTTGGGTTTACCTGCCATGGCCTTTTCTGTAGCAGAAAATCAGAAATTATTATTACAAGACAGCGCTAAAGCAGGTCTAGTTTATGCACCTGATGTAGATGCTCCAAGTTCTGATGAAATTAGATATCATTTAAAAGCATTATTACAAAATCCATACTTACGAGAGCTTATTGGCCAAACAGGGCTAAATACTATTGATGGTAGAGGTGCGGTGAGGTTAGCAAATATATTAATTAAGCCCGAAATCGAGTTGAGGCAAGCAGCACTATCTGATATGGAAAAAATATATACATGGCGCAATGATGTAAGTGTTAGGCGGTATTCTCATAGTCAAGCTGAAATTGATTTCGCACAACATCAATTATGGTTTGAGAAGATTATCAAAGATAGTGATAAGCCTGTTTTAATCGCTAGCATACAGGATGAAGACCTAGGTGTTGTGAGATTTGATATAAATGATCGTCAGGCTGAGGTTTCAATTTATTTGCTTGCTGATATGCAGGAAAAAGGCTTTGGCTTAGTATTACTATCAGCTGGAGAAAAGTGGTTAATTAAGTACCGTCAAAATATAGAAAATATAACAGCTGAAATATTGCCTGAAAACACAGCATCACGAAAATTATTTGAGTTGTCTGGTTATAGAGCGAATTCAATTTGTTACCAAAAGAGTCTTAAATCATGCCTGTAGATAAAGCTATAGAAATTGCCGGTAGAAAAATAGGCATTAAATATCCACCATATATTATTGCGGAAATGTCAGCCAACCATAATGGTAATATTCAACGAGCGTTTGAAACTATTGATATGGCTAAGGCAATGGGCGCTGATGCAATGAAAATGCAAAGTTATACAGCGGACACCATTACCATAGATTGTGATAAAAAAGACTTTCAAATAGAAGGTGGTTTATGGGATGGCTATAATTTATATCGTTTATACGAGTGGGCGCAAACACCATTTGAATGGCATAAACCAATTTTTGAGCATGCGCTAAAAAAAGATATCATATTATTTAGTACGCCATTCGACGAAACAGCTGTTGATTTACTTGAAGATTTAAATGCGCCTGCATATAAGATTGCTTCATTTGAGGCGATTGATCTGCCATTAATTAGATATGTAGCGCAGACAAAAAAACCGATGATTATTTCAACGGGAATGGCAAACCTGGACGAGATATCAGAAGCGGTGGAGATGGCAAGAGAAAGTGGCTGCGAGCAATTAGTGTTGTTGCACTGTATTAGTAGTTACCCTGCGCCCATAGAACAGTCCAATCTAAGAACAATCCCTGATTTAGCTGAGCGTTTTTCAGTCGTCTCAGGTTTGTCTGATCATACACTGGGTACAACGGTATCAGTTGCAAGCATTGCACTTGGTGCTAGCGTAATTGAAAAGCACGTGACTCTGAGCCGAAATGACAAAGGGCCAGATAGTGAGTTCTCTCTAGAACCCGATGAATTGAAGAAGCTATGCATAGAAACAAAAGATGCCTGGTCTGCTTTAGGCCAAAGTGGTTATGAGAGAAAAGCGGCAGAAGAAGCCAACATAAAATTCCGCCGTTCTATTTATATTGTTGAAGATATGAAGAAAGGCGATGCTTTTACGGAAAAAAATATCAGAAGGATTCGTCCTGGTTTTGGTCTTGCGCCTAAGTTTTTTGATGAGGTTATGGGAAAGCGGGTAAATGATGACGTTCAAAGAGGCACACCATTAACACAAGAACTAATTGGTTAGTGATATGTATTTTTTAAATATATCTCATGTGGTCACCTTATAATGAGAAGTGTGTTTTTAATAAAGTCCCCGCTGCAGTTGCTCAACGCTGTTGAAGCGAAACATTATTTTAAGTTAAGAACAGAAAATTGTGTTTTGATTGTTATGGGTGATCGTAAAAGCCAACCGCAAATATTAAAACTGGCAAGCAGTATGGGTGAGTGGGGTAATTTAATAGTATTGAATGAGTCGCCACTGTTTATAGGAAACCCGCTCGAACATAAAAAAACTACCAGCTTTAAGGTGTGTGGGGCTGATTTTTTTAAAAAATCTTTTTTTTATGTTCGACGCCTAAACAGGATTCAACAATGTCTTGGTGAGGTTGAATATATTTTTGTAGGTTATCCTCGTTATGTATACATGAAGCACTTTATTAATATCACTCCTCATAAAGAGGTTTTTTTATTAGATGATGGTAATGCGACCATCCAGTTGGCAAAAGAACGCCGGGATTCTGTGTCAGCTGAAATTGGCATGGGATGGAAAAAAAAGTTAAAAAAATCGGCAAAAAGAGTGCTGCAAGGCGTTAAGGATACGGAGAAAGAGGCTTTAAGTTTTTTTACAATATATGATATCGTGGCGAGTAAAAATGATTCGGTAATTAAAAATGATTTCGATTATATTCGCTCAAGACTAGATTTGTTAGAAGTGACTGAAGCTGTTTATTTCTTAGGTTCTCCACTTAGTGAAGTAGGTATTCTTAGTCAAGATGATTATCTTGGCTATTTGAGAAGAGTAAAAGAATATTATAACGATAAAAAAATAGTTTACATTATTCACCGAAGAGAAAGTAAGGATAAGCTCAAGCTGATAGAGCGTGAACTTGGATTAGGTATGGTATTATATGAGTATCCAATTGAGTATCAATTGGCAATGGTAGGCCCAAGGCCATCTGTTTTGTCATCATTTTTTTCTTCAGCCTTAGATACATGTGCCTTAATATTTAAAAATGATTTGAAAATAACTTCGTTTAAAATTGATGTTAAAAACAATTTAAGAAAAGAAGAAATAGAATCTATTTATAGTAGCTATGACTCTAATGAGAATTCAAACATTCTTATTGAAGCCGACTATTGATGAAATTTTATCTAATTTAAATTTCATAATATTTTTAGCGAAATACCCCTATGCGTAAATATCTTTTTTTTATCAATCACTTGTATTCATATGACATATTGCGTCCGTTACAAAAAGCCATTCGTAATCGAGGTGATGAAGTCGCATGGTTTGTGCAGGGTACTGACGACTCTTGCTTAAGAGCAGATGAAAAACAGCTTCATACTGTCGCAGAGGTGAAAGAATATAACCCAGTCGCTGTGTTCGTGCCCGGTAATTGGGTGCCTGATTTTTTTCCAGGTGTAAAAGTTGAAGTGTTCCATGGTCTGGCTAATGATGAAACGGGTAAAAAAGGGCATTATCGTATTCGTGGCCTATTTGATTTGTATTGTACTCATGCGCCAGCTGTAACGAAAAAATTCCAGACATTGGCTGAAAGATATGGAACCTTTAGTGTGGCGGAAACCGGCTGGCCTAAATTAGACCCTCTATTTAATTCTGATTTAAGGGATCCTAGCCCTTATGATGATTTTAGAAATAAAATAAAAACGGATAAACCTATTATATTATATGCATCAACATTTAGTCCCTCATTAACATCAGCGCCGCATTTAATTGAAACAATACGTAAGTTATCAAAGTCTTCGAAATGGCACTGGTTAGTGACATTGCATCCCAAAATGCCTGAAGACATAGTTAAGCAGTATAAAACTATGCAAGGTGATAATTTCACATATGTCGACAGCAGTTATGACGTATTGCCACTATTGCAAGCCGCTGATACTATGTTGTGTGATACATCATCTATTGGCCTGGAGTTTTTACAGTTGAATAAACCATTGGTTACATTTAAAACAAAAGTGCCAGGGCCCCATGTTATAAACGTGCTTGATGAGAATGATATCGAATCTGCACTGAGCTATGCCTTAAGCAGGCCTGAGGACTTATTGGCTGAGGCAAAAATATTTATGGAAAAACTTCATGTGTATTTTGATGGGCATTCCTCTGAGCGAGTATTGCTGGCAACAGATGACTTTATAGAAAAAAAACTAGGTAAGTTAAAGGCTAAGCCTTTGAACTTATGGCGTAAATTTCAAATGAGAAAAAAAATGTTGTATTATAAGTTCTAGTTTTAATTAACTAGTGATTGTTGTCCTTGAAACGCTTCTCTCGTTTTAAGCTCCATAATCCAGCATATTTATTAAATGAGTTTTGCGTGTAATTCATTGCAGATAAGAATCCTGCACTTCCATCTAGCATTCCAAGTCTAAGGAAATAAATAAGAAAGAAGGTCCAGCCCGCTCGGAGTGTTGCGCCGATTAGACCTCCACCCCAGCGATTTTCAGCAAAGTATTTTTGGCTACTTAGCCACGCATAATTTCCACTTTTAAATAAGCCATGTCCATAATCTCGATGGGTTAAATGCAGTAGCCTGCCATTTAATTTACGCATTGTTTGAGGCGCTGGCAGGATAATATGCTCATGAATTTGAGAGTCGGTAAAATGAGCGCCTTCTCGTTTAAATAAACGTAATGGGGCACGGGCGCTACGCCCAAAGTCCATTCGATGGTTATAGAGAATAACAGCCCAGGGAGTTTGGTAGCCACTACAATCAGGTGTGTCTTGACTTAGAACTTCATCAATATCATTGCGTAGCTCACTACTTACGCGCTCATCCGCATCAACTGATAACACCCATTCACATGATGCTTTCTCTAGTGCCCTTTGTTTTTGTAGGCCGTAGCCGGGCCAGTCGGTTACAAATACCTTATCTGTATATCGTTTTGCTATTTCTACCGTGTTATCGGTTGAGCCACTATCTAATACAATTATTTCATCGGCCCAATTTGTCACTGATTTTAAACAGTCATCAATTCGGTCTGCTTCATCTTTAGCAATAACAGTCACTGATAGACTGTGTTTTCGGTGGTACTTCACGCTCTTAGTAAGGTGTTGTTGCTCATATATTGCAGCCATAATAACAGCTAAATAAAAGGCCAGAAAGTTAACAGGTCGAGATCGTTCTAAAATGGCTTCAGAAAATCCATAGCTCATATAGGCGACTATCAGTACTAATCCTACTAATGCTAATCGCTGTATGTCTTTAGATTTTGATTGCTTGATTTGTCTGAAAAATATGCGTGCCGGTATTAAAAATAAAAATAATATTGCAATAAAACTAAGGCTGCCGCCATTTGCAAGCACGGATAAAAATTGATTGTGCGGGTGCGGAAAAGTTGCCGCCGCCGGGTTTCGTAAGCCCTGTTCAACCTGTTTTTGTGCATGAGATTTATAATTTGGCCAGCCAACACCTAAAATAGGGTGTTCAGTATACATAGCCCATGCGGCCTGCCACATCTCCAATCGTGAACCGACAGAGTTTGATGTTAAATCGGTGCTTACATTACTCTCACTATATAATTTAAGGTTGTTAATAGTGCGGTTAATATTATTGCTAACATTAGTTTGTGGAACTAAATAAATCGCGCCAAGCGTGCTTATTAAAAGTGCGGCGAATAACCCTTTAAATTTTCCTGTGAAGTGAGGTTTCATATACCAGAAAAAGATAATAGCCAGAAAAGGTATTGCCACCCAGCTACCACGAGAGGCGGATAAGGCACTGACCAATAGACTGCCAATAAGGGCTAATATTGGTAATGAAATCTGCCATGTAGCACGGGCTTTGAACCAGCCGATACCGGCCATGGACATGCAGCCTAGTGTTAATGCAATATCGCCAAAAATAATCGGATGAGTCAGGCCTCTTGCCCTGGGGGCTCCTTGTATCCAGACTTCGTTTATTGAGATACTGACCGCAATTAGTGCACCTATTACCAGCCCATACCATAGATATTGAAGCTTAATACCGGTGTGACGAAGATAGATGTAGAGGGGTATAGCAAGCAACAGGTGCAAGAACTTTCCCGTTGCCCCATATTGAAAGCCAGCGTTTAGGGTTGCTGTTAATGTAGCAAGAAAAAATACGCTGAGTGCAAAATAAAACAGCATTTCATCACGGCTGGCCTGGGTGCGTGTGCGCCGCTGTTTAATCATTAAAATAATGCCCGCTAATGCCAGTAAGCCAGAGATCAAGCCATTCATATTTGGAATGGATAGTACCGTAGCGGGGTAAAGGATTAGAGATAGGCTAATAAGAAAATTTTGCATGAGAGAGTTCTTATTATGCAATAAAGGTGATACTTTGAGTGATTTCACAAGTTTAAGAGGCTTTTTTATGAATGTTACATTAGTAATATGAATCTTTCTTTGGTTGCATTATATACACCCGTCTATTCAGATGCACATTTATCTCTTTTATCAGTCAATATAAAAATATGAGGAAATGTATTATTTTTATGCAGTAGATATATAAGTTCTTGAATTTGCCTGCATTATTGAAGATATTTATTTCGATCTAGCGTAGTGTTGTCTTAATAAAGTTATAATGCCGCTTGAACAATAAAGATAATATATAATTTACCGACATATGCTTGATTCAGAATTATTACCACTAATAACTCCCCCTAAAAAGATCTGCATTCTTCGATTGTCAGCGATTGGTGATGTGACCCATGTTATTCCTGTTGTGCGGGCTATTCAGCAGCAATGGCCTGCGTGTGAAATCACCTGGATATGTGGAAAATTTGAATATAAGTTGCTTCGTGTCATACAAGGTATCCGCTTCATTTGCTTTGATAAGACCAGGGGTTTTAAAGCTTATTTGGAGTTATGGAATACTTTGAGAGGCGAAGTGTTTGATGTGTTGCTGCACATGCAGGTGGCAGCACGCGCTAACGTGGCAAGTTTCGCCATTAAGTCGAGAATAAAAATTGGCTGGGATGCTGCTCGCTCTAGAGATATGCATCAGTTATGTATTAATCGCCGTGTACCTGCTCATTATCAACAGCACCAGGTTCAAGGGTTTCTGTCATTTGCGAGAGCCTTAGGCCTTAAAGCCGACGAGCCTGGCTGGTGCATACCGCTAACAGAAAAAGCTTTAAAATTTGCTGATGAGTACATTGATAAGAGTAAGCGTGTATTAATTATTTCAGCGTGTTCTAGTCATAAATTACGTAATTGGACGGCGCAGCGCTATGCACAACTTGCCGATTATGCGATTTCTGAATATGGTATGCAGGTTATTTTAAGTGGTGGCCCAAGTGAAATAGAGCTTAACATGGCAGAAGATATTACTAAGGACATGCAGCATCAGGCGCTTAATCTCGTTGGGAAAGACACCTTAGAGCAGTTGCTTGGCTTGTTGAGTAAAGCCACTGTTGTTGTATCGCCAGATTCAGGGCCAACACATATTGCCAATGCCCTTGGTGTGCCGGTAATTGGTTTGTATGCCTGTAGCTGGAGCAGACGAAGCGGACCGTATAACTCGCTGGATTTATGTGTCGATAAATTTGAAGTTGCGGCCAGGCAGTTTTTAAATAAATCGGCAGACAGTTTACGCTGGGGAACGAAGATAGAGAAACCGGGTGTTATGGATCTTATTTTGCTTGATGATGTTAAGCAGCAACTGGATAAGGTTGTAGCTAAAACGCTTTAGCTTTCAATGAGTGATTCGAAATACGCTATATAATTTTTCACAGTTGTATCATGAGACATTTCGTTTTTTATCTTATTTTTACTATTTTCTGTATATTTTTTTAGAATATCGGGTGAGTTAATCAGTTTACGAATCTGCTCGGCAATCGCTTTTGGGTCTCTAATTGGCACAATAGAACCATTTACCCCATCATCAATAATCTCCATGCTGCCTTTATTCGCTGATGCAATTACCGGTGTGCCATAGGCTAAAGATTCTAAAATAACCCGTGGCAATCCTTCACCGCTCGTAGATGGTTGTATCAATACATCGCTCGCTGCAATCAGCTCAGGCGCATCTAGCCTATAACCCGCAAGATGAATTCTTGACTTCATCTTATTGTTGTTTAGTAAGCTTTTATAGGGTTCTTTCTCAGTGCCGTTGCCAACAAGTATTAGGTGAAAATTTTCAATATCGGCCAGCATATTAGCGGCATTTAGCGCTATATCAACGCCTTTGTGAGGGCGTGAATTTATAACGCAGATAGCGGTAAATGCATTTTTACCAATGCCAAATTCGCCTAAGTCGGCGGGTTTATTTTTATACCAGCTTAAGTCATGGCCTTTATAAATAGTGGCTATACTTTTATTTTTAAGTGACGACTTGGTTGAAATGAAATCATAAACATAATTCGAAACACACACAACACCATCTATTCTTGGGTTAAGCGCGCCAAGGTAGTTGCTTGGGTCATGCCAATATAAACCACTGGCTGTGCCACGATAAGTTACTAGTTTTACGGCAAGGCCAATGCAGGCAAGAGCCGCATTGGGAATCGCTTTTGAATTGGTCGCGTAAACTATTTGTATAGATTTTTTTTGAATGGTTTGACGGATTAGTCGAATAGAGCTGAAGCTGATTTTTTTTGTAATCGGTTGTTCGATTACCTCAATGCCATGCTCACGAAACCGTGGAGTATATTGCTCATGGTGGTGAGTAATAATTGTTATATTATGTCCTGCCTTAGCCAGACTAATATAAATCTCTAATTCGGGGCGTATGCTATTAACAGAACTATTAGACGCGGTACAAACCAGTATATTCATTGCTTAGGTGTAATCTTGATACGATTTTTCTTCCACGATATCTGATTTCAGATGCAGGTTAATTCTTTTTTTCACATCAGCACGAAGATCATTAGTGACATATACGCTACGCGCAAGTTCGATGAATTTTTCAGTAAATCGTTTGGCCCGTTCTTCGTCACGAATATCGTCTTCTATATCCCATAGGTTTTCGTTGATGCTTTTTAATTCAGCGCGCATAGAAATAATCTCAGCATCCTGAGTCACCGTGTCTGCCCACACTTTATTTAGCATGCCAAGTTCATTATTTACATTGGCTTTTTTTTCTGCTGATTCGATGCGTTCAGACTTAATTTCAAGAATGGTGATTTTATCTAGTAATTCACCGGGAGAAATAGGGATGAGGATTTGATTCATAGTGGTACAACACGGTATTTAAGTAGGATTAATTCGGCGAATATTATAAATGTAAATGCCCTGGTGTGCCGGATTATTTTGTGTTTAGCCATCCGCTGAAGCTATACAGGGCTATCAGCATACCCTGTATGCGAACAGTTACAGCTTGTCTGACTTAATAACCAGCATCTTCTTAATCTGCATGTCCTCAAAGGTATGAGGAATGCCGCCAACGCCCAGGCCTGAGTGGCGTAAGCCGGCAAATGGCATCCAGTCTACGCGGAAGGCGGTAAAGTCATTGACCATGACGGCCGATGCGTTCAGGTGTTTATAGGCATGCATGGCGGTATTGATATTGGTGGTGCAAACTGCTGCCTGGAATGCAAAGTCTAATGAATTGGCACGTTGAATGGCTTCATTAATATCATCATAGGCATAAACACAAATTACCGGGCCGAAAATTTCCTTGCAGCTGACGGAAGTATTTTCCGCTGGGTTCAACAATACCGTGGGTGAGTAACAGCTGGCGGAGATTTTGCCGCTACCGGATACTCTTTCAGCGCCAGCTACAATGGCTTCATCTACCCATTGTGAGATGCGATCCGTTTCAGCATGGCGAATCAGTGGGCCAATATCAGTGTCAGCAGACGTTGGGTCACCCACACTCATGGCATTGCCTAAGTCGCCTAGTTGTTGTGCTATTTGCCTGGCGATGCTGCTGTGTGCGTATACACGCTGTACCGAGACGCAGACCTGGCCGGCATGGTAAAAACCACCTTTGGCGAGCAATGGAAGTACGGTGTCTAAATCGGCATCGGCTTCAACAATAACCGGTGCGGCACCCCCATGCTCTAAGGCGCAGCGGGCACCGGGTGCTAGTTTTGAGCGTAACATCCAGCCGACTTTCGCACTGCCAATAAAGCTGAAGAAAGCAACGCGACTATCGGTGACTAATGCCTCTGCCACGCTATGATCAGTTAGTGTAACGACTTGCGCCCACTCTTTGGGTAAGCCTGCTTCATGTGCCAGTTTTACCAGTTCATAGCAGGAGAGCGGTGTGTCATCGGCGGGTTTAACAATCACCGGGCAGCCAGAGGCAATTGCAGGGCCGACTTGGTGTACGATTAAGTTGATAGGGTGATTGAAGGCGCTTACTGCGACCACCACACCAATCGGTTCATGGTGTGTCATGGCAATGCGATTCATTGATGCAGCATTAATGCCCATGGGAATTTCTTCGCCATGATTAGTGCGAATGCATTCAATGCAATTGTTTATACCATCGATTGCGCGGTCCATTTCAACGCGTGTATCAAGTAATGGTTTGCCACCTTCCTGTGCAGCAATTAGTACCAGGCGATCATAATTTTGCTGCATTAATTCAGCAAGCTTACTGAGTATTTCAATGCGCTTCGGCGCAGATAACCATTTAGACTTGTTATTAAAAAGCTCACTGGCGGTTGCTAGTGCGTGTTCAATTGCCACTTTATCAACGATATCTACCGTTGCAATCAATTGCCCATCATATGGGGCGTTAACTTCCAGCTTGCCGCTGGCTTTAATGTCACCAGCAATCATCTGTGAATAGTGTGAAGTCATTTTCTGGCCTTTAATTTTTCATCTGTATTTTATTGAACGGAGATATATTTTCAAATAGGGCAGGCAATATCACCAAGACGATCAGTTAGTTTATTGTTTTCACGATAATCAATTGGCACAACAATCAGGCTTGGGCCATCTTCATTAAACGAGGCTACTAGAACATCTTTTATATCAGATGAATTCTTTACCATATGGCCATGCCATCCAAAGGCTTCGGCGAGTTGCATCCAGTTTGGGTTGTTGAATGAAAGATCAGTGTGCCGACCAAATTGATTGTCCTGTTTCCATGCAATCAAACCATATTCTTTATCTTCCCATACCATCACTGTGCATTTAAGGTTAAGGCGCTTTGCGGTTTCCATTTCCTGAACGTTCATCATAAATCCGGCATCACCACAAATCGCCAGAATATTTCGCTCAGGGTGAACCATTGCCGCTGCGAGTGCGCCAGGTAATGCAAAGCCCATGGAGCAAAACCCATTGGGAATTAAACAGGTGTTGGGTTCATGGCATTGGTAATGGCGTGCAATCCACATTTTATGCGCACCCACATCAGACAGTAGAATATCGTGTGGCCCCATTACTTCGCGTGCATCCCATAATACTTTTTGTGGCTTTATTAAGTCGCTAGCATCATCGTCTTTATACATTGCCAGTTCTTCATGCATTTGTTCGCGGGTGGCTTTTTGTTGGCTCAAATCATAAGTTAAATCGCCATCTGCCTGTACGCGGCCAAGTAACTTTGTGATAGTGTCTGCTAAATCACCAATAAGCTCTACTTCGGGGTGATAGTCCGCATCTATTTCGGCGGGTTGAAAGTCAGCGTGAATAACGTGTTTATTACCACCCTTGTTCCATAAATGTGGATGGTACTCCACCATGTCGTAACCCAGTGTAATAACGACATCGGCTGCATCTACAGCACAGGCAACGACATCTTTTGCCTGTAGGCCTATGGTGTATAAGCAGTAGTCAGCATCCATATCTACACTGCCTTTACCCATAAACGTGCTGACAACACCAATCCCAGTGGCTTCGCAAAAAAGGCGCAGCTGTTCACTGGTGCGGCGTCGAATGGCGCCATTACCAGCAAGGATAATGGGGCGCTTTGCCTTTTTAAGCAGCTCATAAGCTTCATTTATTATTTTGTCATCTGGCCCAGGGCGGCGGAAGCGCCTGGGGGTTATTGGTTTTGTCGTTGTTTCTAATTTTGCAATGTCTTCAGGCAGCTCTATTAATACCGCGCCGGGTTTTTCTGAGCGTGCGATACGCACCGCCTTACGTATAATTTCAGGAATATTGTCCTGGTGTAAAATGCTGGTGGCCCATTTAGTGACCGGGGTATACATAGTAACGACATCCATTACCTGATGTGACTCTTTATGCAGACGTTGCGAAGAGCCCTGGCCAGTGAGCACGATCATCGGTGCATGGTCCATATTGGCATCGGCGACACCGGTAATTAAGTTAGTCGCACCAGGGCCGAGTGTACCAAGGCAGCATGCGGGGTTACCCGTTAGGCGGCCATAAACTTCGGCCATAAAAGCAGCGCCTTGTTCATGACGGCATAGTACAAATTTAATGCTCTGAGATTTTTCCAGTGACATCATAAAGTCGGCATTTTCTTCTCCAGGAACGCCAAAAATATACTCGATACCTTCTTCTTCGAGACATTTAACAAATAGGTCTGATGCTTGCATTTGTAATTTTCCAATTTAGAAATAGAGCCAATATAACTAGCTAATTGTAGCCTATGTGATGGAAATTACAGGAAAAAAACAGATGATTAGTCTGTGCAGAGAATAAAATGCAAGGAGAGTGGTGGTTTGTTTTTATAAAATAAACCAGCACTTCCTTATAGCTTACTGGCGAATACCAATGCCGCGATTCAGTAGATACATGGCATATGAAAAGAGCGCTGCATTAAAGCCCACGATTATGATGAGTGCGGTGCTTAGATTTATATCGGATGTACCAATCATTCCATAACGAAATGAATTAATCATATAAAGGATGGGGTTAATCAATGACAGGTTTTGCCAGAATTCAGGCAGCATATCAATTGAATAAAATATCCCGCCTAAATACGTTAAGGGGGTTAAAACAAATGTTGGGATAATGCTGATGTCATCAAAACTATTGGCGTATATCGCATTAATAAATCCCGCAATAGAAAATAAAGTTGCCGTTAAAAAGAATATTAACAAACTCATGGAGTAGCTATGAATGTTAATGTCTGAAAAATACATGGCAACGATGGTAACAACAATACCTACAATCATGCCGCGTACAATACCACCGGAAACATAACCGATTAGAATTAATGAGTTTGGTGTGGGTGAAACTAGCAGTTCCTCAATGCTTTTTTGAAATTTGGCACTATAAAAAGATGACACTACATTGGCATATGAGTTGGTTATTACCGCCATGAGTATTAACCCAGGCACAATATAGTCCATGTATTTGTAGCCATCGATATCACCTATTTGTGAACCAATTAAGTTACCAAAAATCACAAAGTACAGTGCAGTAGTAATGGCCGGTGGCAATATAGTTTGTATCCATATACGGATGAATCGTAAATACTCTTTGATGACAATAGTTTTTAATACATTATATTTTTGTGTCCAGTTCATGATAGCGTATCCGTTTGAAAACTTTCCTGCACTGTTTGTTGCAGTGTTTCTGCCAATTCTGGATTGTTCCTGTTTTTATCAACCAGGCAAACAAATAGCTGCTCAAGTCTGTTGGTTTTGTTTCGCATGCTTAAAATATTAATGTCGTGTTTGGTGAGCAGGTTTATTAAGGTGTTGATATGGCACTGTTCATCTAGACTCGCTTCAATTGTATTTTCATCAATCTGTTGTATATTGAAATGAATGAATTCATTTTTCTTTAGTAAATCGAAATTTCTTAGCGGAGACTGTAAATAAAAAATAAATGTTTCGGTGTTAAGCTGGCTTAACAGGTCTTTCATGCTGCTGTGTTCAATGGTTAGGCCGTGATCGATAATTGCAATATTTTTGCACAGGCTTTCAGCTTCTTCCAGATAGTGAGTGGTTAAAATTATCGTAGTGCCTTGCTCATTTATTTTCGCCAAAAATGCCCACATGGTACGCCGTATTTCAATATCAACACCGGCAGTGGGCTCATCAAGAATAAGTAACTTTGGTTGATGAATAAGTGCGCGGGCAATCATTAAGCGGCGCTTCATGCCACCGGATAATTCCCTGGCCTTTACATCACGCTTATCCCAAAGCTCTAATTGTTTCAGGTAAATTTCAGCGCGTTCATAGGCCAAAGCACGGGGCAGGCCATAGTAGCCACCCTGATTAACTAGAATTTCAATAACGGGTTCAAACTGGTTAAAGTTAAATTCTTGAGGGACTAAACCAATGCATGATTTTGCTTTAGATAACTCCGTATCAAAATCGTGGCCAAATACCGTTATTTGGCCAGCTGATTTATTGACTAAGCCACTGATAATGCCAATGGTGGTCGATTTACCCGCGCCGTTAGGCCCAAGTAAAGCAAAAAAATCACCTTCTTCTACGCTTAAATTCACGCCTTTTAAGGCGACGGTGCCATTGCGGTAGGTTTTGTGTAAATTTTTGATTTGCAGAGCATGCATAGGTTTAACGGGCCCGAATTTTATGAGAGATAAAATAAGCTATTGATTATATATGAGAAGCCGCCCACTTATCAGTTTAGCCTTGAAATAAATAGCAAATAATCATACGATTGTCTGACAACAGTTTGCCAGACAAAAAACGTTATTCAGTCTGCAGGCTATCATACTGCATCTCTATAATTACACAGGTAAATCTATGGGAACCAAAGGATCAGCTAACCGCCATCGTATTGTTGATGCCGCTGACCATCTATTTTATTCACGTGGTTATAACCAGACCTCATTCAGCGATATTTCGGATGAAACCGGTATACCTAGAGGTAATTTTTACTATTACTTTAAAACCAAAGAAGATATTTTAGCGGCGGTTGTAGATTCTCGCCTAAGTGATTTTCGGCAGATGCTTAAAGCCTGTGAAGAGGCTAGTTCAGATCCTCTGCAGCGCTTATTTGGTTTAACGCGATTTCCCCTGCAAAAAGAAAGCGAAATTTTGAAGTATGGTTGCCCCATTGGTAGCCTCAGCTCTGAGCTGGTTAAAAAACAGGATACTGAAATATCTCAAGCGCGTTTGACCGCGGTATTTGATTTATTGAAATCATGGATTGAGCAACAATTAAACCAGCTGGATCAATCAGCACGCTCTCATCAAATTGCACTTAATTTACTGGCAAAAATGCAGGGCGTCATCATGATCGCCAATGTGTATAAGGATGCGGAGTTTTTACATAACGGTATCGATGAAATACAAAACTGGTTAAAGCATGTGCTTTCTAATTAAATTTAGAGCCAGTATGCATAAAAATTAGAGGCATTTTTGATGACACAACAACAGCAATATGCAGACCCTTATGTAAAACGATTTAAAGAAGGCCGTTTTGAATCTTTAATGCGCTGGGAACAGTTAGAAAAGTTTTGGGAAAACCTACGGCCACAAATTGATGATGGCTGGTTTGTTTATGCGCTTGGTGAAGTGGCACCTGATTTACCAACAAGTAAGGATCAAGTATTAAAATTTATTGATGAAATCGATGAGTTATTGCATCGTGAACACGATGAAGACTATTGCGGTATCGTATATGCTAACAATCATCAGCAACCTGATTTTATAAAAATATTTGATCCGAATAATTTAGGTGTCAGTTGTGGCTTTAGTGAAAACCCACCTTTACCGGGTTGGGTGATGTCAAAAATGAAACCCATCAATTTGCAGGAAGCACTCCAACCCGCTAACAATCGTCGACGTTGGTGGCAAAAACTGTTTGATTAATTTATTGTAAATAAAGTTTAAGTTTTTATAAAAAACCAACAAGCTCAGCATGCAAGCCAAAATTATGTACAGCATGTAATAACTCTTTTGGTGTTGTTATATCCTGGTTGTATTCAACAATCATTAGATGTGGCCGAGTGTCATGATAGCCCAGGCCCACTACGCCTTTTTGGTTACGTACCTGGGTTTCTAAAATAGATTGTTCTTTAGTGTTTAGCTCTTCATCTATGTGCAACATAATATCTGACATATGAATATCCATCGCGTTCTCCTCATGGATTGAATGTCTATATAAAGTGTATGAGTGATTGTGTAGAAACGCCAAGAAAATGTATTTATTAGCAGATGAACAGCGGATAAATGAAACTAATAAAGACTTTTGCCACTCATCGAATAGATTGAGTGGCAAAAGTGGACGCTGTTCTTTTGAATTTAGAAAGATTAATTCATAAACTTTTTGCGTAATAAATGATCGACACTCGCTCGGCCAGCGCCAAAGAACAATAAAGGTAGCAGCATAATAAAATAGGTGGCTGCAAACTCAATACCATTTTTAAGAATAGTGATACTGCCTGCCGAGGTCAGCCAATCATAGTTGCCATGTTGCTGTAATAGCTCACGGGCAGCATCTCGACGTTGCAGGGCTTCATCTATTAAGTCTGTGCGCCATTCCCATGGAACTGTTAATGTCGTTTCAGGTAGTGCGTGCCAGCCGTTGCCCCAGTGAGCGGTGATGGCTGCAACGGCCATGGTGATCATAAGTGGAATAGAAAACCAGCGTGTAGCCAGGCCAATTAATATGGCAATACCACCAAAAAATTCAGTCGCACCCGCAAGAAATGCCATTAAGTCAGGCAAAGGCAAGCCGAGAAATTCACCAAAATAATAAGCGGTGCTTTCAAGGTCGCTTAGTTTTCCCCAGCCAGCATAAATAAAAATAGGTGCTAGATAAATTCTTATGAGTAAAGGTGCAGTAAAATCTAGCTGCTTGATTTTATTTAGTAAGACTACCTGTGCACAAGTCATTAGGCTAATTAGCTTGTTCATTGCTGCGTCTCTTCGCTATGGTTTATGTGCTTAATGGATTGTGACTGAAAGCTTAAGTTCCATTCTTAATGCTCGGGTAAATGTCACTTAATGATTTAGAACGACCGTCATTCTGCACCACGCGTGCGTGATCACGGTTTAATTCACGTGATGATTTAACGCCGCAAGAGTGCGCGATTACACCGACTTCATGCATCATGTTTTGAATGTAATGTGTTACACGCCATGATTTCTGTGAATGTACCAGGCCACGCTGCAAATCTTTATTGTGTGTCGTAATACCCGTAGGGCAGCTATTTTTGTCACATTGCAGTGCCTGAATGCAACCCAGCGCAAACATAAAGCCGCGGGCTGAAACAATAAAATCAGCACCCATACACAATGCCCATGCAACTTCAGCAGGGGTAATTAATTTCCCAGAGGCAATAACCTTTATACGATCACGTAGTCCATGGGCGGAGAGGTTGTCTATAACAACGGGCAGGCTTTCTTGAATAGGTAGGCCGACGTAGTCAATTAAGCTCATCGGTGCCGCGCCAGTGCCACCAGTTGAGCTATCTATGGTGATAAAATCAGGTGCATAGTCCATGCCGCGTTGTTGAATTTTTTCACATAATTCACCAATCCATCCATAGGCACCAATTACCGCCTTAAAACCAACGGGCTTGCCAGTCACTTCACGAATATGATGAATCATATCCAGTAAATCGTCGCTGTTACTGATGTCGGGGTGACGGTTGGGACTAATTGAATCTTCACCTTGGGGAATGCCGCGTATAGCGGCTATTTCTGCGGTTACTTTTGCGCCGGGAAGTATGCCCCCTTTACCTGGTTTAGCACCCTGGCTAAGCTTTATTTCAAACATCTTTATTTCATTAATAGCAGCCAATTCCCGTAGTTTTTCATCGGAAAGATTGCCTTCCTGGTCACGTGCACCATATTTTGCTGTGCCTATTTGAAAAACAATATCCGCTCCGCCTTCCAGGTGGTGAGGAGAAAGTCCGCCTTCACCGGTATTCATCCAGGCCCCTGCTTTGCGTGCGCCATGAGAAAGAGCAACAACGGCTGGTTTGGAAATTGCACCAAAGCTCATTCCGGAAATATTAAAAATAGATGAAGTTATGTAAGGCTTTGCGCAGCCTGCACCGATGGTTACAGGACATGCTTCAACCGCATCTTTACCTAAAGTGGGAAAAGGACAGTTTACAAAGATAACCGTGCCGGGTGGGCTTAAATCACGGGTTGATCCAAATGCGACAGTATTGCTAATATTTTTAGCCGCGCGATATACCCAGGAGCGTTCCGCTCTATTGAAGGGCAGCTCTTCACGGTCCATGGTAAAAAAATACTGGCGAAAGAAAGTACCCAGGTGCTCAAACCAGTAACGAAATCGACCAATAACAGGGTAGTTGCGGCGGATGGCATGTACGGTTTGGTTACGGTCGATAATGTAAACGATGGCAATAATAATTACGGAAATGCCAATAAAAGTGACGAATAAAAAAGCGAGTATTTCCAGGGTATTTAAGAGGAATGGGCTATCAATCATTTTTGCCTGCTTGCTTATTGTTATTATCTGGTTTTATTTTTATATAAATATGTAGACTGAAAATAGCAGCAAATGGCCCATTATGCAGTTTAAACACTCAAATTTACAAAGAATAGGGTGAATTTTTTATTCCAAAAAAAAGCCCTGATAAAATCAGGGCTTTTTGATTCTGACAAAATTTAAATCAGATTACATGTTTCCACACTTACCGCCGCCGTCCATAGACTTTTTCTTAGAGTCGCCACATTTGCCTTCACCGTCCCTAGATTTTTTCATAGAATCGCCGCATTTGCCTTCGCCGCACTTACCGTCTTTCTTGGCTTTTTTCATAGAATCGCCGCACTTACCTTTGTCGCTCATGCTGCCTTTCTTTGAATCGCCGCATTTACCTTCGCCGCACTTACCATCTTTCTTGGCTTTCTTCATAGAATCGCCGCATTTACCTTCCATATGGTTGCTTGCTACTTGTGTATTTGTAGTTACATTGCTCATACCAAATGGGTTTTCAGCTGCATTTGCTAATGGGCTAAACGCCATTACGAACAAAAAGCCTAATGTTGAGATTACTGAATTTTTAAGTATTTTTTTCATCTTTTTAACGCCTTCTATGGTGGGTTTATTTTAAGAGCTTGAGTCTATCCCTAAGCCTCGATAATTGACAAGCCGTTAGTCAACAGGATTGAAGACAAGTTCACATTTTCACTCATTACAAAATTTAGACAGGTATTTATAGCTTAGTTTCGTTTGAATATGTAAATAAATGGATATGGAAAAGAAATGGATCGGCAAATATTTCATTAGTATTCGTTAATATTGCTACTTTTCTTACTTACTATTAAGGAGTGACTGTAAACAGACGAGGTATTTTGCCTCATCCGGTGGCTGATTATTGGATTGCGATGACCACATGGCTTCAGCCAGGCAGTCAATCATGCGGTGCTCTGCATCATGCGCAGAACCCATAATGGGCGTCAGTTGTTCAAATATGTGCTTAATACCCTGCGGGCGGTTGGTGTCTATTTGCTCTCTAATACCAAGGTGTAAACCCATATGTAAAAAAGGGTTGGTTTGGCCCAATTCGGGTAAAAAATCTTTATCTAACTGGGTTACAAAATCGTGATATTCAGGGTGTTCCTGAATAACCACAGCGATTTGTGATTCTAATGAACTAAGGGCCTGCTTCTGTAGATACTTCTCCCAGGTGGCTTTGTACATTTGTCTAAGTTGGTTTCTGTCGGTACCAAACATTTTATATTCCGATTTTTTGGCTAATCAATATTCTTCTGTTTAAATTCACAAAGGTCTTCAATAATACATGAGCCACAGCGTGGTGTACGTGCAATGCATGTATAGCGGCCGTGTAAAATAAGCCAGTGATGTGCATCGAGTTTAAATTCTTCAGGTACAAACTTAAGCAATTTCTTTTCAACCTCAAGTACCGTTTTACCTGGCGCTATTTTAGTGCGATTAGAGACACGAAAAATATGCGTATCAACGGCGATGGTAGGGTGACCGAAAGCCGTATTACGAATGACATTGGCTGTTTTTCTACCCACGCCAGGTAATGCTTCTAACGCGGCCTGATCATCTGGAACAATAGAGCCATGTTGATCAATTAATAATTGGCAGGTTTTTAATATATGTTTGGCTTTTGTGTTGTACAGGCCAATGGTTTTTATGTAACTTTTTAAACCCGCTTCACCCAGCGCTAAAATAGTTTGCGGTGTATTAGCAACGGCAAATAATTTTCGCGTTGCTTTGTTTACGCCTTTGTCGGTGGATTGTGCAGATAGTGCGACCGCCACCAAAAGCTCAAACGGTGTTGTATATTCAAGTTCGGTTGTTGGCTTTGAATCTTCGGCCTGTAAGCGAGAAAATATTTCGCTACGTTTTTGTTTGTTCATCAGCTAAAGTAAAAAATGCTGTTAAGCAGAAGCGACAGCTGAAGGCTCGGCTTCAACATGGCCAATCGCCTGTTTTTTCTTTGCGCGTTTATCAATGACATTTTTTAACGCAATGATTAAACCCATGCCTATAAATGCACCGGGTGGCAAAATAGCTAATAAGAATCCGGCGTAATCATCCATAAATACCAGTGTCCAGTTACGCGCAACTTCACCGAACATTAAGTGAGCATTACTGAATAATGTGCCGTAACCTAATACTTCACGGATAGCGCCTAGAACAACCAGTACCAACATAAAACCTGTACCCATCATTAAGCCATCCATAATCGACGGCAGTACATTATTTTTAGAAGCAAAGGCTTCGGCGCGCGCAAGAATGCCACAGTTGGTTACTATCAGGGGAATAAAAATCCCCAGTACTATGTATAAATCATAAAGCCAGGCATTCATCGCCAATTCAATTGCAGTAACCACAGAGGCAATAATCATTACAAAAACCGGCACACGCACTTCAGGGCGAACCCAGTGGCGTATCATTGAAACGATGGCATTGGATAATACAAGCGTGAGCAACGTGGCTAAGCCCAGGCCCAGGCCGTTAATGACTGTACCTGTTACGGCGAGCAAAGGGCATAAGCCCAATAGCTGAACTAAGGCTACGTTATTGTTCCACAGGCCGCTTTTACTGATTTCGGTGTAGTTAGTATCGCTCATAGGTGACTCAGTGCTTAGTGCTCGGCCTGGGATGTAAGGGTATCGACGTTTTGTTTAGCTGCTCGGTATATTGTTTAATTAAGTCTTTTTTGTGTCGATCAAAGTATACCAAACATAAGTGAACGGCATGCACTACCGCACGTGGGGTAATTGTCGCACCGGTAAACTGATCGAATACGCCGCCATCACGTTTAACTTTCCAGTCGCGCTCGTCTGGATTTTCAAGCGATTTTCCATTAAAGCCAAGCACCCAGTTATTGCGCTCAATTTCCACGGCATCACCCAGGCCCGGTGTTTCCTTGTGGCTCACAATGCGCACGCCGGTTAATGTGCCATCTATATTGGTACCCACTAACATTTTAATTTCACCGCTATAGCCTTTGGGCGCAATAACAGAAAAAATCATTGCGCTGATCTGCTCCTGTTGTTTGGCGACATACACCGTGGAAGGGTGCTCCTGTCCTAGGCGTTGATCAGCTTCGATAATAAAGGTGCTGTTTAATAAATCATTATCGTATAAATCACGGGGTAAAATTTGATTGAGCTTACGTAATAAAGCCCGGCGTTCATTGTCGGCAATTTTATCTGCGGTACTTTCATATGTAATGCCCACAAGTGCGGTACCAATAATGGCAAACAGGCTAAGAATTAATCCGCTAACTAAAATATAGCGATTATTCTTCATCCTTATCTCCTAAGTGGTGATGAGGGAATTCATTCCAGCGATGGCCAAAGGCACGCGGCATGGTGTAGTAATCTAATAAAGGCGCAGCCATATTCATAAGCAGGACAGCAAAGGCGATGCCATCTGGGTAACTGCCCCAGGTGCGAATAATATAAATAAAAATACCAATGCCTGCACCGTATAACCAGCGACCTTTTGTGGTGGTGGCCGCGGTGACTGGATCTGTTGCAATAAAGAAGGCACCCAGCATAATGCCGCCACTGAATAAATGAAAAGTAGGTGGTGTGAATGATGCATAGTCATATAAAGCAAACAGGTTTGAGAGGACTAATATTGCCGCGATAATACCGGCAGGAATCCGCCAGTCAATAATGCCTTTTACACAAAGGTATAAGCCCGTGGCTAAAAATAAACCGTTAACCCATTCCCAGCCAAAGCCACCAATAGAACCGAACATAGAGCCATATTCTTTATGGTTTTCAATTTCATTAATGCTGAGTTCTAAACCCAATTGAGTTTTTACGGTGTCGAGTGGTGTGGCCATGGTAATGGCGTCCCAGCCGTAGGTGAGCGGCAGTTCATCCCAGAAAATGACGCGCAGTGTCTCGTTAAATGTCAGCAGCGTATAATCATCGAGTAAAGGTGGAACCCATTGCGTCATTTCTCGGGGGAAAGAAATAATAACCACTACGTAACCCACCATTGCAGGATTAAATGGATTAAAACCCAGACCGCCGTATAAATGTTTAGCCACAATAATGGCAAACGCGGTACCAATAAGGGTTAACCACCAGGGGGCGAGCTGCGGTAATGCCAGTGCTAATAAGGCGGCGGTAAGTAAAGCGCTGCCATCAAGCAGATAGGGTTTAAGTGGCCGCTTACGTAACAGGAGCATTAAGGCTTCACAACTCAGAGCTACCACACTGGCAAGAATAATATTAACCAGAACACCCCAGCCAAAAAACATAACCATTGCGATGGTGCCGGGAATCATTGCCAGGAGCACTTTATACATAACAGATTGCACACTGCTTTGTTGTGCAATATGTGGGGAGCTGGCGGTTTTAAATTGCATTTGGTTTCCGGGGTTTATTTTTGTGTGTTTTGTTCATCACTGCTTTCAGTTGCTGATGTGGCATCTGTCTTTTCAGTTTGTTGGGCGGCTTTTTTTTCTTTTACGCGTTGCATTGCCGCTTCTATTGCTGCTTTCTTTGGGTCGATTTCTGTTGTTTTTCCATCGCTTTCTTTTGCCGCCGCGTCAGCTAACTTTTTCTTTGCGAGTAATTCTTTTTTCTTGCGAAGTTTTTCATCACGTTCTTTTTTCTCGCGATCTAAACGTTCCTGGCGAAAATCGTGACGTATTCGTGCGTGATCTGATTTAATGCGATCACGTTCCATATTCCAAATTTCAGTTTTTGCGAAACGGTAATATTGCACCAGAGGAATTTGACTTGGACACACGTAATTGCAGCACCCGCATTCGATACAATCAAATAAATGATAGTCCTGCACCTGATCAAAGTTTTTAGAGCTAGCATGCCAGTAAAGTTGCTGGGGTAATAATTGTGCGGGACAAGCGGTTGCACATGCACCGCAACGGATGCAGGGCATTGCTTCGGCTGTTTGTTCGGCTGTGTTCTCTACTAATAAACAGTTGCAGCCTTTGGTTATGGGCAAGTGGTCTGTTTGCAGGGTAAAGCCCATCATTGGCCCCCCCATAATTAATTTGGCAGCATCTTTATGGTAACCACCGGATTGCTCAATTAACTCAGACATTGATGTGCCAATGAGCGCTTCCATATTTTGCGGTTGTAACACGCCTTCACCCGTAATCGTCACAATGCGAGAAATCAGTGGCTCGCCCAAACGAATGGCCTTATGAACAGCAACCGCAGTGCCGACATTTTGCACTAATACGCCTATGTCCGATGGGAAGCCATCACTCGGCACTTCTTTATGCGTAAGGACCTTTATTAACTGCTTCTCACCACCAGTGGGGTAAATAGTCGGGATAGCGACCACTTCAATGGTGTGCAGGGCTTTTTCTGTAATGATGGCATGCAGCGCAGCAATGGCCTCAGGCTTGTTGTCCTCAACTGCAATTAAGCAATGCTTAGCTGAAACGATGTATTGAATAAGCCCACAACCCGATACCACTTCTCTGGCGTAACTGCGCATTAACATGTCATCACAGCTAATTGACGGTTCGCATTCGGCGCCATTAATAATGAGTGTTTCAATTTCTGCCTGTGGGCCAACGTTTACTTTAACTGCGGTCGGGAAGGTAGCGCCACCCAGGCCGACAATGCCGGCCTGTCGAATCAGCTGGCGTAATTCTGTGGGTGATTTTGTGTTGGGGTGGTTCAGTGGTGTTAAGTCAATCCATTTATCTTCCCCATCTGTTTCAATCACTACGCTCAATGTATTTAAAGCGGATGGATGTGGTGCTGGCAGCTCATCGATTTCAACTACTTTGCCGGAACTGGGGGCGTGTATGGGCGCGCTTACGTAGCTGCTGGCGCGTGTCAAAACCTGGCCTTTTAGAACGTAGTCGCCTACTTCAACTTGAAGTTTTCCCGCTTCACCAATATGTTGCCGCACAGGTATCACTAAGCGTTTAGGCAGTAAGGCCTTAGTAATTGGTTTGCTGGTGGATATCGCTTTATTGCTGGGGAGTTTTAAACCGCCGTGAAAATGCCATAAGTGACGTGAGTTGAGAGACATAATATTTACCCAGCCTGTGGCGCAGTGTTGCCGTGGTCTGGCAGTGGCCAGCGCCAGGTATCGGGTTCTACTTTTACCGGTTTAATGTAAATGCAGTCGACCGGGCAGGGCGGTATGCATAGGTCGCAACCGGTGCATTCACTTTCGATAATGGTGTGCATCTGTTTCGCGGCACCTAAAATGGCATCCACTGGGCAGGCCTGTATGCATAAAGTACAGCCAATGCAGATATCTTCATCGATATACACCAGCGTTTTTTCGGGCATATCAGCATGTTCTGCATCCAGTGCAAGTGGTTCAACACCCAGTAAATCGGATAAAGCCAGCATCGTAACTTCACCACCTGGTGGGCATTGATTTATCCCGGCCTCACCATTAGCTATGGCTTCGGCATAGGGACGGCAACCTGCATAGGTGCATTGTCCGCATTGTGTCTGCGGCAGTAGGGCATCAATTTTATCAACCACGGGGTCGCCTTCCACGTGGAATTTAACCGAGGCATAGCCGAGCAATAAACCGAATAAAGCGGCAATCAGGGCGAGTGTTAGAACAGCGGTTAGTATAGACATATGGGCTTAATTCACTAAACCAATAAAGCCCATAAACGCGAGCGACATAATGCCAGCGGTAATCATTGCAATGGCCGTTCCCTGAAAGGCCTCGGGTACATCAGCCACGGCAATGCGTTCACGAATACCGGAAAATAAAATAAGCACCATGGAAAAGCCCACGGCGGCACCAAAACCGTAAAAGGCAGACTGTAAAAAACCGTGCTTCTCTTGTGTATTAAGCAGGGCAACACCTAATACAGCGCAGTTGGTCGTAATGAGAGGTAAGAAAATACCCAATACGTTGTACAGCAGTGGGCTGGTTTTATGCACTACCATTTCGGTAAATTGCACCACCACGGCAATCACTAAAATAAACATAATGGTACGTAAATAGGCGATATCGAGGGGAATAAGAATAAACTCATTCACTAAATAACTGCAAATAGACGACAGGGTGAGTACAAAGGTGGTGGCTAATGCCATGCCTATGGCGGTTTCCAGTTTGCGCGAAACCCCCATGAATGGGCACAGGCCAAGAAATTTCACTAAAACGAAATTATTAACCCAGATGGTGCTAATTAAAATGAGAGCGTATTCGGTCATTTGTGCCCAGAATTAGGAAAAATACTATATTAGCTGATTCTACCTTAATCCGCCGAGGTTCGCGTGGTGTTAGCCGTAAAATATGGGGGATTTCTGATACAAAACAGTGATTTTACCAACAATCTAGGCTGAGTTATTCACCTGTTAAACCTATTAGAATGTACGGGTAATAGATAGGAGGGCTTGAATTTAGCTGCTTAATTTGAGTTAATAGTACTCTTTCTCCCGCTAAATTGATGCTGGTGTGGCACAAGCATTATATTCCACTGGAAACGATTTGTCGGGTCAAACTTTTTAGCATAGCGTGGAATCCGTATTGTTCGGGGCCGACATTAGTCGGCTTTTTTTTATGCCTGTTTAAAATCACCTTGCCTGGCTTACTCAAATGCAACCAGGCCTTTCAGCACCATGTCGGTGAAACTAATGACGCCTACAACCTGTTTGTTCTCCACCACGGGTGCCCTGGATAAACCATAGCGTTCAAATAAACGTGCGCAGTAGCGAATGTCCATATTGGGATCGACACAAATCACTGGCTTGGACATAATCTCAAAAATATTGATGCGATCAGGTGAACGGTCTTTTGCTAAAACATCTTTTGCGATATCCGATAGCAGTACCATTCCATACTCATCATCAATATTACGTTTTTCAACAATTAATGATTTGGTCTCAACGTGTTTCATTTTGGCCAGGGCTTCCATGACGGTCATTTTGCCGTCCACAATATCCACCTCTGATTTCATCACGTCTCTTACGCGAATAACCGTTCTCTTGTTCATAATTCATCCTCCACAACGGATACTAATTTTTCTACCTGATGCGCAACACCTACAGCATCTTCAACATCAATTTGAATAGCAATCCCTGAACCAGGCCCTGTATCAAATTCGCCGACATCGTTTATTTTCTCCAGAATATGCCGACTAAGGTGCTCTTCAACTAGAAAAAGTAAAATGTCACGTTGAGTTTCCAAGGTTAAACCAAAAAATGTTTTGGTTTTATTTAAACCCTCACCGCGTGCATTACCGATGACGGTAGCACCAGTAGCTCCGGCTTCTCGAGCGGCTTTCATTACCGTATCGGTTTTTGAATCTTCAACAAAGGCAATGATTAGTTTGAAATGCATGGCTCTGTATCTCTCATTAAATTATTGTGAATGCCTGGCACGATATTCCGATAATTGTGCATAGGCCATAACGGACATTATTGGGAACAGGCTCGCAAATGCGATTAGCCCAAACCCATCGATTAAAGCATTTCTACCCGGTACCGTTTCCGCCAAACCTAAGCCGAGTGCGGCAACCAGTGGAACGGTTACAGTAGATGTTGTAACACCACCAGAATCATAAGCGAGTGGCACAATCATTTTTGGTGCAAAAAAGGTTTGTATTACAACAATGACGTAACCAGTAATAATAAAATAATGAATGGGTATGCCAGTGACAATGCGATAACTGCCCAGTGAAATTCCAAATGCTACACCAATGGCAACCGCAATGCGTAAACCCCATACGCCAATTGCACCACCCGAAACTTCATGGGCTTTAATTGCAACTGCAATTAACGATGGCTCTGCAATCGTAGTACTAAAACCAATGGAAAATGCAAAAATATATACCCAGTAATAATCTGCCCAATGAAGGGTTTGTAGCGCGCTTTCCAGGCCGTCATAAATAAAGGCCGGGTTAGTTAACTGCTCTGCCATTAAACGACCGAGAGGAAACAGGGCTTTTTCCAGGCCCAATAAAAATAATGATAAACCGACCAGTACATAAATAAAACCGATCAAAACACGTTTTAAATTTGGAATTGGTCGGCGGATAACCAGAAATTGAAAACCAAAAATAATCACCGCAATAGGAATTACATCGTAAAGCGTGTTTATTAATGTATGGAATATTTGTGAAAGTAGCTCCATTAAATCAGCATCCCATAGCCCATAACAAAAATCATCGGCGTTAAAGAGGCAAATGCAATTAAGCCAAAACCATCAATCATTGGGTTGCGGCCTTTAATAGCTGTGGCCAGGCCAATACCTAATGCAGTCACCAGTGGTACCGTAATAGTCGATGTAGTAACGCCACCTGAATCATAAGCAATGCCAATAATTTCACGGGGGGCAAATGCCGTCATAATAACCACTAAGCCGTAACCCCCCATAATCATATATTGAATAGACCAGCCCTTTAATATACGCACAACACCAATAACAATAGCAAGCCCAACTGAAAAGGCGACGGTATAACGCAAGCCAGAGGCATAAGACTTCATCGACTCTGCGGTATTTTCAATCATTCCACCATTAGCGGCTACCTGTGAGGCTTCAAGCGCAACGGCAATCAATGCAGGCTCTGCTACCGTGGTGCCAAAGCCAAGTGCAAAGGCGAAAATAAGCAGCCATACAACGCTGCCCTTGTGGGCAAATGCATTAGCCATACTTTCGCCAATGGGAAACAGGCCCATTTCTAAGCCATAAATGAAAAAGGTTAAGCCCATAATAACAAACAGGGTGCCAATGATGATATCTAGAAAATTTGGAATGGCTTGCTGTAAGATAAACAACTGAAAAAAAGCAATCACAAGAATAATAGGCAGCAAGTCTCGTAAGCTACCCATCATTGATTTAAGTAATGCAAATAAAGCCCGATTCAAAAGGCTTGTCTTTTTATATATGGCATAAATTCATTCTAAACATAAATATTGAAAATATCGAGTCAGATTTGATGATACGTATCAGTTAAGTTTAAATTGATGATATGCAAAAAATATTAAAGTGATAAAAAAATATTTTAAGCGCATAAAGAAGGCGATGGATAAATGCTAATGCGGTAGATTTATCATCGCCTGTGGAATTTACGGAGCCGCAATATCGAAGCGATAGGCTTCATGGCAAGCAACACAGTTTTGCATTAAGCTCGAAAGCTGCACCAAAGTATGCTTGCTATCACCCAGATCATTGGCATCCATCGCCAACTGATCAAATTTTGTATGCGTGTCAAATCCCAGTTTTTTAAACGCTAGTGGCAGTTTACCGACTAATGTTCCTGGTACCTCGCCTTGTGCCACCGTGCCAATTTTCCGCGCATATTCCACAACTTGTTGCATATCGTTTTCAGCGATACCCTGGGTGATTTTTTGTACGCTGCTCAAGAATGCACGCATTTCAGCTAATACAAGGTCTCGTTCATCTGCGTTTAAGTGGATGCTGCTGCGTCCATCGGTGCTGGGAGATGTGCTGCCCTGAAATATGAATTTGTAAATGCCGCCGCCTATAATAAGTAGTAACAGGATGATGATTCCGCTGCATGTTTTATTCATAATTATTCTATACGTTATAGTAAGGAGAATGGACTAAGTTAACGTTAATTGCGGCTGGAGTAAAATAAAGAATAACGCAGCTTTGATTTGGAGCAAGTTTACCGTGGATTATTATCGCGCCTTTCTTATGGCGTTAGTTAATGACTTTAATTGTGGGCGTTTCTTTGTTGTGGCGAGTTTAGGTGAAACCAGCTGGTAAAAGTGGTTGAATGATTTGTTGATTAGTACCGTTTTATCGGCAACTTTTCCGCTTTCAGAATGTGTGGTGATGGCGCTACTTACAAATGAAAATACCAGGCGTAAAAAGGCATAGGCTTCGGCTTTGTCTTCTGGAATAAGGTTCCAAATTCCCTGCCAGGTGGCAGGCATTTTTTCGAGTTCTTTTATGGTTTTATGTGGTTTGTTCTTTTTGAGTGTTTTATCAATTTTCTTTTGAATTTGTTTGAGGAGCTGAATATCAGCAGCAGAAAAAATTTTATCGTTTATTAAGTGAATAAGCGTGCTGTAATCCGTGTTTGAAACGGTGCCGCTGCCATTGCATGTAGGGCAGGGGAGTATTGTGCCACCGTATGTATTGGTTTCATCTGTTTTTTCAATAGTGAAATCAGATGGGTAGATGGCTCTACAGCTGGCATCGTTACATATTGCAGGTATAAATGGCATAGGTGTTCTTTTTGGATTTTAAAGGGTGATTATATCGGTTTTGAGCTGCTTGGTTAATGGTTTATTCTTGATAGAGCTGAATGTTTATTACGGGCTTAACCTTAGTCTTGTGCTGAAGTTTTAAGGTTCGCCTGCTGGCGCCTTACTTTTCTTGCAACAGCAGACACTACTGTCCGGAATAAATATCATAGTGCCAAAACCCCCTGCATTCGAGCCAACTCTTCTCGCTCCCTTCGCCTTCGTAAGGCCATATGGTATTCTGTTTCAGGCCTTTGAAATAAACC